>WBZS01000092.1_pt1 | contig 174424 bp, 174 predicted proteins | sample 5204201 | NCBI WGS metagenome assembly WBZS01 (sample SAMN12344357, study PRJNA552823) | activated sludge metagenome | biome: Activated sludge suspended growth; feature: Nitrification reactor; material: Wastewater; isolation source: activated sludge from nitrification reactor of wastewater... | reverse complement strand
ACAACCGGACACGCCGACACTCCACACTCGGCTATTTGACACCACAAGAATACGAGCTAGGATACAGACACATCAATCAACTCGCGGCATAAATCCCGTGCCTCTACCTTTTCGGGAACACTCCAGATCTCCCGGCGCAGGTACCACTCGGCCTTGCGGAGGTCTTCGAGGGCGTCGTGTTTGAGGTCGGCACGCCAGATGTACTTGATGGCGTTGCCGAGGTTGAATCCCATGTGCTCGACGACGTCGATGCACTCGACGCCGGACGGGTGAGCGTTGTAGTGGGCGGGGTGGTCAACTGGGTCGCTCATCGCTGTACTCCCGTCTCGGTGTCGATCTCGTCAAGTAGGCGCACTAGGTCTGCCACCCTCACCATCGACTCGGTGACGGTGTAGCCGCGCCGGTCCGACTCGACCCTGACGATGGGCGGCTTGACCCACGGGTCGCCGAATCCGCCCCACTCCCGCACTCGGTCGGTGATGGCCTTGGCGACCACCGGGAGGGATGCTTCCACGATCAGCGAGTACTCGTGCATGCTGGCGGGGATGTCCGGCTGTGCTCCGAGGGCTGCTTTGGTGGCGGCGACGACCAGGTCCTCGCGGGTCAGGTGCTCGCTCACCGCTCACCTCGATCGACAGCGCGGCAGCTACCGCCCGGAACCTTCAGCCTCCGCTGCATCTGCTCTTTGGTGAGTGCCAGCCATGTGTCGGCCTGCATCCGCTCACAGCCGCACGGGCAGCGGTACGGGCCAGCGACATCAGACCCGACCAGTCCGTGACGGCTGGCGAGATGGGCACAGTCGGGGCAGACGTAGGCGTAGACGCTCATCGCGCACCGCCGTCGGCCTCACGGTCCAGATCGCGAGCGTCGTCCTCATGCGCGAAAGCCATGCCGTCAAGACGGGACCACGCCGGATCGTTCTGGCCCAGCGCCGCCTCGCTCGCAAGTGCGGCCTTGCCCCTAATCCTTTCCGCCGCATCCCTCAGCGCCTGCGCTCGGACCTCGGCAACGGCGGGCTGGGTGTCGAACACGGAGAGGGCGGCGTCGGCGTGCCCTAGGTAGCGGTCCCGCGTGATCGAGGTCTCTACACCCCAGTGATCAGCGGCGTGGAATCCCTCCGTGTCGTAGATCGCCCGCGCCACGTCGTCCCGGCTCGGCTGGACCCGCTGCGGCTCGGCCTTCGGCGTCACTGGTTTGCATCCGCTCTCAATCTCGTCGCACAACTGCACTGTGGCGCACGGCCACTCGGGCGCGCCGTCGTAGCCGCCGGCCGCCCAACACTCTGCGCAGTTCCCCCCGTCCATCGCGTGATGGAGTTGGCGAATCCGTTGCAGTTGTTCGGAGTTTTGACCTGGGATGACAGCACCGGCCTTGAGGTCGGCGATGGTGGCCCGGAGGTATGCGACCTCGACGGTCGGATCGTCCTGTGTCAGGTACTCGCCGACAGCGGTCACGAGGTTCTGGACGTAGCTATCAGCCCAGTAGCGGCGGCCGTCACCGACAGCCCGATCATGCAGGCGGCGGAGTTCGAAGCGGTCCATGGTCATGCCCGGACCTCCTCAGCTGCGGCATCCAGCAGGGACGGCGCTTCGGCGGTTTCAACATCCACGGCCGCCAGGTTGCGGAGCATCTGCTCGTAGTAGGTCGGTTTGAGTTCAACTCCGATCGCGTACATGCCCAGCCGCACGGCTTCGTAGACCTCGCTGCCGACGCCGGCGAACGGGGTCAGGCACCGCTCACCGGGTCGCATGCGGAGGTGCAGGTAGCGGTCGATGACGTCGAGCTGCAGGGGGTGGACGTGCTTCTCGTCGTCCTCGTCGCGGGAGTCGCGGAACGGTAGCACCCTGTCGATTCGGATGTCGTCCCAGATCGACGAGGCGTAGCGGCGCCAAATCCAGTGGCTGTAGCGATTCTCGGTCTGCTTACCGGCCCATCCCCTGAACCGGGCGTACTCGGCGGGCACGTCTTCGGCGCCTGCATATTCGGTGAGGCCGTGGGGGTGGGGGATCGGCGTCTCGGGGCCCGGCTTGCGGAAGATCAGCAGTTCGTCGGCTGCTGCGACGCCGGCGTGGGCACCGTTGGCGACGATGGTGGCGTGGGCCAGGTTCTTCGCCATCGTCCGCAGCCGGACGGCGAGGGGTTCCTTCCAGATGACATGCCGCGAAACCCAGTCCCAGCCGCGGTCCTGGTGCCAGCGGATGACGTCTCCGGGGAAGTCGCGGAGGCTGTCACGGCCGGAGTTTCCTGACGGTACCGGCGCAGCGTGTACTCCGGTGGTGCGGCCGGGCATCGTGACCCGGGTGATCTCGTCCAGGATGTAGCCGTAGTGCTGGGCGAACTCGTCGTAGCTGCGGGCGTTGGAGAGGTCCCGGTCGTCGCTCGAGTATTGGTACAGGCCAGCGAATGGCGGGCTGTAGATGGAACCGTGGATGGAGTCATTCGGGAGGGCGGCGAGGACCTCCATTGCGTCGGCGTTGTAGACGGCCCATCGGTCGGTGATCTGTTGGTTTAGGACGCCCATGATGGGACCTCGATTCTGGTGTTGTGCGGTGCGTTGCGGACGGTGAGCGCGTCGTTCATGTGGCCGACGAGGGCGGAGAACATGGCGTCGGCTTGGTCGGCTTTGCGTTGGAGGTTGGCGAGCACGTTCCGGCCGCCTTCGGTGGTGATCACGTCGACCCGAACCGGTGATCGCTGGCCGAATCTCCACATGCGGCGGACGGCCTGGTACCACTGCTCGTAGGAGTGGCTTGGGAAGTAGGTCATCTGGTGCGCGTGCTGCCAGTTCAGGCCCCAGGCGCCGATGGATGGTTTGGTGACGAGCACCCTGATGTGGCCTTCGGTGAAGGCGCGTAGCTTCTCTTCCTTCGCGTCGGGCGTGTCGGCTCCGCTCACTTCCACGGCGCCGGGGATGAGGCGGGCCAGTAGGCGGCTTTCGTCGTTGAGGTGGCACCAGGCGACAGCATTCGTCGCCTGCTCGAGCGCCGCGGCGGCGGCCTCGCATCGCTCGTTCAGCGTGCGGCGGTTCTCGGCGCGTTCTTCCTGGAGACCCATCGCTGGCGTGTCGAACAGTTGATCGGGATGAGATTCCCGGCTCTCCACCAGCAGCTCCTGGACGTTCAGGTCAGGTAGCGTGAAACCAGCGTCATCGAACCCGAGGTCAGACGGCCGGCGTATCGCTCGTGCCCAGGAAGCGACCCACCGCCAGTAGGGGTGCTCGGCGTGTCCCTTGAGTCGCCATCCCACATCACGGCCGCTGGCGGCGAACGAGGATCGGCTGGTGGTGGTTCGCTGCTTGTTCGTGAAGAACCGGGTCAGCATGTCGGTGTACCCGAGGAAGCCCAGCGCCTCGCTGCTGGTGCCCAACTCGGTCCAGTCGTTCGGCGCAGCGGTCGCAGTGCCCAGCAGCCGGTAGGGGAGCCGTCGGGCAAACTCGGTGATCTGCGCCCGTGTGGAGCCGTCGAAGCTCTTGAGGATGCTGCTTTCGTCGCAGACGACGCCTGAGAATCGATCCGGGTCGAACTTGGTCAGCTGCTCGTAGTTGGTGACCGTGATGGGTGCTGGTGTCGTTCCGTCTCGGCTCACTGCGGCGTCATGACCGAACTTGTCAGCCTCGGCGACGATCTGGAAGGAAACCGCGAGCGGTGTCAGCAGCAGGACGGGCCGCCCGGTACGGCGGTAGATGTTCTCGGCCCACGCCAACTCCATCGGCGTCTTGCCGAGGCCGCAGTCGGCGAAGATCGCGCCGCGGCCCTGGTGGACTGCCCACTCAACGAGGTGTTGCTGGTAGGGGAACAGGTGGTCAGGCATCACCGTTGGTGTGAAGCCGCCAGCGTGAGCTACCTGCGCCTTGGCGGCGAGGAAGTCGGTGTAGGTCATGAGGGGTCTGGTCTCCCGGGCATGGCGAAGGCCCCCGCCACGGTGGTGGTCGGGGGCCTTCGGGAACGGTCTTGCTTGGTTGGGTCGGACTGCCGAGTCACAGCCGACCCCAGGTGAGCGCATCGGCGAACCGGATCGCTCGCTTGTGGTCGGCGAACTTCTCGAACGTGACGCCTCGCCCGCTGCGCCAGATCACGCTCCATCCGTCACGTGTGCGGATGATCCACACGCGGCCGGCCGGTAGTTCGGATATCGGTCGGCGGGCAAGCCGCTTCGACTTCACGGCTGTGGCCCGCTGCCGGTCTGGGCGACGTCCGGCCACTCCTGGTCGACCGGCTCGCGCTGTGCGGTTGTCGGGAGTGCTTGCGCTTGAAGGGTGCCGAGTGTGTCGCTGGGGAAGATCGAGTCGGGGTCGATGCCGTCGGAGGTGATCGACTGGTAGTCGATCGCGAGCCGGCCGAGGTCGTCCGGCGTCCACTGGTTGCGCCGCTTACCGCTGCGGGTCTCCACCTGGGACTGAGTGATGCCGAGCTTGTCGAAGGCGGCCAGCATCTTCGAGATCCGCTCGTCGAGAGGTTGCCCGTCGCCGCGGGCCAGGGTTGCCCGGCACAGGTCTTCGGCGAGCGCTTTCACCCAATCCGGGAGGATCGCGTAGATGCATTCCCGGACGGCGCGGGCGCCGATGTTCTGGTTGTTGAGGTAGATGTCGGTGAGGTCGATGAGCCGGACGCGGCCACGGTTCACGCCACGGCCCTTCATGCGGGCATGGGGCACCTGGAACGAGCGGCGGGTGCGCACGTTCTGTTCCTGGTCCCATGCGAACGCTTCGACTTCGGATTCGCCGGCTTCGTCGTCGCGGCGTAGCTCCCGGACGCCGTAGTCGAGGTTGCCGTAGATGCGGGCAAGTTCTCGGGCGAGGTGCACAGAGGCGCCTGAGCCGCGGTTCTCGACGGCGTAGAAGGCCCGTTCAGCGACGGGCAGACGGCTGCAGAGGCTGCGCACCTCGGCCTCGACGCGGTCGATGTCGCGGGGGCAGTTGCGGGCGACGGTAACGGCAGCCTGCACCTCGGCGACCGCACGGGCCTGCTCGACCGCGGTGGCCTGGGTGACGGTTGCCGGTTCGCTGCCTGCTCGGCGGGCGAGTTCCTGGGTGAGTGGGTTGTTCATGCGGGGTCTCCGTAGTTGAGGCCGAGGGAGGCGAACCGTGGGTAGCTGTTGGCGAACAGGTCGACGGCCGCGGCGGCGTGGTCGCGGTGGACGTAGGCGAGGGTGACGTGTGGCCGATAAGTCGGGTGCGTGTCGACGTGCGGCAGCAGCGACAGCCGGGCATGCGCGTCGCGGAGACTGTTCGATTCCAGTGCCGCAACGATGCAGGCGTACGGTTCGGACGGTTTCGGCGACGCGAACGCGTGCACCTCGTCGACTTCGAACGCGTTCGGTGCCGCCCATCCGTCCAGCACTTCGTCGATCGCGAACAGCCACTCGTGGGCGTTGCGGAGTAGGCCGAACAGGAGGGTGGTGTGGTGCTCGGTGGTCTGGCCGGCGACGTGCGCCAGGTCGGGATCCAGCGATGTGTAGAGCCAGTCGGAGGGGACCGCCGGAAGCGGTGCGACTGGCTCAAGGTCGAGCATCACACAGCCGAGATCGCGTAGATGCACCCTGAGTTGGTCGTAGCAGGTGAGCGTGTAGGCGTTCATTCGTGTTCTCCTTCGAGGTCGTCGAGGGTGTCCTCTTCGACGCGGGCGGTGTAGACCGGGACGGTGACCCGGTGGACCTTCGGTGCGTACCCCGGCCAGGTGCCGGTTTCGAGGCAGCGGGCGAACATCTGGCTGGCGGCCTCGTTGAGTGCGTCGGCGCGCCGCAGGTCGGCGGTGTCGATTTCGTGGACGGCGACCAGGTAGGGCGGGTTCTTCTCCACGGTGGCGAAGATCATCGTGGTGTCCCTGGCGAGGCCGAGACGGCGTGCGAGCCAGCCGCAGGCGGACGCCTGGATGTGGTAGCCGTAGTCGCCGACCGATTTGCCGAACTTGGATGGTGCCGCGTTGTCGGTGGTCTTGATGTCGGTCAGGATGAGCCGGCCGCCGGCGGCGGGCGCCAGGTAGTCGACCTTGCAGCGGCGCCAGATGCTGGCCGGGTGGGGAGCGAACATGGCCTGTTCTGGGGTGCCGCCGGTGAGGCCGAGTTTCGCGACCGGGTGGGTGAGCAGGGCGTGCGCCATCGCTTTCGCGGCCGTGGCCTCGTGGGCGAGGATCGGCAGCACCGAGCCATGGTCGGGATGCTCAGCAAGGAACGCGACCCCCGCTTTGCTGCTCCACGATCGGCCTTCAAACTCGGCGAGGTCGGCGGTGCCGAGCGCGAGGGCGTGCACCGCCGACCCGAAGATCATCGCCGCAGTGCGGGCCGGTGGATGGTCCACCTTCCACCGGTAGTGCGCTGGTGTGGACGGTGCGAGCAGGTACCGTCCCGACGTGGCGGAGAGCGATTCGGTGCCGTACGCCCGCAGCGGGTCGGCGTGGTAGAGGTGGTCGGGGATGTCGTACACGCCCGCCACCGGCGACCCGGCACCGAGCAGTTCAGTCGCCCCAGTAGTGGCCGGTGCACCTGCCGTCGCCGGTTGATCGGCAGGTGCACCGGTAGGGTCCACCCCGCCCGTCCAATCCCGGCCCGTTGCCCGGTTGGCTTCGGCGGTCTCTCGGGCCTTCTCGATGGCGGCCGTCTCGGCACAGATCGTGCACCGCGGGGTGCCGTCCTGGTTGGCGCCTTGCGCGAAGTGACCGCACGGCAGCATCGTCGGCGGGATCAGCCGAGCCATCAGATCACCCGCCGTTCGTAGTATCTGATCGGCCACGGCTTGTCGGTCTCGGCGAGGTCGTGCACCGAGTAGGCGTGGTTGTGGGCGGCGTACAGGTTCCGGAAGGTCTCGCCGCAGGTGACGCAGCGAGCAACGATCCCCAGAGCGAGCCGCCGGCGCTCCTTGCGGCGCCGTTGTCCGGCGAAGACCAGCGCGAGGCCGGCAACGCCGAGCAGCGACGACAAGGCGAGCAGTGCCGGGTTCATGCCGCACCGGACGCGACCGCGCCATCCTCAATCACGACTGCGCTCTCGGCGTCGTCGGACACCCGCTCGACCCACACCTGGTAGTCGTGCTCCGCAGCCATGTCCGCGATCGCGCGCATGCTGTCGGCGTCGAGCAGTGACCCGTCCAGGATCCTGATCACCCGAAGTGACGGGTTGAGAGCCATCGCCATCGCCAGCGACACACGGATCTGCTCGGCGCTGGACGACTGCTGCAGCGGCACGCCGCCGAACAGCACACCCGAGTCGTCGAACCCGAGCCCGTCGACCGGCATGGTCGCTTCGGCCAGGGCGCGCCGTTTGGACTCGTCGATCGCCTCGATTCGGTGCGTCAGGCCGGTGTACTGCTCCCGCAAGTCCTGCTGCGCTGCCCGGTCGGCGGCCACCTTCCGGTTGGCCGACACCTGGCGGTTGGTCTTCTCGATGTCGGCTACCTGCTGCACGAGGTGCTCGGTGTCAGCAGGCTCCGGCAGCAGGTCGAGGTCGTACTGGGCGAGCGCGATCCGCTGCGCGACAGCGGCCCGGTCTTTCCGTAGTTGCTCGATGCGCAGGTCGATGTCTTCGACCTCCCGGACGCCCCGCTGGATGGCGTCCCTGTGCTTCGCGATCTCCTGCTTCTGCTGCGTCGCTTCCGTGATCTGATCGAGGATCGCCGAGGCGGACACCTCCACCATCGGCGCATCGTCCGGCAGCTTCCCCAGCTCGCCGTACGCGTTGGCCCGACGTCCTGTTTCCAGCCGCTCGTCGTAGAGGCGGGCGCGTTCCCGATCGGCGTCGGTGAAGTCGAGGCCGAGCAGATCGAGCAACGCTTGCCGCTGGTCCCTGGGCGACAGCCGGGTGAACGCGAGCGGGTCGAACGACAGTTTGCCGACCAGCTGGTCGAGCAGAGTTTGTGGCTGCTGGTACCGGGAGCCGTCCGGCGCCCGCACAACGAGGGTCGTCTTGCCCTTCTCAGCGTCCCAGCTGCGGGTCACGGTCAGCGTCCCCAGGTCGAGCGTGACGTGGGCTTCGTCCTCACCGTCCCGGATCGGCCGGGGCGTGTCCTTGGATGCGTGGCCGCCGCCGAGCGCCAACCAGATCGCGTCGAGCACGCTGCTCTTGCCCTGCGCGTTGCGGCCGGTGACGATCTGCAGGGTGCCGTCAGGAGTGATCTCGACAGCCTTCAGCCGCTTCACGTTCGCGGCCTCGAGTCGGATGATCTTCACTTCTGGGCCTCCGCCCATGCGGCCATCTGCTCGTCACACAGGTCGGCGAACGCCAGGATCCGAGGCCGGTACTTGACGCGGCTCTGCGAACCCGCATCCGATGGCCACTGGTCGCCGGTGACCAGCTTGCGGAGCTTCGCGACATCACCGCGGAAGCATCCGATGGTGATCTTCCCGTCCCGGTCCAGCCGTCCGGGATGGTCCTGGGATGACACGTGCCCGACGATCAGATGGTCACGGGAGGCGTCGGCGGGCCGGTCGGCTCCGGTGTAGGCCCGCCAGGTGTCCACGTCGGCCAGGTCGACCGCCGTCATGTCGATGACGTGGCCGTCTCCGCTCACGGTGACTTGCTGCGACCAGACGTGGACGACGGTCCAGCGGCCAAGCTCGGCGCGGGACGACTCCCGCAGCTCGGCGCGGGACGACCCCCGCAGCACGGCGCGGGACGACTCCCGCAGCACGGCGCGGGACGACTCCCGCAGCTCGGCGCTGGACGACTCCCACAGCTCGGCGCTGGACGACTCCCACAGCTCGGCGCTGGACGACTCCCGCAGCACGGCGCTGGACGACTCCCGCAGCTCGGCGCGGGACGACTCCCGCAGCTCGGCGCGGGACGACCCCCGCAGCACGGCGCGGGACGACCCCCGCAGCACGGCGCTGGACGACTCCCGCAGCTCGGCGCTGGACGACTCCCGCAGCTCGGCGCGGGACGACTCCCGCAGCTCGGCGCGGGACGACCCCCGCAGCTCGGCGCTGGACGACTCCCGCAGCTCGGCGCTGGACGACTCCCGCAGCTCGGCGCTGGACGACTCCCGCAGCTCGGCGCTGGACGACCCCCGCAGCACGGCGCTGGACGACCCCCACAGCACGGCGCTGGACGACCCCCACAGCACGGCGCTGGACGACCCCCACAGCACGGCGCGGGACGACTCCCGCAGCACGGCGCGGGACGACCCCCGCAGCACGGCGCGGGACGACCCCCACAGCCTCAGCAGACCGTCATGGCGGATCTCCAGGTATGCGCCTCTCGGGGCGTCGATGATCAGGTCGGTGATGCCGTCCGCGATCGCTTGATCGAGTTCGGGTTGAGTTGTGACGAGCTTCTTCATGGTCTGGTCTCTCTGTTTGCTTCGCTTCGGAAATGCCGAACGCCCCGCCCCCACTTCGTGGGGCGGGGCGTTCGGTTGTGCCTTGTGGGCACGGGTTGGGTTGGCCTCGTGGGCCTTCTCATTGGGTTGGTCAGGGGCGGCCGAGGTGGACGTGGACCGGGACCCGGGCCTGGACGTCCTCGACGATGCGGGCGAACGCCGCTTCGAGCGCCAGGCCCGGCTCGGCAAGCTTCACGCCGAGCGCCAAGTGTCCGTCGCGGATCTGGAACCGGAACCGGGCGGTGATCGAGATCGGGTCGGAGCCCTGGAAGGGCCGCACCACCAGGATCAGTTCGGTGGGGACCGAAAGGTCACCCTTCACGCCGGCCTTCGCTTCGACGGTCTCTTCCCACTGGAACTGGCGCTGACCGTTCTTGCCGAGTGTCTGCCGCTTCCACAGAACCCCGGTGTGGCCGGTGAGGGTCTCGCAGATGTCGACCAGCATGGCGCCGTCGGGGACGGCGATGGTGGACAGGTGATCCTCGACGAACTGGGCGAACTCGGCCTGGCCGATGAGCCTCCCGTCGTTCTTGACCCACTCGTCCCACTCGCGGGACGTGGTGAGGGCAAGGGTCGCGGTGTGCTGCCGGAGCCCGTCGTAGCCGTCGAGGATCGCGGTGATCTTGCGGGCGTCGATGTCGGCCCACAGTTCGAGCAGGCCGGCGCCGTGGCTGTGTTCGTCGGAGTTGACCTCGTCGAACTCGTCGCTCTTGGTGTTGCGTGCGATGTAGTCGATGAAGCTGTCCACGTTGAGCAGGGTGGGGGACCGGCGTACGAACTCGGCCCGATCGTCGCGGGCCCGTTCCCAGTCGTGTTCCCGCTGCTGGGCGTATCCGTTGGTTTCGACAAGCTCGATGGCGCCGTCGGCGTTGAGGACGGCGTAGACGCCCTCGTCGAGCTTGCGGGGCAGGACCGCCTGCTGTGCTGTCGTGGTGAGCAGGGCTGCCGTTTCGTAGTCTCCCGGCTGGGTGAGGAACGGCAGGGCCGTGGTGTTGTCGATCACTGGTTCGCTTCCTTCTTGGAGCGCCGATCTTCGAGGTTCGGCAGGGCGGGCTGGTTGGGATCGCGCCGGGACGCGTTGCCGTTCCGGTCGATGAAGAACCGGGTCTCGGGACGGGAGAACTCGGGCAGTTTGACCTTCACCTCGTCCTTGACGACGAGGCGGCCTTGGCCATCGAACGCGACGGCGAGGTGCAGGGTGAGCGATCCGGCTTTGGCGGTTTCCTGGACGCGCTGGATCACGTCCCAGAACGCCTCGGACAGTTCGGAGAGGGTGGAGCCTTCGCCGAGTTCACGGATGACCTGGTCGAATGGGCGGATCTCGACGTCGTCGATCACCTCCCCTGTGCGCGGGTCGGTGTATCTGCGGTCAGTCACGGGGTGCCTCCTTGGTTGTGAGTGGCTGTTTCTTGAGGGCGGCGACGATGAGCACGCCGAGCAGGATCGGTAGGACGATGACGCCGCCACTGTTGGTGAACGTGGGTAGGTCGAGGTGGAGCAGGATCATGGGGAACCCTCCGAGGTCCAGTGGTGGAGCCGGTCACGCGAGTACGCCTGGTGCGGGCCTTGATGGTTGGGGGATTTCGAGCAGGTCGCGGGCAGCGTCGGGTGCGGCGCTCCGCAGCGGGGCATCATCCAGGGCCCCGCATCAAACTGGTGATGTCGCGGCGCCGCTGTTCAGCAGCGACGAGTTGCGCTTGCCGATCGGCCTCGGCGCTGAACCGGGCCCGGTCGCGTTGCACCCTGGCCGACTCGGCCGGTGTCGGCGACGGGCGGCGATGCCCTGCGCCGTGTTTGGTGCGTTTGCCACAGGGTGATCCCGGACGCGTCCTCCAAACGTTTCGCGAGCCGCTTCCACGAGTTCCGGTCGCTCGGCGTGAAGCCGAAGTGAACGAGTGCCCCGGTGGCCGGCCACCGGAGTTGACCATGGCTGCCGCGGGTCACGCCGTCGTACACCCAGCCGCGCCGGGTGGCGCGGTCCACGATCCTGCGGGTGTTCTCACACTGGATGCCACGGATCTTCATGCTCGGCTCCGTTCGTGCATGACCCGGTCCACGGCCGCTTCGCCGGTCGGGTCCAGATAGGTGAGGCAGTAGGTGAGGAACCCGTCGGCGTCGGTGTACGTCTGGTGGTACTTCACCCACAGCCGGCGGCAGCCGGAGAGGCTGATCCGGACACCGGCGGCGCGCAGCTCTTGGTGATAGGCGACGACTTCCGGGCATGCCGGAACCCGCTCCCGCGTGCTGTTGGTTGCCCGGTTCACGGCCCGGGGATCGGTTGACAGGTGCCCGCCTCGCGGGCTGTGGCGTCTACTCACGATCGGCTCAACGTGGCTAGAGCAACCGCGAACAGGCCGGCGAGAACAAGCCAGCAGGTCGCGGCGAGGACTATCGCGGTGAGCGCTGCCCGGCGTGCGACGCGCCGGCGCCGACGAGCAGCTGCGGCCTGTTGAGCGGGGGTCATTCCGAGGCTCCGATCCATCTGGTGAGTTCGCCCTGGGTGATCAGCACGGTGCGGATCCTGCGTCCGTTGATTACTGGGCGGGTTGCTTGGAGGTCGCCGGCGCGGATGGCGTCGTCGATGGTGTCGAGGCTGACTCCGACGGCCAGGGCCGCTTCGGCCCGCGAGTAGGCCAGCTTCGGTTTCTGCACAGTGGTCATGAGCGGGCCTCGCAGTTCGGGAGGTAGTGGGCGTAACTCGGGTTGGCGCCGGCGTCGATGGCGGTCCGGTCGGCTTCGCATTCGTCGAGGGCTGCGCCGGCGGCGTGCTGCCGGACGTGGCTGTACTCGTGGAGCACGACGTACTTCAGCGCTGCGCCGTGCAGGCTGCTCGCCAGATAGATGGTGTTGGGGGTGGCCGGACGGAAGCATCCGCCACCGACGTGGGCGGCACAGTTCAGGGTCGGGTCATCGGTGACCGCGATGGTGACGTTCCGCCCGCCGGCTGCATCCAGAACTTGCCGAGCATCCACGGGGAGGAACGGGCCCGCCGCGATCGCAATGCCGGCTGCGACACCAGCGACGGCGACGCCCGTCCAGTGGTCGGCCATCAGGACGCCACCGACTGATCGTCGTAGGCGTCGCAGCCGCCGCACCAGGTGCGGTCCTCCGGGTCCTCGTACCAGCCCTCCATCGCGATGAGCGCTTCGTCATCGGGGGACGCGACCAGCACCCGGCCGCAACCCGCACAGGTGACCTGGATGGTCTCGACCGTCCCGCGCCACACGCGGGTCACACCACCGTTCCGGCTTGGCCGCGACGAAGCGACATAACCGACGGGGCTGATGATGCCGTCCCGCTTCGCCGCGGCGAACAGCGATCCCCACCGGCTCGGATGATCCGGGTCGGGCACGCCGAGCGCGGTCACATCGTCAGCGGTGAAGTCCTGACCACGGCCGGCGAGTTCCCGAACGGCGCGGGTCGCGCAATCAATCCAGGGCTTATCGGCGTGCCGCAACAGAGCATCAGCGCGAGCCATCACGACACCTGCTTCACGGTCGAACGGCTCCCTGCGAAGTTGACGGTGGCCATCTCGCCGAGCGTGAGGCCGAACGCATCACCCATGCCGGCGAGGAACACCGCCGAGGGGCTTTCGCCACTTCGGACGGCCAGCAACTCCTCCTCGGTGACGCCGATTGCTCCGGCGAAGGCGCGGTCGGTGGCTAGGCCGGACATGCGCTGGGTGCGATCCAAGATCCCCGGCTTGAGTGCGATGGATGACATCTTGCCCCCTCCTGCTGTGCAACATGAATAACCTATACGAGACGTACAGGAAAGATCAAGACATCATGCAGAATCTGTGCAGATTGCATGACTGGGCCTATGCTTGCCGCATGAACTCGATTGCGTGGCTAGAGGCCGTTGCCCACGACGACTCGGGCAACGCCGTCGCCCAGCGCGCCAAGATCCACCAACCAACGCTGAGCAGGCAGCGGCGGGCCGGCAAACTCGGCCCGGAGACGGTCGTCGCGATCGCGCGCGCCTACAAGGTGCCGGTCCTTCCTGGCCTGGTGGCATGCGGACTCATCACAGAGGCCGAGGCGGCGCTCAAGGAGCGAGTGGGCGACGTTGAGCAGATCCTCGCGACAGCCTCAGATGCTGACCTTCTCCGAGCCGTACTCACGCGAGTCGAGGGCGGCGCCAATCTCCACACGATGTTGCGGCAGCCGTTGGACTCGGAGACCGTGGCAGTGATTACTGCGGACCGGACGTCCGAGATGCCAGAAGTGCAGCCTCCGAAAGAGCCCACGAACTAACGGCGTCAAGATCGGCTCGGGAGTCGATCAGCAGGATCGAATGGTCGTGCAGCAGTAGTGCCGGCGGACCCAGGTTCTCCACGAGGATTGGTCGGAGACCTATGACTTCCAGCAGCGCTTCGTCGCGCATCTTTCCCCCCAAGGAACACATCTGGCAAAGCGGCATGGGTTGCCGCCAAATGGTCCGGTCGAATCTAGGTGAAGAAGGCTGGTCTCGGATCGCCGTTTCACTCGCTGTTGATGACGGCTATACCGGCGTCTGGGTAGGGTAAGCAAGACGACCACCCCCGAAGGAAACGCCTCTATGTGCCCAGATGCGCAACGGACCTCCAGGCACGCAGTCGCGGGAACTTGAGTAGCTCATGAAGCGATTCATCATCGAGAAGCCATGGTGGGTGACGGTGGTTCTTCTGCTGTTCGCCAACGGCATTGTGTTCGGCGGCTGGCTGCCTGACGCCACAGCATTGACATGGTTGGCCAGCTCGATCGCCGTGCTCATCTGGCGGAACAACGCCAAGCAGGAGCTGCAAAGGATGCGCGGGCAGCAGATCTCGACGCCTCCGGCGGTCCGGGACCTGCCCGGCCCTGTGCGACAGCCCACGGTGTGGGTCCAGCCGCCCGGTCAGCACATGCCTGACGTTCAGTGGCGACCGTTCGCGGCCGACCCGTCGCCGCGGCGGGTATCACGGGCCGGGCAGTCATTGGCGGAGTTGGTGCAGTCCATGCAGGTGATGCAGCCGGTCGAGCCGCTCGACGATCAGATCGAAGTCGCCGGCGAGACGCACTACATCCGGAACATCAAGGCGGTGTTTCGGGAGGCTGGCAGGGCCATTACTTCGGGCGGGACCACGCTGCGAGAGGTGCCCGCTGTCTTGGTCCCGGAGCCGTGGAACGAGCATGACGAGAACGCGGTTGCGGTGATGATTGGCACCCGCCACGTCGGCTACCTGCCCCAGGGAGACGCACTGGAGTACTCGAGGGTGTTGGTGCCGCTGGCTCAACAGGGGCTGTTGGCGGCTGCGCGAGCGCGGGTCTGGGCGAAGGATGATGGCGCCGTCTGGGCGCGCGTCACCGTGATGGCGACCCCGCCGGAGTACTTCGGATAAAGGAAGTAGCGGAAGGCACACCAGTTCCATTGACAGGTCCGACGCTGAGTTTGAGGGTGTCGGCGAGTCCGTCGAGGGCGCGTCGGATTGAGGTCATCTGGATGTGTGTGTAGGTGGCGGTTGATGCTGCGGAGGCGTGCCCGACGATTGCCCGGATCACCTCGGGTTGTACGCCGGCCTCGGTGAGCAGGGTGACGGTGGTGTGCCGGCAGCTGTACAGGTCGTGGGCGTCCACGCCGGCGGCGGCGCACAGGTCGCGCCAGGCCGCTCGGTGGATCTCGTCACGCATCGGGCGACCGTACTGGCCGGGCCACACCAGGTCGTGATCGTTCGGTTTGGAGGCGAGCCGCCACCGGCTGAGTGCGTCGTGCATCCAGGGCACGATCGGGATGGTGCGACGGCCCTTGCCCGTTTTCGGCCGTACTAGGTGGTATCCGTCCACCAGTTGCTCAGCGGTATAGCCGTCGGGCACCCGGAAGCCTGACGATCGGTCCCGCGGAACGTTGTAGGGGAGTGGTTGCAGCTGCCAGGACACGTCGAGGGTGGCGGCTTCGAGGTTCACGCATGACCAGGTGAGGCCGCGGCACTCTGCTGGCCGCATGCCCTGCAGTAGTGCGGCCACCCACAGCGACGCGTCCGGCCGGTGGCTGGCGGCGGCGAGGACGGCGAGGGCGTCGGTCAGTGGGATCGGTTGACGTCCGGACTCGCCGCGGCTGGGCGTGTCCATCTTGAGCAGCCGGGCTGGCACGTCGTAGCCCTCGACGAGGGCGTCCTTGAGCATCTTCACGAGCACGATGTGCGCACGCTGCGCGGTGGAGTCGGCAAGCTTCGCGTCGAGGATGGCTCTGGTGACGGCGCGGACGTCGCCGGGTGTGAGCCGGTCGAGCCGCCGGTGTCCGATCGTCGGCACGATCCATCGCCTGACGGCCGACGCGTTCGTGGACCATGTCTTTGGTCGCACGGCATGCACTGTGACGTCGAGCCATCGGTCGGCCCACGCTTTCACTGTGAGGTGTCCGGAGCCCTCGGATGGTGCGTCGGACTGGAGGAGTTTTCGGAGCACGACTCGTGCCTCAGCCATTCCGTCGCGCCCCGTGGTGCGGATGTTGCGCCGGATGCGCCGGCGGGTACCGCGTTGCGTCCAGCCTGCTTCGACGGATACCTGGTAGCCGCCTTGGGGGAGTTCGCGGATGCTCCCCGTTCCGTGTGGGCGACGTGCTGTCGTGGCCATATTCGAACAATCTCCTTGCAGTAGGCCATTTGGTAGGCCATTGCTGGCCTACGCCAGCCTAGGCGAACCAACACCAGATACCTAGTCGGGAGGCTATTCGGTGCTCTCCGAGCGTAGCATCCTTCTCGTTCGCAATGAGAAGGTCAGGGGTTCGAATCCCCTTAGCTCCACCCAGTTGCTCTTATCAAAAGTGCAATCGACGCTTGTGAGGCCGCCCGAGAGGGCGGCCTCACGCGTCTCCAAGCATGCGGGAAAACCCGTGCTGACCTGGAGTGTTGCTGTCAGCGTCGGGTGGTTCGAGTAGGTTCTCCTTGCCTCTTCGCCGGGGTGGTTCTACTAAGGCGACCAGGGTCGCCCGGCTCTCATCTGGGTTGGGTGATGGTCGCGAAGGGTTCGTTGAGTTCGGCGCGGATCTGGCTGGGTTCGGGGCCGAGGAAGATCCGGGTGAAGATGGCCTGGTTGAGTTTCCTCCGGACCGTGACGGGTGCGTTCGGGTAGGTGGCGTGGACGTCTTGGAGTAGATCGAGGGCGTCGCGGACGCGCTCGAGGATCTCGGTGTTTTCCGACTCCAGCTTCGCTTTCTCGCGAGCGAGGTTCGCCTGCTCAGTGTTGAGGCGTCGCTGGTGGGTGCGGAATACCTCGCGGTCGATGGCATCGGCGTAGTAGGCCTCGAGCAGTTTGGCCTGGTTCGCCTCGACCGTCTCGGCCTCGACGGTGATCGCCCGGAGGCGTTCGTCGTTGACGGCCTGTTGCCGGTGGAGTTTGGCGAGCACGATCTGTTCGATGCGTTCCCGTTGGTCGGGGTTCAACTCGATGGTCCGGTAGAGGTCCTCGACCCGCTGCTCGACTTCGGCGATGGGCAGGACCTTGCGTTGCTGGCAGGTTGCCTCGCGGCGGCGATGACAGACGTAGTACTCGTAGTAGTGGCCCCGCCCGGTGCGGGTGTGCTGCACGAGCAGTCGCCTGCCGCACTCGATACAGAACACGGTGCCTTTGAGGTAGTGGTCATGCTGACGTGAGCGTTCCCCGTTACGACGGGAGGTGAGGATGTCTTGCACGGCCTCCCAGGTCACGGGGTCGATCAGGGGCTCGTGCCGGCCGGGATGCTCAACACCGTTGTGAACGACGACGCCCTTGTAATACGGGCGACGCAGCAACCGGTGCAGACCATTCACCGTCAGCGGCCCCGCCGGGGTATTCGGGCCCGGCCTGGTCGTCAGACCGCGGGCTTCCAGTTCGGCGGCGAGGCGGGTGACACTCCATTCGCCGGTGGCGTAGGAGTGGAACGCCCAGACGACAAGCTCGGCTCGTTCGGTATCGATCGTGATGGCGCGGACCTCGCGGCCGTCGTCGAAGCGGCGCTCGTTGAGATAGCCGAGCGGTGCCCGCCCCGGCGTCCCTCCGTGAATGGCCTTCTGTCGCATTCCCTTCATCACCTCGGTGGCGAGGTTCTGGGAGTAGAACTCCGCGATCGATGCCATGATCCCATGCAGCAGCCTCCCGGAGGGGGTCGTGCTGATCGCCTCGGTTGTGGAGACCAGGTACGCGCCGGTGTTCTGGATGGTCCTGGTGATCGCGGCGTCGTCGGCGCGGTTGCGGGCGAGGCGGTCGATTTTGTGCACGATCACGAAGTCCACCGGCCGGTCCTGGATGTACTCCAGCATCCGCTGCAACTCCGGTCGCTCGATCGACCTGCCCGAGCGGCCCCGCTCGACGAACTCCGCGACAACGAGCGCGCCCATCTCCAGCGCCCGCCGCCGGTTCGCCTCCCGCTGCGCGGGTATCGACAGCCCCTCCGGCTCAGCGCCCCGGCGGGCTTGATCGAGGGTGGAGACACGGACATAGGACACGGCCCGAAGCGGGGACAACGGACTCTCTGTGGTGGTTGCAGTCATTCCCCAACGCTTCGGGACGCGCAGCTGCAGTGTCGGCGAGGCTCGCTAGCCTCAGGGTCGGCGCCAGTAAAGTGGGTAACAGATGACGGCTGGCGACTGAAGGAGGCGGATCATGGCGCGTGCGGATCTGCTTCTCGACCTCGTGGAAGCCGAGCGTCGTGGCGATCGAGACCGCTTCCGCGTCCTCGTCGAGGCGGTGATCGCTGAGGAGCGAGCCAACCAGCATCATCTTGTCGCCGACCGTCTGTCTGAGCTGATCACTACCACTGGGCAGGGCGCCCCGCGTGATGACCGCGCAGCAGCCATGCGTGACTTGGTGCAAGAGATCGTTCCTCAGCGGCGCCTCGACGAGCTGGAGCTTGCTCCGGTCCCGCGCCGGGTTGTCACGGAGCTGATCGAGGAGCAGAAGCGCGCTGAGCTGCTGCGCAGCTACGGGATCGAACCCCGCAATCGACTGCTGCTGTCCGGCCCGCCGGGCAACGGTAAGACCAGCGTCGCCGAGGCCATCGCCTCGGAACTGATGCTGCCCTTCTACGTCATCCGATACGAAGGCGTCGTATCGAGCTTCCTGGGTGAGACTGCCGCACGGCTCGACAACGCCTTCGAGTTCGCCCGTACCCGCCGATGTGTGCTGTTTTTCGACGAACTCGACACCATCGCCAAGGAACGCTCCGACGAGCACGAGACCGGTGAGATCAAGCGGGTGGTCTCGACACTGTTGCTCCAGATCGACCAGCTTCCCCCACACGTCCTCCTGGTCGGAGCAACCAACCACAGCGAACTCCTCGACCGGGCAGCATGGCGCCGCTTCCAAATCCGAGCTGAACTCGAACCGCCCAGCCGCGCACAGGCCACCCGCTTCCTGGAACGCTTCGCCGCTCGCTTGGGTGGCGACCTCGGATTCGCCCCCCGAACCCTTGCAGACAAGCTCGCGGGAGCGAGCTTCTCCGAACTGGAGGAGTTCGCGTTGGACGTGCGCCGCAGAGCCGTGCTCGAACTCCCCGACAGCGACCTCCGGCGGATTGTCCAGGAACGTCTTGAGCACAGGCGAGATCAGGCGGCGGGGTGACCGGCGAGCGCCGGCCGCTCCTGGCGTTCGGGTCGCCAACGGTGGTAGACCGGCCCACACAAACACCCCGGGACATGCCGCGCTTGTCCAAACCCAACGCTGGTCGGCAGGGAGAGCGGCTGACGCCGCAGTTCGGCGAACTGACCGCAGCGTTCGACGCAGAGCGGGCACGTCTTTCCGCGGACACACCCGATGAGGTCGACCCGGCCCTGGTGGTCGTCTTCGACCTCGCCGGCAGCATCAAGGACTTCCGCAACGCGATAGACCAGATCGACGGGCTGGAGTTCCTGTCAGAGCTGATCGGAGACCGATCCGACCCGGACGACGACTTCCACATGACCGAGTCCGACAGCGGCCGCACGGACAAGCCCGTCCAGCACTCCCTGTACCTGATGATGTCGAACGCAAAGCGATCGACGAACTCCTGCGCCTGTTCAACGCCTGGCGAGCAGACCCGTCAGCGTCGTTCGCCTACGGCTTGGGCAAGTTCAAGACCGCGTTCCAGCAGCTCACTGCGATCCGACGTTGGGGACCCGAGGATCGCATCCGAGAGACCGGCCTGCGTGAGCAGTGGCAGGAGAACCTCGACGTCGTCGGTCAGTCTGTCAGCACCGTGATGGTCGAAGTCGAGTTGTGGTACCGCCGCGATGCGACACAGCGCGCGACAGCACAGGCACACGTCGAGCAGGTCATCTCAGACAGTGGCGGCCGTGTTCTCGACCGTTCCCAGATCGGCGACATCAGCTACCACGCCCTGCTCGTGGAGTTGCCGATCCAACAGGTTCACTCGCTGCTGGCCGACGGGGCTGAGTCGATCCGGCTACTGACCACGGACGAAGTCATGTTTGTCAACCCGTTCACTCCTATGAGCGTCGCACCGCCGACCACAGAACCGGTCAGCGAGGTCCGCCTACAACCTGGAGAACGCACCGACGGCCTGCCCCGGGTCGCCCTACTGGATGGGTTGCCGTTTCCGAATCACGATGTCCTCACCGGCCGGCTGGTAGTCGATGACCCCGATGGACTCGGCGAGAACTATCCGCTGGCCTCACGCCACCACGGCACCGCGATGGCCTCACTGATCATCCACGGCGATCTCTCCGCCGACGGCGAACCGCTCGACCGGCCACTGTATGTGCGGCCCATCATGCGACCCCACGAGTTCGTAGCAGGACATGAGCAGATCATCCCGGATCGGCTGCTCACTGATCTGCTGCACCGCGCGGTCAAACGAATCGTTGAAGGAGAGGCCGGTCGGGGTCCGGTCGCGCCAAGCGTGCGCATCATCAACCTCTCCATCGGCGCGCAAGCCCGAGCGCTCGTACGCAGGATGAGCCCCGTCGGCCGACTGCTCGACTGGCTTGCCCACTCCTACAACCTGCTGTTCATCGTCAGCGCCGGCAACCACCTCGGCCCTCTCACGATCCCAGCCGATGCCACCAGGAGTGCAGAATCGGCACGATCCGCCGCGACGCGGTCCGTCTACGACGCCGCGATACTGCGAGGCGTCCTCCCTCCAGGTGACGCCCTCAACGCACTCACTATCGGCGCTACCCACAGCGACGGACTCGGTGACATCGACGTACCGGACACCGCCTGGGACATCACCCACCTGAACGGACCAGCCCACTACGGCGCAACTGGCCCCGGCGTCGACCGCTCGGTCAAGCCCGACCTGCACCACATCGGAGGCAGGGCGCTCTACGCCCGCCCTGTCACACCGCCCGGCGGGCAGGAGACTGTCCTGGTGGAACTGGCTCCGACCGCAGCGACCGGGCCAGGCCTGCAAGTAGCCGCTCCCGGGCGAGCGGGCGCAACGAACAACACCGTCTTCACCGTCGGCACGAGCAACGCAACCGCGTTGGTGGCCCGCGAAGCCAGCCGCTTGTACGACATCCTCGAAGCCGGCTCCGACGATCCCGAAGACGCGCCGCTGCCGGACCCTCAGTACCACCCGCTCCTCGTGAGAGCCCTCCTCGCACACGCCAGCAGTTGGGGCGAATGGGAAGCGCGACTGCGTCGCGAGCTCGGCCTTACCAACCAGCAAGCTCGTCGCCACCTGACCGCGCTCCTGGGCTACGGCCGGCTCGACACCGACCGGCTCGGAACCGCAGCGACGAACAGGGCAGTTTTGGTCGGTGGGGGACTGATTGCACGCGACCAACGCCACACCTACGAGCTGCCGTTGCCGCCTTCGCTTCGTGCGCGTGCGGAGTGGCACCGCTTCACCATCACCCTTGCGTACATGGTCCCCACCGTCGGCCAGCTCAACCGCTACCGAGGCGCCAAGGTCTACTTCGCCACGCCAGACACGCAACTTGCGGGCGGGGACCGTATAGATGCTGAACACAACTCGGTCAGGCGGGGAAGCCTCCAGCACGAGATCGTGCAGGGCACCCGCACGATGGTGTTCGGCGACGACGGCACCTTCCCGATCCACGTCGAGTGCATGGACGACGCCCAACGGCTCCGTGCCGGAAAGACCGTCCGCTACGCACTCGTCGTGTCCATCGAGACAGCAGAACAGACATCGACCACCATCCACGATGAGGTACGAACGAGACTGCGTCAGCAGGCTCGTGATCGCGCACGCGGTCGGGTGCAGAGCTAATGCGCTCGCGAAGCGCGAGGGTGCTGCTCACGTCGTTGCGAGCTGAGCCTACGTGAACGCCAACGCAGATTTCGACGCGCGGTTGGCGCACGCAACAGGAATGATCCGTTCATTCGGTGCGTTTGCGGTCGTCGGCGCAGGGCTCTCCGCTGGCGGCTACCCCATGACAGCGCAGCTTCCTCCGCTCCTTTGGCAGGCAATCGAGAATGTCCCCGATGCTCTAGCTGCGCTGCGCGAACATACAGGCATCCCGGGTAGCGCGAAGGAGATCCTGTCCTCGGATCAGAGAGCATTGCAGGAAGGATGGCGACTAGTTCGAGCGTTCCCCGCTGTTAGGAGAGCGTTCCAAACCGCCTTCGCCGCGCTTGACGCTGACCGCGAACCCTCAAGCGCACACTTCGATGTTGCCCGCCTCGTGAATAGTAGACACGTAGAGGGAGTGGTGTCCTTTAACTGGGACACCTGCCTGGAACGTGCACATGAGCGAATGTTCGGAGTCGGGCTGGCTCCCGGAGTACTGCACAAGCCGCACGGGGATGCCGCCCATCCAGAAGGTGACTGGGTGCTTCCAGACGAGGACGGGCAAGTTCCTGCCGGCGTGCTCAGCCACGTTGTTCAGTTGTCCGATCGGCCACGAACGCTCCTCGTGCTTGGGTACAGCGGCAGCGACGCGGCGGTGGTGGAGTCCCTGCTAGCTCCACTGGAAGAGCGATGGCCTGTTGTTCGAGTTGGACCCTCCGCGTCCGGAGAGGGAGCGCTCCGCAGCACGGCAGACGCTGTCCTCTCCTCTGTCGCATCGCAACTTGCTCCTCCAGACCCTCTCAGTGGTTGGAAGTACGTCACGTTCTTACGCAGCAGGAGCTTCCTCGCGGCGCTGCGAGGGGAGCGTCTTCGTCCCGCCGACGTGAACGCGTGCCCCGAGCTGCCAGCCGTTCCGAGGCTTGCCGAGCGATTGTCAACTTCGAGGTTCGCGACGCTGTCGGGCTCAAGTGGCACCGGTAAGTCCGTGACCGCCTTCCACGCCGCGCGCCGACTCAACCGAGACGGCTGGAAGGTGCTTGAACTGAAGCAGGCCGGAGTCGCCACCGCGGCCGACGTCGACGAGTTCGCGCGGCTACGCGGACCTGTACTTGCTGTCGTCGATGATGCTCAGGCGATTGACCACGGCGTGCTTGCGCATTTCGAGTCTTCAATCGATGACGATCATGCGGTCCTGTTGGTCTCAACCGAACGGCTTGAGGCGCGTGACGGCGAGACCCTTCTCGCAAGCCAGGCCGTAGAGGTCTTGGACGTATACTGCCGATCCAACATCGCCGATGTCGGTCCACTGCTAACTCAGCTTGACGATCGAGTGCGGTGGTCAGTGTTTTCCGACACTCCGGAACAGCGGCTCGACCTCGCGGTCCGCACAGGCACCGAACCTTGGCTCTATATGTTCGTAGCGTCCGGGGGTGAACGTCGCATTACAAGCTCGCTAGATCGGGCCGCAGAAGACATCGACGCTGCCCTCGTGCTCGCGTTTATCTGCGTGGGGCAGATGACCTCCCGTGATGCCGGGGTCACGAGGGACGAGCTCGACGCAACGGCGATGAAAATTGGCGCAGCGCGCTTCTGCGTCGAAGGTATCCTCCAAACCAACCTCATCGATCGCGCCCTCCTTTTCCTAGCCAACGACCGACTTGTTCGCGAACATGACGGCCGTATTCGCGCGTCGCATATCCGTATCGCTGAGCGGTCCCTGCAGAACTTGGGGCAGCGAGAAGAGTCGGAAATTGGGTCGAATGTGCGCAGGTGCGTACGTGAGGCTCTACTTGACGACCGTATCGACGCAGCGGGCAAGTTCTGGCTTCTTCGGGTGTTCGATCGGATCGACGTATACCGCTATCGCTGGGCTAGCGCCATCCTCGACGAAGAGGTCTCCGCGAGTCTGGTGAAGCAATGCCTATCTTCATCCCAAGGCAGTGACCGCGGCGTCGCACTCAATCTCGTTTGGACCTCGGAGTGGTTTCACAAGTTGTCCGACGCGACCGCAGAGGAGCTTGCCAGCAGCATAATCGACTGGCTACCAGCGATGACGTCCGAGGAAGCTAATGGCTATCGATGGATTCTTAGTGGACTTCGTTCGCACCATGAAGGTGCCTACGAACGCATCCGCGACGCCATCCCAGCATCGTTGATTGCTGCGCGGCTGTCGGTTGCCGGAAGTCGCCGAGCTGCGATGGACTGGACTCACGTTATACAGGAGCTCTGTCCAGACTGGCGATCTGGAGATCTACTCGCTTGGAGCGACGAGTTCCAGAGCGCTGTCGACTCCGACGCCCTTGCACGGTGGCTGTCAGATCGCGACTCGCGTTCACATCCGCTTGAGATATATGACCTTATCGATGCACTCGCCTCCATCGCCCCGCGAACGGCAGGAATGGCATTTGCGGTCTGCGCCGACGAGATCCAGGAAGCCATGAGCCATGATCTTGCAGATGCTGCCAGCAACTTCGCTGACTGGGTGTTCGGCACGATGCTTATCGTCGCCATGCTTGCCGACGCTCCGTCGGCGAAAGACGGTGAAGATGACGAGGATGAGCGCGAAGCTCATGAGTCAGACGGCGCTCGTGCAGCTTTCATGGAAGCCAAGGAGCCCGAACTCCGCGACCTCGCTGCTGCTGTCCTCAGCGTGATGCAGACCGTTGACTGGAAGGCCGCCACGAAGTCGCTGGAGTCGAAGAGGAAGTATCAACTTCACAACCTCGACATGCTTCTTGGCTGGCTGTCCTACCTTTCGACCGACATCACGGACGCGATAGCAACGAATCTGTCTGTCGAATGGCTCCTGCGTATTGTTGATGAAGCGCGGCAGGAGGATTGGCCGCAGGGTCGTCCGTTCGGTGCTATCGACCATCTGCTTCATCACCTTTCTTTCGGCGAGCAAGGGGCCAGCGTTGTCCGTGAGTTCCTGATGGAACACGAGAGCGAGATCGAACCGTTCCCCTCCACGCTCGTTGGGCTCTACCCTGACCTCGCAGTCCGTTGGCTCCGTCAAGGACGCCTCGTCGAGGTCGATGGTCCACGAGGGGCCGGGTGGAGCAGCCTGACCGCTGACTTGAAGGCTGTCGCATCGATCGACCGCGACGTCGCAGCGAGTTGGCTCGGTCAGATGTCTGTTGAGCTGCTAGCGGCGCTCAATCAACCCCAGAAGCACGACTTGGCAGGTGTGGCTCGCTTCATCTCGCTTGCGGACGATCTGGATTCGTCCGCGCTAGACTCCGTCATTGCTCGACTCGATAGTGAAAGTACAGAACAGAGTTGGTCTGCGAGATGGGAGGACGCGCGCGATGCTCTTCGCCCCGTGCTCCTGCGAGTTTCCGAGGTTGACTGCCACGAGGCTGACCGAGCGTTGAACCTACTGCGTGCCGAGGGTTCGGCCCCGGCGGCTGGCAGAGACGGCCAAGGCGCTCCCGACGAACTAGCCATGCCAGCTTCCACAGGTGAAGTGGGCCAATGAGGCACCCGACTGCTGCCAGGCTTTGCAGACCGAGACGTGCGGAGCACCCCGCTGAGACAGAAACCCCTCGTCAACAAGGGCGTGGGTGTAGATGGCGGCACCTTGGGTCGAGTGCTCAATCCATCTCGGGTCCCGCGTCAGCGAACGCCAGGTCGAGAGGACGCAGGCCTACTACGCCGGCGAGGTCTTGATGTGCTCCCACACCGTCGCCCTGTGGATCCCGAATCTCTTGGCGATCGACAGCACGCTTTCGCCCCTCTCGCGAGCGGTTCGAATAGCTTCTACTTCCTTCTCCGTCAGAGGGGTTCTATTACGTCTACTAGGGTTCTCAACGACGTCAAAGCCGTCGTCGAACGTGAGCGTCGGCGACGCCTGGAGGGTCGAAGATCCCTGGATCCACGCGTAATCAAGGCGATCCAGTCGGCGCATGAGGTTCAAGTTGGGTACCTCAGAGACCACCACCAAGAACACGTGTCGGTCCGACAAGGCAACGCAGTAGGGCGGGCGTTCGATTTCCACACTCCATGCTCACGCTAGTGAGTCGGTCGGTGAGTCAACTCGACATGCGCGGCAGTGCTGGGTTCGCCAGCCTTCAGCCATGACGGCGAGATGGTCCCCCAGCTCAACGAGCGCGCCGCACGGATTCAAGCGAAGCCGGACGCGTCAAGGCCGACGGGCTGAGTGGGTCATTTTGCCTTTGCCGCGCCGATTTCGCTAGTACGCCGTCAAAGTTCAAAACGGGCTCGGCGTTCGTTGACCACGGACTGGTTGTCGTTGGTGGCAAACGCGCCTTCTGGCAGCGACAGGTTTGCGACGACGCAGAGGATCAAGATGTCGTCGCGATCCATGAACATGATCTGGCTGCGCTTGTGAGCGTCGAGAGCGTTGCTAAGCGAGTTGCGGGCTGCCTTACCGAATTCAATACTGGCGTTCCTGGTTTGGTCCGCGATTACCAAGTTTGGGTTTGAATTCGGCATCATAGGATCTCTTTGCGGGGTCCGCACTGGCTCCCCGGCTAGTCCGCAGGGTTTGCCCGGCGAGAGACTCCGGACTCGAGCGGCGACGGACGCGTCCCTGCACTCCGGTACTTCATTCCCACCACCGAGGCGGCTACCGCCGAGGCAGTTTCAGTTCTTTCCCTGTTTCGAATGCGACGCGGACCTCAATCGGGCTGCCACAGAATAGGCTGATACTTTGATTCGGAACCAGTGCCGGCGCAGGTGAACCCGTTGCCCGGCTTGTCGGGTTGTCACTGGGCGAGTGGCTAGGCACTGCCGAGCCAGGCGTTGACCTCGCCGCTTGAAACGCTTGACCCGAGCGCTCCGAGGCGGCTGTACAGGACAACCCCGACTCGGTCGATGCGCTCGTCGAGCGCCGCGGGCGGCACGTCGCTATTTCGAGGATTTGCTTGTTCAGAGCGGACATACTTGACCCACTCCAAACACGTTGCGGAAAGTTGCGCTGTGGCGTTCGCCGCATCTCCCACCAACGATCCGTACGCTGCGAATCCCGAAACAAATATGGCGACGATGCTGAGGATGAGGGAGGCGATCTTCATAGATCGCATCGTAGCTCGTCCGGCGCAACTGTCATCCGGATGTCTTGCGAGACAAAGGGAAAACCCCATTCGACAAGGTTAGATAGTCGGTCGGGGTGTTCTATTGTCATGAACAATGCACAGCTCTGCACTAGTCCAGATCGAGCCCGAGTTCGAACGCGAAGGTCTCCACTGCCGGCTTCAGTCCAATGTGCGACAGCGGCTCGTTGAAGTCGGGATAGGTCGGGACGGCGTCCTCAGCTCGTTCCCAGAGGACGATTGCCCGCCCTGCAGCCGTGTGGGAGCTGGCGTACATCATTCCGTCGATGTCGGTGTAGGTGCGGTAGATCGCTCTGCTCCAGGTCCGGGCTGCCCCGTGCGGGCCGCTGGCGATGGCCGTATTGGCCCCTGCCCAGGACACCCAATCTGTGTCAGACAGGTCCAGCAACTTCAACGGGCGCGCTATGCGAAAGAGGCAGTAGTACGGATCATCACGTTTCGTTTCGACGATCCCGCGGTTCGTGAAGCACTCTGCCAGGCACGTCTTCAGCACGGGATAGATGTCACCTCGTCGATCCAGCACGACGGGAGCGACGTACGACACCCGTCGGGTCGGATGGGCGCGCCTCGGTGAGGGTTGATGGTCGAAGCGCGCGCAGGTTGGTCCCCAGGCGCGGAACTTGTTCCATTGCATCGGATAGTCGCCGCCGGCGGCATAGATTCGCCCGACGGTCGCCCCGGCCGGCAGCGTGAAGCACCAACGATCGCACGGCACCGGGAAGCGATTGGTGTCCGGGCGTGCCGGAAGGCGCTCAGACAAGGCGGGCCTCAGTTGATCTGATAGGCATCGTCGACCAGTTCGGCGACTGCCTCCGCCGATCCGCCCGACGCCAGCCATTCGCGAGGGCTCACCACATCGCCGTCCACGTCGAGATCCTCATGAGTGGCGTCCATGAAGCGTGCCACCGAGACCAGATGGGCGTCCGCCGGAAAGTGGGGGGCCACCTCGTCCCAGCCGGGAATGGTTCCCTCATCCTCGAACTGAAACACCGGAAACACGGTGCCACGCGCCGAGCGGACGCTGTAGAGGCTGCGCTGTGCCACCCGTTGCCGCACGCGGCTCTCGGTGACACCCAACTTCTGGGCCACCTGGGCGACGGTAAGCGCGCCGTCCAGCACTTGCCGCGCGGCTAGCTTCGTGCGCACCGATGCACGTCTACTCACCGGCGGCATTTCGATCACCAGCGACCCGCTCCGGGCCAACGCCTCTTGTTGGGCTTCGGTGAATGCATGATTGGGCTCCGGCTCGGCGGCCGACTCGGTGAGGTCGGTGAGGATTTGCACCACTGAGGAGCCGTGTCCGGACTGCTCGAGTTTCACCAGCAAGGCGACAACGTGCTGATCGTCTCCGCGTTGGCTCTGCGACTGCCTGACCATCGCCGCCAAGGGCTTGCTCACCCGGATCTTGCGATCCTGGGCAGGGGGGTCACGTGGATCATCGACCCAACTCGCCGGCACGGCAACCTCTTCGGTCATGCTTGCCCGCTTCGTCGTCGACATCGGCACGCCCTCTCGTCTGCTAACGATGTTAGCGCATTTCTGCGGAGGGATGAGGCGCTGCACCGCTAGCCTGCGGCGCCGCTCGCCGTCCTTCGTCAGGCGATGTTCTCGACCGGATCAGTCTCCTGTCGGCGCTGGTCGGCGTCCCGCTCGCCATCGGCAGAGTTCAGGTACCGATCCGAGAGCAGGCGGTATTGCGGTGTGCACATGGCGAGGACCGCGACCACCACACAGGCGATGCCCGAGATGAGCAGGATCAGGGCGATGCCGCGGTTGTGCCCGGTGCCGAGCAGTGGCTCCCAGGTGCGTAGCCCTTCCTCGGTGCGCAGCAGTGGGATGATCCAGAACTCGGCGAGCGGGGCGATCAGCAGGGCGGTGACCGGTGCGGCGGCGGCCTCGAAGGTGCTGGCGAAGCCGAAGACGCGTCCCTGTTTCTCATAGGGGACGACGCGCTGGATCACGGTCTGCTCGGCCGCTTCGACGGCGGGGATCATCGCCATGAACAGCCACACGCCGACGATGTATACCCAGCCCTGCTCGCGGATGGTGCTGAGCGCACCGGCGGCGCCGATGGCGGCGGCGAACAGCAGCATGGTGCGGATGGGATTCCTGCCGAGGCCCTTCGCCGCGACGAGCGCGCCGCCGACAATGAAGCCCGTCGACATCACCGCGAACCAGATGCCCCAGCCCTGGACGCCGAACATCTCGATGCCGTAGGGGTCCATCACCGCCATCGCGACACCGCCGAAGAGGTTGTTCAGCGTGGTGAACAACACCAGCGCCAGCAGGCCGGGTACGGCGCGTACCGCCAGCCAGCCGCCACGCACATCGACCCAGCTGGCGCCCTGCTCGGTGGTCACGACCTCTGGTTCCGGGATGCGCAGCAGCACCAGGTGGAGCAGTGTGACGGCGAGCGCACCGACGCCGATCAGAAGCGTCCATCCCATCCCGAGGAACCCGACCGACAAGCCGCTGAAGACGCTGGTGACGATCATCCCGACGCCCTGCACGGTCCCGACCAGGCCGTTCGCGTTCGCGTGGCGCTCGACGGGGACCAGCAGCGTCACCGTGGTCGAAAGCGCGATGCCGCGCAGCTGTTCGACGACGGCGCCGGCCAGCAGCACGACGGCGAAGATCCAGAACCAGGGACGGTTCAGGTCGATGATCGCGGTCGGACCGATCGCGAAGAAGAGGGCAGCGTCCAGAATGAACACGATCAGCGCGACCAGGGTCGCCCACGCCATCACGGCCTTCTTGCGGAACCGATCGACCAGGGTGCCGAAGAACATGCTGAACAGCGAGACGAACAGCATGTATGAGGCCGCCACGACCCCGGCGACCAGCACATTGCGGGTCTCGGCATAGGCCCAGAAAGTCAGCGCGAACCACAGAAAGCTCGTCGTCACGTTGGCGATCGCAGTGTTCACCAGTACATGGAGGAAGGTTCGGAACCCGCCGTCGGTGATCCCGTTGTCCGCGGGTGCAGTGTCGGACGCGTCCATGAGAGTCCCGCTTCCTCAGGCGATCGGCCTGCTATTGATGACGATGGTTACGCGCTGCCCGGTCCCGGGGGAAGGGGCGCATCCAGCACGCGTGGGCGGTAGTCGAGCAACTGAGTGCCGCCGTCGAAGGTACGGGTCTCGACCAGCTCGAGAGCGATGTCGGGGTAGCCGTCGTAGATGCGCTCCTGCCCGGTCTTCCCGGTGATCACCGGGAAGACGACGACCCGGAAGCGGTCGACCAAGCCGGCGGCCAGCAGCGATCGGGCCAGCGAGAGGCTGCCGATGGTCGACAGCGGATGCTCGCTGGTCTCCTTCAACTCTCGCACGGCCTCGACCGCGTCGCCGCGGATCAGGCGGCTGTTCTCCCACTCCAGCGGATCGTCGAGCGTGCTCGAGAAGACGATCTTCGGTACCGCGCCGAGCGCGTCGACGCCGTCGGTCCGCGATTCTGCGAAGCCGTGGAAGAGCCGGTAGGTGTTCGCACCCATCAGCAGCGTGCGGTGGGCGGCGGAGTCCTCGCCGAGCCAGTCGAGGTATTCGGGGCCCTCCAGCCCCCACCAGCCGGGCCAGCCCTCCGCGGCGCCGTAGCCGTCGAGCGAAGTGATGTAGTCGACCATGAGTTCCATGAGCGGTCCCTGTCTCTCGATGGCGTCGGTGACTCCGCCGCGCTACTTCAAATAAGAAAGCACACTGCAATAAATCAAGTCAAGTGTTACGCTTGCTTCGTGCGAAATCGCGAGTACGGGCAGTTCTGCGGCTTGGCGCGTGCCGCCGAGGTGCTCGGCCAGCGATGGACTCTGCTGATCCTGCGCGACCTGCTGATCGGCCCGCGGCGCTACTCCGACCTTGCCGCGGGGCTCCCCGGCATTCCGTCCAACCTGCTCTCCACCCGGCTGAAGGAGTTGGAGCACGATGGGGTGATCGTCCGCCGGGCGCGCAGCGGTGCGGATCGCTCGATCGTCTACGCGCTGACCGACCGTGGCGCTGAGCTGCAACCCGCGCTGGACGCGTTGTCGCGCTGGGGAGCAGCGGGGATGCGCGAACCGCGGGAGGGCGAGATCGTCACCGAAGCCTCCCTGGTCTCCGCCCTGCGGGTGGCGGCGGAGGGCGCTACCTCGAAGGGTCGGCGGCTCGTATTCACCGTCAGGGTCGGGGCTGCCGCCGCACACGCCGTCGTCGGCGGCGGTGCCGTTCAGGTCGGTGCCGGTGAGCATCCGGACGCCGATCTCGTGATCACCGCCGGACCCGGGCTTCGCGATCTGCTGGCCGGCACCCTGGAACCGGCGACCGCGATCTCTGAGGGTGCAGTGGTCGTCGACGGCGATGCGAGGCTGCTGGAGGATTTCGTTTCGACCTTCACCGTCCCCTACAGCCCCGTTCGCTGAGCCGGCGTTCGAGGAAGCGTCGCTCGGCATGCCGGCCGTCGGCTGGGGCCAGGGAAGCGCCAATCAACTCCACCGCTCCGGGTTGAGCTTGCCGAAAACCCTTGCAGGGCACAGGTTCAGGTCTCGACAAGCTCGACCAGCGAAGATCGAACCCTTTGAGGTCTCGACAAGCTTGACCGACGACGATTGGCACTTGCTCGGGTGGCCTATTCCGCGAAGGTGGTCAGACTGAGTACGTTGCCGTCCGGGTCGCGGAACCAGGCGATCTGCCCTCCGCTCGGGGCGGTCCAGACGCCGGCATCGTCCTGGCCGAATCCCGGGTAGCGCATCATTTCGACACCCACGGCGGTCAGCCCGTCGATAACGGCGTGGATGTCGTCGACGCGCCATCCGAGGGCGGTGAACGGCGGCGGCGTGTGTCCCTGGGTCTTCTGGATTCGCAGCATGGTGCCGCCCGCGTCGAACACGATCGCGAACTCTTCGTCAGCGATGAGCCGCAGCCCCAGGACCGCTTCGTAGAACTGCTTCGACCGCTGAGGGTCGGTGGTCGCCGCGAACGCGATGATCTCCTGGTCGCCCAGACCGGCATTCTCGCCCATGGGGCGAATCTACTTGCCGACCGTCAACCCATCCCCGGCTGACTGAATATTCAGTTAGCATCTGCGTATGACGACAGGCGGGTCCGGGGCGGACCGGATCATTGATGCGGCGATCGAGTGCTTCGGTGCGAACGGAGTGGCGGGGACGAGCCTGCAGCGGGTCGCGCTGGCCGCCGGTACGAGCCAAGCGCTGATCGTGCATCACTTCGGCTCGAAGAAGGGGCTCACGGAGCGTTGCACGGTCGCGGTTCTCGCGCGGTTGGAGGCCCTGGTGCAGGCATCGCCGGACCGAGCGGTGGAGGTGTTCGCCGAGGATCCGGCCGGCGTGCGGTACCTGGCCAGAGTGCTCACCGACGACCCGGACGCCTCGCGCGCGCTATTCGCGGCGGCCGTCCGACGGGCCGCCGAGGCGCGACCGGACGCCGACGCGGACGAAGCCGTGGTGCTTGCCACCCTGAATCTCGCGCCGGCGCTGCTCTTCGAGCGGGTGTCGGAATCGTTGCCGGAGGACACGTGGGGACGCTTCACGCGCGCCGCCGCCCGGCTGCTCGACGGCCGCAGGGAGCACGCGCGATGACTCGAGGACGCAGCCTCACCGTGCTCGACCGCGCGATGCCGGAATGGACCTGGAGTGAGTACCACAGCCTGCGCGTCCCGCCCCACCATGCGAACGTGATCGAGAGCGCCGAGGCGCTGCAGTGGTCCGATGCCCCGCTGTTCCGACAGATCATGCGGACGGTATCGCTGGGTCGGGTGCCGGCGGACAGTCGGAACCGGGTGCTCGAACTGTTCACCGACGGTCCGTACCTGCGGGTGCACCGTGACGCGGAGGAACTGGTGTATGCGGGACTACTGCGGCCCCGGGACCATGCCGCTCCCCGTCCGTTCGAGGGTGATCCGCTGGCCGACTTCCGCCGTGCTGCGCCGCCGCGCACGGTGAAAGTCGCGATGAACTTCCTGTACCGCGACGGCGTCCTCTCCACCGAGACCCGCTGCCAGGCCACCGACGTCTTCGCGGACCGTGCCTTCGCCCTCTACTGGTTCGCCATCCGGGCCGGCAGCGGCCTCATTCGTCGCTCGTGGCTGCGCGGAATCCGCCGCCGGTCGCGCCGCTCCGACGCTCAGCGCCCGGGAACGTAGGCAGATCCTCGACCAGCGATCTCCGGTTCAGCGCGCTACTGGGAAGACGAGATGGGTGACCCGATCGCCCTGCACGCAGCTGGTGGGATTGCCGAACGCAACCTCTTCGGCGGACAGCCTGCCGAAGAACGGCCGGTTGCCTTCACCCATCACCACCGGCACCAGGTCGATCGCCACCTCGTCGAGCAGGCCCAACTCCAGGCACTGCCGGGCGATCGTCCCGCCGGCGACCGACACCACCCGATCTCCGGCGAGTTCCTTGGCCCGGGCGATGGCGGACGCGACCCCGTCGGTCACGAAGGTGAACGGAGCGTCCGGGTGCTGCTCGACCCAGTCGGCGGGAATCTGGTGCGTCACCACGACGACCGGGACGTCGAGGGTGTGCCGGCCCTGCCACCCCTCGGCCACATCGAACAGCGTGCGGCCGCACACCAGTGCGCCGAGCGATGCCGTCCATTGCCGCCAATGCTGCGCGCTCGCGGGGCTCAGGTGCACGGTGAAGTCGCCGGCCGGGGTCGGGATGGCGACCTCGCCGTTCTGCAGCCAGTCGAACAGGCTGCCGATGGTGTTGTCCGGCTTGGCGACATACCCGTCCAGCGACATGATCGCCTGTGCTTGCACGATGCTCATCTCGGCCTCCTCAGCCGCGCTGCGGTCGGTAGATCTGCACGACGATGCCGCTCGGGTAGGGAGTTGCCTCGACCAGCTCTAGGCGTCGTGACTCGGGCAGCTGCGCGAACAATGCGTCCCCGCGACCCAATACGAGGGGTTGCACCAGCAGCCGGTACTCGTCGATGAGATCCTGCGCCGCGAGCGCGCCGGCCAGCCGGGCTCCGCCCCAGGCGATCACGTCCGGCCCCGGCTCCGCCTTGATCGCGGCGATCTCGTCGGCCAGGTCGCCGCGGGCCACCCGGGTGACCGGCCAGGTCGCCTCGGCATCGGTGAGGGTCGAGGAGAACACGACCTTGGGGATCTCGTTCATCGGCGCCGCGTACGGGTCGTCCGACTGCGGCCAGAACGAGGCCATCTCCTGATAGGTCGTGCGTCCCATCAGATGCGCACCGGCCCGGCTGATCCGGTCGAGCTTCCACTGCTTCACCTCGGGATCGGCGATCGCCATCGCCGGATGCTCCCGATCGCTGGCGACCAGGCCGTCCAGCGACATCGACATGTACAGGATGACGTCACGCATGGCTCCCTCGTTCCCTCGCGGGTCGTCCGACGTGGCCCGATTCGTCGAGCATAGGACGAGCACCGAACTATGTCTATAGTGACATAACGGCGGTCGCGTCGAGCCGACTCGGTCCGTATCGAGCGATGCAAGGGTTAGCCTGGCTTGATGCCGCGCACCCGACCAACGGCACCCGACCCGGCCTCAGGCGACCATTCCCGGGGCGCGATCGCGGGCGTGTCCGTCGTCTCGGGAACGGGGTGTCTCCGAGCGCACGGCGTTCGCGCCATCGGCTACCGCGCACCCGCCCTCGCCTCGGGCGTCCATCTCGGTCTGCCGGGACCATGGCTGACGCTGGTCCTCGCTGTCGAGGCGCCGCTGCGGTCCGCGTTCGCCGTCGACGAACTCGTCGATTCTCCCGAGGTCGATGTGCTGTTCGGAGGACTCGGCCTCCGCCCCGCCTACATCGCCCAGAGCGTCCCGCAGACCGGCGTGCAGGTCTCCATTCACCCCCTGCGGGCCCGCGCACTGCTCGGCGTCCCCGCAGCCGAGCTGCCGGCGCTGGCCGATGGCGCCGGGTTCGGCTTCGGACCGAAGCTGGTCGATCGGCTGCGTACCGCCCGGGACTGGCGCGGTCGCTTCGACGCACTCGGCGACACCCTCCGCCCGAGCGAGCGGTGCACCGGGTTGCGCCCGGAGCTGATCGAGGCCTGGCGGTGGCTGGCCCGCCGCCGCGGCGGCGGCGCCATCAGCGAACTCGCGAGCCACGTCCAACTCAGTGCCCGACAGCTTTCGACGCTGTTCGTGCGGGAGGTCGGCCTGCCACCGAAGCAGATCGCGCGACTGATGCGCCACGATGCCGTTGCCGGGGCTGCCGGTCGTCGGATCTCCGCCGGCTGCCCACTGTCCTGGGCGGACCTCGCCCACGCCTACGGCTATGCCGACCAGTCGCACCTGATCCGGGACTTTCAGAGCCTGGCGGGGACGGCGCCCGCCGCCTGGGCGACGGCTGAAGAAGAGAGCCTGCGCTCCGGAGCCAGGGGAAGGCTGGCCGCCGAGTAGGAACCCGCGCCGGGCTTCCGAATTGTTCAATCCCTGGCCCCGGCACAACTGGCAGATTCGCGACATGTATCCGTTGAGCGTCGTACTGGGTCTGTCCGTCACCGATCTCGGCCGCTCGATCGACTGGTATCGCACCGTGTTCGAACTCGGCCCACCCGATCTCGAACCGGTCGACGGACTGGTCGAGTTCCGGCACGGGCCGATCTGGCTGCAGCTCGTCCAGTCCGATCAGCGGCCGGCCGGCGCCAAGGCCGTCGCCAACTTCGAGGTCGCGGACGTCGCCGCCGAACGCGACCGCCTCGCCCGGCTCGGGGTGGATGTCGGGCCGCTGGAGCACGTGCCGGGAGCGATCGACTACGTCGAGTTCGCCGATCCCGACGGAAACCCGCTCATTCTGCACTCGACGCTGGAACCGGCGACGAGCGAGGTGGCGAGCGGTCCCGCGGCGCAGGTGTGGGGCACCGTCAAGGCGCGCGACGCCCGTGCTCTGATCGACTTCCTGGTGCAGCGGTTCGGCTTCGTCGAATCCGCCGCCTTCGTCGACGACGGACGGATCGTGCACGCCCAGCTCGACTGGCCCGAGGGTGGCGGTGTGATGCTCGGCGACGCGCGGGACGGCGACGGCTGGACGTTGACCCCCGGCACCGCCGGCTTCTATGTGGCCAGCGAGCGCGTCGAGGAACTCTATGCGGCGGCGTCCACGGCAGGGGTGACGATCCACAAGGCGCTGGCTCGGCGCGACGATGGGAGCCGCGAGTTCGCCGTCCGGGATCCCGAGGGCAATCTGTGGTCGTTCGGGAGCTACCGGGGCGAGCCGAGGCGCACCGGGGGCTGACGTGACCGGCTCGCCGGCTCGGCTGCACGGACTGGACGCGTTGCGGGCCGGGGCATTGCTGCTCGGCATTCTGCTGCACGCCCTGCTCCCCTTCGAGCCGTCCGGCGCCTGGATGATCGCCGACTCGACATCGATGGCGATCGCGGCACCGATCGCGTTCGCGATCCATCTGTTCCGGATGACGCTGTTCATGACGCTGGCCGGCTACTTCGGCGCATTGGTGCTGCGCCGCGCCGGCAGCCGGCACTACGTGCGGGACCGGCTGCTCCGGATCCTGCTGCCCGCCATCATGTTCTGGCCGGTGTCGGTGCTTGCCACCGGCCTGTTGTGGGAGTTCAACATCGCCTGGCGCGGCCTGGCTCGGCCCACCCCGCCGGTGCCCTCCGACGCCGATCCGTTCGCGCTGTTCCCGGTGGGGGTGCTGTGGTTCCTGTGGACGCTGCTGCAGTCCGCGCTGGTTGTCGTGGTGGGACGGCTGCTGCTCCTCCGGGTCGTCGGCCGAGCACGCGCGGAAGCCGTCGCGGCGTCCATCGGACGGCGGCTGGCCTCGCCTGCTGGCCTCCTGCTGGCGGCCCTCCCGTACCTGATCGGGCTGCTCGTCCAGGACGGCTGGATCGACGGCATCCGGGCGCCGGGCACCGTGCGTCCGGAACCTGGGTCGTTTATTCCCTACCTCGGCGCGTTCCTGGTCGGCTGGATGCTCTTCGCCGCCGGCGACCGCGGTCTGCGTCGACTCGCCGATCGCTGGGTGGTCTACGCCGGGGCCGCTCTGGCGACGACCGTCGCGGCATACCTGCTCAGCGCCGCACCCGCGCCGCTGATCATCGCCGCGCCGTTGACCGCACTCGCCGGGTGGACGTGGGTGTACGCGCTGCTCGGCGCGGGCGTGGGGTTGATCCGGCGCGAGCGGGCCGTGGTGCGCTACCTCGCCGACGGGTCGTACTGGGCGTATCTGCTGCATCTGCCGCTGGTGCTGCTGGCCGGCATCCTGGTCGCGGATCTGGCCTGGCCGGCGCCGCTGAAGCTGGCGGTGGTCCTGCTCTCCACCGGGATGACACTGTGGCTGAGCTACCACCTGTTGGTGCGATCCACCGTGCTCGGACGCTGGCTCAACGGACGTCGGTATGCCTTCCGCTGGAGCCTTGCGCCACCCGTAGCCTCGCGTCCGCGGCAGTGATCTACTATGTCGAGGGTGACATCGTTGCTCGGGGACGCTGGCGCGGGCGACGGGCAGGATCGGCTGCGATGAGCACGCTGAGTTACGCGATCCTCGGCCTGCTGGCGGTTCAGCCGCGCACCGGCTACGAGTTGGCTCAGGTGATGAAGGCCCCGATCGGCTACCTGTGGACCGCCGGGCACAGCCAGATCTACCCCGAACTGGCCCGCCTTCAACGCGACGGGCAGGTGGACGCGACCGTCGTCGACGGCCCCGGACCCCGGGACACCAAGCGGTACCGGATCACCGACGTCGGCCTGGTCGCGCTGCGGGAGTGGACGGACTCCCCGCTGGAGGAGGTGAGCCGCTCGGAGTTCATGCTGCGCGTGCGCTGTCTGTGGCTGGTCTCGCCCGAGCGGGCGCGGCGTTTCATCGTGGGCCAGCGCGAGAGCTGCCGGCGCCGCCTGGAGGCCTACGCGTTCGAGGAGGCCGACTTCATCCTGCACGGCGACGCGGTGGACGATCCCTCCTCACCGTGGTTCGCGCAGCACGCGACGCTGCGGTTCGGCATCATGCGGGTCCACGACACCATCGCCTGGTGCGATTGGCTGCTGGAGCGATTGGCGACTCCCAGCGACGCGCGCCCGGCCGGGACCGACTCCGATCCGGGCGACTCGCGCTGACCCGCACGGCTGGCCGTCCGGCCGGGGCAGGCTTGGCAGCAGCTCGGCAGGGCTGGTCGATCGGGACCGGAGCGCCCGGTAATGGTGGGCCGGGCTGCGTCGTTCGTCACACTTTGAGGTTGTCGAGCCAGCGGTTGAGCGCCGGCAGGGCGAGATAGGCCACGGTGCCGTGGTCGGCGATCTCGATGGTCTCGAAGGTCACCTGCACGCCGAGCCGCTTCTCGTGGGCGACGAAAGCCGCGGTGTCGCTCGGCACCACGAGCTGATCCTGCATGCCCTGGGCAACGAACACCGGGGCCCGGATCGCCGATGCGCCGGCCGAGTTCTCGCGCAGCAGCGTGGCCCAGGGTTCGACCCGGGTGGGGTCGACGACGAAGAAGTCACCGACGACCGGCTTGGCGATGGTGTGCAGTTTGCTCAGGTTGCTCAACAGGCACAGCGCGTTCATCTCGCCGAGGATCTGCCTGGCCTGCGGAGTGAGCACCTGGTCGAGCCGCGCTCCGCGGTCCCGGTAGATCTCGGCGTAGGCCTGGAACGCGTACGAGCCGATCGTGGCGCCCGAGACGTCGTCCAGGTGGTTCTGGATCAGGGCGCTCAGGTCGGCGGCGGGCGCTGCCACGGCCACCGCCTCGATCCGCAGCTCGGACGCGTACGCCGGCGCCAACTCCGCCGCGAAGAGCGCGGCCTGCCCGCCCTGCGAGTGGCCCCAGAGGATCACCGAGTTGCCGGCCTCGGCCCCGTCCAGCTCGCGCGCGGCACGGACGGAGTCGAGCACACTGTGCCCGGCGGTCACCCCGATCAGGTAGGAGTCGGGGCCCTCGGTGCCCATGCCGACGTAGTCGGTGGCCACCACCGTGTAGCCCCGGTCGAGCATCATCCGCAGGCCTTCGATGTCGATGAACGGATCGAAACCGCGCGACGGCGCACACTGGTCGGCGACCCCGGTGGTGGGATGCCCCCAGGCGAGCACGGTCCGGCCGCCCGCCGGTGCGGTCCCGTCGGGAGTGACCACGACCCCCGTCGCGACCACGGGGCGTCCGTTGAGGTCGGTGGTCCGGTACATGATGCGCCACGCCTTCGCGGCCAGCGGATGGCCCTGGAGGGGTTCGCTGCGCACGACCGTGCCGGGGCGGCCGGACGCGGCTCCGGCCGGTTGAGCGTAGAACTCGGCGAGCCCGTGCTGCTCTGCCGCATCTCCGACGATCCGAGGTCCGATGGCGATCGCGAGGACGATGACGAGCGCGAGCGTCGAGACCAGCGCGATGCGGAGACCGCGCCGCGGCCTGCGGCGCCTGTCCGGCGTCCGTGCTTCGTCACTCATCTCGACGGCCCTGCTGCCGTCGGAAACCGCCGGCCGTCGATCCTGGGGCTGGCGATGCTCGGCACAGCGTCTATGGTGCCGCATCCGGGCCGGGGCGGCCGGAGAACGCCGCCATCGCTCGCGGGCTCGTCGGGCTCACCGAGGAGTAGAGACGGCAGCCGCTGCGCCGCCACCACAGCTCGAACACCATCGCGAAACCGATCGGGATGATCGACGACACCACGGCATCCACCCAGGTGGTGGTCGTCGCGTTGAGGTCGGCCATGCCGAACGCGCCCAACGCGAAGGCGATCGTGTTGTTCACCGCATGCAGGGCGACCGCGGCTTCCAGGCCGCCGGTGCGCCAGGTCAGCCAGGTGGTCACCGCCGCGAACACGCCGACCGAGGCGAGGCCCCAGGCGTCGTAGTCGTGCCCGAGCACGAACAGCGGCAACGAGATCACCAGCCCCCATACCGGTGCGCGCAGCCAGTGCCCGGTCGTCTGCATGAGGACACCGCGGAACAGGTACTCCTCGCCGGCCGCCTGCAGCGGCACGATCAGCACGGCCACCGCCAGCAGCCCCAGGGTTCTCTCGGACAGCACCGGCGTCACCGGATCGACGACCCACATCACGGCGAGCGGCAGCAGCATCGGCGCGGCGGTCAGCGTGACGGAGCGGACGAGCAGGCCCCACCGAAACCCGCCGGCCACCGAGTCGAGGGTGCCGCGGCGTCCGAGCATGCGCACGGTGAGACGTCCGGCCGGTACGAACAGGGCCAGCATCAGACAGAGGAACGCTGCCTGCACCGGATCGGCCATATCGATGTCGGTGGCGCTCATCGCGTCCGCGGCGCCGGGCAGCAGCAGCCACAGCACGACCAGCCCGACCACCAGCACCAGGTAGGTCAGCAGGAACAGTCCGACGGTGGCGAGTGGACGCCACCAGCCGGGGGTGCGCCGGCTCAGCCGGAAGTAGGTCAGCGCCTCGGGGGCGGGGGTGGTGGACGGCGTGGAAGCCAACAAAGCTGTCATGGCCTTCAGCCTGGTTGCGGGCACCCCCCGCCCGGGATCGGCCGATCGGGGCTCATCCGGCGCCGAAGGTCGCGTTCATCGTCATCCTTTCGGACGACAGGGCGGTTCGCCCGCAATCGGTAGATTGCGCCGGGTGAGGATTCCGCGGAGCGCCCGGACGGCGGCGGTGCTGGTGGCCGTCATCGTCATCGGCGTGCCGCTGCAGGTCGGCACCTGGATGGTGCTGTATCCCGACTTGGACCTTATTCCGGAGGCCGAGGCCGGCCGGGTCGCAGCACTCATGCTCGGTGAGCTGCTGCTCGGGGTGCTGGCGGTCGCGCTGCTGCCGCTGGTGATCGGAGCCCGGGCCCGGCCCGGGCTCCGGGCCGGCGTCGCGGCGCTGGTGATCACGCTGGCGTCGGCGTCCGCGCTCGCGCTTCCGGCGGCTGTGGTCGCGCTGGGTGCGGTGGCGTCCTGGCTCCGGCGCGGCTGGCTGGCCGCGGTCGGCGCCGCCTGGCTGGCGGTGCAGGTCACGGTCATCGCGATCGACAACGGGTTGTGGCTCGGGGTCGCCGGTGCGCTGCTGGTCGGCGGAGGCGTGGTCATGGCCGGCCTCGCGGTGGGCCGGCGGCGGGCACTGGTGGTGTCGCTGCGGGACCGTGCCGAGGCGCTCGAGCGCGAGCAGGCCGCGGTCGTGGCCGGCACCCGGCTCGCCGAACGTACCCGGATCGCCCGCGAGATGCACGACACGCTCTCGCACCGGCTGTCGGTGATCTCGCTGCACGCGGGCGGGCTGGCCGTGCACCCGGACGGCGGACCGGGCCGCGTGGGGGAGACCGCACGGCTGATCCAGCAGTCGGCGCAGACGGCGTCGGAGGAACTCCATGCCGTGCTCACCGTGCTGCGCGATGACCAGCACGACGTCCGGCTCGATCCGACGCTGGCCGACCTGGAGACGGTCGTCGCGGTGTCGGGCGCGGACGTCCGGCTCAGCGTCGACCCAGCGCTCGCCGACCGGCTCAGCCAGCTTGCGCCGTCGGCGTCCAGAGCGCTGATGCGGGCCGTCTCCGAGGGAGTCGGCAATGCCGTGAAGCATGCGCCGGGCCGGCCGGTCGACGTGACGCTCAGCGGGACGCCCGGCGACGGCGCGCAGGTGGAGATCCGCAACCCGATCGGCGCTGGATCCGGGCTTGCCGGCGGGTATGGGTTGGTCGGTCTGCGCGAACGGCTCGAGTTGGCCGGTGGCCGCCTCGAGGTCGGACGCCACAGCGGGGAGTTCGTACTGCGAGCGTGGGTGCCATGGACGTGACGCCCGTGGTGCGCACCCTGCTGGTCGACGACGAACCCCTGATCCGCGCCGGGCTGCGGATGATCCTCGACGGCTCCGCCGGTGTTGAGGTGGTCGGCGAGGCCGGGGACGGACGTGCCGGCGTCCAGGCGGCTGCGGCGTTGCGTCCCGACGTGGTGCTGATGGACCTGCGGATGCCCGTGCTGGACGGGATCGCCGCCACCCGCGAGATCGTCAGGACGGGGCGCGGCGTCGCGGTGGTGGTGCTCACCTCGTTCGACACCGAGGGCTTCATCGCCGATGCCCTGGACGCCGGCGCGCAGGGCTTCCTGCTGAAGAGCGCCCCACCGGAGGAGTTGACCGACGCCGTCCGGCAGGCCGCGGCGGGCGCCATGCCGTTCACCCCGGCCGTGCTCCGACGGGTCACCCAGTTGGCCGCCCGCGCGCCCCGTCCGGACGGCGCCGACCAACTCGCCGAGCTGAGCGAGCGCGAACTCGAGGTCGCCATGCTCATCGCCGACGGCCTCGGCAATCAGGAGATCGCCGACCGCCTGTACCTGTCGCTGCCCACGGTCAAGACCTACGTCAGCCGGCTGCTCGGCAAGCTGGACGCCACCAACCGCGTGCAGATCGCGCTCGCCGTGCAACGCGCCCGGCTGGGGTGATCGGCAGCGCGACGCGTTTGTGCAGCGATTCGAGCAGCAGCAACGCCAGGAGCCGGGTCATGCCGTCGTGTGCGTCGGTGGCCGCGTAGCGCTCCAGCAGCGGGTAGTAGTCGGTGTGCCGGCTCTTTGCCCGGACGATGACAGGGGGCAGACCGGGTGGTGCGGTTGATCACGGTGTGATCCTCATGAACCGCAACTTGCCGTGAATTTTTGCGAAAAGCGTAATACGTTCACGTGCGCGGTCGGCAGTTCGTCGCCACTGAGATCCCGGGTCGGAGCCCGGGATGACTGCAGTCGCGATGGCGGGCTGGCCGGCGGTGATGTAACCGACGAGCGGTGACTCCGGTAAAGACACAACCGACGAGCGGGGGTCCGGCAGTGACGCAACCGTGAAGCGGAGTGGGCTGCACCCCGTCCGGGTATCGTCGCCTCGCTCCTCAACGTCGGTCGCAGACCGACCTCGTTTAAAGCGCGCGAGCCCCCTGCCAGGGTCTGAAGGACGAAAGCAGAAGTAGGGCGAGCCAGCGCACGGGGCGGGACGGGGTGCAGCCCACTCCGCGGAACCCAACCCGACCACGACCCGACCACAGAAAAAGGGTCTCGACAAGCTCGACCAGCGGTCGTTAGTTCGCTTCGTACTGACGTGCCTGGCCCTGGATGCCGCTGAACCGGAACGGGCCGGACGTCACCCGTGGGGTCTCGCGGTCCCGGCTGCTTTCGGTGTGCGCCGAGTGCAGCGCGCGATAGCCGGCGATGTCGAGCGGACGGCGCGCCTCCAGGGCGGCCAGTGTCGCCTCGCGCCGGCGATGCTGCACGTAGTCGGGCTGGACGACGCCGGTGAAGAACTCGCCGACACTGCCCGAGCCGTAGCTGAACAGGCCGACCCGGCGTCCGGCCAGATCGTCGGAGCCGTCCAGCATCGCGGCCAGGCCTATGTAGAGCGAAGCCGTGTAGCTGTTGCCGAGGACACGGTTGTAGTCGAGCGAACCCTTCAGCGCATTGACCGAGACGGCGTGCGAGGTGTGCTGCGACAGCCGGGCGTGGGCCTTCTGCGCCATCTTGGTGAACGGCTGGTGATAGACGAACCGCTCGATGGTGTGGAACCCGGCGCCGCCGCGGGTATGGAAGTCGTCCCAGGCGCCCATCAGCGAGGCCAGGTAGGCGCGCAGCGACAGGCCGCCGTCCACCATCGCGGTGGTGGAGTCGTTGGGGCGCCAGAAGTCGTTCACGTCCGCGGTGTGGATGCCGGTGGTCGGCTCCAGCTCCAGCAGTGCCGGATCGGCGCCGATCAGCATCGCCGCCGCCGCCGCGCCCTGGGTCGGTTCGCCGGGGGTGTCCAACTGGTAGCGGGCCACGTCGGACATGATCAGCAGCACCTGCTCGCGCGGATCGCGGGCCACCATGCCGGCCGCCATCTGCAGCGCCGCCGTACCCGAGTAGCAGGCCTGCTTCAACTCGACCACCCGGACACTGCTGGGCAGCCCGAGCAGGGTGTGCACGAAGACGCCGGCCGCCTTGGACTGGTCGATGCCCGATTCGGTGGCGAACAGCACCGTCCGGATCCGTTCGGTGCCGTGCCGTTCCAGGATCGGCAGCGCCGCCGCGGCCCCCATCGTGACGATGTCCTCGTCCGGCGCCGGGAAGCTCATCGACTCTTGGCCGAGGCCGGTCAGGTACTTCTGCGGCGGCACGCCGGCGGCCTCGGCGAGTTCGGTGAGTTCGACCACGTAGTGGGCGGTCGCGACCGACAGGTCATGAATGCCGACGGGGGTCATCAGCGGTTCCTCTCTCGACGTTCGAGCAGGATGTGGGCGGCCATCAGCTCGCCCGGGTTGGTCTGGGCGGCGAGCAGCGACAGCTCCCCGCAGAGCACGGTGGCCGCGATCAGCGCGGCGAGCCGGCGGGCGTTGCCGCCGGGTGGGGCGTCCGGGTCGACGCAGCCGAGCCGCTCCAAGGCACGCTGGGTGTGCGCCAGGTGTTTGCCGTTGCCGACCGCGCCCACGATCAGATGGGGGAGGGTGCAGGAGAAGTACAGTCCCTCGTCGCGGGCCTCGGCGTAGGTGAAGCCCTGGGAGCCTTCGACGATGTTGGCGGCGTCCTGTCCGGTGGCCAGGTAGATGGCCAGCAGCATGTTCGCGAAGTGGGCGTTGGCCGAGCGCAGTGCGCCGGCGATGGTGCTGCCGACGAAGTTCTTCCGGATCACCAGTTCGGTGATCGCCTCGGGGGTGGAGCGCAGCGACTTGGCGACCAGTTCGCGCGGGATCACGATGTCGCAGGCGACGTTGCGGCCCCGTCCGAGGATGCCGTTGACGGCGCTCGGCTTCTTGTCGATGCAGTAGTTGCCCGAGATCGAGCCGTAGCTGAGCCCCAAGTTCCAGCCGAGGATCTGCTCCATCAGGGCGTCGGCGGCCCGGGTCACCATGTTGTGCCCGGACGCGTCCCCGGTCTCCAGCGCGAAGCGGACGAAGAGCAGGTTGCCGACGATCTCGTCGTGGATGTCGACCAGCTTGGCGTGCCGGCTGGTGCCGCCGACCGCCTGGTCCAGTTCGGGCTTGCGGGCCGCGATCGCGCGCGCGGCGCGGTCGGCGGTGGCGGCGTCCGGGGCGATGAACAGCACCGAGCGGGTCATCCGCTCACCCAGCACGGTGACCTGGATGCCGCCCTCGACCTGCCGGGAGATCCGCGCGCCACGACCGACGGACGGCCACAGCGGGGTCTCGTAGGTGGCCAGCGGCACCTCGAATTCGCCGGCGACCGTGTCGCCGCTGACCCGGATCGGACCCACCCAGCGGGTGGGGATCACGGTGGTGTCGTCATCGCTCATTCGGTCCTCCTGAGGTGGGTAGGGACGCTTCGTCGCGCCGGTGGCTGAACTGGCTGGGATCGATCCCACGCAGTTCGCAGAATTCCTTGACCTTGCCGCGGAGCAGCAGGTCGGTGTGCCGCAGCTCGGACGGCTCCGCCGCGCCCAGCAGGGCATGCAGCTGGCGCAGCTGGGTCAGCCACCGCTGCACCAGCGGCACCAGCGCCTCGGCGCCGCCTTCGGTGGCGGGTTTGAGGAACACTCCGGCGACGCCGGCGGCCCGGGCACCCAGTGCGAGTGCCTTCACCACGTCCAGCGGGCTCCGGACGCCGCCGGAGGCCAGCAGTTCGGGGCCGCCCTCGCGCGGGGCGTCCAGCAGGCAGGCGAGCGCGGACTGTCCGTAGCCGGCGAGGAAGGCGTAGTCGCCGAACCGGCGCCGGGAGTTCTCGATGCTGACGAAGTCGGTGCCGCCGGAGCCGCTGACGTCGGCGATCCGGACGCCCAGCTCGGACAGTCGAAGCAGAGTGCGCCGGCTCAGCCCGAACCCGACCTCCTTGACGATCACCGGCACCCCGGCCGCTGCGACGATCTGCTCGACCGAGCGGGCCCAGCCGGAGAAGGCCCGCTCGCCCTCCGGCATCACGGTCTCCTGGGCGGCGTTCAGATGAAGCTGCAGCGCGTTCGCGCCGATCAGGTCGACAACCCGCCGGGCGTCGTCACCCGATCGTCCGGCACCCAGGTTGGCCATGATGAAGCCGTCCGGGTTCTCGTCGCGGAGCACCCGGAAGCCGTCCGCGGTCTCCGGAAGCCGCAGGGTGATGCTCATCGAGCCGCAGGCCATCGGCAGCCCGGTCTCGCGGGCGGTGATGGCCAGTTCGCGGTTGATCCGAGTCGCGGCGTCGCTGCCGCCGGTCATCCCGTTGATGTACAGGGGCATCGGCCAGGTCAGGTCAGCGAGCCGCACGTCGAGCCGGACGGCGGACTCGTCGATGCCGTCCAGCGCGTGGTGGACGAACTCGACCTCGTCGAAGTCGTTGCGGGCCACCGGCGCCAATTGCTGCTGTCCCGCGAGGGCGATGTGATCGTCCTTGCGGCGCTGGTGCTCGTTGCTGGCATCAGCGGTCATGCGGCTGCCCCCTGGGGTGGATGGACGTGCAACTCCAGGCGGCGAATGTCGTGCGCCTCCCAGTCGGCCAGCAGATCACGGCGCGACGTCGCGGCGGGAGCCAGCACGATGCCGCAGTCGCCGCCACCGGCACCGGACGGCTTGCCGGCCGCACCGCTGCGTTCGGCCGCGTCGCACAGCGCGCGCAGCGCCGGTGTCTCGATCACGATGCCGCTGAGCCGGCCGAAGTCCTGCAGCACCCGGCGGGCGGTCCCCAGGCAGTCGAGCACGGCCGGGCCGTCGTCGGCCTGCAGCGCCCGCTCGAGGGCCTCCACGGTGCGGCGGCTGGCCCCCAGAATCTGCTCGTAGGAGTCAGACCAGTCCTCCCGGCCATGCCGGACGCCGTCGACCAACCGCTTGGTGGAGGCCGGTGACCCGGTCCAGCCGACCAACAGTTCCAGTTCGGACGGCGGCGCCAGCCGGGTGGTCCGGTAAGACCCCCAGGCCGCGGAACGCAGCGTGCCGGTCACGCCCGAGTCGAGCTCGACCCGCAGGGCGCTCCGATCAGGTGCGCTGTAGCCCACCCAGCCGCCGAAGGTGCAGGCCGCCAGATCGCCACCGGACGCCTTCGGGCTGACCCGGATGGTCGCCAGCAACGCCAGCTTGAACCGCTCGGTGCGGCTCAGCGAGAGCCGGTAGAACTCGTTCAGCGCCGCGATCACCGCGACCGTCACCGCCGCCGACGAGCCGAGGCCGAATTTGCGGCCCTGGGCGTCGTCCAGCTCACTGCTGATCGCCAGGTCGAAGTAGCGCGGCGCGATGCCCAGCTCGTCACGCAGCCGGTCGACCACATCGAGGGCGCTCAGCACGTAGTCGGACGGGCGATGCTCGACCACCACGCCGACCCCGCCGGCGCCCCGGGTCCATTCCAGTGGCGCGTTGCCGTACTCGCCCGAGCGGATCCGGCCCACATCGCTGCCCTCGGTGAGTTCCACCGACAGGTAGCGGTCGACAGCGATCAGCACCGCCGGCTCGCCGGGTTCGACGACGGCGTACTCGCCGGCCAGAAACAGCTTGCCGGGCGTCCGCGTCACGATCATCCGGCGGCTCCGCGGCGCAGCAGGGTGGCGCCGGGCCCGGCGCCGACCACGGTGGTCTCACCCAGGGTCACCAACTCGGCGGCCACCTGATCGGCGTCGGAGGGCCGCGCGATGACCACCACGTTCGGCCCGGCGTCCGCTGTCCCGTAGCACTCCAGGCCCGCGGCGCGCAGCTCGTCCACCCGGTCGAACGCGGCGATGCTGGCCGGCTTGAGGTAGCGGATCGGCGGATCGGCGGACTGGATCAGCGCATGCATCCGCAACGCGTGCAGCTCGGTGAGCAGGCCCAGCGCGGTGAAGTCGTCGGCGCGGCAAGCCGCCAGGGCGGCGTCCAGGGTCTGCTCGGTCGAGCTGATCCAGCCGTTGTAGAAGGGGGACGTCTGCGCGGTGCGCACCATCGCATCCCGGCTGGAGACCCGCTTCGCCGAGCGATCCAGGGTGAGGATGATCATCTTGAACTCAGGCCCGCCGACCGGTTCGGCGAACGACTGGGCGTCGTCGCCGGCATGCCACACCGCCAGGCCGGAGATGACCGAGCGGGCCGCCGAACCGGAGCCGCGCCGGGCCAGCCGGCTCAGCGCGGGGGAGTCGAGCTCCAGCCCGTAGGCGGCGCCGGCGGCGACCGCCAGCGCGGCGAACCCGGCGGCCGAGGACGCCAGTCCGGCGTCGGTGGGGATCTCGCTGTGCGAGTCGACCTGGGCGCGGGCAGTCGAGCCGGCCAGCTCGCGGACGAGGTCGAGGAAGCGGGTCACCCGCTGGGTCGCGGTGGCGGCACCGGGGACGCCGTTGAGGGTGAAGCTGTCGGCCGCGGCGTCCGGATCGAGCCGGACGGTGGTCGTTGTCGCGTAGGTGTCCAGGGTCAACGACAGGCTGCCGGCGGCGGGAAGGATGAGCGAGGTGTCCTGTTTGCCCCAGTACTTCACCAGGGCGATGTTCGGGAATGCGCGCGCACTCGCCTGATTCATGCTGGTCCTTCCAGGGTGGTCGTCCAGGTCCCATGACTGCCGGCCCGCTGTAGCTCGTATTGCAGCCTATCGACGTCGTCGGCGCGGGACAGTGCCACGATGCACCCGCCGAGACCGCCACCGGTCAGTTTGGCTCCCAGCGCGCCCGCGCGCCGAGCGGCGGCCACCAGCCGGTCCAGGCCCTCCGAGCCGACGCCGAGCCGGTTCAACGCCTCGTGAGCCTCGTTCATCGCCGCACCGAGTGTGTCGAGATCGCCCTGCCCCAGGCAGCCGGCGAGCACCCGGGCGAGTTCAGTGAGCCGATCGACAAGGCCGTTCACCAGCCCGGGCTGCGCCTCGCGCAGGGAGCGGACGCCGCCGACCGCCCGCGCCGTTGAGCCGGTCACCCCGGTATCGGCGACCACGAAGACGAAGCGCCCCCCAACAGCGACAGGCGAGATCGCACCCTGCTCGAACAGGATCGGCACCTCGGACAGCACCGCGGCGGTGTCGATTCCGCTGGCCTTGCCGTGGGCGATCATCTCGGCCTGCTGGACGAGTTCGATCCGCTCCGGCAGGCCCAGCGGAACCCCGGACGCCGACGCGACGGCGTCGACGACCGCGGCGGCGACGGCGGCGCTGGAGCCGAGACCGCGCTGCATCGGGATCTCGCTGGACACGACCAGTCGTCCGGTCGCGCGGGTGGACGCCACTCGGCGGACCGCCTGCTGCCAGGCCGTGATCACCGGCGCCACGGTCGCCGGCGCATCGTCCACCGTTCCGTGGTGCAGGTCGCAGTCCAGCGACCAGCGGAGGCCGGCGTGCAGCTCGGCGCGCGCTCCCAGGCCTTGCACCGGCAGCGCGATCGCCGGCGCTCCGTAGACGACCGCATGCTCCCCGATCAGGATCGTCTTGGCGTGGGACGTGCCGATGCCGAGCGGTGCCGCCGCCGGTGGGCCGTTCGGGGAAGGTGCGGGGGTGGTCACGATGGGGACGGCCTCTCTTTCATCGAGGTCACACTACGGCGCTTGCCGGTGAACTCCTATCGGCTGTTCGCCATCGTGTCCATGGTGGCCGTCACCCGTCCCGGATGAGGGGTCAAGGACGGCCCGAACGGCGCGTGGCAGGCTTCTCCTACTCGATCGCTGGGCCGATTCCCCGTCGGCCGGGTGAGGCGACGGACACGGGCTCCCCGAGTGCGGTGCCGCGGATAGCGGCGGCGGTGATCCCGATCACCCGGACTCGTCGCATTGCTGAATCGAAATGTGAGGAAGATGGAATGACCGAGGATCAGGACCTGAACGCACTTCGGACCCGCGTTTCCGAACTCCAGGCAGAGAATGCGGCCTTACAGCAGGCCACCCAGGAAGTCAGCCCGTCCGGATCGCGGGGCCGTTCGCGCCTTCGCATCGCGATCGCCGCGCTGCTCATCTCGATCAGCGTGATCCTCGCCCCGCTCGCCGTGATCGGAACCTGGGCACGCGCTCAGCTGGTCAACACCGACACCTTCGTCCAGACCTTCGCACCGCTGGCGTCCGAGCCCGCGGTGCAGTCCTTCGTCACCGATCAGGTGACCCAGGCCATCAATGAAAAGGTCGACATCGACACCCTGGTGAACGACCTGATGGGTGGCCTCAGCCAGCTCGATCTGCCGCCGCGTGCGAAGGAGGCGGTGGGCCTGCTCACCGGACCGGCGGCCGACGGCGTCCGATCGCTGATCCGCTCGGCGGTCGAGCGCACCGTGGCGTCGCCTCAGTTCGCGCAGCTGTGGGAACTGAGCCTGCGTGAGTCACACAGCCGAGCGATCGCCATCATTCAAGGGGACCCGAACAGGGCCCTGCAACTGTCGCAGGACGGCACCCTCTCGCTCGAACTCAGCACCGTCATCCGGCAGGTCAAGCAGGCGCTGATCGACCAGGGCTTCCAGTTCGCCAGCCGCATTCCCGAGATCCAGCGATCCATCCCGATCGTCGCGGCCGACTCCCTGGCGCTGGTCCGCTCGCTCTACCAGATCTCCACCGCCATGGGGTACTGGCTGCCGTGGATCGTGTTGGGATTGCTGGCCGCCGGCATCGCGACGGCCCCTGGACGGCTGCGGGCGCTGGCGTGGGCCGGCGTCGGCTATGCCGCGTCGTTCCTGCTGCTGGCCGCCGGGCTCGGCATCGGGCACCAGTTCTTCATCAGCTCGGTGAGCCCATCGGTCATGCCCGCGGCCACCGCCGAGGTGCTGTTCGATCAGGTCACCTTGCTGATCTATCCGGCGGTGTCCGCACTGGTGCTGCTGTCGGCCCTGATCGCGGTCGGCAGTTGGCTGTTCGGTCGCTCCCGGCCGGCCATCGCGATTCGTTCGGCCGGCGACCGCGCCTTCGGAGCCGTGCGGACCGCCGCCGATCGCAACCATCTCGGCACCGGCAGCTTCGGACGGGCCGTCGAGCGCTGGCGCTCGGCCATCCTGGTGATCACCGTCGCGGTCGGCGTCGGGTACATCTTCCTGCACCGGCCGGCCAGCATGGCGAACGTCCTGGGCACCCTGGCGGTGGTCCTGCTCGTGCTGCTGATCGTCGAACTCGCCCGGCGACCGGATGTGGAGCCGGCACCGGTCGCCCCCTCGGCGGGCGACACCCTCGTCCTGCCTGTCCCGGGCGGTGCACCGGCGGCCGACACCCTGCCGCCGCAGGCGCCGGCAGCACCCCCCGCGGGCGAGTCTCCCGCCAAGCAGGAGTAGCCGGGCGTACTCGGCGTCATCTGGGAGATCCTTCCGATCGCGCTGGGGGTGGTGGCGAGCCCGGTGGCGGTGCTCGCGCTGCTCGGGATCATGCTGTCCGACGACGCCCGGCACAACGCCGTTGCCTACACGCTTGGCTGGGTCACCTCGGTGACCGTTCTGCTGGTGTTGTGGGCGACGGTCTTCACGGCGTTGGGCGCCGACTCTCCGGACGGCCCGCACCTGCTCGGACGGGTACTGCACGTCGGAGTCGGGCTGTGCTGTTGGGCGGGCGCGGTGTTCGTCTACCGGCGGGCACAGGGCATGCTCGAGCGGCTGGCCGCAGCCCGAACCCCCGACGAGTTGGTGGCCGCGACGCCGCAGTTGCCCGGGCTGCTGCGCTCGACGGAGCACTACACCATCCGCCGGTCCTACCTGTTGGGCGCGGGGGTCTTCGCGCTGAACCCGACCAACGTGGCGCTGGTCGCCGCTACTGCGCTCAACCTGCTCGGTTCGCCCCTCTCGACCACGGCGCGGCTCTGGGTGGCGGTCGGGTTCGTGGCGGCGGCCGCGCTGCCGGTACTGCTGCCCACACTGGTGTTGGTGGTCCGAGGACGTCGGGGCGAACCCGTGCTGCGGCGATTGCGCGCCTGGGTGCTGCACAACAACGGCTTCCTCAGCTCCGGACTGCTGATGCTGGTCGGCTTCCTGCAGATCAGCAAGGGCCTGGACGGGCTACTGCTGTGACCGCGCTCTCGCCGCTGCGGCGCTACCTGCGCCGGTTCGGCTCCCGGGCCACCGTGGGTGCCGACGTCAAGGCCGGCATCACCCTCGGCGTGGAGAGCGTGCCGGACGGCCTGGCCGCCGGCGTCCTGGCCGGGGTGAATCCGCTGTTCGGCCTCAACGGGTATCTGCTGGGCACCCTGGGTGGCGCGCTGGCGACCGGGTCGGTGTTCATGACGGTGCAGGCCACCGGCGCGATGGCGGTGATCCTTGACGATGTCCCTGAGGTACACGGCGACCAGGCCGCCGGTTCGATGGCGATGCTGACCCTGCTCGCCGGGGTGCTGATGCTCGGGCTGGGCCTGGCCCGGCTGGGCAGCCTGGTGCGGTTCATTCCCACCGCCGTCCTGATCGGCTTCGTCAACGCGGTTGCGGTGAACATCGTGCTCGGCCAGCTGGACAACTTCACCGGCTTCAGCAGTGAGGGCTCCAACCGCCTCACCCGGGCCTTCGACAACCTGCTGGGGTTGCCGCAGTACAGCTGGCCCTCGGTACTGGTCGGCGCCGTCACGGTCGGGCTGATCCTGTTGCTGGAACGCACCCCGCTCGGCGCGTTGTCGCTGGTGGTCGCCGTGGTGGCCGGCTCGGCGCTCGCGCTGCTGTTCCCGTCGGTGGTGACGCTGGGCGATTCCGTGCAGGTGGCCCGGGCGCTGCCCGATCTGGCGCTGCCCGACTTCTCGATGGCCTTCACCCTGCTGGTGCCCGCGGTGTCGATCGCCCTGGTCGGGCTGGTGCAGGGCGCCGCCATCTCGGGGTCCATCCCGAATCCGGACGGCGGCTACCCCGACGCCTCCGCCGACTTCCGCGGCCAGGGCGTCGCCAACCTGGCCTCCGCGGCCTTCGGCGGCATGCCGGTGGGCGGGTCGATGTCGGCGACCGCGCTGGTCCGCGAAGCGGGCGCCAAGACGGCCCTGGCGAATCTGGTCGCCGGCGTGGTGATGATCGCGACGGTGCTGATCTTCGGCCCGCTGATCGAACTGGTCGCCATCCCGGCGCTGGCCGGTCTGTTGATCCTGATCGGCATCCGGACTTTCAAACCTCATCAGGTGGCACTGGTCTGGCGCACCGGTGTCACCCAGAGCGCCGTGTTCCTGGTCACCTTCGTGCTCACCATGATCATTCCGCTGCAGTATGCGGTGCTGGCCGGTGTCGGGGTGTCGATCGTGCTGCACGTCGCCCGGCAGTCGAACCAGGTGCGGATCGTGCAGTGGGTGTTCGACGAGCCGAACGGACGGCCGCTGGAGTCGCCGCCGCCGGCGATCATCGGCGCGGGCGAGACGGTGGTCTTGTCGCCATACGGCAGCCTGTTCTTCGCCTCGGCGCAGGCCTTCCGCGACCAACTGCCCACCCCCCTCGGACGGGCCAGCGGCGCGCATGTGGTCATCCGCCTGCGCGGGACCGAGGAACTCGGCGTGACCTTCCTGACCATGGTGCGTGGCTACGCCGACGAGCTGGCCGCCGGCGACGCCACGCTGATGCTGGTCGGTGTGAATCCCCGGCTCGCGGACCAACTCCGGGCCACCGGTCTGCAACAGCGGCTCGGCGACGACAACGTGGTGCCCGCGCAACGGCGGCTGGGGGACTCCCTGGCGCAGGCCTTCGCGGTGATCAATCGGCGACACGAGCCGAGTTGAGCCCTCACCCGTGGCGGGCGAGGGGCCCAGGGGTCCCGCCGCGGTGCTCGAAGTCGACCCGGTGCGCGACGCTGATGAATTCAACGCGATGCCGCGGGTGGGTGCCGAGAGCGTCGCCGGCTGGGCCGTCCTGCTGGAATGGTTGCGCGCCACGCAGGAGCCCGGCTTCCTGCGGATAGCGCTGCGATTGGAGAACCTCGGCATCGCCGACTGGGATCTGTGGGCCTGGGGTGGTGAGGACGTCCACGACATCGTGAACGAGCGGACTGACGCGACGGTGGTGGACCTGGGGCCCAGCGTCCTTCCACGGTGCATCCCAGCGTCATCTCACAGTGCGACAACGTCGCGCTGATGAAGATGAATTCCACCGCTGATCTCGCCGAATTGGCACAGATCTTCGGCTTCGCACCGAGCGAACTCGTGGCGCGCTCGCCGCGGTTCAGCCAGGGCCAGGCGTTGTTCGCGGGCGGTTTCGTCGCCGAGCCGCAACTCGTCCAGATGGGTGCCCGGCTGACCCGCGAGGGCGGTTCCGATGCGGCCATTGCGCTAAGGTGAATCGCAGTATTGAGGAATTCCTCATTCTGCTTCCGGGGGCGACACCAGTTCGGTGAAGTCCCCGGCATGGGTGACGTGGTCTCTCCGGCAACGAGGGGATCCTGGTCGTGGAGAAGTTATTGATGATGCAGCCGCAGACGCATCCGGATTCCGTGAGCCCCTCCGACCGGCGTACCCGCGGCCTGGCCCGATATCGCCCGCCGCATGCGCAACCCGGTCATCTGGTGCGTTCCCGGGTGACCGCATTGCTGGAAACGGCGGCGGCCACCGAACGGGTGATCGTCGTGGTGGCGCCCAGTGGCTACGGCAAAACGTCCGCGGTCCGGGAGTGGGTGGCCGGCCTCACCGAACCGGTGGCTTGGCTGTCGCTGGGCCCCTACGACACCGATGACGTGCAGATCAGTGCTGGCATTCTTCGTGCGTTGAGTTCGGTGAGTCCGGATTTCGGGGTTCCTCCGCGTCGCACCGGGCTGCTGGGCGAGAGCGACTCGCGCGGCGCCGCCCGATTGTTCGAGCAGCTCAGCGAGGTGCTGGTCGAGCCGGTCACCCTGATCATCGACGACGCGCAGCGGGCCGGTGACGCCTTGCGCGACGGCCTGTTGGGGGCGCTGATCGAGGCCGGACCCGAACAGCTCCGGTTGGTGGTCGTTGGCACGTCCGTGGTGGAAATGGAACTCAGCCGCTTGGTGGTGGGTCGCCCCGAGTGCGTCATCCGGGCAGCGCAACTCGCCTTCGACATCGACGAGATCGCCGAGTTGGCCGGCGTCGACCACCCGCGGACGCCGCGCGCGGTGTTCGAGTTGACGCAGGGCTGGCCGATCGCGGTCCGTCTGCTCTGTCTCAGCCGGAACGCTGAGATTTCCAGCGGGGGCAGCGAAACCGCCATCCTGCGGGACTACCTTCGCCACCATGTGCTGGCGACCCTTCGCCCCGAGTTGCAGGACTTCGCGCTCGACACGGCGATCGGGATCGACCTGACCCCGAAGCTCGCCGCCGCCATCACCGGCGCCCAGAAGCCGGAGGCCCTGCTCGAGGAGTGCGCCGCACTCGGATTGTTCCTCGACCGGGTGGAGACTCCCGGCGGCATCGTCTACCGCTGGCATGCGGTCTTCATCCGGCAGTGCCGGGCGATCCTCGAGGCATCAGATCCGGGACGATTGCGCCGGGCACACCGCCGGGCGGCTGAGTTCCTGGAGTCCGACGATCCGTTGAGCGCGATCGGGCAGCTGCTGGAGGCCGGCGAGCCGCGGCGAGCGCTGGGAGTCCTGCTGCGGCACTGGGTGTGGCTGCATGTCGGCGGCGACCCACGCCTGCTCGATCAGGTCTGCACCGCGTTACCCGCCCCCTACCACCTCGATCCCCGGGTGCTGCTGATCAGGGCGTGCGCCGAGGCAGTGATCAACGCCCGGCAAAGTTCGGTGGTGCTGATGGAGAAGGCTGAGAAGCGGGTCGCCGAGCACGGGGCTCCGGAGGGATTCGAGGAACTCCGCTGGGCAGTGCAACTGCTCGTCAGCCACGACGGTGCGGATCTGCGGGCAGCGTGCCGGGGGCTCTACGAATGGACGACTCGCAGTGAGACGATCGCGCCGCGGGAGCGGATGGCGATCTTCTACCTGATCGGCTGGACCGGTCTGCGGATGCGGATCGACCCGGGTTTCTTCATGCCGGTGTTCTTCAGTGCTGCCGACGAGGCGGAGGCGCTCGGTGAAACCGAGGTCGCGCGGCGCGTGCTCGGACACCTCGCCTGCTTCCTGTGCTGGGCGTCCAAGATGGGTGAGGCCCGGAGCGCGCTCGACCGTGCGGCCGCCATGGACGCCGGCATTGAGTCGGCGCCGTGGCGGGCCTACGCCGGTGGCAGCGAGGAGTTCGCCGCAGGCTTCGTCGCTTTCTGGGACGGCGAGTTCGGGCTGGCCGCCGACGCCTTCACCAGGGTGATCCGCGGCGACAGCACCGAGGATTCGTTCGCCGGTGTCGCCCGCTGGGCCCTCGCCTTCACGGCGACCGCACTGGGTGACCCGGCGCTGCGGGCGAGAGCGGCCCGTGAGGTGCAGGCGATCCCGGTGGAGGACTCCCGGGCGCTTCTCTGGCGGAGCTACCGCGAGTCGGCCCTGGCCGCCCTGTATGAGGGCGATGGGCAGCGGAGCCGCGCCGCCCGGATGGCCGAACGGGTCGGGCAGCGGCCGGGGGCGCCGATGACGACCGTGCTGATGGCTGACATCATCCGCCGCTCCGGCAATCCGCAAGGGTCGCTGAAGATGCTCGCCGAACTGAAACAGGTGGCGCAATTCGGCTATGTGCGGGTTCCGCTGCTGCTCTCGGCCGCACTGCTCAGGCGCCGCGAAGGCAACGACAAAGAGACACACCGGCTTTGCGAACTGGCGCTGGAACGCGCCGTCGACGACCGTGCGGCATTCGCTGTGCAATGCCGAACCCGAACTGCGGCAACTGCTCACCGAGCACCTCACCTGGGGGACCCGCTACGAAGAAGTGGTGGTGGCCTGCCTCGCGCGGCACGAGTCGCCCGGCCCGCTGAGCCAACTTTCGGAGCGGGAGCGGGCGGTGTTCGAACAACTCCGCACCACCCGCACCATCCAGGAGATCGCCGACGCCCTCGGGGTCTCGATCAACACGGTCAAGACCCATCAGCGCGCCGTCTACCGAAAGCTCGGAGTTACCTCGCGCCGCGACGCCGTCCGTCAGTTCGGCTGAACGCACGACGTCCCGACGGCACGCATGGCACCGCCGGGACGTCGAAAGGCGTTGACTTATCCGAGCAACCGGGCCTTCGCGGCGGCGAACTCGGCGTCGGTCAGTACCCCGGAGGCATGCAGGTCGGCGAGCTTGCTGAGTTCGGCCGTCAGATCAACGGCGGGTGCCGACGCGGGCGCCGGGTAGGCCGGTGCCGCGGCAGGCGCCGGCTGGTCCATCGACTCGTGGTAGGCCTGCTCGGCTGCCAACTGTTGCTCGTGCTGCCTGTTGGCCGCTCGTGAGTTCATCGCGTTGGCGGTGCCGGTCACGACTGCCGTGCGGGCCGCGAGACCGATCAGGCCGGGCCGTCCCATTCTTCTCACCGTGTGACTCCTTGCTGTTGATCCGGATCAGAGATCCGAGGCGAGTTCGACGATCGCGTTGACCACCGGCGCGGGAATGCGCTCGGTCGCGATGACGAAGCTGTTGTCGGCAGCCAGCTGGGCCGCCAGTTCGCGCGCCCAGACCAGCTCCAGCGCCACCACGGCGGCAGCGCCGCCGCGGGGCAACTGGGCCGCGAGGGCCAGGACGTCCTCGTCGGCCGCCAGACCCGGTGCCAGCGGCTCCAGGTTCGCCAGGCCGAACTCGGAAGGATCGATCTCTACCGTCTCGATGGTGTCGCCGGCCGCATTCCGCGAGACCACCACCAGGTCGAGCAGCTGAACGACACCGGCGTCCACCTGCTTCGCCAGAGCATGCAGCAGCGCGGGTGAGACAGCCGGCCGGTCGAGCGAGATGACATCCAGTTCGACCGGTCCGAAACCGGTCTGGGTAAACCCGTCGTTCATTTCCTTGCTCCTATTTGCTGAGGTTCGGCTCAGGCCAGTGCCTTGGCCTTGAGCTGATCGAACTCGGCCTGATCGATAGCGCCGGATTCGAGCAGCTTGTGGGCCTTCTCAATGGTCGCCGCGGGGTCGGAATTGCCGGCCACGGAGCGGATGTAATCGTCGGCGGCCTGCTGGCTCTTCTGGACTTCCTTCGCACTGCGCTCACTCATCCCGTCGCCCCGGGCGATGAGATACACCAACGCGGTGAGGAACGGCAGGAAGATCAGGAAGATGGCCCAGACCGCCTTGCCCCAGCCATTCAGGTCACGGTCGCGCATGATGTCGGCGAAGATCGAGAAGAGTGCCATCAGATAGGCGATGAAAATCGTGGCCCAGAGGAACCACAGGACGACGGTCCAGAATGAGTCCCAGAATGACATTTGGTATTTCCTTCGTTCGATATGTCGGGATGCTGTCATCGTCATCCTGGCACCGCCCATCGGTACCGATACCGGCCACTCATCCGCAGCGGGTGAGGATGAAAGGGTAAGTGTCGGTGGCAGTGGGAGGCTCCTCGTAGGGCCCCTGCGGGTCGACAATCACCGGCTGGGCGGCCGTGCTCACGACCGCCCCGGAGCCGCCGTCCGGCGCCCGGTGACGAGCGAGAGCGGAGACGTCGTCGTGGTTCGTTTTCTGACCCATCTGGTCGTGAGTCTGGTGACTTCGGCGGCGGGATTGCTGCTCGCCGCATCGGTGCTGGACGGGGTGACGGTGACCGCCGTCGGTTTCGTCATCGCCGTGGTGGTGTTCGTGCTCGGGCAGGTCGTGCTCGGGCCGATCGTGCTCAAGGCGGCCCGACTGGTCATCCCGTTCCTGATCGGCGTCATCGGCCTGATCTCGACCTGGCTCGGGTTGTGGCTCGCCACACTGTTCGGCGGCCTGACCATCCACGGCCTGACCGATTGGCTGTGGGCAACGTTGATCGTGTGGGTGATCACCTCGCTCGGCGGTTGGGCGGTGCTGGCCTGGTGGACCAAGACTCATGTCGAGCAGCGCCGGGCGGACGGCGCGCCGGACCCTAGCTGAGTCCGTCGGCGTCCAGCACGAGCCAGGTGTCTATCGTCAGCCGCGCCAGGAAGTCGTCGTCGTGGCTGACCACGACCAGCCCACCCCGGTAGCCGCTCAGCGCGTCAACCAGGGCATCGACGCTATGCAGGTCGAGGTTGTTGGTCGGTTCATCGAGCACCAGCAGCTGATTCGGCGGGTCGGCGAGCAGTAGCCGGGCCAGCGCGACGCGGAAACGCTCACCGCCGGACAGGTCGCCGACCAGCCGGTGGATCACCTCGGCACGGAACCGGAAGCGGGCCAGGCCGGCTCGAATGTCCGCCGTAGCAACGCCAGGTGCCGCCGTCCGCGTCGTGTCCAGAATCGTCGCGGTGTCATCGAGATGGTCGAGTCGCTGCGGCAGGTAACCGATCCGGTCGGTGTGCGGAATGGCGCGGACGCCCCGGTACGGAACGGCCGCCGGGTCGATCAGCGTCTGCAACAGGCGGGTCTTGCCGATGCCGTTGGCACCGGTCAGCGCCAGCCGTTCCGGTCCCTGCAGCACGAAGCTCCGGCCGCGTGAGTCACGGAACTCGGCCAGCCGCCGCGCGCCGGGTACGGCGGGGTCGGGCAGGTCGATGTTAATCCGGACGTCGTCGCGCACCCGGGCGGCCTGGGCATCGACCGCCGTCTGGGCGGCGTCCACCTTGGCGCCGAGTTCGCCGCGGAGCTTGCCTGCCGACACCTGGGCTTCCTGCTTGCGGTTGTTCATGATGATCTTCGGCTTGCGCTTGTTCTCGTAGTCGGTGCGGGCATAACGCTGCCGGCGGGCCAGCTTGGTCTGTGCCTCGACCCGTTGCCGCTGCTCGGTCCTGAGTCGCTGTTCGGCGGTGCGCAGCGACTGCTCGGCGGCGGCCTGTTCGGCGTCCAGGTGCTCCCGGTAGGCGTCGTAGGGTCCGCCGAAGACGGTGAGCGACCCGGTTCGCAGTTCGACGGTGTCGTCCATCAGGTTCAGCAGCCGGACGTCGTGGCTGACCACGATGAGTGCGCCCGGCCAGGCGGTGATGACGTCGTAGAACCGGTGGCGGGCGTCGCGATCGAGGCTGTTGGTCGGCTCGTCCAGCAGCACGATCTCATTGCCGGCCAACTGCCGTCCGGCCAGCGCGGCAAGCATCGTCTCGCCGCCCGACAGGGTGCCCACCGCTCGGTCGAGGCCGATCCCCGGCAGGCCGATCCGGTCGAGGGTGGCCAGGCTGCGTGCCTCGACGTCCCAGTCGTCGGAGAGCACGTCGAAATGACGCGGGTCGGCGTCGCCGCTCTCGATGGCGCGCAGCGCAGCCAGGCGGTCGTGCACCCCCAGCAGTTCGGCGACGGTGGCGCCGGTGCGCAGGGTCAGCTGTTGCGGCAGATAGCCGACCTGGCCGCCGGTGCTGATCGACCCTGAACTCGGCGTGAGTTCACCGGCGATCAGCCTGATCAGGGTGGTTTTGCCGGTGCCGTTGTCACCGATCAGGCCGGTTCGGCCCGAGGTGAAGGCGGCCGTCAGATCGCGGAGGACGGCGTCGCCGTCCGGCCAGGAGAAGGACACGTTCGTCAGGACGACGGCAGGATTTTGAGCGATGGACATCTGGCTCCCGGATTGTCAGCGGAGGCGCTGACAGCGGAGCCGGAAGAGGCGTCGACGAGGTCAGCGCACGAGGATGTGCGGGGAAAGCTCGTAGATCAGCACGATGAGGCCCTTGTTCGATGGCTGGGTTCGAACTCCACCCTACCTCGCGTGCCCGGAATGCTCTGTTGGCGCGTTTGCGGCACCTCACCCCCCAGTTTTGGGGAGATGCTTCCCGGCCACTGCCGACCACGATGGACGCATGCATCAGCTCCGCCGCGCCCAGGCCCGGCCGGCGCCGTCCGAGCTGGGCGATGTCGGGGCCCGGATCGCCTACCGTCCGCGCCAGGTTCGCTGGGCGGAGCACCACGTCCGCGGCACTCGTTCGCTGCAGGTGTTGCGGGTGCTCCAGGACGAGGTGGTTTCCGGGCGTTGGCCCGAGGGCAGCAAAATTCCCGTCGAGGCCGAACTCAGTGAGTGGCTGTCGGTCAGCCGCTCGACTGTGCGTGAAGCGGTGAGCACGCTGGTCCACCTGGGCATGTTGGAGCCGAGGCCGTCCCAGGGCACCTTCGTCCAGGCTCGATCGGCGCTGCCGGCGGCGCTGTCGGAGTTCACGGTCGGCTATCACCTCGACGAGATCCGCCCGTTGCTGCGTTCGTTCGAGGCAGAGGCTGCTGCCGCCGCCGCACAGCATCGCAGCGAGGCCGAGATCGACGAACTCGCTGCGCTGGTGCACGCCGGGAGCGAGGGTGACCGGGCCGCGGCGGGTCGCTTTCACGACCTCCTGTTCCGGTTGGCGGGCAACGGTCTGCTCTCCGATCTGAGGGCCGGCATTGAGGGCCGGATCCGGTTCGACGTCGCTCCTGGTGCCGCCTGCGCGCTCGCCCACGGTGGCCTGATGGACGCCGTCGCGGCCGGGGACGCCGACGCCGCGCGTGCCGCCGCCGCCCGGCACGTGGAGCTACGGTTGCCGCCCCTCGCCGACTGAGCGAGGGTTCTCGGCCGTGGTGGCCGATCGTGACAGCGAAGAACGCAGCGTGTCGACGACGGTGTCCTCGACGTCCCAGGCCGCCCGGTCCAGACGGAGAGTGATCCGGAGCCGTCCCGCGTAGCTCAGGGCCGCGACCACCACACCGAGGTTGCCCAGGGTCGGACTGATCGGCGTCAGCGAGCGCACCCGGGCGCCCAGCACCGTCAGTGCGACCGTGGGCCCACGCAGATTGGTGACCAGACTGGTGATCGCTCGCTGATGCTCGAACAGCGGGCGGTACCAGCCCGTCCGGCCCAGTGCTACCAAGGTCGCCGAGAACGCCGTCGACCCGGACGGGCTGCGGGCGAGCCGCTTGCGCCGACGGGTTCGCGCGGCGAGCCGACGGAGCAGCTGGGTGTCGGTCTCGCCGTCGCGCCGTTGCGGGACCGAAACCAGGAAGCCGGCCACCCGGTTGCGGCTCGGCCCGCCGTCCGCCGCCCCGGTGGTGACCGGCACGCTGATCACGACTCTCCGCAATCGCTCACCGCGTTGCAGGGCGGCCGCGCGCAGGGCCTCGGCCACGGCCAGCAGCAGCAGGTCGTTGAGCGTGGCGCCGGCCAGGTGGGCGATGCCGCGCAGCTGCTCCAATTCCTCCTCGACGGCCACCAGCCGGAAACCGGAGGTCAGCGGAGCCAGCAGAGAGGTCGGGGAGGTCGGCGCGTTGAACGCCGCCAGCGCGGCCGGCGGGCAGAGCCAGGCCCGGCTGGGCGCACGGGCTGCCGGGTCCTCCCGGGGTGGGCTGCCGAACAGTGCGCTCAGCACAGCCAGCGCGCTGACACCGTCGAGCAGCACGTGGTGCGCCACGAACAGCAGGTGGGTGGTGTCGCGGGAACGAAGGACCAGCAGTCGCCACATCGGGATCGTCTCCGGCAGCCCGGCCACCAGGACGGCGGTCGTGGTGCCGATCGGGTCCTCGGTGGCGATCTCGAGCACGTGCGCGGCGGGGTCGATGGCGACCTGTTCCCAGTGGCTGGCCCGGATGCCGTCACGCCGGACGAAGCGGTGGGCGAGCAGGGGGAGCCCGGCGGCACGCGCGGCCACCACCGCGCGCAGTTCGCCGGTGTCGAGGGTGCCGTCCAGTTCGGCCAGCACGGCGATCAGCCGCGGGTCGGGCCCGACGTCGCCGGCGAGTTCGGCGGCGTCCCCGATCGTGAATCGTTCCACTGTGCTCCTCGGTTGTCCGCGGTCCACCACAAGTTTCCCGTGCCAGCAGGTTCCGCGGTGGCCGATAGGGACAACAGCAGCGTCGGTCCAGGCGGGCGAGCCGAGCGTAGGCTCGCTTCGTGGCCGACCCCTACATTCTCGGCGGCACCGCATTGGTGGTGACGGTCCCGGTCGCCGACCGGATCGTGGCGGACGTGCGTTCCCGCTACGATCCGGCGGTCGCGGCCGGCGTCCCGGCTCACGTCACCGTGCTCTACCCCTGGCTGCCGCAGTCCGCGCTGGACGGCGAGACGCTGGCGGACCTCGCCACGCTGTGCGCCAGCCTGCCGGGCTTCGATGCGGCGCTCACCGCTGTCGATCGATTCCCCGGCGGCGTCGGCTGGCTGGCTCCCGAGCCGGCCGCGCGATTCATGGCGCTGACGACCGCGGTGTGGACGCGCTGGCCGCAGACCCCGCCCTACCAAGGCGAGTTCGACGACCCCATCCCGCACCTGACCATCGCCCAGGGCCAGCCGGACCCGGTGCTGGACGCCGTCGCCGAGCGGCTGCGGCCGCTGCTGCCGATCCCGTTCCGGGTGGATGCCCTGCACCTGCTGGCCTTCAACGGAGTTCGCTGGCGGGAACGGTTCGTCTTCGAACTGGGCTGAGCGCGACCGGACGCCGACCGGCGCTCAGGCCTGCAGCCGGTAGCCGAGCCCGGGCTCGTTGATCAGATGCAGCGGCACCGCCGGATCGGCCTCGACCTTGCGCCGAATCTGGTTGGCGAAGACCCGCAGATAGTGGTGCTCTCGGCCGTATGCCGGCCCCCACACGGCCCGCAACAACTCCTCGTGCAGCACCAGTCGGCCCTCGTGCCGGGCCAGTTCGGCCAGCAGTCGCCACTCGGTCGGGGTGAGATGGATCGCCTCGCCGTCGCGGATCGCCAGGTGCGCGCCGAAGTCGAGGGTCAGGCCGGGAGCGGTGAAGGTCTCGGGCGCCTCCGCGGCAGCGGACGTCCGGCGCAAAGCGGCTCGGACCCGCGCCAGCAGCTCGTTGACGTCGAACGGTTTGCTGACGTAGTCGTCGGCGCCCTCGTCGAGGGCTTCGATCTTGTCGTCGGCCTGCTGCCGGGCCGACAGCACGATCACCGGGACGGTCGAGCGCTGCCGGATCCGGCGCAGCACCTCGACACCGTCCAGGTCGGGCAGGCCGAGGTCGAGGATGATCAACTCGGGGTCATCTGTCTGGACGCCGGCGAGCGCCTGCCGTCCGGACGAGGCCAGCAGCACCTCGTGGCCGCGAGCCCGCAGGTTGATCCGCAGCGTGCGCTGCAGCGCCGAATCGTCGTCGACCACCAAGATCCGGGTCACGATGCACCTCCGGGTTCCGCCGGGATCTCTTGACCATGCCGGGTGGGGAGTGCGATCACCAGCGTCAGCCCACCACCGGGCGTTGGCTCGGCGCTGACCCTTCCGCCCATGGCCTCGGCCAGGCCACGGGCTACCGCCAATCCGAGACCGATCCCCGTCCCGGAGGAGTCACCCTGGCGCTGGAAGGGCTGGAAGATTCGTTCCAGCTCGTCGGTGGGGACACCCGGCCCGTCGTCGGTGACCCGAACCTCCACCCGGTCGGCGACCCGGCTGGCGTGCACCGTGAGCGGGGTGTCCGCGCTTTGATAGCGCAGCGCGTTCTCGGCGATGTTGCCCAGTATCCGATCCAGCAGGCCGGCGTCGGTATGCACCATCCGCGCGTCCGGATCGATAGTCCACCGTGCCCGGCCCGGATCCGGCAGTGCCGCCAGGGTGGCCGGGATCACCTCGCCCAGATCGGTGGCTGCCTGATGGGCGATCAGTGCACCGGCCTTCAGCCGGGACAGGTCGAGCAGGTTGCCGATCAGCGCTTCCAGCCGGTCCGCGGACTCCTCGACGACGGCCTGCAACTCGGCCTCGTCCGCTGCCGACCACGCCACGTCGGTCGAGCGCAGGCTGCCGATCGCCGCCTTGATCGCGGCCAGCGGCGTCCGCAGGTCGTGCGACACCGCCGAGAGCAGGGCGGTCTGCGCCTGATTGTCCCGGGCCAGGCGTTCCGCCGACCTGGCCGAGCGGCGCAGCTCCTGGCGTTGCAGAATGGCGCCGGCATGCGCGGCGAAGGCGTCGAACAGCCGGCGTTGATCGGCGGCCAGCCCGGGAGGTTGCAGCAGCAGCCGGTACTCGCCGGCGTCCTCGTGGTCGGCGGGTGCGCCCGACTGGTACGGCCCGGACGCCGCCACCACCTCGGCCGGGCCGTCCGTCGGCTGACGCACCAACGCGGCAGCCCGGACGCCGAAGGTGCCGACGGCGCGGCGCAGCAGCAGCGGCAGCTGATCGGTGGCGCCCAGCAGCGAGTGCGAGAGCTCGGCGAGCGCGGCGGATTCCCGCTGCGCAGCCTGGGCCTCTTCGGTGCGCCGCACATTGCGATGCACCATCAGCGCCACCAGGAGGCCGACCAGCACGAACACCGCCAACGCCACCGTGTTCTCGGGCTTGGCAATCGTCAGGGTTCCGGTGGGAGCGACGAAGAACCAGTTCAGCAGCACCGAGGACAGCACGGCGGCGATCACGGCCGGCGCGATGCCGCCGAGAACCGCCACCGCCACCGTCGCCAGCAGGAAGATCGGAATGTCGAGCGGCAGGTCGGTGGTGAACGGGTCGGCCCGCAACAGCGCGGTGAGCAGCACCGGCAGCACCACGGAGGCGGCCAGGCCGGCGATGACGCGCCGCCGGGGCAGGCCGCGGTGCCGGCTGAAGCCGCGTCCGGGGTGCGGATGCCCGACCACATGGACGTCGATGTCGCCGGCCTCGGCGATGATCCGTTCGGCCAAGCTCGGGCCAAGTCCGCGCCGCCACAGCGGCAGCGGAGAGCCGCCGACCAGAATCTGGGTGGCGTTGACGCCGCGGGCGAAGGTCAGCACAGCCTCGGCGGCATCGTCGCCGGTGATGGTGTGGAACTCGCCGCCGAGTTCCTCGGTGAGCCGGTGCAGGCCGGTGATCCGGCTGAGCGGTGGTCCGGCCAGGCCGTCGCTGCGGCTGACGAAGGCGCCCAGCAGGTGGCCGCCGGCCAACCGCGAGGCGATCTGGGCGCCGCGGCGCAGCAAGGCCCGCCCCTCGGGCCCACCGGTCAGCGCGACCACCACCCGCTCCCGGGCCGGCCACGACTCGGTGATGCCGTGCTGGTGGCGGTAGCCCTCCAGGCCGGCGTCCACCTTGTCGGCCAGCCAGAGCAGCGCCAGCTCACGCAGCGCGGCCAGGTTCCCGACCCGGAAGTAGTTGGCCAGCGCGGCGTCCACTTTGTCGGGACCGTAGATGTTGCCGTGCGCCATCCGGCGGCGCAGCGCCTCCGGCGACATGTCCACGAGGTCGATCTGGTCGGCGGCCCGGACCACCTCGTCCGGCACGGTCTCGCGTTGCACGATGCCGGTGATCGAGGTGACCGCGTCGTTGAGCGATTCCAGATGCTGAATGTTGACCGTCGAGATCACGTCGATGCCGACCGCCAGCAACTCGTCGATGTCCTGCCAGCGCTTCTCGTTGCGCGAGCCGGGCGCGTTGCTGTGGGCGAGCTCGTCGACCAACGCGACCTGCGGACGACGGGCCAGCACCGCGTCCAGGTCGAGTTCGGAGAAGGTGACGCCCTGATACTCGACCGAACGGCGCGGGACGATCTCCAATCCGTCCAGCTGGGTCTGGGTCTGCTGTCGGCCATGGGTTTCGCACAGCCCGACCACCACGTCGGTGCCTCGACTGGCGCGGCGATGCCCCTCGGCCAGCATGTTCACCGTTTTGCCCACCCCGGGTGCCGCCCCGAGGTAGATCCGCAACCGGCCGCGTCCCATGGCCCTATTCTCGTCCGGCAAGCGCCAGGTTGAGCAGGGTCACGTTGACGCCATCCTGGCCGAGGAAGCCAAGCGGTGCCGGCTCGGTCGCTGCCGCGATCATCGCCTCCAACTCGGCGGCCGGGACGCCGCGGGCGGCCGAGACCCGGGGGATCTGCCAGCGGGCGTAGGCGACCGAGATGTCCGGATCGAGCCCGGACGCCGACAAGGTCAGCGCATCCTCGGGCACCGGGCCGACCGCGTCCGGATTGGCCCGGCGCAGCGCGTCCAGTCGCTCCTGGCGGGCCTGCTGCTGGTTGGCGGAGACCGGGGAGAGGTTGCTACCGCCGGAGGTTTGCCCCGAGTAGTCGGACGCCGAGGGTCGCGGCTGGAACCACTGCGGCCCGGTGAAGGCCTGCCCGAGCAGCGCCGAACCGACCACCCGGCCGTCGGCGGCGACCAGCTGGGAGCCGTGCGCCCGCACCGGGAAGGCCTGGGCGGCCAGCGTGACCACCGCCGGATAGCCGATGCCCAACAGCACCGTCAGCACCAGCAACATCCGGAAACCGGCGAGAGCCTGACGAAGAACCGACATGACTACCCCAATCCAGGGATGAGAGCGACGACCAGGTCGATCAGTTTGATGCCCAGGAACGGCGCAACGATGCCGCCCAGGCCGTAGATCAGCAGGTTGCGGGTGAGCATCGCCGAGGCGCTGAGCGGACGATAGGTGACCCCGCGCAGGGCCAGCGGCACCAGGGCGAGAATGATCAGCGCGTTGAAGATGACCGCGGAGAGCATCGCCGAAGCCGGGGAGTGCAGCCCCATGATGTTCAACGCCCGCAGGCCGGGAAAGACGCCGACGAACATCGCCGGAATGATCGCGAAGTACTTGGCCACGTCGTTGGCGATCGAGAAGGTGGTCAGCGCGCCGCGGGTGATCAGCAACTGCTTGCCGATGCCGACGATGTCGATCAGCTTGGTCGGGTCCGAATCGAGGTCGACCATATTGCCGGCCTCCTTCGCGGCCGAGGTGCCGGTGTTCATCGCCACCCCGACGTCGGCCTGGGCCAATGCCGGGGCGTCGTTGGTGCCGTCCCCGGTCATCGCGACCAGCCGTCCGTCGGCCTGTTCGGCCTTGATCAGCGCCATCTTGTCCTCGGGGGTGGCTTCGGCGAGGAAGTCGTCCACGCCGGCCTCGGCGGCGATCGCCTTCGCGGTCAGCGGGTTGTCGCCGGTGATCATCACGGTCCGGATGCCCATCGCTCGCAGCTGCGCGAAGCGCTGCGTCATGCCCGGTTTCACCACGTCCTTGAGTTCGACCACGCCCAGCGTGCGCGGCGGCGATCCGGGTTGCCGGCTGGCCACCACCAGCGGGGTGGCGCCGCGTCCGGAGATCTCGTCGATGATCGGCTGCAGCCGGGGAGCGAGGTCGCCGCCCCCGGTCGCGACCCAGGCGGCGACCGCCGAGCCGGCCCCTTTGCGGATCTGGGTGCCGTCCGGCAGGTCGACGCCCGACATCCGGGTCTGCGCGGCGAACGGCACGAAGCCGGCCCCGGCTCCGATCAGTGCGTCCTCGTTCATCTCCTCCAGGTCCGAGGCTCCCGGCCGGTCGGCGAGCGCGAACTCGACGATGGAGCGTCCCTCGGGGGTCTGATCGGCCAGCGAGGAAGCGTGCGCGGCGTCCAGCAACTCGCCGCGCTCCACCCCGGGCAGCGGACGGACGTCGCCGGCGCGTCGGTTGCCGAAGGTGACGGTGCCGGTCTTGTCCAGCAGCAGGGTGCTGACGTCGCCGGCGGCCTCGACGGCCCGTCCGGACATGGCCAGCACGTTGCGCTGCACCAGCCGGTCCATGCCGGCGATACCGATGGCGGACAGCAGGGCGCCGATGGTGGTCGGGATCAGGCAGACCAGCAGGGCGACCAGCACCACCAGCGGCAGCTGTCCGCCGGAATAGATCGCCTGCGGCTGCAGCGCGATCACCGCCAGCAGGAAGATTATGGTCAGGGTGGTCAGCAGAATGCCCAGGGCGATCTCGTTGGGGGTCTTCTGCCGTGCCGCTCCCTCGACCAGGGCGATCATCTTGTCGATGAAGGTCTCGCCCGGTTTGGCGGTGATCTTCACCACGATCCGGTCGCTGAGCACGGTGGTGCCGCCGGTGACCGCGCACCGGTCGCCGCCCGCCTCGCGGATCACCGGGGCCGACTCGCCGGTGATCGCCGACTCGTCGACGCTGGCCACGCCGTCCACCACGTCGCCGTCGCCGGGGATCACCTGCCCGGCCTCGACCAGCACCCGGTCACCGATCCGCAGCTCGACCCCGGCCACCTGCTCCTCGGTGTCGTCGGTACGCAGCCGACGGGCCATGGTCTGGGTCCGGGTGGCGCGCAGCGTGTCGGCCTGCGCCTTGCCGCGCCCCTCGGCGATCGCCTCGGCGAGGTTGGCGAACACGATGGTCGCCCACAGCCACAGCGTGACCGCGATGGTGAACACCGACGGCTGCAGCACCGACAGCACGGTGGTTAGCACCGACCCGACCCAGACCACGAAGATCACCGGGCTGCCGATCAGATGCCGCGGGTTCAGTTTCACCAGTGCCTGGGGGAGTGCCTGCCAGGCGGTGACGGCCAGCGACGGGTGCGCCGGGCGGGGATGCCTGCTCATCACAGCCTCCCGTGACACGCCGGGGACGGTTCTTTTCGTCCCACTCGTACTGCCAGTGGACCGCTGAGGACGCTTCCTCTCACGACAATGCCTCTTTTCACGACAGTGCCTCCGCGATCGGGCCGAGGGCCAGGGACGGGAAGTAGGTGAGGCCGGCGACGATCACGATGATCGCCAGCAGGAACCCGGCGAAGCTCGCGGTATGGGTGGGCATCGTCCCGGCAGTGACCGGACGGCGTCCCTGCCGGGCCACGCCGCCGGCCAGCGCCAGCATCGCCACGATCGGGACGAACCGGCCGAACAGCATGCACACCGCCAGCGCCAGGTTCAGGAACGGCAGGTCGGCGGACAGCCCGGCGAAGGCCGAGCCGTTGTTGTTGGCGGCTGACGTGAACGCGTACAACATCTCGCTCAGCCCATGCGGACCGGACGCCAGCATCGCGTCCCTCGAGGTAGGCACGAGCAGCGCCGTCCCGGTGCCGAGCAGGGTCAACGTCGGGGTGATCAGCATGGCCAGCGCGGCCAGGGTGATCTCCCGCCGGCCGATCGATTTGCCGAGCAGTTCCGGCGTCCGTCCCACCATCAGCCCGGCGACGAAGACCGCCAGCACCACCATCACCAGCATCGAGTACAACCCGGTGCCGACCCCGCCCGGGGACAGCTCGCCGAGCATCATGTTCAGCAGTGCGACGCCACCCGCCAAGGGCTGCAGCGACTCGTGCATGGCGTTCACCGCCCCGGTGGAGGTGCTGGTGGTGGCCGAGGCGAAGATGGCCGACCAGGCGGTTCCGAAGCGCTGCTCCTTGCCCTCCAGACTGCCGCCGGCGACCTCCAGCGCGGTCAGCGCCGTCATCGCGCCGAAGCCGAGCACGGCCATCACGGCGGCGATCGCCGCACCCTGCCGGCGGTCCTTGACCATCAGCCCGTAGCTGTACGGCAGCGCTGACGGGATGGCCAGCAGCAGCACGATCTCGATCAGGTTGGTCACCCCGTTGGGGTTCTCGAGCGGGTGCGCCGAGTTGGCGTTGAAGAACCCACCGCCATTGGTGCCGAGTTCCTTGATGGCCTCCTGGGACGCCACCAGGCCGCCCTGCAGCACCTGGCTGCCGCCGTCGATGGTGGTGATCGTGGTCGGAGCGTCCAGGTTCTGGATGACGCCGCAGGCCACCAGCACGATCGCGGCGACCACCGCCAACGGCAGCAGGACGCGCAGCGTGCCGCGGGTCAGGTCGACCCAGAAATTGCCCAGTCGATCGGTGTGCTCCCTGGTCAACCCACGGACGACGGCGATCGCCACAGCCAATCCGACCGCGGCGGAGACGAAGTTCTGGACCGTGAGCCCGGCTGCCTGCAACAGGTAGCCGGCCCCGGCCTCACCGGCGTAGGACTGCCAGTCGGTGTTGGTGACGAACGAGACCGCCGTGTTCAGCGCCGTGTCGACGTTCATCGCGCGTCCCTGCGAGTAGGGCAGCAGAGGCTGGGTGAGGATCAGCGCCCACAGCAGCAGGATTGACACTCCTGAGAAGGCCAGCACCGAGACGGCGTACACACTCCAGCGCTGTTCGGCGTCCGGGTCGACCCCGATGAGGCGGTAGATCAGACGCTCCACGCGGGTGTGCTTGGGCGAAGTGAACACCCGGTGGATCCAGCTGCCGAGCGGCATGTGGATGGCCGCCAGGATCACGATCACGGTCAGGATCGCGAAGACGGCTGCGAGAGTGGACGACATCGCGCTCAGAACCGTTCCGGGTGGGCAAGTGCGAAGCCTAGATAGATCAGCAGTGCCAGGCCGAGCAGGGCGGCTACGAGATCCTCGATCACGTCTCGATCGTGCGTCCGGCTGGGGGTGGTCGCACGCGATGCTGACCGAGCTTTGACGGGTGTTGACGGTTCCTTGATGCCGATTCGAGGGCGGGGACCGCTCACTACACTGAGCCGTCCGGGGCAGAGCCGCCTCGGGTCAGGTCTGACTGAGGAGGTCCTCGATGCTGATCGGGCTGCGCGACGCGCTCGACTTCGCCGAAAGCAGGAACTGCGGCATCGCCGCGATCAACACGCCCACGCTGGAGTTGTTGCTGTCGGCGATCAAGGTGGCCGAGAGGTACGAGGTGCCGCTGATCGTGCAGCACGCCCAGGTGCACGAACCGGTGAACGCCATCGAGGACATCGGCCCGGTGATGGTCGAGTTGGCCCGCCGCTCCAGCACAGGACTCGTGGTGCACGTCGATCACGGCGAGACCATCGACTACGTCGAGCGCGGATTCGCGGTCGGCTTCAACTCGGCGATGTTCGACGGCTCACGGCTGTCCTACGACGACAACGTCGCGCAGACCCGCGCCGTGGTGGAGTTGGCGACCTCCCGTGGCTACGGCGTCGAGGGGGAACTCGGTGTCATGCCCGGCCGCGAGGACGGCGTCGAATCCAAGGGTGTCGCCGACGAGACCCTGTACACCCGCCCCGAGGACGCCGCGGCGTTCGTCGCCGCCACCGGCGTCACCGCGCTGGCCTGTTCGTTCGGCACCGTGCACGGCCTGTACAAGGCCGAGCCGAAGATCGACTATCGGCTGATCGGTGAACTGCGCCGGGCCGGCGGCGTCCCGATCGTGATGCACGGCGGCTCCGGCCTGAGCTGCGACGAATACCGCGCCTCGATCGAGGCCGGCGTCCGCAAGATCAACTACTACACCTACGCCGACAAGGCCGGCCTCGAGGCCGCCAGGCAACTACTCGACGACCAGCCCCACACCCACGTCTTCTGCGATCTGACCGTGGCCGCCACCAAGGCCATCGAAGCCAACCTGGACGAACTCGTCCGCTGCCTGTACCGCGTGGTCTGACGCACATTCCAAATCCGGGATGACGGCTGCACACTCGCCGGGCGAGCTTGTCGAGACCCGTCTGTGCACGCAGAGATCCGAAAGGGGTCTCGACAAGCTCGACCAACGGGTTGGCCGACAAGCTCGTCCAACGGGTTGGCCGACAAGCTCGTCCGACGGGTTGGCCGACAAGCTCGACCAACGGGGTTGGGGCGACAGCAAGGTGGCACGCGGAACGAAACCGCAACCACCGAAACCCAGCCACAAAGAGACCCTCGACACGCTCGACCGGCGGTGGCAAAGGTGACCGAAAGAACCGTCCCCTCGGTCCACGCTCGACCGGCGGTGGCGAAAGTGACCAAAAGAACCGTCCCCTCGGTCCACGAAAGCTCGACCGACGGGGGCAGCCCTACTTGCTGCAGTCGGCGCAGGTGCCGAAGAACTCCACCTCGTGGTCGATCTCGGCGAAGCCATACTGACCGGCGATCGTGCGGGTCTGCTCCTCCAGGCCGGGCAGGCTGATCTCGACCGTGCGTCCGCAGGAACGGCAGACCAGGTGATGGTGGTGGCCCGGAGTGCAGGTGCGGTAGGCGATCTGGCCGTCCGGGGTGCGGATCGCGTCCACCTCGCCGTTGGCGGCCATCGCCTGCAGGGCGCGATAGACGGTGGCCAGGCCGACCGTCGAGCCGTCGTGGCGCAGCCGGTCGTGAATCTCCTGGCTGGTGGCGAAGGAGTTGCTGGCCTCGACGGCGTCGCGGATTTCGGTGCGCTGCCGTGTGCGGCGTGGCGTTCGTTCAGTGCTCGTCATAGTGACCCTCATGCGCGGCGTGCCGGTGACCATCGTGAATGTAGTCGACGTGGCCACCGTGTGGCACCGCGGGGTGCCCGCAGGTCTCGGAATGGACGTGTGGATGCTCTTCGGTCAGCTCGTGCGAGCGCGGCGGCTGATCGTCGGTCAGCTCGACCGGTGGTGCGTAGCGGCGGGTCAGCAGCAGCGAGGCGGGCCAGCTGAGCGCGAACATGCCGATCGCGATCACCACGATCAGGGCTCCGGGTGCGGTGTCGAACTGGTACGAGCCGACGGTGCCGCTCACGGCGGCGACCACGCCGACCACCATTGCGGTGAGCATCGAGCGGCGGAACCCGATGACCAGATGGTTGGCGGTCGCAACCGGCACCACCATCAGGGCGCTCACCAGCAGCAGGCCGACGGTCCGCATCGAGACCGTCACGGTGACCGCGGCGAGCGCCACGATCAGGATGTTGTAGACCCGGACGGGCAGACCGATGGTGCGGGCGAACGGTTCATCGGCACTCACCGCGAACAGTTGCGGCAACAGGCCGAGGCAGACCAGCAGGACCACCGCGCCGAGCCCGGCGATGATCCACAGTTCGGTGGCGTTGATGGTCAGCAGCGATCCGAACAGGAAAGCCGACAGGGTGCCGGTGCCCTGGCCGGCGAGGCTGGCCAACAGCAGGCCGCCCGACAGTCCGCCGTAGAACAGGATCGCCAGCCCGACGTCGCCGCTGGTGCGGCCCAGTTCGCGGAGTAGTTCGATGACGATCGCGCCGACCACGCACACGACGACGGCGACCGGTAGCGGGGCCGTCCCGGTCAGGAAGGCGAGCCCGACGCCCGCCACCGCCAGGTGACCCAGACCGTCGCCCAGCAGGCTGAGCCGGCGTTGCACCAGGTAGGTGCCGATCGCCGGGGCGGTCAGGCCGGTGATGACGGCGGCCAGCAGCGCCCGTTGCATGAACTCCAGCGCGAGCCATTCCATCTCAGACCACCTCGAGCCCGGTTTCGTGGACGTGGCTGCGCGGCAACTCGTGCACCTCGTGGCCGCCCAGCGCCGCCTGGAACGGCCCGTCGGCGACCACCCGTCCGTCGGCCAGCGTGATCGCCCGGTCGATCAACGGCTCGAACGGACCCGGCTCGTGCAGCACCATCACCACGGTGGTGCCGGTTCGACGCAGCTCGGCCAGAATCTCGGCGAGCACGCCCTGGGTGGCGTGATCGACGCCGGCCAGGGGCTCGTCCCAGACCATCAGGTCGGCCGCGCCGGCCAGCGCCCGGGCGATCAGCACGCGTTGTTGTTGCCCGCCCGAGAGCCGGACGAACGGAGCCTGCGCGCGATCCGCCATGCCGACGCGGGCGAGGGCGTCCGTCACCGCGTGACGATCGGCCGCGCTCGCCGGCAGCAGCGGACGCCGCAGCCCGAGACGTCCGGAGGCCACCACCTCACGGGCGGTGGCCTGCTGCACCAGGATGGTGCTGCGCTGCGGCACGTAGCCGATCCGGCGCCAGTCGCGGAATCTGCTCAGTTCGCTGCCGAACAGTTCGATGGTGCCCCGATGCGGCACCAGGCCGAGCAAGGCACGCATCAGCGTGGTCTTGCCCGACCCGTTGTTGCCGGTCACCGCGACCGTCTGCCCGACCCCGATCTCGAAGCCGGCATGCCGGACGATGGGGACGCCGGACAGCACCACGTCGACCTGGTGCGCGGAGATGGCCGGGGCTGATGGCCGCGGCTCAGCCGTCATGAACAGCCGTTCGCCTTCTGCAGCGAAGTGAGATTGGATTTCATGACCTCAATGTAGTCCGACCCGCGGGACTCCGGCGTCAGCCCCTCCAGCGGATCGAGCACGTCGGTTGTCAGCTTCAGGTCGCCGGCGATCGACTTGGCCACGGCGGGCGAGACCAGGGTCTCGAAGAAGATGGTGGTGACACCGTTCGCCTTCGCGACCTTCTGCACCTCGGCGATCCGGGCGGCGGTCGGCTCGGTGTCGGGTTCGATGCCGCTGATGCCGACCTGCTCGAGGCCGTAGCGGTGGGCCAGGTACCCGAAGGCCTCATGCGAGGTGATGAACACCTTGCGCTGGCACGAGCCCAGTCCGGTCTTGAAGTCGGTGTCGAGTTGCTTCAGTTGGGCGATCAGCGCGTCGGCGTTGGCGGCGAAGGTCGCCTTGGCGTCCGGCCTCGCCTCGACGAGGGCGTCCCGGACGTGTTCGGTGACGGTCACCATGTTGGTCGGGTCCAGCCAGGTGTGCGGATCGAGCGCACCGTGGTCGTGACCGTCGTCCGCGTGGTCGTCGGCGTGGCCGTCCTCGGCATGCTCGGCGGGGCGCAGGGTGAGGAAGGACGCGGTGTCGACCGTCCGTTTCGGGGTGACTGTCTGCAACGCAGAGTCGACCGCCGGCTGGAATCCCTTCTGGAAGATCAGCAGGTCGGACTCACCGATGCCGGCCACCTGCTTGGGGGACAGCTCCAGGTCGTGCGGCTCGGCGCCTGGCTGGGTCAGATCGGTGATCGTCACCTGATCCTTGCCGACCTGCTGGGCGATGTACTCGAACGGGTAGAAGGACGCCGTCACCTGGAGCGGGGTCGCCGTCGTGCCGCTGGAGGCGGACGGACTGGTCGATGTGGCCGGGGTACCTGTGGAGCATCCGGCGGTGAGCGCCAGCCCGAGAGCCGCCACCGTCGTCACCACCGCTCTGAGCATCTTCATGACAATCATTCTCAGACTTGTTGGAGTGTCTGTCAAAACGTGCCCCGGCGGTGTTCTCACGCTGGCGCCACAGCGCGTCGCCCTGCTTCGGCGTCCTTTCCTTGGTTCAAACCAGGTGAAAGACGCCGAACCAGGGCGAAGTGAAGCTGGGCGGCGGGGATAGAGCGGCTCGACAGAAGGTCGACGGGTGGCGGATCAGTCCTTGGGTGCGACCGCCTGGGGCGGTTCGATCAGATCGTCGGTCGGGCCGCCCGGCTCAGCATTGCCCTGGATGATGTTGGGCATCGTGGTGGTGAGCGGCCCGGCCGTGATCGGACGCTTCCTGAGCCGTTGTTCGACCGCACCCGCGAGCCTGGTCATGGCGTAGTTCAGGACGATGAACAGCACGGCGGCCACCATGTAGGCGGGCAGCGTGTTGGAGTAGTTCGATCCGAGGTTCTTGGCTTGGTTGAGCAGCTCGCTGTAGGTGATGCCGTAGCCGAGCGCGGTGTCCTTGATCACCACCACCAACTGGCCCATCAGCGCGGGCAGCATGGCTACCAACGCCTGCGGCAATTGGATCGTCCGCAGGGTCTGCCCCGGGGTGAGGCCGATCGACAGCCCGGCCTCGGATTGGCCCTTGGGCAGTGAGTTCACCCCGGAACGCACGAGTTCGGCGATCACCGCGCCGTTGTACACAGTGAGTGCGATCACCACCGCCATGAACGGGTTGACGCTCGGCAGGAATACCCCGTTGCGGCTGAAGAGGATGAACAGGAAGATCATCATGATCAGCACCGGCACGGCCCGGAAGAACTCGACCACGATGCCGCTCAGCCAACGTATCCAGGCCAGTCCCGAGAGCCTGCCGATGCCGAGCAGCAGCCCGAGGATGCCGGCCGCGATCACCGAAACCAGGGCGGCGCTGAGCGTGCCGATCAGGCCGGGAATCAGGTAGTTGAGCCACGCGCTGCTGCCGAGGAAGGGCAGCCACTTGGCCGCCTCCAATTGACCCCGTGCATTCAACTGGAAGATCACCAGGCCGAGGACGACAACGATCAGAAGCCCGCCGACGATCGTCAGGATCAGGTGCCGGCGCCTGGCCCGCGGCCCCGGTGCATCGAACAGCACCGCCTGCGCGCTCATCGCTTCACCGCCAGCTTGCGCGACAGCGACGTGAACCAGATCCCGACCGGCAGGGTCAGAATCACGAAACCGAGCGCGAAGATTCCGAAGACGAGGATTCCGCCGGTCTCGTTCTCGATGATCACGGCCATCAGGTTGGCGGCATCGGCCACGCCGATCACCGCCGCCACGGTGGTGTTCTTGATCAGTGCGATGAGGGTCGAGCCGAGCGGCGCGATCGCGCCCCGGAACGCCTGCGGCAGGATCACCTCGGTGAGTGACTGCTGAAAGGTGAGCCCGATCGAGCGGGCCGCTTCGGCTTGGCCGACCGGAATGGTGTTGACGCCGCTGCGCAGTGCCTCGCAGACGAACGCGGCGTGGTAGACACTCAGGACGATCACCGCCCAGATGAACGCGTTGGTCTTGGCGTCGGCGGACCAACTCAGGCCGAGGATGAAGCTGATGCCGAGAATGCTGGACACCATCAGCACGGTCAGCGGTGTGTTGCGCACGAGGTTGACGTAGCTGGTGCCGGCCAGTTGGAGCACAGGTACCGGGGACAGCCGCAGGATCGCCACCAGGGTGCCGATGATCAGCGCGCCGAGGGCCGACAGCACGGCGAGTTCAATGGTGACCAGGAATGCCCCGAGGATGTCGTACTTGGCGAAGATGGCGCCCACCGGGTCACCTCCCTTCTACTGTGCGGAGGGTGCCGCCAGAGGCGACACCCTCCGTCCGGTTGAGGTCAGGAGCAGGGGGCCGGTGTCGGCGGGTTCTTGTCGCTGGGCTTGTAGTTGGCGGCACCCAGGTTGGCGTCGACGGCTTTCTGCCACGAGCCGTCCTTGATCATGTCGTTGATCGCCGCGGTGACCTTCGTGCAGAGGTCGGTATTGCCCTTCTTCAGGCCGACGCCGTAGTTCTCGACGCTGAACGTGCCACCGACCAGCTTCAGCTTGCCGACGTTTGCCGGCTGCGCCGCGTACCCCGCGAGAATGGTGTCATCGGTGGTCAGCGCGTCGATCGTCTTGGCCAGCAGGGCGGTGACGCACTCGGAGTAGGTGGCGAACTCCTGCAGGTTGACGCCGGGAACCTGGTCCTTGATCTTCTGCGCCGAGGTCGAGCCGGTCACCGAGCACAGCTTCTTGCCCTTGAGCGAATCGACGCCGGTGATCGAGTTGTCGTCGGCCCGGACGAGCAGGCTCTGGCCGGCGATGAAGTACGGCCCGGCGAAGCTCACCTTCTCTTTGCGGGTGTCGGTGATCGAGTAGGTGGCCACCACCAGATCGACCTGGCCGCTTTCGATCAGGGTTTCGCGCTGGGGCGAAGGCGCCGGGACCCAGGTGATCTTGTCGGTGGTGGTGCCGAGCTTGTTGGCGATGTAGGTGGCGACGTCGACGTCGAGGCCGCTGTACTTGTCGCCGTCCTTGAGGCCCAGGCCGGGCTGATCGATCTTGATGCCGATCTTCAGGGCGGACAGGTTGGTGGTGCCGGCCCCACCTCCACAGGCGGACAACGTCAGGGCAAGCGTCGCGGCGGCGGCAACGGCGCCGATCTTCTTCAGTGACATGGGACGAGCTCCTTGTTGGTCGGTTCTGTTGCTCGGTCAGTGAGTCAGGATCTTCGACAGGAAGTCCTTCGCTCGGGGGGAGGTCGGGTTGGTGAAAAACTCTTGCGGTGTCCCGGTCTCGACGATCTCTCCGTCGGAGAGGAACACCACCTTGTCGGCGGCCTTTCGGGCGAAACCCATCTCGTGGGTGACCACGATCATCGTCATGCCCTCTTTGGCGAGTTCGACCATGACGTCGAGCACCTCGTTGATCATCTCGGGGTCGAGGGCGGACGTCGGCTCGTCGAAGAGCATCACTTTCGGGTTCATCGCCAGAGATCGGGCGATCGCCACGCGCTGCTGCTGGCCGCCGGAGAGCTGTGCGGGGTACTTGGCCGACTGATGGGCGACACCAACCCGGCCGAGGAGTTCCATGGCGCGCTTCTCGGCCTCGGCCTTCGGCGTCTTGCGCACCTTGATCGGGCCCAGCGTGACGTTCTCCAGGATCGTCTTGTGCGCGAACAGGTTGAAGGACTGGAACACCATGCCCACGTCCGCCCGCAGGTTCGCGAGTTCCTTGCCCTCGTCGGGCAGCTCCTTGCCGTCGATCGAGATGGAGCCCGTTTCGTAGGTCTCCAGCCGGTTGATCGTGCGGCACAACGTCGATTTGCCCGACCCGGACGGCCCGATCAGGATGACCACCTCGCCCTTGGCAACGGACAGGTTGATGTCCTTGAGCACATGCAGATCACCGAAGTGCTTGTTCACGCCTTCGATCACGACGAGCGGCTCTGGCATTCCGGCACGCTAGCGGTGCGTATCGGCGTCGCACAAGCACATTTGATGGCTCTTTGGCGGATTGTCACCATTTTGCAACCAACCCGCGTGGACGTCAGAGGCTCAGCTCGGCGCGCAGATCGGGCTCGTCGGAGACGATCCGCTGCATCTCCTGTCCGCCGTCGCAGGTGATCAGCGACACCACGAGAGGCGGACCCCACGCCAGCACCCGCACCTCGCCGCCGCTGGCCTGCCAGCGCAGCACGGCCGCAAGGTCCTTTGATGTCGGGTTCGCCACCGGACCATCATGCCCCCGCCGGACCGCTCCGGTTAGATCCGGACCCGCTCCGGTTAGATCCGGACCCGCTCCGGTTAGATGGGGACATGCCCACCGTCACCCTGGTCACCTCGCAGCGCGTGCTGACCAACCCGGCCAAGGCCGACCCCGAGCTGGGGCTGGTGCAGCGGGCGCTGGCTGAGCGCGGGGCGAGCTGCGACCTGGCGGACTGGCGCACGGCGTCCGATCTGTCGGGAAGCGACCTGGTGGTGATCAAGTCGCCCTGGGACTATCCGCAGCGGGCCGCCGAGTTCGTGAGCTGGCTGGGCGGGATCGAAACCCAGACCCGGGTGGCGAATCACCCGGAGACGATCCGCTGGAACCTGGACAAGCGCTATCTCGGCCAACTCGGGCAGCACGGCCTCGCGGTGTGTCCGACCGAGTTCTGCCGCACCATGGACGAGGTGCGCTCCGCCGTGGCGGCGACCGGGGGCCAGTTGGTGGTGAAGCCGACCGTGTCCGCCTCGTCCGCCGACACCGGGCTGTTCGAGCCCGACGATCCGGCCGCGCTCGGCCTGGCCCGGCACATCCTCGGTCTTAGCAAGGAGGTGATGGTGCAGCCGGCCCTGGAGTCCGTCGCGCGGGTGGGGGAGCGCTCGCTGGTCCATTTCGACGGCCGGTTCGTGCACGCCGCCCGCCGCAGTCCGCTGCTGGCGCTCGGCGGCGGCCTGCTCGGCACCAGCCGCGGCCGGATCTCACCGGTGCGTCCCGACCCGGACGAACTGGAACTGGCCGCGGAGGCCCTGGCCGTCGCCGGTGACCTGCTGGCCGGGCGCGGTGTCGACGAGCCGCCCCTGCACGCCCGGGTGGACATCGCCCGTGACGGACGCGGACGCCCGGTGGTCTCGGAATTGGAGCTGTTCGAGCCGAGCTTCTTTCTCGAGCTGGCTCCGGGCGCGGAACGACTGTACGCGGAGGCGATCCTGGCACGCTTGGAGGCATGACCGCACAACGTGATCTCGGCCAGTCCATGCTGCAGGTGATCTTCAGCTTCTTCCTCGGGCTGGTGGTGACCGCCTTCATCGGAATCGGTGTGAACACCGTCTATCCCGAGCCGCCGTACTCGCCCGGCGCGAACCGCGACTGGAACACCTACCAGTTGACGACCTCGATCATCCTGCTGGTCTGCGCCACCGTGGTGATGCTGCTCTCGCTTGCGATCGCCAACACCGGGCCGGTGCTTGCCAACGGAGCGCTGCTCGGCGGCCTGTTCACCATGATCTACGCGGTCGGGATGGGCATCTCGGCCGGGCAGCAATGGCCGCGGTTCCTGGTGATCGCGGCCGCACTGCTGATCACCGTCGGGGTGGGCTGGTGGAAGTTCAGCCGCCGGCGCGTGGGAGTCGCGCCGGTTTCCGGCGGCGGCACCATGCTGCCGGGCGAGGCCGAGGCCCGGCTGTCCGCCGTCGAGTCGAAGCTGGACGCCCTGGGTCGGGCGCTGCGTGACTAGACCTCGATCCCGGTTGGCCCCTGCTGGGCGGATCCGCTGAGCGCACCGACTTCGCCGGCCGCGCTCGCCGTGGTACCTGTGCCGCGGAGCGACCCGGGTGGCACGATGATCGGGTGAGTCCGTCGCCGAAGGGTCTTCTGCTGAGGGTCATGGGAGCGGTGCTGCTCGCCCTGATCCCGCTGGTCGCGACCGCGTTCTCGTCGTGGGACGCGGCGACCGGCCTGCTGGTGCTGGGCATGGTGCCGACGTTGACCGCGGCGGCGTCCGGGCCGGCCGCGATGGCTGCCGCCGCCGCGGCCAGTTCGGTGACGGCCCTCCTGGCCGTGCTGGCGGCGCATGCCGGGCCCTGGTCGCCGGCGTTGGGTGTGGCACTCGTGGTGGTGCTGTCCCTGGCGACCGGCGCTCTTGCGGTCCACGGGCTCCATCCGGTGGGCGCGGCCACCATTTCGCTGGCCGCCTATGTGATGGTCGACCCGTCGTCCGCGGTCGCCGCCGTGGACGCACGACTGCCGCTGGTCGCGGCGGCTGCCTTGATCGCCGTCGTGATCCTGCTCGGTTGTGCCTGGTCGTTGGCGGTGGTGAGTGTGGTGCTGCGTGGCGTCCGGTTGCCGCCGAATCGTGACGCGGCGACGCTCCCGTACGGGGTGTTGCTGGCAGTCCTGTGCGGCGCCTTCACCCTGATCTGCGTGCTGTGGTTCCAGGGCACGAATGCCTGGTGGGCGGTGCTGACCGTCGCGGTCATTCTGCAGCCGACCCATGGGCAGACCCGGACCAAGCTGTACGGCAGGATCCTCGGCACCGTCCTGGGTGGCACGGCGGCAGCGTTGGTGGTGCTGGTGCTGCCCGATGTGGCGGCCGTGCTGCTGGGTGTGGTGGCGTCCCTGGCCAGCGTGCTGCTCCTGCTGGCCGGCGCCGACTACTGGAAGTACTCGGTGGCCGTCACGGTGTCGGTGATCCTGCTGACCTTCGATTCGAGCACGGTGATCGCCGGCGACCTGCAGCGGATCACGGTCACCGTCGTCGCGGCGGTCGCCACGGCGGCAGCCGCCGGGCTCGCCGCACGGCTGCTGCCGGACGAGGTGCTGGACCGACCCGGCCGCACCGTGGGAGCACCATGATCCATGCGCATCGATCGCGCTCTCGGCCGGCGAGGACTCACACTGCCGGCCACAGGCCGGAACTGCCGCGCCGGTGGGAGCCCACGAGGTGGGTGTCGATGATGCCGATCGCCTCCATCAGCGCATGCATGGTGGTGGGGCCGACGAAACGGAATCCGCGCTTCTTCAGGGCCTTGCTGAGCGCGACCGATTCCGGCGTGCTGGCCACCAGGTCGGCGTAGCCGCGCGGTTCGGGCGTGCTGGACGGACGGAAGCTCCAGACGAACTCGGCCAGCCCGCCGTGCGCGCGCAACTCCACCGTGGCGCGGGCGTTGGCGATGGTGGCAGCGATCTTGGCACGGTTGCGGACGATGCCGGCGTCACTCAGCAGCCGGGCGGTGTCCGCCTCGTCGAACGACGCGACGGCGTCCGGGTCGAAGCCGGCGAACGCGGCCCGGAAGTTCTCGCGCTTGCGCAGGATCGTCGCCCAGGACAACCCGGACTGGAACGCCTCCAGGCTGAGCCGTTCGAAGACGCCGCGCTCATCGGTGACCGGCATGCCCCATTCGGTGTCGTAGTAGTCGCGCATCAGCGGGTCGTGCGCCGCCCAGGACGGCCGGGCCAGGCCGTCCGCTCCGATGATCAGATCTGACATGGCGGCACTGTAGGGCGCGGCTCGGACACTTTCGGGTCGATCAGTCGGCGGTGCCTTCCATGGTGAAATACACCTTGTCGACCGCCCGGTTGGTGACTTCGGCGGCGAACCCGTGCCCGGTCTCCGCGGCGCCGAAGCGGACCGACGAGGGCAGCTGCACCGGCTTGGTGAACCGTGCCGTCACGGTGTAGGCGTCCGGGAGCCGGGGCTGAAACGCGGCCAGCGCCCGCGCGTGGGTCCACATGCCGTGGACGATGGTGCGCGGCAGGCCGAACGCCTTCGCCGCCAGCGGGTTGAGGTGGATCGGGTTCGTGTCGCCCGAGACCGCGGCATAGCGCCGGCCCAGGTCGGACGGCAGTCGCCACAGTCCCGCTGCGGGCAGCGAGTCCTCTGTCGGTCGAGCCTGCCGAGAATCCTCCGCGTCCTGGACCGGTCGAGATCCGTTCGCCTGCGCGGGTCTCGACGAACTCGACCGACGGTTCGCGTCGCCGCCGTCCAGCCTCGCGGCCCGGCTCAGATAACTGGAACGCCCCTGCCAGACCCGCTCACCGGCCACCAGCACCTCACCCACCAGATCGACCAGGACGCCGCGGCGATGCGGCCGCGGACCCTCCGTCCGGACCCGCAGTTCCAGCGGCTCGGTGATCAGTACCGGCCGAAGCTGACGGATTCTGTTGCTGACGTGCACCATGCCGAGCGGGGCGAGTGGGAAATCTTCCGAGGTCATCAGGGTGAGCTGCAGTGGGAAGGTCAACACGTGCAGCCAGGTGGCAGGCAGTCGATCGGTGAGGGTGAAGCCGCAGACCCTGCCGTAGGCGGCGACCTCGCCAACCTCGCAGCGGTGATGCAGCAGGTTCACCACCCGGTCCGGCAGTCCGTCGGCGAGCGGCGGACGCCGCCGCGGCGACAGCGCCCGGGCGTACTGGGCGACGGCGACGGGCATGCCGTCCAGGACGACGACCTCGCTCATCAGCGGCCCACGATCAACTGGCCGCAGACCCGCAGCACCTGCCCGTTCATCGGTGTCGCCGGGTCGGCGAGGAAGACGATCGCCTCGGCGACATCGACCGGACGCCCACCCTGCAGCAGGCTGGAGGAACGCCGGAAGATCTCCCGGTCGATCACCGGGATGGACGCGGTCATGTCGGTCTCGATGAAGCCGGGGGCCACCCCGTTGACGGCGATCCCGCGGTCGCTCAACTGAGCAGACAAGGCCCGCACCATGCCCATCACGCCCGCCTTGGACGCCGCATAGTTGGTCTGGCCACGGTTGCCCGCCCAGCCGCTGGTGGACGCGATGGCGACGATCCGGCCGCCGTCGGGTACACCACCGGGCCGGTCGGGGTCGAGCAGGACGTCGTTGATCCGGAACTGGGCGGCGAGATTCACCTCGAGAACCGACGCCCAGCGCTGGTCGTCGAGATTGGCCAGCAGCTTGTCCCGCAGAATGCCGGCGCAGTGCACCAGGGCGCCGATCCGGGCGTCGGGGCCGTACCGCTCGACGACGTGCCGGGCGATTCGCTCGCCGGCGTCCGCGGCGGTGATGTCGAGTTGCAGCGCGGTGCCGTGGGTCTCGTTGGCGACGCCGGCCAGGGCCTGCCCGGCGGCCGGGACGTCGATCGCCACCACGCGGGCGCCGTCGGCGGCGAAGCGACGTGCGATGGCGGCGCCGATGCCGCGGGCCGCCCCGGTGACCACCACGATCCGGCCGCCGCGTTGGTCGAGCTTGTCGAGACCGGGCTCGGTTTCGGCGGCCTCAACCAGCGGTTGGTCGGAAACCGGCGGCAGCGGGGACAGCATGAAGGGCTGGCCGTCCACATACGCCGACCGCCCGGACAAGGCGAAACGCAGCACCTGGGCCAACTCGGACGCGGTGGTGCCGTCGGCGATCTGGATCAGATTGCAGGTGGCGCCGAAGCGCAGCTCCTTGCCGACGCTGCGCATGATGCCGTCCAGCGCCTGCCGGACGGCCGCGGTCTCCACCTCGGAGGCCGTGGCCGGGTCGGCCGTCACGATCAGCACCCGGCCGGACGCCTCCAGCGCCTTGACAGCCGGGCGCAGCACGGCGCGCACCTGCTCCAGCTGCCCGATCCTGCTCGCCCCGGTGGCATCCACCACGATCGCGCCGAGGCGTCCGGGATAGGCGGGGGGACGCTGCCGTCCGTCGGCGTCGGTGCTGCGGGCGTCCGCGGTGTCGGCCAGCGCGGGCTGCGCGGTCACGCCCAGCGCGGCCAGCGCGTCCGCGACCAGCGAACCGGACCCCGGCTCGACGGTGCCCAGCGCGACCGCCCCACTCGGAAAGGCCTCGCCGCGGCGCAGCACGGTGGCCTCGGGGAAGCCGGCTTTGGCGGCCACCGACTTCCCGACGCGGGAGTCGAGGACGCCCGAGATGAGGTCGTCGAGATTCATCAGCATGCCTCCACGATCGCGACCAGGCCCTGGCCGCCCGCGGCGCACACCGAGATCAGGCCGCGGCTGCCGGTTCCGCGTTCGGCGAGCATCGTGGCAAGGGTGCCGAGGATGCGCGCGCCGGTCGCCGCGAACGGATGCCCGGCGGCCAGCGACGAGCCGTGCACGTTGAGTTTGGCGCGGTCGATCGAGCCGAGCGGAGCGTCCAGGCCGAGCACGTCGCGGCAGTAGTCGGCCGATTCCCAGGCGGCCAGCGCGCACAGCACGGTGGCGGCGAACGCCTCGTGGATCTCGTAGTAGTCGAAGTCCTGCAGGGCCAGATTGTTGCGGCGCAGCAGCCGAGCGGTGGCGTGCACCGGTGCCATCAGCAGGCCCTCGCCGCCCAGCACATAGTCGACGGCGGCGGTCTCGGCGTCGACGATCCGGGCCAGCGCCGGCAGGTTGCGGGAGCGGACCCAGCCCTGTTCGGCGAGCAGCACGGTCGCGGCGCCGTCCGAGAGCGGGGTGGAGTTGCCGGCGGTCATCGAGGCGTCCGGGCCGTCGCCGAAGACCGGGCGCAGCTTCGCGAGCTGGTCGAGCGAGGTGTCCGGCCGCAACGGTTGATCCCGGGTCAAGCTCAGGTAGGGGGTGACCAGGTCGTCGAAGAAGCCCGACTCCCAGGCGGCCGCGAGATTGTGATGGCTGGCCGCGGCCAGTTCGTCCTGGGCCTCGCGGGTGATGCCCCACTGCGCCGTGGTCAGCGCCTGATGCTGACCCATGTTCAGCCCCGTCCGGCGTTCGGCAGCCTTGGGCACCTCGGGCGCCAGGTCGGACGGCCGGACGTGCGCCAGCGTCTTGGCCTTGTCCAGCGGGGTCTTGGCGGCGTTCAGCCTGATCAGCGTCTTGCGCAGCCGGTCGCTGACCGCTACCGGCGAATCGGACGCCGAGTCGACCCCGCCGGCGACGGCAACGTCGAGCTGGCCCACCCGGATCCGGTTGCTGAGCTGAACCGCGGCGGTGAGGCTTGTCGCACAGGCCTGCTGGACGTCGTACGCGGGCGTGGCCGGATGCAGGGCCGACGACAGCACGGCTTCGCGGGTCAGGTTGAAGTCGCGGCTGTGTTTCAGCACCGCACCGGCGCCCACCTCGCCGAGCCGCTCCCCAGCCAGCCCGAAACGCGCGGCCAGGCCGTCCAGCGCCGCGGTCAGCATGTCGATGTTGGTGGCGGAGGCGTAGGCGCCGCCCACCTTTCCGAACGGGATGCGGTTGCTCCCCACGATCACGGCGTTGCGCAGGTCTGCCATCGGAACTCCTTGTCGGGAGGCGCGGATTGTCGATACTCACAGTAGCAGGTACGAAAAGTACCGGGTACTGTGGGTGTCGTGAAAACCTCGCTGCCCAAGCCGCCGCTCGACGGGCGCGACACGCGATGGGCCGAGCACCGGACCAGGCGGCGTCGCGAGCTGGTCGAGTCTGCGCTGCGCGCCATCCGCTCCCACGGCGCCACCGTGGGGATGGACGAGATCGCCGCCGAGGCGGGCACGTCCAAACCGGTGATCTACCGGCACTTCGGCGACCGTCCGGGCCTGTACCGGGCGGTGGTGGAGAAGGTGGCCCAGTTCATCCTCGACGACCTGCGCGCCTCGGTGGATTGGGAGACCCCGCTCGACTGGAGGCAGGGCGACGACCTCGCCCGGCTGATCCGAGACCTGACTCACAGCTACCTCGAACTGGTGCAGCGCGACCCGGAGATCTACCGCTTCGTGATGTCGCGACCCTTGGTCGAGGGCGACCCCACCGACGACCCGGTTACCGGGCTCACCATGCGGATCGGCGAGCGGATCGCCGAGTTGCTGCGGGCCAGCGGCCTGCCCGACGACCGAGCCGCCACCTGGGGGCACGGGCTGGTCGGCTGCGTCCGGGCCGCCACCGACCAATGGATCAGGGCCGGCATGAACCGTCCGGCTGCCCTCGTCGCCGACGACCTCTGCCTGCTGCTCGCGCCCGCCCACACCTCACCCCTCCTGGCCACCACCGCGGAAGGACACCGATGAGTACCGCCGTCACCACCCGAGCCGCCGACACCGCTGCCGTCGAGGGCGATCTGGGTGCCGCATTGTTGGCCGCTTTCGAGGGTCCACATCATCAGCGGCGCTCCGCTGGCCGGGCCGCCTTCCCGGCCGACGGCATGCTGCGCGACCCGGCGCTGGACATGCAGCAGGCGCGCGCCTGGACCTTGGAGAGGCTGCACACCCTGGTCGAGGCGGGGGTCGGGCAGGCGATCGTCGGTGTGGAGCGGGCCACCGCCGACACCCAGATCCAGTCGCTGATCGATTTCGAGACCGTCGCCTACGGCGACCTTTCCGTGGCCATCAAATCCGGCGTCCAGCATGGATTGTTCGGCGGCGCGATCGCCGGCCTGGGCACCCCTGAGCATCATCAGCGCTTCCTCGCCGACGCGCTCAGCCTGCGCACCCTGGGATGTTTCGCGATGACGGAACGCGGTCACGGCAGTGATGTCGCCTCGCTGGAGACCACCATCGAATATGACCCGGACGCCGACGAGTTCGTCGTCCATTCGCCGCGCAGGTCGTCGGCGAAGACCTACATCGGTAGCGCCGCCGCCCACGGGGAGCTGGCGACCGTCTTCGGCCAGCTCGTGGTGGACGGGGCGGAGCGGGGTGTGCACTGCATCCTGGTGCCGCTGCGGGACGCCGAGGGCCGCGTCCTGCCGGGCGTGACGATCGGCGACAACGGCCACAAGGGGGGACTGCTCGGCGTCGACAACGGCACCATCGCCTTCGACCACGTCCGGGTGCCGCGCGGGATGCTGCTGGACCGGTTCGGTTCGGTGGACGACCGGGGCCGCTACGTCTCCTCGATCGAGAACCCCAACCGGCGCTTCTTCACCATGCTGGGCGCGCTGGTCCGTGGCCGGATCTGCATCGGCGGCGGCGCGGCGATCGCCTCCCGGCGGGCGTTGTCGATCGCCACTCGGTATGCGGATCGCCGCACCCAGTTCCGTCATCCGCACTCTGAGGAGGAGACCCCGCTGCTGGACTACCTGGCCCACCAGCGCAAGCTGCTGCCGGCGATCGCCCGGGCGTACGCGCTCGGCTTCGCTCAGAACGAGCTGATCGAGGCGTACGGCACGGTCAGCTCCGACAAGGATCACGACGCGCGGGCGCAGCGCGCACTGGAGACCCTGGCCGCCGGCATGAAGGTGCTGAACACCGATTTCGCCAATGCTGCGATCCAGACCTGCCGCGAGGCATGCGGCGGCGCCGGCTACATGAGCGAGAATCAGCTCACCCAGTTGCGCGCCGACACCGACGTCTTCGCCACCTTCGAGGGTGACAACACGGTGCTGCTGCAACTGGTGGCCAAGGGCGTCCTCACCGACTACCGCGAGGTGTGGGGCGGGTTGGACCGGCTCGGCCTCGTCCAGGCTTCGGCCAGGATGGTCGGGAGCGCGGTGATCGAGCGGACGGGGGCCGGCCTGCTGGCCGAGCGCCTGGTGACGACCGCTCGGCGCAAGGGCGACTCGGCTGCCTTCTACGACCGCGGCTGGCACGCCTGGATGTTCGAGGAGCGTGAGCGGCACAGCATCGATTCGCTGGCGCGCCGGATGCGGGCCGCCGACCGGGACTCCTTCGACGCCGTCAACGCCATGCAGGACCACGTCCTGTTCGTGGCCCGCGCCCACATGGAGCGGGTCGTCCTGGACTCGTTCATCGCCGGTATCGAGAACTGCGCGGACGGCGCGGCCCGGCAGACCCTCGAAGAGCTCTGCACCCTGTTCGCGCTGACCAGCCTGGAGTCGGACGCCGGCTGGTTCCTTTCGCACAACCGCATGTCCGACGCCCGGGCCAAGGCGCTGCGTCGCCAGATCAACCAGGTCTGCCACGACCTGCGCCCCCGCGCCATCGCCCTGGTCGAAGGCTTCGGCATCCCCGTCGACTGGCTCGGCTCCGCAATGCTCGCCGCCTGACCTCAACCCGACCCCGTCGCTGGTCGACCCGCCCGTCGGGGACGGTTCTTTTCGTTCGAGTTTCGCACGTTGGGGACGGTTCTTTTCGTTCGAGTTTCGCACGTTGGGGACGGTTCTTTTCGCTCGAGTTTCGCACGTTGGGGGACCGTTCTTTTCGTTCGAATTCCGCACGCCGGGGACGGTTCTCCGCCCCCCGAAACTTGCGCGCCGCGGATGCGTCCGGCCCGGCCGTCCCAACATCGTGGACGTCGCCGTCCTGGAACCGTCCCCGCTCGTTCGAATTTCGAACGAAAAGAACCGTCCCCAACGTGCGAAATTCGACACGAAAGAACCGTCCCCGATGTTCCAACGGTGCCGGAGGTCGGTGGCCGAGGGGGCCGGGATCAGGGGAGGCCGGCCCAGCGTCCGGCGGCCGTCGCGACGGCGCCGACGATCACCACCACGATGTAGGGCCACTTCAGCTTCAGGGCGAGGGCAGCGGCGCCGAGGCCGAGCAGGCGCGAGTCGAGGACGAGCGCCTGTCCTTTGGCGACGGTATTGCTGACCACCAGGGACGCCAGCAAGCCCACCGTCAACGCCGCTGCCAGGGACGGCACGAAGGGCCGGTCGAGCACCGACTTGGGCAGCAGGTAGCCCGACACCTTCAGCGCGTACGCGGCGGCGCAGGAGAGCAGCACCCAGATCCAGAGTTCCATCAGGCGGCCCTCCGTTGCTGGACGGCCCAGACGCCGGCGGCGACAACGGCCGCGATGATGATCGGCAGGCCGGGCGGGGTGAGCGGTGTGAACACCACCGTGACGAAGGCGCACACCACGGCGATCGCGATCGGGTCGCGTCCGTGCAGCCGGGGCCAGAGCAGGCCCAGGAAGGCGGCGCAGGCGGCGCCGTCCAGCCCCCACATCGCCGGATCGCCCATCGCGTTGCCGGCCAGCGCCCCGACCAGGGTGAACAGGTTCCAGGTCACGAACACGCCCAGGCCGGCCGTCCAGAAGCCGCGGCGCTGCTCGTCCGGCTGCTCCTGGGCGGTGGCGTTGGCCATCGACTCGTCGATGGTGAACTGCGCATACACCGGTGCCATCGGACGCCGCGGGCGCAGCAACGCCTCCAACTGCATGCCGTAGACGCCGTTGCGCAGCCCGAGCAGGGTGGCGGCGGTCAACGCGCTCAGGCCCGTCCCGCCGCCGCCGATCACGCCGACGAAGGCGAACTGCGAACCGCCGGTGAACATCAGCAGGCTGAGCGCGCAGGTCTGCGGCACGGTGAGTCCAGCGGTCACGCCCAAGGCGCCGAACGACACCCCATAGATGCCGACCGCGGCCGCGATCGACAGTCCGGAACGGACGGCGGGAGTGAACCGGGGCACCCGCGGCACTGTACTGCCCGGGGCCCGGGTCGCCGCGCGAGCGCGGCACTCGGGGACGACACCAGCGGCATTCGACGGACGACACCCAGCCCGGCCGCGGGTGCAGGCACGTCCGCAGTCCGTCAGATGGCGATCGATTCCGGGGCTGTCCCGCCTGGACGCGCTCAGCGCGGCGAGCATCGGTCGCTGACCGCCTGACCGCCTGACCGCCTGACCGCCTGACCGCCTGACCGCTGACCGGCGGACCGCGGACCGCGGACCGCGGACCGGCGGACCGGCTGACGGCGGTGCGGACCGCGGACCGCGGACCGGTGGACCGGTGGACCAGCGGTTCGGCGGATCAGCGGTTCGGCGGGTCCTCGTCCGAGTCCGCCCAGGCACCCGGTTCGTCGACAATCAGGACGGCGCCGTGAGTCTCCGCCCGAAGCTCGGCCGGGGCCAGCACCCGCGCCAGGTGGTAGACCGCCACCGTGACGATGGTGCCCAGGGCGATGCCGCCCAGCACGAAGCCGGGCACGATCTCGAGCGAGACGTCACCGATGCCGATGATGATGCCCGCCGCCACCGGAACCAGGTTGATCGGGTTGCCGAAGTCGACCCGGTTCTCCTTCCAGATCTTGGCGCCGAGCAGGCCGATCATGCCGTACAGCACCACCGTGATGCCGCCCAGCACCCCGCCGGGCGTCGCCGAGATGATGGCGCCGAACTTCGGCGAGAAGCCGAACAGGATCGCCACCACCGCGGCCACCACGTAGGCGGCGGTCGAATACACCCGGGTGGCGGCCATCACACCGATGTTCTCGGCATAGGTGGTGGTCGGGCCGGCACCGACCGCGGTCGCCAGCACTGATCCGACGCCGTCGGCGGCGATCGCCCGGCCCATGTCGCGGTCGAGGTTCGTGCCGGTCATCTCGGCCACCGCCTTCACATGTCCGGTGTTCTCGGCGATCAGCGCGATCACCACCGGCAACGCGATCAGCGCGAAGGCGAAGTTGAAGTTCGGGGCGTGCAGTCCGACCACATTGCCGGCGGCCTGGAACTGCCAGTGGGCCAGGTCGGTGAGCGGCGGGAAACCGATCAGCGGTGCGGCCTCGACCGCGCTCCAGTCCACCCGCAGATGGGTGGTCACCTCACCGGCCGCCGGGCTGAACGAGGTGATCGGACCCGACACCACGTCCGCCAACCAGCTCACCAGGTAGCCGATCAGCAGCGACAGGAAGATCGCGATCCGGCCCAGGAAGCCCCGCACGCCGACGCTGAGCACCACCACGACGAGCATCACGAACAGTGCGATCCACTGGTCCTGCGGCCAGTAGGTGCCGGCCACCACCGGGGCCAGGTTGAAGCCGATCAGCATCACCACCGCACCGGTCACCACCGGCGGCAGCGCGGCGTGGACCACCCGCGACCCGGCGAAGTGGATGATCACGCCGACGATGAACAGCAGCACGCCGACCCACAGCATCGCGCCGGTCAGGTCGGCCGGGTTGCCTCCGGCGCCGTAGATGGCCGTCGCCACCCCGACGAAGGACGCCGACGAGCCCAGATAGCTGGGCACGCGTCCCTGAACCACCAGCAGGAACACCAAGGTGGCGATGCCCGACATCATCACCGCCAGCTGGGGATTCAGACCCATCAGCAGCGGGAACACGAACGTGGCGCCGAACATCGCCACCACGTGCTGGGCGCCGAGGCCGATCGTCTTTCCCCAGGACAACCGCTCGTCGGGGGCGACCACGCCGCCCGGTCGCAGTGTCCCGTCCCCGTGCAGTTTCCACAGCGGCATGGCGGATCCCTCTCGTGTGAGCCGGACGGCGAAAGCACCCTATGCCTGGAGCTGCCGACGGATCCTGGGCCGAGCATCGTTGAGACACCCTCGACGGCACCGCTAGGCCGTGCTGTGACAGCCCGGAGTTGTCCGGCCCGAACCGATCATTCATTCCCGGAGCACCGTCGAGACCGCCACGTCACTGCCTTCACCGCGGCGTCTCCACCACGGCCGGTCAGCGAGCGAGCCCGCCCGGCGCGTCCGTCGTGTCCAACCAACTCCCGATCGGCGGTGAGAAGTTTGGTTGGGAAATCACCACAACCGGTGTGGGTGGGTTAGCCTCTCGTGACACAAGCAGCATCGGCCCGAAGGAGTGTCATGCCCGAAACCCTCATCGAACGCGCGCTTCGCACCGCCACCGACACCAAGGCGATCGAGTCCGGACGCGGCGTCGTGAGCCGCACCGGCGAGGTCTTCGCCCGGCTGTTCCCGGGGCGTACCGCGATCATCGTGGCCGATGAGAATCACTGGCGGGTGGCCGGCGAGCAGGTGGTCGCCTCGCTGACCGCCGCCGGCGTCCCACAAGCGCAGCCCTACATCTTCCCGGGTACCCCGACGCTGTACGCCAGCTACGACAACATCGAGACCCTGCGCGACGCCATCGCCGGACTCGACGCCGTTGTCGTCGCGGTGTGCTCCGGCACCCTCAACGACATCGCCAAGCGCGCCGTCAGCGAACTCGACCGGCCCTACATGTGCGTGGGCACCGCCGCCTCGATGGACGGCTACGCCTCCTTCGGCGCGTCCATCACCAAGGACGGGTTCAAGCAGACCCTGAGCTGCCCGGCCCCGGCTGCGGTGGTCGCCGACCTCGACATCATGGCCGGCGCGCCGCAGCGGCTGACCGCGACCGGCTTCGGCGACCTGATCGAGAAGGTGCCGGCCGGCGGCGACTGGATCATCGCCGACGAGTTGGGCATCGAGCGGATCGACCCGGCCGTCTGGGACCTGGTGCAGGGACCGCTGCGCGACGCGCTCTCCGACCCGCAGGGCTGCAAGGACGGCAACCCCGACGCCCTCAGCGGCCTCGCCGAGGGGCTGATCATGTCGGGGCTGGCCATGCAGGCGTTCGCGTCCTCGCGCCCGGCTTCGGGTGGCGGCCACCACTTCAGCCATCTGTGGGAGATGGAACACTACGGACTCGACTGGGATCCGCCGCTCTCGCACGGCTTCAAGGTCGGCCTGGGCACGGTCTCGGTGGCCGCGCTGTACGAAGTGGTGCTGGCCAAGGACATCCCGGCGATGATCGACATCGACGCCGCCGTCGCCGCCTGGCCGAGCTGGGAGGAGACCGAGGCGAAGCTGCGCGCCGCGCTCACCCCCGACCTGCACGACGCCGCGCTGGCCCAGACCAAGGGCAAGTACATCGACGCCGACGCGCTGCGCGCCCGGCTGCAGCTGACCGTCGATCGCTGGCCGTCCATCTCGGCGCGGCTGCGCGACCAACTGCTGCCCGCCAAGGTGCTGCAGGAGAAGCTGGACGTCGTCGGCGCCATCACCCATCCCGATCAGATCGGCATGGACCGCGACCGCTTCCGGGACACCTATCACCGTGCCCGCTGGATCCGTGCCCGGTACGTGCTCACCGACCTGCTGACCGAGGCCAACATCATCGACCCGCTGGTCGACGAGCTGTTCGCCCCCGGCGGCTACTGGGCCGAGCGCTTCTGAGCGCCGCCCACACCAGAACCCAGGTCGCGACGGTGCGGCCGAGAAAGGAACACGCAGGATGTCAGACGAGAAATACGTGTGCGGTATCGACTACGGCACGCTTTCCGGCCGCGCGATCATCGTTCGGGTGAGCGACGGCAAGGAGATGGGCACCGCCGTCCACGAATACCGGCACGCGGTGATGGACCGGGTGCTCAGCGCGCACAAAGATGAGCCGCTGCCCCCCGAGTTCGCACTGCAGTACCCCGAGGACTACATCGAGGTGCTGAAGATCGCCATCCCCGAGGCGATCCGCAACTCCGGCGTGAAGCCCGAGGACATCGTCGGCGTGGGCACCGACTTCACCTCTGCCACGGTGATGCCGACCGACGCCAACGGCTGGCCGCTGTGCCAGCGGCAGGAATACGCCGACCGTCCGCACGCCTACGTGAAGCTGTGGAAGCACCACGGCGGCCAGGCCGAGGCCGACCAGATCATCGAGGTGGCCCGCAAGCGCGGCGAATCGTGGCTGCCTCGCTACGGCGACACCCTGTCGTCGGAGTTCATGCTGCCGAAGCTGCTGGAGACCTTCCACAAGGACCGCGAGGTCTACGACGAGATGACCTACTTCGTCGATGCCGTGGACTGGATCGTCTGGCAGCTCACCGGCAACTACGTCCGCTCGGCTGGTGCCACCGGCTACAAGGCCCTCTACCAGGACGGCACCTTCCCCTCCCGGGAGTTCTTCGCCGAACTCGACCCCGAGTTCGGCGGTGCGCTCGACAAGCTGGAGGCGCCGGTCGGGCAGCTCGGCGACAAGGCCGGCGAGATCACCGAAGAGGCCGCCGCGTGGACCGGCCTGAAGGCCGGCACCCCGGTCGCGGTGGGCAACATCGATGCCCACGTGGCCACCCCGGCCGTCCAGGGCGTCGAGAACGGTCAGCTGACCGCGAGCCTGGGCACCTCGGCGGTGTACGTGGTCTCCGGTCCCGAACTGCGCGAGGTGCCGGGCATGTTCGGCGTCGTCGACGGCGGCCTGGTCAAGGGCGCCTGGGGCTTCGAGGCCGGGCAGTCCGCGGTGGGCGACATCTTCGCCTGGTTCGTCAAGAACTGTGTGCCCGAGTCCTACCAGGACGAGGCGGACGGACGCGGCATCTCGCTGCATCAGCTGCTCACCGAGAAGGCCGAGAAGCAGAACATCGGCGAGCACGGCCTGATCGCCATCGACTGGCACAACGGCAACCGGTCGATCCTGGTCGACACCAACCTGTCCGGCCTGATGATCGGACAGACGCTGACCACCACCCCCGAGGATCAGTACCGGGCACTGCTCGAGGCGACGGCGTTCGGCTTCCGGACGATCATCGAGTCGTTCACCTCCAACGGCGTCGAGATCACCGAGGTGATCGCGGCAGGCGGTCTGCTGAAGAACAAATTCCTGATGCAGATGTACTCCGACGTGACCCGCAAGCCGCTCTCGGTGGCCGACACCGGCTACGCCGGATCGCTCGGTTCCGCCATCCACGGTGCGGTGGCCGCCGGGGCGTACCCGAACGTCCATGCGGCCGCCGCCGCGATGGGCAAGAAGATCGCCAACGTGTACACGCCGAACGAGGAGGCGTCCGCGCAGTACGACAAGCTGTTCGCCGAATACACCCTGCTGCACGACTACTTCGGTCGTGGCGGCAACAAGGTGATGTACCGATTGAAGGACATCAAGCGCCAGGCCATGGGCCACTGAGTCCAGCAGCACCGACTTTCGCTGGTTGAGCTTGTCGAGACCTCTGACAAGGGGTTTCGACAAGCTCGACCGGCGAAGCCGCATTGATCGGCGCCTTCGAATGTCGCCGTGCCTGTTTTGTCCGCGTTGGAAGGAAGCCCGATGACGATCCGTTTGACCGACCTGCCGGACGAGGTGCAGGCAACCGTGCAGCGCACCCGTGAAGAGGTCGCCGCCCTGCACGCCGAGCTGACCCGCTACGAGCTGGTGGTGTGGACGGCCGGCAACGTGTCCGCGCGGGTGCCGGGCGCCGAGTTGATGGTGATCAAGCCGTCCGGGGTGTCCTACGACGAGCTGAGCGCCGAGACGATGGTGGTCTGCACCCTGGACGGCAACAAGATCGAGGACGGGACGCCGGAACGGCTGGCCCCCTCCTCCGACACGGCCGCGCACGCCTACGTGTACCGGCACATGCCCGAGGTCGGCGGCGTGACCCACACCCACTCCACCTACGCGACGGCGTGGGCGGCGCGCGGCGAGGAGATCCCGTGCGTGCTGACCATGATGGGCGACGAGTTCGGCGGACCGATCCCGGTCGGGCCGTTCGCGATCATCGGCGACGACTCGATCGGACGCGGCATCGTCGAGACCCTGCGCGGCTCGCGTTCGTCGGCCGTGCTGATGCAGAACCACGGCCCGTTCACCATCGGACGCGACGCGCGAGCCTCGGTGAAGGCGGCCGCGATGTGCGAGGAGGTGGCCCGGACGGTGCACGCCACCATGCAACTCGGCAAGCCGATCCCGATCCCCCAGGAGTTCATCGACCGGCTCTACGAGCGCTACCAGAACGTCTACGGCCAGCACTGAGACGGGTTGCCAACTCGGCGTTGACAAGGAGCAGGACTGGTTGGGTGGGGAGAGGTCGGGGAGGCCTCGGCGGCTCACCGCATCGTTCGACAAAGCTCCCGCTTCCGCCTGCTCAGTCGACAGCTTCCGGACCCAGCACCTCACGGGCCACCCGCTGCGGCACCACCATTCGCCAGGCGTCGAGCACCAACTCGCGCATTTCGTCGACGTCGAGCGAATCGCACCTTGATTCGATCCAGTTGAACCGCAACTCCGATTCGCGCGGCAGGAAGAAGACGTCCGGGCGGATGCCCACGAGTGCGGCCCGTTCCTCCTTCGGCATCGCGAAACCCATGACGGTTTCGTCCTTGCTGAAGGCGACGTAGACCAGTTGCCCGACGCGGAACTTCACCCGGCCGTGGACCACCACCTCGGTGCTGCGCGGCAGTCCGGCGAGCACGGCCCGGACGTCGTCCACGGTGATCATGGCACCCATCCTGTCAGCCCGGGCGTCGCCGGCGACGACCTCACCCTCCCCAGACCGCGGTCGCTCCGCTGTGCCCGGTCAACACCACCAGCACCAGGGCGGCAACGGCGCTGAGCGCGGTCAGACCCGCCAGCACCAACCACCCGGCCCGCGAACGGGCCTCGGCCATCAGGGCCGCCGGCAGCAGCAGCGCCAACGCGACGGCCGGGAACACCGCGAGCTGGCCCCACATCTCATGCGCCTCGAACGCCGGCCCGCCGGCGCTGATCGCTTCGGCCAGCGCAGGCCCGGAGAGCCGAGCCGCGAGGGTGGCACCCGCTCCCGCGACGGCCACCAGCACGGTCAGCCAGCGGTAGCGGGCGCGCACCCGGGACGAGAACACCACCGCCAGTGCGCCAAGTGCCGCCAGCGGCACCAGCACCACTGCCCCGTGCACCACCAATGGGTGCAGGGGCAGGCCGAAGACGTCCATGATCAGCCCTTGACCGCCGCGCCGTTCCGGTCGAGTACGTACCAGACCTTGTTCACGTCCTGGCCGGTGACGTCGCCGGGCTTCGCGTCCTGCTGCCAGTAGTAGAGCGGCCATCCGTTGTAGCTCGCCTGGGTGCTGCCGTCCGCGCGCTGGAAAGAGCCCAGCTTGGTGGCGTCCACGCCTTTGCCCGCGGTGGGCTTGCCGAGCAGCGGGGGCCAGGCGACCAGACATTGGCCGGTGCAGTTGCTGGTGTTCGGGGTGTCCTTGGTGAACAGGTAGAGAGTCATCCCCTTGCCGTCGACGAGGATCGAGCCGAGGCTGCTGTCGGCCATCGCGAGGGTCAGGGTCGTTGCGTCCGCCGCGGGCGGAGCTGACGCCGGCATGCTGGACGCCGGGGCGCTGGACGTCGGTGAACCGTACGACGGCGCCGCCGGGGTGCCCGCGGTGCAGGCGCTGAGCAGGATCAGGGCGGCAGCGGGCACCATCGTGACCGCCGGCCGGAAACGTGTGACCATGGGTTCCTCCTTGGATCGGGTGGTCTTGCAGGTGATACGGACGAAATGGCTGCGTGGATTGCGGTCCTCCGCAATCTTTCGGCGCGGTTCATCCGTATCGGTTGATGTGGGTCTCTTCTCGCTGTCCGACCGGGCGTCCGACGCCGCGCTGGTCGCCGGCATGGCGCTGAACGACGAACCGTCCGCGACGGCCTTCGTCCGGCGCTTCCAGGGACCGGTGTTCGGCCTGGCCGTGTCGATCACCCGCGACCGTGTGCTGGCCGAGGACGTCGCTCAGGAGACGTTCCTGCGCGCCTGGCGGGCGGCGGCCAGCTACGACCGGCGACGTGGATCCGTCCTGACCTGGCTGCTGACCATCGCCCGCAACGTGGCGATCGACACCATCCGGGCCCGCCGGGTCACGCCCATCGAATCGGGGGAGTTGGAGCTGTTGTTGGCGACCACGCTGAAGGGCACCGTTCCGGACGGGGCCGGTGGCCGGGTGGAGACCCTTGCCGCGGTCGAGCGGCTCGGACGGCTGCCCGCCGACCAGGCCCGGGCGGTGGTGCTGGCCGTCATCGGCGGGCGTACGGCCAACGAGGTGGCCGAGCACGAGGGCATACCGCTGGGCACCGCCAAGACCAGGATTCGCACCGGACTGTTGCGCATGCGGCAGGCGATGGAGGCCGAGACATGACCGACTGGCATCCCGATCCCGACCAGCTCGTGGCGCTGGCGCTAGCCGACGTCAGGGCCGACGAGCAGGAACGGCTGGTCGCGCACCTGGCCGGATGCGCGGTGTGCCGCGACGACTACGCCCAACTGTCCGATGGCGTCCAGCAGACGCTGACCGCCGCCGTCTCGATCGCTCCGCCGGCGGGCTTCTCCGGCCGGGTGCTCGCCGCCATGGCACCGGAATCCGGGACCGCCGGCGTCCGTGCTCAACCCCGGACGCGGCTGCTGATGGTCGCCTGCGTGCTGGTCGGGCTACTGATCGGCGTCGGTGGGTCAATCGGAGTCGGCGCCTGGCTGAACCGGGCGCCGGTGAGCAGCACGCTGCCCGCGCCGACTGCGGCCTCGCTGTTCACCGCCGACGGCGCCGCGGTCGGTTCGGTCGGACTGACCCGACGCGACGGCAGGGCCTATCTGCTGCTCAACGTCACAGCCGGCCGCAGCGGCGTCCGCTACGACTGCATCCTGGTCCAGCCCGACGGCAGCCGGCACAACGGCGGCAGTTGGACGCTGTCCGATGAGTACGGACGCGGCACGGCGTCCGGTTCCTGGCTGGTGCCGATCACCGGCGACCCACCTGTCGCCGTCGAGCTGGTCGCGCCGACCGGAGCGGTGTGGGCGCAGGGAAGGTTCTAAGAAGGCTGACCAACGTGGCCGCCCGCGTGATTGTCGCGCCGAGGCTGCAACGAACTGGCCGCGGCGCCGGGCCAGGTCGTCCTGAGGAGCTGTGGCATAGTGAATCACTCCCAGGGCGCTGTTTTCTTGATCCTGGACTCAGCCAAGGATGCTCATGGCGCTCCGTTCCCAGATCACCCCCACGTCGACCACAGTCATGCCCTTCGACGCCTGGCTGAAACGGTACGTGTCAGCTGTCGTCATGGGCCTGGTGCTTGGGGTGGCGGCCGCCGCCCTCGGAGTCTGGCGGGCGTGGGAGCCGTCGTTGTGGCTCGACGAGATAGCGACCATCATCGCCGTTGACAGATCATGGACCGAACTGTTCGCGATGTTGGCCAGGACGGACGCTGTACACGGCCTCTTCTACGTTCTGACGAAGCCGTGGACGGATCTGGTCGGCACATCACCCACGACGCTCCGGCTACCGAGTTCAATTTTCATAGGGATCGCCGTCTTCGGCATGGTGCTCTTGGCCGACCGGCTGATAGGCCGGACAGCGGCACTGTGGGCCGGTGTACTACTGGCCGTGTTCCCGGCCGTCACCGGTGCGGCTGTTGAAGCCCGCTCTGGAGCCATGACGATAGCGGTTGCAGTTGCGGCGAACTGGCTGTTTGTTCAGGCGCTCGCCCGACCAGGCCGACGCGGACTGTGGATTGGCTACACGGCCACAATGGTTGCCGGCGGAGTGCTGTTCTTTCCGATGCTGTCGCTGTGGGCGGCCCACGGCATCACGCTGTTGTGGGGGGTGCGCCGGCGTGAGGTAGTGGGCCGGTGGTTGGGTGCCATGGTTGCCGGCACCATACTGGTCACCCCGTTCCTCGTCCTCGTCGGATCACAACGGGGTCAGGTCAGCTGGATTCGATCGCCCACGGTGGAAACCGTGATCGAGATCTTCCTCGTCGATGCGTGGTTCCGGACCGCTCTGGCGGCGGCGGTTGCGTGGCTGCTCATCCTGCTGGCAGCCTGGCGAACTCGGACGGAACGGGCGTGGGTGGGAACGCCGTCCGCGATTAGCTTGGCGGTGCCGTGGGCTCTGGTCCCGATCGTGGCTCTGACCGCTGTGTCATTGGTCCTGCCGATGTTGCTACCCAGATACCTGCTGTTCTCCGCACCGGCACTCGTCCTGCTAATGGTCGCCGGTGTACGCGTCTTCCCAGTCCATTACCAGATCATCCCTGTTCTCGCGTTCGTGCTGGCCTGCATGCCGGCCTACCTCCACCAGCGCACCGAGTATGCCAAGGGCGACCCTGATTGGGCTGCCGCCGCTCGTGTCGTCGCCGACGGCGCCCACCCCGGCGACGCGGTCCTGTTCCTCCCGGAGACACACGGCATGAAGTACCAGCGATCACCGCGACGTGCGATGGACGGCTACCCCGAGGCGTTCACGGGCCTGGATGACCCTGGGCTGATCGCGACCGGTCGTCAGTACGGCGTCCTGTGGGGGGAGGGCCTCTACCTTGATGAGGCGGTCGAACGGCTCGGCCCAGGTCAGAAGGCCTGGATCCTGGTCTCGCGGCGACAAGCCGCACGCCCGGTCGGCGACGCAAGAAAGCTCATCGTCGACGCCGGTCTCGATCCGGTCCTGGTCTGGAAAGGCCCTCAGACCCTGGTCTTTTCTGCCACACGATGACAACTCGCGCTTTCGATCCGCTATTGCTGCGTCATCGTGACCGGTTGGAGGCCGCAGTCGCGAGGGTCGGTCGCTGGGTCGACGCTCTACTGAGCCACCACCAGCAACCACGGAAACAACCGCGCAGCACTAGATCCACGAGCGCAGCCACATTCGCGCCAGCCACTGCGAGTACGGGAGCAACTCGTCGGTGAGTATCGGATAGATCCAGGCGAAGTTGACCGCGACGAGTGCGACCGCGACGCCGACGATGACGGCACCCTGGCGTCGTCCAGGACCGTCGGCCGGCCCGAGGATCAGTCCTAATACCATTGCCAGCCCGATCACGGTGAACGGCACGATGGTGATCGCGTAGAAGAAGAACTGCGGCCGGTCGGTGTAGTTGAACCAGGGCAGGTAGGTGGCCAGGGCGCCCAGCACCGGGACGCCGAAGCGCCAGTCGCGTCCGCCGATCCACCACACGACGCAGACCACGAGCGCGATCGCGGCCATCCACCACAACACCGGGGTGCCCATCGCCGTGATCACCCGGATGCAGTTCTCCGGCCCGACGCAGCCGTCGGTTCCGGGTTTGATGTCGTTCACCGCGTCGAATCCGGTCGGACGCAGCATCGCCAGCCAGCCGGCCGGGTGCGCGTCGTAGGGGTGGGTGGCCTTGTTGATGTAGTCGCCGGTGTGGAACTCGTAGATCTCCTTGTGGTACCACAACAGCGAGGCGAACCGCTCGCCGAACGCGGCCACCCAGGGGTGGTCGGGATTGTCCTGACCCCAGCCCCGGTCGTAGCCGCCGGTGGTCATCAGCCAGCCGGTCCAGGTGGACAGATACACCGCGACGGCGACCACCACCATTCGGATGAAGGCCGGAATGCCGTCCACCAGCACCGCCAGCCAGGAACGCCAATCGGCGCCGGCCAGCCGGCGGGCGCCGACGTCCCACAGCACTCCGAGCGCGCCGAACAAGGCCAGCACGAAGATCGAGTTCCACTTGCAGCCCAGCGCCGCGCCGAACATCACCCCGGCGGCCAGCCGCCACGGCCTCAGCCACACGATCGACCCGAACGTGCCGCCGAAGTCCGGTCGGCCGGAGCGGTCCAGCAGGTTGGCCAAGCGGTGCCGGTACCAGTCCCGGTCGGCGACGCAGCAGGCCACCGCGGCGACGAGGAAAACGGCCTGGAAGATGTCGAGCAGGGCCGTGCGGCTCATCACGAAGGCCAGCCCGTCCAGGGTCAGCAGCACTCCGGCGATGCCGCCGATCAGCGTCGACCGGGAGAGCCGGCGAGCCATTCGGATGGTGGCGAAGACCAGCAGCGAGCCGAAGACGCAGGCCATGAACCGCCAGCCGAAGGCGTTCATTCCGAACCAGTGCTCGCCGAGCGCGATCAGCCATTTGCCCAGCGGTGGATGCACCACGAAGGCGGGCGAGTCGGACCAGCCGGTGACATTGCCGGCCAGGATCGCATCGTTGGCGTCGTCGGGCCAGGACCGTTCGTAGCCGAAGTGCAGCAGCGTCCAGGCGTCCTTGGCGTAGTAGGTCTCGTCGAAGACGAGGTTCTTGGGGTAGCCCAGGTTCTGGATCCGGATCAGGAAGGCCAGCAGGGTGATCGACAGGGTCACCGCCCAGCCCGCAGCGGCGTCTCGCATGGTGCCGTCGCGGAGTCGTTCGACGGTGCTCAGGTCGTCGCGCGAGTTGGGCGGCTGCCAGCGGCTTCCGAGCCTGATGGGCGGCGGATTCCACCCGTTGGTGTCGCTCGGCACCCCGGTCGCGGGCGCGGGCGCGCTGCCCGCCAAGGACGTGGGTGCGGCTTCGGTCACCGCGCCATCCTAGGAGATCACGGGAACCCCGACGGCCGTGATGTGGAAGGGTGGGCGCATGAGCGAACCGGGCGTGCTGGTGCTGGCCGGCACCCCGATCGGGAACGCCGCCGGCGCGGCGCCCGCGTTGTTGGCCGCGCTCGCCGAGGCCGACCTGATCGCAGCCGAGGACACCCGCAAATTCCGCGACCTGTGCCGCCGGCTCCAGGTGACGCCCGAGGCGTCCGTGGTGTCGTTCTTCGACGGCAACGAGGCGGCGCGGGTCGACGGCCTGGTCGCCCAACTACTGGACGGACGCCGGATCGTGGTGGTGTCCGATGCCGGCATGCCGGCGGTCTCGGATCCGGGCTACCGGTTGGTCGCCGCGGCCGCCGCGGCGGGTGTGAAGGTGACCGCGGTGCCGGGGCCGTCCGCGGTGCTGACCGCGCTGGCGGTCTCCGGGCTGCCCACGGACCGGTTCTGTTTCGAGGGTTTCCTGCCCCGCAAGCGCGGCGACCGGCGCACCAGGCTCACCGGTCTGGTCGCCGAGCAGCGCACGATGGTGTTCTTCGAGGCCCCGCACCGGCTGGACGCGTTCCTCGACGACGCGGCCGGGGTTTTCGGTGGTGCCCGCCGCGCGGTGGTCTGCCGCGAGCTCACCAAGACCCACGAAGAGGTGCTGCGCGGCGGGCTGGCCGAGTTGGCGGCGTGGGCGCACGGCGAGGTGCGTGGCGAGATCACGGTGGTGATCGAAGGCGCCGCGGATGGCGGTGGCAGTCTGCCGGAGGCGATGGAGAGCGTCCGGCTCGCCACCGGAGCCGGGCGTCGGCTATCGGAGGCGGTTGCCGAGGCTGCCACCGCGCACGGCGTCTCCCGGCGCGAGCTGTACGACGCCGCACTGAAGGACCGCTCCGATCGCGCGCGTGGTGCGAGTCACGCGGAAGGATCCCTCGGCCGATGAATCGCGAGTTGCCCGCGGCGCCGGAGCCGCTGCCGGCGTCCGTCACGGACGCCCACACCCACCTGCTGAGCACCAGCGAGTACTCCGGGCTGGCGGTCGCCGAGTCGGTGCGGCGGGCGGCCGCGGTCGGGGTGACCCGGCTGGTCGAGGTGGGCTGTGACGTGGCCAGTTCGCGCGCCGCCATTGAGATCGCGGTGGCTCATCCGGGGGTGATCGCCTGTGTCGCACTGCACCCCAACGACGCGGCCCGCGTCGGCGTCCGGCTCGCTGCGGAACTGGACGCCCTGGCGGCGCTGGTGGGTTCCAGCGAGCGCGTCCGGGGCGTCGGAGAGACCGGGCTCGACTACTTCCGAACCACCGAAGACGAGGGGAAACGCCGGCAGCGCGAGTCGTTCGCGGCGCATCTGGCCTGGGCCCGCGAGCATGATCTGGCGATCGTCATTCACGACCGCGACGCGCACGCCGACGTCCTCGACGTGCTGGACGCCGAGGGCGCCCCCGACCGGTTCATGATGCATTGCTTCTCCGGTGACGCCGAGTTCGCCCGGCAATGCCTGGACCGGGGCGCCTGGCTGTCCTTCCCCGGCACCGTCACCTTCAAGCCCAACGAGCCGCTGCGGGAGGCGTTCGACCTCACCCCCGATGACCGGCTGCTGGTCGAGACCGACGCGCCCTACCTGACTCCGGTGCCGTTGCGCGGCAAGCCGAACGCGTCCTACCTGCTGCCGCACACGGTGCGTTTCCTGGCCGAACGACGCGGCGCGGACGTGGCCGAGTTCTGCGGATTGCTGGAGGCGAACGCGTCCGCGCTGTTCGGCGATTGGGGGCGTGATGACTGAGGTGTGCGGGTCTCGACAAGCTCGGCTCGGGTCTCGGCAGGCTCGACCAGCACGGGCTCAGCCGGCGGAGGAGGTCCGCCATGGCTGACGGCCTGCTCGACCCTCGGCGGATCCGCGAACTGGCCGCCGAACTCGATCTGCGGCCGACCAAGCAGCGGGGTCAGAACTTCGTCCACGACGCCAACACCGTCCGCCGGATCGTTGCGGCGGCTCAGCTGAGCCCCGACGAGGTGGTGCTCGAGATCGGCCCCGGGCTCGGCTCGCTCACCCTGGGTCTGCTCGAGGTCGTTTCCTGGGTTCATGCGATCGAGATCGACGACCGGCTGGCCCGCCGCCTGCCGGCCACGGTGGCGGGGCGGCTGCCGGGGCGGGAGCGGCAGCTCACTGTCCTCGAAGCGGACGCCCTGCGCGTCGACCGGCTGGACGACCCGCAGCCCACCTCCGTGGTCGCCAACCTGCCCTACAACGTCAGCGTGCCGGTACTGCTGCATGTGCTGGCGAGGTTCCCGACGATCAGGCACGGGCTGGTGATGGTGCAGGCCGAGGTCGCCGAGCGGCTGGTCGCGCCGTCCGGGTCGAAGGTGTACGGGGTGCCGTCGGTCAAACTGGCCTGGTACTGCGCGGCGCGGCGGGTCGGATCGGTGCCCCCGGCGGTGTTCTGGCCGGTGCCCAACGTCGACTCGGGACTGGTTCGGCTGGAACGCCGCGACCCGCCGGTGACGACCGCCCGTCGCCAGCAGGTGTTCGCCCTCGTCGACGCCGCATTCGCGCAGCGTCGCAAGATGCTGCGCTCAGCGCTCGCCGGTGTCTTCGGATCGTCGGCGGCCGCTGCCGAGGCGCTGGTCGCGTCCGGCATCGACCCCCAGGCCAGGGGAGAGGTGCTCGACGTCGGGGACTTCACCCGGCTGGCCGCGGTCGCGGATGCCAACGGGCTGAGCATCGGCTAGCTTTGCGGACGTGGCGTCGCCCCTAGCCCCCGAGGCCGACTGGGTCCGGGTCCGGGTCTCCGGAAAGATCAACCTGGCTCTCCGGGTCGGTGCCCCCCGCCCGAACGGCTATCACCCCTTGTCCACGGTCTTCCAGTCGGTGTCGTTGTTCGACGAGGTGGCGGTCCGCGGTGCGCAGCCGGGGAGGTTCCCGGTCACGGTGGTCGGCGATCAGGCCGCGCTCGTGCCGACCGATGGAACCAACCTGGCGGTGAGGGCCGCCAAGCTGCTGGCCGACGAGTACGGGCCGCATCGATTCGGTGCCGAGTTGGTGATCCGCAAGACGATCCCGGTCGCCGGCGGCATGGCCGGCGGATCGGCGAACGCCGCCGGTGCACTCCTGGCCTGCTCGGTGCTGTGGGATCTGGACATTTCACCCGACGAGCTGCGGGTCTTCGGCGCCAGGCTGGGGGCCGACGTGCCCTTCCAGTTGATGGGAGGCACCGCCTTGGGGACCGGCCGCGGGGACGAGCTGGTGCCGGTGCTGAGCCGCGGCACCTATCACTGGGTGCTCGCGCTGAGCGCGGATGAGCTGGCCACGCCGGCTGTGTTCGGCCGTTTCGACGAACTCAACCCGGACGCGCCGGACGAACTCGCGATGCCCAAAGACGTGATGAATGCCCTGGTTTCCGGCGATTCGGTCGCACTGGGCGCGGTCCTGGTCAACGATTTGGCGCCGGCGGCGGCGTCCCTGCGCCCCGAACTGGTGCGGGTGCTGGAGTTCGGCCGCGAGGCCGGCGCGCTGGGCTCGATCGTGTCGGGCGCGGGACCCACCTGCGCCTTCTTGGCCGCCAACGAAGCCGCCGCCGTCGACCTGTCGGTCAAACTCTCCAGCGAAGGCATGTGCCGTGCGGTTCGTCGGGTCACCGGTCCGGTTCCGGGGGCCCGGCTGATCACCACCTGAGGCAGTGTTGCCCTTCACCTGAGGAAGTGCTCACTGCCGCTGGTCGAGCTTGGCGAGACCTGGACGTGCGCTCGCGCTGGCAAGTTTTTTGGACAAGTTCGACCGCCCGGTGGCTGCACTGATCAGCGGTTGTCCAGGGCCTCGGCGGCCAGATGCACGGTGCTGTACGAGGGTGCGACGGTGCCGGCAATCGGGAAGGCCAGGAAAGCGGCCGAGCCGCGGCGGAAGGCGGCGGCGATCTTGCTGAAGCTCATGGTGTTCTCCTTCATTCTTGAACTCGTGCTTGGTACGTGATCAAGTCTTCGCCTTTCTCTTCGATGCGTCCAATGATGTGATGGTATAGAATCCATGCGCAGATCGCATAGATTCGTGATCGTCGGGGGTGGGACATGGACACTGATGCTCTGCGCTGGTTCGAGATGGTCGCCGACGGCGCGACCGTGACGGAGGTCGCCGAACTTGAGATGCGATCCCAGCCCGGCGTCTCGAGGGCACTCGACCGGCTCGAAGCCGAGGTCGGCGCGGCGCTGTTCCAGCGCTCCGGACGGCTGCTGTCCCTTACGCCGGCGGGCGCGGCCTTCCATCGGCACATCGGGACGGCGTTGCACCGGCTGGACGACGGCATCGCCGCGGTGCAGCAGTTGGTCAGCCCCGAGACGGGCACGGTGAGCGTCGCGTTCCAGGCGTCGTTGGGCACCTGGCTGGTGCCCGATCTGATCGGCAGTTTCCGCGAGCGCTATCCCGAGGTGCGTTTCGACCTGCGTTCCAAGGCCGACGAGCAGGTGACGGCGCTCGGCGCCCGCAGTGTGGTGGACCTCGAGTTGTCCACCCTCCGGGTCGACGGCGACGGACTGGTGTGGCACCCGCTGGTGCGTGAACCGATCCGGCTGTTGGTGCCGCGCGAACATCAGTGCGCGGATCTCCGACGGGTCTCGATCGCCGAGGTGGCCGATGATCCGTTCATCACGCTGAGAAGCTCGTCGCTGCTTCGTGCTCAACTCGACCGGCTCTGTGCACGCGCGGGGATCGAGATCGAGGTTGCCTTGGTGGCCGATGATCTGCCGACGCTGCGGGGCTACGTGGCGTCCGGCCTGGGGGTGGCGATCATCCCGGCGCGCTGGGACGCCGGAGCGATCGAGCCGTCCTCACCGCGGGTGCACTATCTCGAACTGACCGATCCGGACTCCGAACGGCTCGTCGGGTTGTCCTGGAGCGAGCGCCGGCGGCGTCTGCCCGCAGCCGAGTTGTTCCGCAGACACGTACTGAAGCGGGCACAGACCGGCGAACTGCCTCGCCCCGTACCGGTCACCTGACGCCGTCGGCTGGGGTTGATCGCCACGCACCGTCGAACTGACGGGTGGCGATCACTCGGTTCCGGACGGCCGGCTCTCCGACTGGTGCGGGCGGTCGAGGCGGGGCGCGGGCTGCAGGTGACGCATGCCGTTCCAGGCCAGGTTGACGACATGTGCCGCGACCACGTCCTTGGATAGGCCGCTGTCACGGTTGTCCAGCCACCACTGGCCGGTGAGTGCGACCAGACCGACCAGCATCTGTGCGTACATCGGTGCCAGCGCCGGATCGAGCTGGGTCTTGGAGAACTCGTCGGCCAGCAGATCCTCGGCGCGACCGGCGACGTCGGACAGGATGGTCGCGAACGAACCCTCCGGCGAGGTCGCGGACGACCCCCGCGAGATGATCAGGAACCCGTCCGGACAAGCGTCGATGTAGTCGAGCAGGGCCAGCGTGCCCAGTTCGATCAGCCGGCGGGCGCCGGCTCGCGGGGTCGTCAGTGCGGCTCGGATCGCGGTGTGCAGGGCACGCACCTCACGGTCGACCACCACCGCGTAGAGCCCCTCCTTGCCGCCGAAGTGCTCGTAGACGACCGGCTTGCTGACCTCGGCATGCGCAGCGATCTCTTCGACCGAGGTGCCTTCGACGCCCCGCTCGGCGAACAGGCTGCGGGCGACCTCGATCAGCTGCTCGCGCCGCTCCGCCCTCGTCATCCGGACGCGCACCCGCCGGGCGCGTCCGGCGGCGGCTGACGAGGATGGCATTCGCCCAGTCTGGCGTCCCGCGGGTCCCCGTGCCAATCCCGGCGAGATGCGGTGGCGCATACCGGGGACGTAGAGTGTGGCATCGATCCCCGGTTGGTCTTCCGGCAGGGCCCGCCTGACTTTGAATCAGGATTAGCGCAGTAGGTTCGACTCCTACCCGGGGAGCGCATGCGCGACGCGGTGGTCCCAGGCCCAGCGGTTACCAGGCGTCGCCGGTCATCAACCGGAGCCATTCGACGTTCCGCGCATCTGCGCCGTGCTCGGCCTCCCAGTAGTAGGAGGCGGCGAATCGTGCGTGTGAGATGCGCATCGCGAGTCCGGTGTCCAGGCCCCCGGCTGAGCAGAACGCCTCTATCAGCAGGCGCGACGAGGTCAGTGGATCGGTGCCGTCCAGCCGACACCAGGGGACGCTGCGCACCACCGTGTGCGCCTCATTCTCCGCAGGCCCGCACACGTACTTGGGATCGATCGACACCCAGGTTCCATCCGGGCGCTGCACGAGGTTGTCGAAGCTCAGGTCTCCGTGCGTCATCCTCGCGTCGGCAGCGCCCCCCAGTTCGGCGATGGCGTCATCGGCGCGACGAAACACGGCTCTCGGCAGCCCTCGGCTTTCCGCCTCGGCTCGGGCGTGCTGCCGTCCGAACTCCGCGCGCCAACCGGGTGCGCCCGCACGCAGACTCGGTGCGTCCGCGGGCGCAGGGACCGAGGCGATCTCGGCCGCCACCACTCCGCAGATCTCTGCCACTCGCCGGGGATCGGCCTGCTCCGATCCTTTTCCTCCTTCGATCAACTCAAGAAGCACCGCGCGACACTCGGGGCTGTACTCGTAGAGTTCGACGACACCGGCGCCTTTCAACACCTGCAGAGCTCTCGCCTCGTGAGCCGCGTCTGCGACAGGGGAGACCAGCTTGAGTGCCGCCTTCTGTCCGTCCGGACGGCCGACCGGGACGACGACGCTGGTTCCGCCGAAGGACGGTTTGCCGATGAGGGACAGTCCCCAATCGCTCAGCGTCCGGCCGAAGAGCTGGGGCAGCTCGTCCAGCCACGACCGAGTCGCTGGGTTCTGGTTGATCAGGCGGGTACGGAACTCGGCGGGAACCGCGATCAAGCACTTCACACGGATCATCATGGCGGCTTGCGATAGCCGGGTTTGCCCCCGTTGGTCGAGTGGGTAGCGACTCGGCCCGGTCGCCGTCGCCGAGCTTCTTCAGGTGTGTTGGTGGTTGCGTCTGCTGCGTGTGCGACGACCCAGGCGAGGTCATCGTTGGTTGGCAGCCAGGCGCGGTCATCGTTGGTCGAGCTTGTCGAGGCCCCACTCTGCGCGCCTGCAGCCCGCGCCACCGCCGCTGGCGAAGCGGCCACTACCTGCCGCCCATTTCCCGGCACGTACCTCACGGTCCACGCGGCGACTTCACCGCAAACGAATACGCTCTCTCCGACTGTTCGCGTGGTCGGAATCGTTGATGTCTTCGTGGCCCACGGTGTTTGTCCACACATCGATGTCGAGATCGCCAGCCAGTTTCGGAAAGCCCGGCCGATTTCGGGTTACAACACGAAATCGGTGACGTTTCCCGCCAGCGGTCACCGATATCGAGATCGCACTCCGAGGCTGGCCTGACCGGCGAACCAGCAAACCGCACACGCAGATCAGCAACCCCCGCACACGGAGATCAGCAAGCCCTCACACGTAGATCGGCAACCCCGCACACGCAGATCAGCGCCCCCGCAGGGGCGCTGATCGCGTGGTTGAAGCGGGGCCGGGTCAGACCGGAGCCGCCTCTCGTTGCGAGTCGCGGACGAACGGATCGCCCAGGACGTGCTGGTCGTCCTTCTTGAGTGCGAAGAACGCCCAGGCACCCGCAAGGGCGACCACGCCGGCGATGACCATGAAGGTGGGCTGGTAGCCCAGTGCGTCGCGGATGTACCCGAACGGGGTGGAGAAGATGGCGCTACCGGCCTGGGCAGAGATCTCGAAGCCCACCATGTACATCGTGGCGGACAGGGCTGCCGGGAAGTGCAGGGTCAGGTAGCGGAAGATGCCGAGCACGAACAGCGGCACCTCGATCGCATGCAGCATCTTGATGCACGACACGACCACCGGATCGGTGAAGACCGCCGTGCCGAGGATGCGCAAGCACATCACGCTGACACCCATGAGCAGGATGTTCCGCACGCCCACCTTGCGCATCAGGATCGGCACGAGCATCATGCAGAACCCCTCGGCGAACACCTGGACCGAGTTCAGGATGCCGTAGGTGTGCAGGCCGTCGTCCTCGTTCGCGAACAGTCCGCGGTAGAAGTTCGGGAACATCTGGTTGTCGTACAGGTTGTAGAACGTCCAGCTGAAGATCACGAAGATGATGACGATCCACAGCTCTTTGTACTTGAGCACGCCCACGATCTCGCTCAGCGACGGCGCGGCCGGGTGGTCGCTGTGGCCCGGTGCGAGGGGGACGTGATCGGTCTTCCAGAAGATCTGGATCAGCAGGCAGACGATGCCGAAGAGGGACCCGAGGTAGAAGTTGATGTGCGGGTTGACGGTGAAGATGAAGCCGGTGAACAGCGCGGCGACGGCGTAGCCGAGCGATCCCCAGCCGCGGGCCTGGCCGTATGCGAAGCCATAGGTGCGGCTCAGGCGCTCGGAGAACGCCTCCAGCAGGCCCACTGCGGCGGTGTACCCGAACGGCAGGTAGATGGCGCCGAGGACCACGCCCAGGGCGAAGTTGTTCTTCAGCATCGGTTCGTAGACGAGGATCGCGAACGGGGCCAGGCAGGCCATGACCGCCGACGCGAGGATCACCAGGTGCCGCTTGAGCACCAGGCGGTCCTGCATCATGCCGTAGAACAGCAGCACCGCGATGGTGGTGAGTGAGTTCACCGAGTAGATGGTGCCGATCTGGCCGCCGCTGAGCCCAAGGCCCTTGTCGAGCCAGGTCGAGAAGAACGACCACCAGATGCCCCAGGAGGCGAAGAAGATGAACAGCGTCGTCGAACTCTGCAGATAGGCGCCGTTCTTGAATAGGTTGCCGCGTTTCAGCATAGGAAGAACTCCTTTGGTCTTTATCAACCCGGCCGGCGACCGAGCGTGGCGAGCTAAATCGATTCCATGGTGTGCTGAACCGGTTTAGCACCCGTAAGCTAGCAACCGCTCCGCGGCCGCGTCAAGGTCGCCCGACCGACACTGCGGGCGGCTGGTCCGGCCTCGGGGACTCCCGGACGGCGTGGCGCCGGTGGCTGGGTGCCGGCCCTGCCGGCCCGTCTGCCGGCTTGCCTAGTTACATGCCATAGGTATATAACTAAGGCATGGATGATTCCGAGGTTGCGAACGACCTGTTGCGGGCCGCCGGGGCTCTCTCGCGCTGGGCGAGCAGCCAGGCGAGCCTCGGCGTCCCCTCGGGCGTGCTGCGACTGCTGGCGACGGTCGAAGAACACGGACCGATCCGAATCGGCGATCTGGCCCACGCCGATCAGACGAGTCAGCCCGCGGTCACCCGCCAGGCGAGTCGCCTGGAAGAACTTGGCTGGGTCGAACGGATCGCTGACCCGGCGGATGCCCGAGCCACCTTGGTGAGCGTCACCGAGGCCGGACGGGCAACGCTGGCGGACGCGCGACGAGCCCGTGGCCAGGCGGTCGGACGCCTGCTGGACGCGACCGACCTGCCCGCGGAGCGCATCCGCGACGCCGCCGAACTACTCGATCAACTGCTGCAGGCCGCCCGTCAGGGGGCCGGAGAGGAATGACGCCCATGCTGCGTCAGTCGCGGACCGTCTGGTCCGTCGCGTTTGCCTGTGTCATCTCGTTCATGGGGATCGGCCTGGTCGACCCCATCCTGAAACCGATAGCCGACGAACTCGGTGCCGGGCCGTCCGAGGTCTCCCTGCTGTTCACCAGCTACATGGCGGTGATGGGTGTCGCCATGCTCGGCACCGGCTGGGTGAGCAGCCGGATCGGCGCCAAGTGGACGTTGCTGGCCGGCCTGGCGCTGATCATCGTCGGCTCGGCCGCCGCCGGGATGCAGGACGGGGTGGCCGGCATCGTCGCCTTCCGCGCACTATGGGGGCTCGGGAACGCCCTGTTCATCGCCACCGCGCTGGCCACCATCGTCCGCGCCGCCACCGGCTCGGTGGGTCAGGCGATCATTCTCTACGAGGCAGCGCTGGGCGTCGGCATCGCCGCCGGTCCGCTGCTCGGCGGCTGGCTGGGCAGCATCTCCTGGCGGCTGCCCTTCTTCGGCGTCGCGGTGCTCATGGCGTGCGCCCTCGTAGCGACCCTGGTCAGCCTTCCCGCGGACCGCCCCACCGGTGAACCGACATCGCTGAGTGCTCCGCTGCGGGCACTGCGCGACCGGGGGCTGCTGACCATCGGCATGACGGCGTTGCTGTACAACTTCGGCTTCTTCACGCTGCTGGCCTTTACGCCGTTCCCGCTGGCCATGGGCGCACTCGCGATCGGCCTGATCTTCTTCGGCTGGGGCATTCTGCTCGCGTTGTCGTCGGTCTTCCTGGCGCCCTGGGTGCAACGCCGGATCGGCACCTTCGGCGGCATCGTCGCGGCCCTGACCGGGTTCGCGCTGGTGCTGGCGGCAATGGCGTTGTTCACCGACAACAAGGCCGTGTTGGCCTCCGGCGTGGTGATCGCCGGGTTGTTCCTGGGCGTCAACAACACGCTGATCACCGAAGCCGTGATGAAGGTCTCGGACGCTGAGCGCAGCACCGCGTCCGCCGCCTACAGCTTCGTCCGGTTCACCGGTGGCGCGGTGGCGCCCTGGCTGGCCGGTGTTCTCGGGGAGTTCTTGCTGCACCTGCCGTTCTGGGTCGGCGCCGTCGCGGTGGCCGCGGCGATCGCCGTCTTGACCCTGGCCCGTGACCGGCTGCTGGCCGTGGACGCCGAGCCGGGCCACGGAGCTGAGCCGGTCAACTCCGTCACCGAGGCCGAGGCGCTGTCCTACGGCGATTCCTGAGCCACCGCCCGCCCCGGCGTCCGGCGCCGCCACCCCTGCGCTCCCCGAACCACGTGGGGCTCACCGAACTCGGGAGCCCCACGTGGTTCGGCGAGCGCGGGCGGCAGACGGCATGTGGTGGTCCCCCATCGGGTGCCAGCAGTGTCCGCGGCGTCCATTAGGCTGACCGTGGAGCCTGCTCCCAGAACTTCCCGGTTCGGGTGAACCTCGAGCCGGAGCCCGTGTGGCCCATCGACCTCTTGGAGAATTCGTGTCCACTACCGACCAGGGGCGTGTCGCCGCCGTCGTCATCATGGCGGCCGGTGCGGGTACCCGGATGAAGTCGGCCACCGCGAAGGTGTTGCACCCGCTCGCCGGCCGTTCAATGCTCAGCTATGCCGTCGAGGCGGCCAGTGCGCTCGAGCCGGAGCACCTGGTGGTGGTGATCGGCCACCAGCGTGAGCAGGTTCAGGCCCACCTGGACGACATCGCGCCGCAGGTGGTCACCGCCATCCAGGAGCAGCCCCGCGGCACCGGCGACGCCGTCCGCTCCGGACTCGCCGCCCTGGGCGAGTTCACCGGCGATGTGGTGGTGACCAGCGGCGACGTCCCGCTGCTGACCGGCGAAACGTTGCGTGACCTGATCCGGGCGCACCGGGCCGAGCGCAACATGGTCACCCTGCTGACCACGATCGCCGGCGATCCGACCGGCTATGGCCGCATCGTCCGCGAGGGGGGCGAGGTCGTCCGGATCGTCGAGCAGCGCGACGCCTCCGACGACGAGCGGCGGATCACCGAGATCAACGCCGGCATCTACGTCTTCGACGCCGAGACGCTGCGGGCCGGCATAGCGGCGCTGAGCACGGACAACGCCCAGGGCGAGCTCTACCTGACCGACGTGATCGCCTTCGCCCGCAGTCGGGCCGGACGGGTCGGGGGCAGCGTGCTGGCCGATTCGCTGCAGGCCGAGGGGGTCAACGACCGCGTCCAGCTGGCCACCCTGAGCGCCGAACTCAACCGCAGGATCCTGCACCGCTGGATGACCGAGGGAGTCACCGTCCTCGACCCCGCGACCACCTGGGTGCAGGACTCCGTCGACCTGGCTGCCGACGTGACCCTCCTGCCCGGCACCTCGCTGGAGGGTGCCACCTCGGTAGCAACGGGGGCGGTGATCGGCCCGGACACCACTCTGATCGACGTCGAGGTGCGCGAGGGCGCGCGCATCGTCCGCACCCACGCGACGCTGGCCGTGATCGGTGAGGGCGCCGAGGTCGGCCCGTTCTCCTATCTGCGTCCCGGCACGCAACTGGGCGTCAAGGGAAAGATCGGCTCCTTCGTCGAGACCAAGAACGCCGAGATCGGCGACGGTGCCAAGGTGCCGCACCTGACCTACTGCGGCGACGCCACCGTGGGGGAGGGTGCCAACATCGGGGCGGGCACGATCTTCGCCAACTACGACGGCGTCCACAAAGCACACACCACGGTCGGCAAGGCGTCCTTCGTCGGCAGCGACTCGGTGCTTGTCGCGCCGGTCGAGATCGCCGACGGCGCCTATGTCGCGGCCGGCTCGACGATCACCTCCGCGGTCGGCGCCGGCGAGTTGGCCGTCGCCCGCGGCAAACAACGCAACATCAGGGGATGGGTCGCGCGAAAACGAGCTGGCACCCGGACGGACGCGGCAGCCCAGGCCGCGCGCGAGGCCGCCGCGGGGGACGCCGAATGAGCGGGATCAAGCGGCCCACCGAGAAGCACCTGATGTTGTGCACCGGCCGTGCCTACCCGGAACTCGCCGAAGAGGTCGCCGACCTGCTGGGCGTCGAGCTCGTGCCGACCCGGCAGGTGACCTACGCGAACTCGGAGATCTACGTGCGCTTCGAGGAGTCGGTGCGCGGGGCGGACGCCTTCGTCATCCAGAGCCACCCGGCGCCGGTCAACGAATGGCTGATGGAGCAGCTGATCATGATCGACGCGCTCAAGCGCGCCTCCGCCAAGCGGATCACCGTGGTGTCGCCGTTCTATCCCTACGGGCGTCAGGACAAGAAGCACGCCGGCCGCGAGCCGATCTCGGCCCGGTTGATCGCCGACCTGTACAAGACGGCCGGCGCCAACCGGCTGATGAGCGTCGACCTGCACGCCTCGCAGATCCAGGGCTTCTTCGACGGCCCCGTCGACCACCTGTTCAGCATTCCGGTGTTGTCCGACTACGTGGCCGCCAACTACCCGCTCGACAATATGACGGTGGTCTCGCCGGACGCCGGACGGGTCAAGCTCGCCGACAACTGGTCGGACCGGCTTGGGTTGCCGTTGGCGATCATCCACAAGCGCCGCGACCCGAACAAGGCCAACGAGGTGGCCGTGGGTGAGGTGGTCGGCGACGTCCGCGGCCGGGTCTGCCTGCTGGTCGACGACATGATCGACACCGCCGGCACCATCTGCCAGGCCGCCGCCGCGCTGCGCGACCACGGCGCCTCCAAGGTGATCGCTGCCGCGACCCACCCGATCCTGTCCGGCCCGGCGGCGAAGCGGCTCAACGCGTCCGCCTTTGAAGAGGTCATCGTCACCAACACCTTGCCGATCCGCGACGATCTGCACATCCCGAAACTGACGGTGCTGTCCATCGCCCCATTGCTGGCCCAGGCCATTCAGGAGGTCTTCGTGGACGGCTCGGTGACCTCGCTGTTCGACGGAGTCGAGTAACAGAGTTCGGTCGTGGACCCACGCGTGGGCACCATGGCGGCATGCGCCGCGCTCCCCGCCTGTCGATCGTCAATCCGATCACGGTGCCGGTCGCGCTGTGGTGTGCGGCGTTGCTGCTCGCGCTGCTGACCACGCCGCCCCACGCGCGGGTCGATGAGCACCCCCTGTTGTTCGTCCGCGTGTTGCTCTGTCTGTTCGGCTTCGCGGGCTCGATGACACTGGCCCTGCCCTGGCTCTGGTTGCGGGTTGACGCGGACGGCGTCGCACCGTCGGTGGGCGCCTTTCTGTGGAGGCATCGGATCAAGGGTTTCGAGTTGGCCGCCCGCAGGCTCGGACGGCTGCGGCTGTACGTGGTGACCTGTGAGTTGGACGACCGGAAGGTGGTGCTGCGTGCCACCGCGTCCCGCTATTGGTGGCGTGCCGCCGCCCATCGGCGCCGGTTGGAGCGGTGGCTGGCCGAGGAGACCTTGCACCCGGACGCCGCGGGCGACCGAGTGCGCTAGCGGCTTCAGGCCAGGTTCCGGACCGAGTCCCGAATGTGTAGCGGCATGTGTACCAGCATGTGCTCGGGTTCGGCGTCCGACATCAGCATCGCCATCGCCCGGCGCCCCATCTCCTCATAGGGAATGGCGGCCGTGGTCAGCCCGGGGCGAAGATAGGCGGCGATGACGTCGTCGTCGAAGGAGACCACGGACATATCGTCGGGGACCCGCAGTCCGGCCTCGTTCAGCGCCTGGTAGGCCCCGAACGCGAGCCGGTCGTTGAGGCAGATCAGGCCGGTGGGCCGGACGCCGGCCGCCAGCAACTCCTGGACCGCCCGGTGTCCGATGGGCGGCTCCCAGAGCAGACCCGGCGAGGTCCAGATCGGGGTGACGCCGTAGGCGTCCAACGCGGCGAAGATGCCGTCGTACCGGCTGGCGACGGTCACCGACTGTCGCGGGTCGGCGGCCGCCTCCCGGTCGAGCCCGATGATCGCGATGTCGCGGTGACCGGCCTCGAGCAGGGTGCGGGTGATCGCCCGGGCCGCCTCGAACTCCGCCGGCAGCACGCTGGGGTAGCCGTGCGGGCTGGTGGCGTTGATCAGCACGACCGGCAGTTCGGCGGAGACCTTCGGCACGTCGAGTTCGCGGGCGCCCATCAACCCGAAGAGCACCGCATCGGGTTGACGGTCCAGCATGGCGCGCATCGCCTCCCTGATCCGTCGCGGATTGCTTCCGGTCTCGGCGATCAACACCGTGTGCTGGTGCTGCTCGGCGACGTCGAGCACCCCCCGGATCATCGCGGAGGCGTACCGGGTCACGGTGACGTCGTCGGAGAGGAAGGCAACGGTCTGGGTCTTGCCGCTGCGCAGGCTGCGGGCCGCTGGATTGGGCCGGTAGTCGAGTTGGGCGGCGGCCGCCCGGATGCGCTCGGACGCCTGGGCGGACAGCCGGCTTCCCGGCCGGTTGTTCAGCACCAGGCTCGCTGCCGTCTGCGACACTCCGGCCAATGCCGCCACGTCGGCCAGCGTCACGCGCTTCGTCACATCCACTCCCGCCTGCTTTCGACCGTCAGTCTCCCATGGGGATCGGGGGCGTGTGGCGGCGAGGATCTGGCCAGGTTGTCCGCCGGTCGCCCCGATGTTAGGTTGGTGTCGGCTAAAAGCGTTTAGCGCAGTTCGCGCGCCCCCGCCCGGTATGCGGCGGGTTCTGGTCAAGTGGTCACATGAGGAGAGGCTGGCACACGATGTTCGACCTACCCGAGGCGTGGGTGTGGGACTTCTGGATCGTGGACGATGGCGATCGGTTCCACCTGTTCTTCCTGTATGCCTCGCGCGCGCTGAGGGAGCCCGATGCGCGGCACTTCCGCGCCTCGATCGGTCATGCCGTCTCCACCGATCTGACCGAGTGGACGCGGGTGACGGACGCACTGGTGCGTTCCGACGCTCCGGCCATCGACGACCTGGCCACCTGGACCGGCTCGGTGACCCAAGGTCCCGACGGGCGCTGGTACATGTTCTACACGGCGGTCACCGCGGCGCCGGGCGGTCGCAACGTCCAGACCATCACCTACGCCACCTCGCCCGACCTGTACGAATGGACCAAGGCAGAGGTTCCGGTGCTGAGGACCGATCCGCGCTGGTACGAACCGCTGACCGACGATCCGCAGTGGGGTGACGAGGCGTTCCGCGACCCCTGGGTGTTCCCCGACCCGGACGGCGACGGCTGGCAGATGCTGATCACCGCCCGGGCCAACCGCGGCCCGGTCGACGACCGCGGGGTGGTCGGCCACGCCACCTCGTCCGACCTGCTGAACTGGACGCTGCGTCCGCCGCTGACCGCACCCGGGCAGGGCTTCGGGCAGTTGGAGGTGTGCCAGACGGTCGAGATCGACGGCGGCCACTACCTGCTGTTCAACTGCCTCGACAGCGAGTTGTCCGCGCAACTCCAGGCGGCGGGCGTCCCCGGCGGCGTCTGGCTGGCCCGCGCCGACTCCGCGCTCGGTCCCTACGACATCGCCGGCGCCCAGATGGTCACCGACCGGTCCCACTACGTCGGCCGCATCCTGCGCGACCGCTCCGGCCGGTGGGTTTTCCTGGCGTTCCGCTATGACGCCCCGGACGGGCACTTCCTGGGCGGCATCACCGACCCGCGCCCGATCGCCGTCCGCGACGGCCGGCTGGTGTTCTGCGACGAGGCGTCCGACGTCGCGAGCTGACCGGCGGCCCGCGCCGTCCGCGATCGATGCCGATTTCGTCGGCCCTGGCGCGACGCGATAAGCTATCCAGGTTGCCTCGGCGAGGGGCCCAGGGCCCGTGATCGACAAGGTGTGTGCGCGATCCGCGCGCCCTCCCTCGTCCGAGATTCGAGTTGCAAGACGAGGTATGAGGAGTAGCCATCCATGGCTGAAGTGAAGATTCCCGCGGTCGCTCGGACCGAGTTCGGTAAGGGTGCCGCCCGTCGTACGCGCCGCGCCGGCCTGGTTCCGGCGGTGCTCTACGGGCACGGTGCCGACCCGGTGCACGTGTCCCTGCCGGGCCACGAGACCTTGCTGGCGCTGCGCGTCGCGAACGCCCTGCTGTCGATCAGCATCGACGGTGCCACCGCGCAGCTGGCACTGCCGAAGCAGGTGCAGCGGAACCCGGTGAAGGGCACCATCGAGCATGTCGACCTGCTGATCGTGAAGCGCGGCGAGAAGGTGTCCGTCGAGGTGCCGCTGGTCGTGCTCGGTGCCGATGAGCGCGCCGACCGCATCGTGGTGATGGACCAGCAGACCATCGTGCTGGAGGTCGAAGCCACCCGCATCCCGGCGTCCGTCGAGATCGACGTCACCAGCCTTGAGATCGGCGACTCGATCGCCGCCAAGGACCTGAACCTGCCCGAGGGTGCCGTGTTCCCGGGCGAGCCGGACGACCTGATCCTCAGCATCAGTGCCGCGAAGACCCAGGAACAGCTGGACGCGGAGCTGGCCGTCTCCGGCGACGAGGAGGAGGTCGCGGTCGAGGAGCCCGCGGCCGACAGCGAGTAATCCGGACTGATGTCTGTTTGGCTGGTGGTCGGGCTCGGTAATCCGGGCCCGACCTACGCGTCTCACCGACATAACGTCGGTTTCATGGTGGCCGACGAACTCGCCCGTCGGGCGAGCGCCGGATTTACCGCGCCGCGCGGCATGCGGGCCGACGTCTGCGAGACGAGGATCACCGTCGCCGGCATGGGTGCCGTCGGGGCGGACGCCCAACGCGTCGTGCTGCTCAAGCCGCGCACCTACATGAATGATTCCGGTGCGGCCGTGGCCAAGGCGTGCGGCTATTACGGCGTCAAGCCCGGCGAGGTGATCGCCGTCCACGATGAACTCGACCTGGATTTCGGACGCCTGCGGCTCAAGCGGGGCGGGGGAGACAACGGCCACAACGGCCTGAAGTCGCTGCGGTCCTCGCTCGGCACCGGCGATTTCCTGCGCGTCCGGATCGGTATCGGGCGTCCCCCCGGCCGGCAGGCGCCCGCCGACTTCGTGCTGTCACCCTTTCCCGCCTCGGTGCGGGAAGAACTCGCACTCGAGATCGATAGGGCCGCCGATGCCGTCGAGGCGCTGATGAACAGCGGCCTCGAATCGGCTCAGAACTCCTTCAACAGCTGAACAGCCCGACCCGGCGCAGCGACCGGCCCTATGGCTGCACCAGGATCCGGATCGGGTCGCCGATCTTGTGCTCCAGCATCTCAATACCGCGATGGATCTCGGTCAGCGGCACCACCGCGGAGATCGACTCGTCCAGATCCAGCCGGCCGGTGGCGATCATCTCGGCAAGGATCCCGATGTCCTGAACCTGGTAGCCCAGGTGGCCTTTGAGCTGCTTCTGCTTGATCGAGAAGTCGATGAAAGGTCCGGCGTCGATGGTGTCGGCGCTCATTCCGACGGTGATCACCTGTCCGTTGCTGTCCAGGTGGTCCAGCGCCTGCCGCGTGGTGGCTGCCACGCCGACCGCGTCGAAGGCCACATCGATCATCCGCCCGCCGGTCGCGGCGGTGATCTTGGCCGTGAGGTCTGGATCGTCGGCTCGGAACGCATGGTCGGCGCCGACCCGCAGGGCTCGTTCCAGCGCCGCGTCCCGGACGTCCACGGCGATCACCGGGACGCCGCCAGCCAGCTTGGACAGCTGCACCAGATGGGTGCCGACGCCGCCCACGCCCCACACGCCCACCGCGTTACCCAGATGCACCTGCGCAGTACGGACCACGGCGCCGAACGGAGTAGAGACCGCGTCGGCCAGGATGGCGGCCTGATCGAGGGGCACCACGTCGGGCACCCGGGTCGTTCCGAGCGCATTGACCAGCACGTACTCCGCCCAGCCGCCGTCGTAGGCGAACGCCATCAGCTGCACATTGCGGCAGTACGCCATGTTGCCGCGCAGGCAGTTGCGGCAGCTCATGCAGGCGCGTCCGGACGCCGGGATCACCCGGTCGCCGATCGTCCACCAACTCACGCCGGCGCCCAGCGCGGCCACCGTCCCGGAGACCTCGTGGCCCTGGGTGACCACCGGAAGCTGGGCGGGAAAGGTGCCGTCGATCAAGGACAGGTCCGAATGACAGATGCCGCAATAGGCGACCTTGACGACGATCTCCCCCGGGCCGGGACGCGGCACCGGCACGGTGTCGAGACTCACCTGGCGGGTGTCGGCGTGGAATCGGGCCGCGAGCATCGTCTCGGGCAGTGCGGTATCGGTCATCGGGTCCTCCGGTCGCGCGGCCGACCGGACGGCTCCGTCGGCTGGGCCTTTCCTATCAGCCGGACCCCACCTGGTCGAGAGCGGGCCGCGGATGGCAGAGGCACTCGTTGATCCGAGGGCCGGGCCTCGATCCGCCGACCTGCGGCTGCGCGAGCCCCCGCTGGGCGCACTGGCTGCGCCGGGCTTGGTCGCCCCACGACCCGGTACGCCCTGTGCGCACCCGGCTCGCTATTGCCCCCATCCGGTGTCGCTTGCTACGCCGCCCATCGGCGGATCGAGGCTAAGGTGTCTCGGTGACTTTGTCGGGACTGGTCGAACTCGTCGCCTCCGACCCCACCATCGCTCGGGCCGTCGCGGACGCGCGGCTGGGGCGTCCGCGGGCCCTCGACCTGACCGCACCGGAGGCGCTGCGCCCGGTTCTGGTCGCCGCGCTAAGCGCTGGAGCGGGGCGCACGGCGCTGCTCGTCACCTCCACCTATCGCGAGGCCGAGGCCGCCACCGCATCGCTGCAGTCGCTGCTCGGGGACGAGGCAGTCGCCTACTACCCGGCGTGGGAGACGCTGCCGCACGAGCGCCTGAGCCCCCGCTCGGACACCGTCGGACGCCGACTCGAGGTGCTGCGCCGGCTGGCCGGCAACGACGAGTTGCCCGCGCCGCGGGTCGTGGTCGCGCCGGTGCGCTCGGTGCTGCAGCCTCAGGTCCGCGGGCTCGGTGACCTGCTGCCGGTGAGCCTGCGCACGGGGGAGAGCCACGACCTCAGCGATGTGGCCAGGGCCCTGGTCAACGCCGCCTACATTCGGGTCGACCTGGTCGAGCGGCGCGGCGAGTTCGCCGTCCGCGGCGGCATCCTGGACGTCTTCCCGCCCACCGAGGAACACCCCATCCGGGTCGACTTCTTCGGCGACGAGGTGGACGAGATCCGCACCTTCGCCGTCGCCGACCAGCGCTCGTTCGGGGATCCGCTCGGCGAGGTGGTCGCCTCGCCCTGCCGCGAACTCCTGATCACCGAGGCCGTGAAGGCCAGGGCCGCCGAACTGGCCGACCGGACCAGCAGCATCGAGGGCAACCTGTCCGAGATGCTCGACAAGATCGCCCAGGGCCACGCCGTGGACGGCATGGAAGCACTCTCCCCGGCTTTGGTGGACGGCCTGGAACTGCTGATCGACGTGTTACCCGCCGACACCGTCGTGCTGGTCGCCGACCCCGACCGGGTGCGCGCCCGGTCGGCAGAACTGGTCACCACCAGCCAGGAGTTCCTGCAGGCGTCCTGGGCGGCCGCGGCGTCCGGTGGGAAGGCGCCGATCGACCTGGCCGCCGGCGCCTACCGTGAGCTGGCCGTCGTCCGGACGCGCGCGCTCGACCGGGGCCAGCTGTGGTGGTCGCTGTCACCCTGGGCCGCGGCACCCGGCCCGGTCGCCGCGCCGGTCGACGACTGGGACGAACCGATCGAGCTGAGCATCGGCGAGGCCGACCTGGCCGGCGTCGAGTCCCGCACCGTCGAGGCGCGCGAGGGCGAGGTGTTCCGCGGGGACGCCGAAGCCGGGCTGGCGGCCGTCCGGGCCCGGGTAAGCGCGGGCGACCGGGTGCTGCTGGTCGCCGACAGTCCCGGTCTGGCGACCCGGATGGGCGAGGTGCTGACCGAGGCCGGCGTCCCGGCCCGAGGTTCGCTCGACCTGGCCACCCCACCGGAGACCGGCGTGGCCACCGTGGTGGTCGCCGAACTGCGGCACGGCTTCACCCTGCCCGGCGTCGCACTCGCCGTGTTCACCGCGGCCGACCTGGCCGGCCAGCGGGAAGTCGACAAATCGGCCCGCCGGATGCCGGCTCGGCGCAAGAACACCATCGACCCGTTGGAACTGACCGCCGGCGACCCAGTGGTGCACGAGACCCACGGCGTCGGACGCTACGTCGAGATGGTGCAGCGCACCGTCCAGGGCGCGACCCGGGAGTACCTGGTGCTGGAGTATGCGCCGTCCAAGCGCGGCCAGCCCGGCGACCGGCTGTTCGTGCCGATGGACCAGCTCCACCTGATCACCCGCTACGTCGGGGGCGAGAACCCGACCTTGGACAAGATGGGCGGGGCCGACTGGTCGCGCCGCAAATCCCGGGCCCGCAAGGCAGTTCGCGAGATCGCCGCCGAACTGATCAAGCTCTACGCCGCGCGGCAGGCGTCCAAGGGGCACGCCTTCGGACCCGACACAGTCTGGCAGCGCGAACTCGAGGACGCCTTCAGCTACGTCGAGACCCCCGACCAGCTGGCGGCGATCACCGAGGTCAAGGCCGACATGGAGCAGGTCGTCCCGATGGACCGGCTGATCTGTGGCGACGTCGGCTACGGCAAGACCGAGATCGCTGTCCGGGCCGCGTTCAAGGCGGTGATGGACGGCAAACAGGTCGCCGTGCTGGTGCCCACCACGCTGCTGGTGCAGCAGCACCACGCCACCTTCGCCGACCGCTACGCCGGTTTCCCGGTCACCGTGGCCGCGCTCAGCCGGTTCTCCACCGACGCAGAACGGAAGAAGGTGCTGGCCGGTCTCGCCGACGGCAGCGTGGACGTCGTGGTCGGCACCCACGGACTATTCGCCAGCAGTGTGCAGTTCAAGGACCTCGGCCTGGTCGTGGTCGATGAGGAGCAGCGCTTCGGCGTCGAGCACAAGGAGGCACTGAAGAAGCTGCGGCTGAACGTCGACGTGCTGTCGATGAGCGCCACCCCGATCCCGCGGACGTTGGAGATGGCGATCACCGGCATCCGCGAGATGAGCGTGATCGCCACCCCGCCCGAGGAACGCCACCCCGTGCTCACCTTCGCCGGCCCCTCCGACGATGCGCAGGTGCGGGCCGCGATCCGCCGCGAACTGGCCCGTGAGGGCCAGGTGTTCTACATCCACAACCGGGTCAACTCGATCGAGAAGACCGCCAAACGGATCGCCGACGCCGTCCCCGAAGCCCGCGTCGCGGTGGCGCACGGGCAGATGAACGAGCACGCCCTGGAACAGGTGATGGTCGACTTCTGGGAGCGCCGCGCCGACGTCCTGGTGTGCACCACGATCGTCGAGGCCGGCCTGGACATCTCGACCGCCAACACGCTGCTGATCGAACGCTCCGACCTGCTCGGGTTGTCCCAGTTGCACCAGCTACGCGGACGGGTGGGTCGCGGCCGCGAGCGCGGCTACGCCTACTTCCTGTACCCGCCGGAGAAACCGCTGACCGAGACCGCGCACGACCGGCTGGTGACCATGGCGGCACACACCGATCTGGGTGCCGGGATGGCGATCGCGATGAAAGACCTGGAGATCCGCGGCGCCGGGAACCTGCTCGGCGGGGAACAGTCCGGGCACATTGCCGAGGTCGGCTTCGACCTGTACATCCGGCTGGTCGGCGAGGCGGTCGCCGATTTCCGCGGCGAGCAGGCCGAGCCCGAGCCGGAGATGAAGATCGAGCTGCCGGTCGAGGCGCACCTGCCGGTCGACTACGTCGAATCCGAACGGCTGCGGCTGGAGATGTACAAGCGGCTGGCGCAGGTACACGACGAGGCCGGCATCGCCGAGGTGCGCGACGAGTTGATCGACCGGTACGGCCCGCTGCCGGCGTCCGCCGAGGCGCTGCTCGCGGTGGCGCGGTTCCGGCTGCTGGCCCGGTCCAAGGGGATCACCGAGATCATCATGGCCGGCACCGCCGTCCGGTTCTCGCCGGCCGACCTGCCCGATTCGAAGCAGTTGCGGCTGAACCGGCTCTACCCCGGCTCGCAGATCCGCAAGGCTGCCGGGCACGTGTTGATACCGCGTCCGATGACCCGGCCCATCGCCGGTCAGCCGATCGTCGACCTGCCGCTGCTCGAATGGGCCACCACAGTGTTGAACGACATCTTCTGACATCGCGTCGGTCGAGCTTGTCCTGCGCCCACACGTTGGTCGAGCTTGTCGAGACCTTCGCTCTAGATGTCCGAGCCCGGCGCGACGATGGTCGGTCCGATCACTGGTCATCCTTGCGCCGATCTCGCAAATCGGTGAGCACTTCACCTTTGGTGTCGGCTTTTAGGCAATAGCACGAAAGTGGCTGCGCAAGGGTGAGAGTCGCACCCGATAGTGAGATCGGTGGCGACCCCCCGCTCGACGGACGACTCCGGCCAGGCGACACGGCTGGTCAGCGACCGTCCGACGGAGCCGTTAGGATCGCTGGGGAATCTGGAGGGCGAATGAAGCGCGTGCGTTGGGTGCTGGCCGTGGTCGTGGCCGGTCTGCTGGTGTTGTCGGGCTGTTCCAACCCCGGGGCCAACGTGGCCGCGGCGGTCAACGGCGTGGACATCCCTGGCTCTCGGGTCGAGAGCGCGGTCGCCGCCATCGGCAGCAGCCCCGGCCAGTTGGCCGAGCCGCACGCCATCGTGCTGACCTGGGCGATTCGTGGCGAGGTGGCACGGACGATCGCGGCCGAGCAGGCGATCCAGCTCACCGGCGACCCGCGCACGACCCTGATGAGCAGCAATCCGAACCTCGACAAGTTCGCCAAGGTGCCCGGTGCCGCCGACTTCGTCAACGACCTGGTGGACGCGACGCTGGTGGTCGACAAGGTGGGTGAGCCCGCCTTCGTGGCGAGGATCGCGGAAACCGATGTGCAGGTCAATCCTCGCTACGGCGCCTGGGTGGCCCAGTCCGCCACCGTCGACCAGACGGGTGGCCAGCTCTCCCAGCCCTGGACGGTGCCGAGCACCCCGGCACGTTGAGCGTCGTGCCGCACCCCGAGGTGGAGCGCCTCATCGAGGTGATGCACACCCTGCGCCGCCAGTGTCCGTGGGACGCCGAACAGACCCACGAGTCCCTGGTGCCCTACCTGGTGGAGGAGACTCTCGAAGTGGTCGAGGCGATCGAGGACGGCGCTGATTCGGCCCTTGTCGAAGAGCTCGGCGACCTGTTATTGCAGGTCGCCTTCCACGCCGAGATCGCCGCACAACAGGACCGTTTCGACATCGACGACGTCGCCCGGGGGATCGCCGACAAGCTGGTGTCGAGGCATCCGCACGTCTTCGCGTCCGAGCCGGTGCCGGACGACCTGCTATCGACCTGGGAGCAGCGCAAACGCGCCGAAAAGGGTCGCACCTCGGCGCTGGACGGCATCCCGGGGCGAATGTCGGCGCTCACCCGGGCCGCCAAGGTGATCGCCCGCAGCGAGCGTCACGGGCTCGAGGTGGCACCGACCTCCGGCGACGACGACCTGGGTCAGCGAATCCTTCTCCTGGTCGCCGAAGCCCACGCTCAAGGGCTGGACGCCGAGCAGGCCACGCGCGCCGCCGTCCGGGACCTGGAACGCCGGGTCGAAGCGGCCGAATCGAAGCCCTGACGCCCGAACAGCCATGTCGCCCTGCGACGGTGGGAAAGCCGCTTGGCGCTGGTTGGAGATCGGTCGTTCGTTCCTCGTCATCCCCGGTCCGCTGCGCCGCGTTGACCGCTAGGGTGAGTCAGGACGTTTCCACCACCCGAAAGGCACTGCATCGTGGCAAGCATCGAATTCGTCGACGCCCGCGAAATTCTCGATTCGCGCGGCAACCCCACCATCGAGGTTGAGGTCATCCTCGACGACGGCTCCCAGGGACGCGCCGCGGTTCCGTCCGGCGCCTCCACCGGCGCCTTCGAGGCCGCCGAACTGCGTGACGGCGACAAGGGCCGCTACGGCGGCAAAGGCGTGCTGAAGGCCGTGGAGAACGTCCAGCAGCAGCTCTCCGCCGAGATCACCAATGTCTTCGAGGCGGACGCCCAGCGCGCCATCGATCAGGCCATGATCGAACTGGACGGCACCCCCAACAAGTCCAAGCTCGGCGCGAACGCCATCCTCGGCGTCTCGCTGGCCGTCGCCCACGCCGCTGCCGAGTCGGCCGGCCTGCCGCTCTACAAGTACCTGGGCGGCCCGACCGCCAACCTGCTGCCGGTGCCGATGATGAACATCCTCAACGGTGGGTCGCACGCCGACTCCAACGTGGACATCCAGGAGTTCATGATCGCCCCGATCGGCGCCGAGACCTTCGCCGAGGCGCTCGAGATGGGCGCCGGTGTCTACCACGCACTCAAGGCCGTGCTGAAGGGCCGTGGCCTGGCCACCGGCCTGGGCGACGAGGGCGGTTTCGCCCCCAACCTGGAGAGCAACCGGGCCGCGCTCGACCTGATCGTCGAGGCGATCGGCAACGCCGGATTCGAGCCCGGCAAGGACGTCGCGCTCGCGCTCGACGTGGCGGCGTCGGAGTTCTTCAATGAGGACGGCACCTACGAATTCGAGGGCGCCGCCAAGTCCTCGGCCGAGATGGTGGCCTACTACGCCGACCTGGTCGCCAACTACCCGCTGGTCTCCATCGAGGATCCGCTGAACGAAGAGGACTGGGACGGTTGGAAGGCGATGACCGACGAGCTGGGCGAGAAGGTGCAGTTGGTCGGCGACGACCTGTTCGTCACCAACGTCGAGCGGCTCAAGCGGGGAATCGACACCAGCACCGCCAACGCGCTGCTGGTGAAGGTGAACCAGATCGGCTCGCTCACCGAGACCATCGACGCGGTCACCATGGCCCACCACGCCAAGTACTCCACGATGATGAGCCACCGCTCCGGCGAGACCGAGGACACCACGATCGCCGATCTGGCCGTCGCCCTCGGTTGTGGCCAGATCAAGTCGGGCGCCCCGGCGCGTACCGAGCGGGTCGCCAAGTACAACCAGCTGCTTCGCATCGAGGAAGACCTCGAAGACGCGGCACGCTACGCCGGTGCGGCCGCCTTCCCGAGGTTCAGCACCAACTGACCGTACGCTTGACCTGATGAGAGGTCAGGTCTGATGGCCCGCGAACGACGGCCAGCACGTACATCGCCAGCCGGCCCGGGGCGCACCACGCGCACCCGGGCCGGCTCGCGCACGTCCGAGGGCCGGTCGAACCCGGGCTCCGGCGACACCACCGCGTCGGCGAGCGGTGCCGCAGGGGCGTCGCGGCGTCTGCCCCGGCTACCCAACCGGCTCGGCCTGACCCGGCGGGCACTCGCCGTGTTGAGCGTCCTGCTGGTGCTCGCGCTGTCCTACGCCAACTCCCTGCGGATCTACCTCGACCAGCAGCGTGACCTCGCCACGGCGACCCAGCAGATCCAAGAGCGCACCGAACGGATCGCCCAGCTTGAGGACGAACTGCAACGCTGGAACGATCCCGCCTACGTCAAGGCACAAGCCAGGCAGCGTCTGGGCTGGCTGCTGCCCGGCGAGACCGGCTACCGAGTGGTCGGTGCGGACGGCAAGCCGCTCGGCACCGGTGTCGTCCTGGACTCGACCAACGAGTTGCCGCCCGGTGAACACCCGGCGATGTGGTTCGACCGGCTCTGGGGATCGGTCGAGACCGCAGACAACCCGACCCGCCGCGTCGGCCGCTGACCTCGCGGTACGCGGGGACGGTTCTTTTCGGTCCACCTCCGGTACGCAGGGCCGGTTCTTTCCGGTCCACCTCCGGTACGCAGGGACGGTTCTTTCCGGTCCACCACCGGTACGCAGGGACGGCTCTCTTCGTTCCGTTCGCACCCCATCTCCGGAGGTCGGGTGCGGGCCGCCCTTCGACAGCCCGACCGGCCAGCGGGCAGAATGACAGCCATGCCCGCGTCCCTGATCGATCCCGCCGACGTTGCGGCGATCGAGGAACAGCTGGGACGCGCTCCGCGTGGGCTGGTCCGGGTCGCCTGGCGATGCGCGGACGGGAGCCCGGGCGTTGTGATCACCACCCCGCGGCTGCCCGACGGGACACCGTTCCCGACCACCTACTACCTGACCTGCCCGAAGGCGGTCGCCGGCTGTTCGACGTTGGAGGCCCGCGGGGTGATGGCCGAGATGACGCAGCGGCTCGCCGAGGACGCCGAGCTGGCGGCCCGCTACGCGGCGGCGCATGAGGCGTATCTGGCCGACCGTGCCACGTTGGGCGAGGTGCCCGAGATCGATCGGGTCAGCGCGGGCGGCATGCCGACCCGGGTGAAGTGCCTGCACGTCCTGGTCGCGCACGCGCTGGCGGCCGGGCCAGGGGTGAACCCGCTCGGCGACGAGGCCGTCGAGTTACTGCGAGAGTTTCCGTTCGGCGAGTGTTTGGGGGAGCGATGAAGGTAGCGGCTATCGATTGCGGCACCAACTCGGTGCGGCTGCTGGTGGCCGAGCCCGCCGGTGGCGGCGGGCTCGTCGATCTGGACCGGCGGCTCATCCTGACCCGGCTCGGTCAGGGCGTGGACGCCACCGGCCGGTTCCACCCCGACGCGCTGGCGCGCACCCTGGCCGCCTTTGCCGAGTATGCGGACGTCATCGCCGATCTGGGTGCCGAGCGGGTCCGGTTGGTCGCCACCTCCGCGGCGCGCGACGCGTCCAATCGGGACGAGTTCTTCGCCGGCGCCCGCGAGCGGCTGGGTGTCGACGCCGAGATCATCAGCGGCGACGAAGAGGCAGCCCTGTCGTTCCGGGGGGCTCTCACCGCGCTGCCCGATGTCGCTGCCCCGGCCCTGGTGATGGACATCGGCGGCGGGTCCACCGAGCTGGTCCTCGGCAGCGGCGGCACGACGCCGACCATCGAGCACGGGCTCTCCCTCGACATCGGCAGCGTCCGGGTACGCGAGCGGTTCCTGGCCGGTGACCCGCCGACCGGCGAGCAGATCGCGAACGCCTCCGATTACATCGACTCTCTGCTGGACGGCTCCGGGGTGCCGTTCGCCGACGTCGCCACCTGGATCGGCGTCGGGGGTACCGCAACCTCGCTGTCGGCGGTCAACCAGCGGCTGCCCGAATACGACCGGACAAGGGTGCATGCCTCCATCATGGCCCGCGATGAACTGTCGGCGCTGACCCAGCAGCTGCTCGCCTCCAGCGTGGCGCAGGTGCGCACACTGCCGTCCATGCACCCCAAGCGGGCGGACGTGATCTGCGCCGGCGCGTTGATCGCCGATCGGGTCGGTCGTCGGGTGAGCGTGGACCTGACGGTGAGCGAATCCGACATCCTGGACGGCATCGCGCTCGGCCTGCTGGCGCAGTAGCGGTAGTGCCGGCGCGGACGCCACGCACTACGATCGGGCGCGTGCCCCCGTAGCCCAATCGGCAGAGGCAGGCGGCTTAAACCCGCCCCAGTGCGGGTTCGAACCCCGCCGGGGGCACCACGAGGCCTTGCCGGATCCCACACGGCCGGGATCGGCGCGGCACCGACGAGTCGGATGCTGCGGTCCGAACCCAGCCGCACCCGCATTCATTGACGTCGCGCGGGGTCCGCCACTGTCACGTCCTCCCGCGCTGCTCATCGGGCCACGCCCACGACGATCAGGCGTGATCGTCTCCCTCGGGCCGGTTGGCCGCGACAAACGCCTGGAAGTCCCGCGCCGACAGGTCGGCGTAGGCGTGGCTCCACGCCGTGATGGCCTCGGCAACGGCCTTTCCCGAGCCGATGTATCCCACGATCGCGGCGGCGCGCGGCGACTGGCTGTGCGCCCGGGCCAAGGTCGCGGCACACGCCTGGGCGTACTCGACGAACGGCCGGTCTTCGAGCTGGTCGACCTCGATGCTGCCCTTCATGTCATTGAACTGGCGCACGTAGAGGTCGGCGTGGGCGCTGCGCAGGTAGCCCAGGAACGGGTCGGAAACCGCCTGCAGGATGCGCTGCATCGCCACCACGCGCGAGCCCTGCCCGCCGGTCTCGATGGCACGGACGAGCCGGTCGGGCTGGGCGATCCGGCCGTACTGTTCCAGCACGCTGACGTTCGCCTCCTTCGACTGCAGGATGAGCGCGTGATCGTCCCCGTCCTGCAGCAACACCAGCGAACACCGCGTGCCGACGCTCCCCACGCCGACCACCCGGCGCGCGACATCTGCCACGTCATAGTGCTGCACCAACAGCCGGACGTCCTGCGCGGCGCTCTCGTGCCAGCGCTCGAGGTACAGGTGCACGTCGTGCTCGTCCCCGGGATCCAACCGGGTCATCGTCGGCGGCCGCTCGATGAACTGCATCCGTCCGTCGGCGTCCCTGGTCGTGAGCCGGCGAACGGCCCGTTCGCCGGTGCGCTTCTGAGCCGAACGGATCGCTGCTCCGAGGACCCGTTTGGAGTCCCCCTTCAGCCGGCCCATCCCGGCCTCGGCGTCGAAGTGGGAGAAGAAGCGCTGGGTGGGCGAGACTTCCATCGCCTCGTTCAACACGTGCCGATAGGACATCACGGCGCCGACCGTGGCGCGGCTGGTGACCGCCTCGGAGCGACCTGAGTGCCGGGCGCCGATCACCACGCTTGCCACCAGTCGCTTGAGATCCCACTCCCACGGTGCCCAGGCGGACTCATCGAAGTCGTTCAGGTCGAAAACCAGGTTGCGCATCCGGGAGGCGTAGAAGCCGAAGTTCGACACGTGTGCGTCACCGCAGGCGGCGACGAGTTGCCCGGTGTGCCGATCGTCGGCGAGGTCGGCGGCCATCAGTGCGGCGGTGCCCCGGTAGAAAGCGAACGCGTTGGCCGACATGCGTTCGGTGCGCAGACCGATCAGGTCCTGCAGCCGGGTCCGGTTCTGCTCGTCGAGAATGCCGAGCGGATCGCGCGGACGGTCGACGAGCGTCGCGAGCGAACGCCGCGGAACCCTTCGGCGCAGCTCGCGTCCGGTCTGGGCTTGTTCCTGCTGGGACGGCAACGGCGACCAATTCATGGCGGGAGCGTAGCCCTCCGGCACACCGAGTCACCAGGACGGATCACCCGAATCGTGTGGGGTGGAATCGCCGGGGATGCGCGCCGGTCACTAGGGCTTTCGCGCTGCCGCGGAGCGCCTAGCCCAGGAGCGAGCCGATGAGGACGCTGGCACCGAGTGCGGCGGCACCGATGGTCAGCGACCGGATCATAGTGGACCAGACCCTGGTGCCGCTCAGCCGGGAGAGCACGATGGCCGTCACGGTGAGCGAGACGGCGACGCCGACCAGGACGAACTCATCCACCCAGGCCGGGGGCACGGTGGTGGTGATCAGCACAGTCACCAGCGCACCCAGCAAGAAGGCGATCGCCGAACTGATGCCCTCTCGGAAGGGTTCGGCGGGGGTGAGGATCTCCTGAATTCCGTACTCGGTCTCCAGCTGGGCGCTGAGCGCGTCCGCGGCGTCCAACTCCTCCGCGACCTTTCGCGCCGTCTCCTCGCTGACGCCCTTGTTGCGGAAGTGCTGGGTGAGTTCGTCCAGTTCCTCGGCGTGGCTCAACTCGAGAAGATGCTGCTCGGCTCGGATGACGTCCTGCTGCACCTCGCGCTCCGCTGCCGTCTCGGCGTATTTTGCTGCGCCGAGCGACACCGCGCCGGCCGCCGACGCCATCACGACGATCAGTGGCAATCTTGTGGTGTCGAGGACGAGTGCCAGGCCTTCGGTCAAGCCGGCCACGCCCAGCACCCCGTCGTTGACGTCGGCCACCCTGGACCGGACGGCGTCCTTGCTGAGCCGCCACCAGGCGTCCTGGCCGCTCATCCGGCGCCCTTCGCCGCGGCGCAGGGATCAGGGTCGACGTCCCGGCTCACAGCGCCGAGGCTAGTGGACGGCGGTTGTTCGGCCCGGCGGCTCGCGGCACGGGGTGCTCGCCGCCTTCTTCGTGAAATTCCGTAGTGTCGCAGGCAATCAGGGACTTCCCGGGGACGGGAAGCATCCCATCGACGGATGCGTTGCTTACTATGGACTGACATCAACGAAGAGAAAGAAACCCACATGCGTAGCTCCAACCCCGTTCTCTCGAGGCCGGATGCTTTCACCCCGCAGCAGCAGCCGAACCAGTACCAGCAGTACGGTCAGCCGCAGCAGGGTCAGTTCGGCCACCAGCAGCCGGGCCAGCCCTATCCCGGCCAGCCCTACCCGCAGGATCCGGTTCCGGGCGTCCAGGGCACGATGACCATCGACGATGTCATCACCAAGTCGGCGATCACGATGGGCACGCTCATCGCGACCGCGGCGCTCACCTTCATGTTCATGCCGGAGCGGTTCCTGTTCCCGGCGGTGATCGTCAGCGCAATCGTCGGATTCATCACCGTCATGGTCGTGGCGGCCCGCCGGGTCATCAACCCGGGTGCCGTGCTCGCGTACGCGGCCATCGAGGGCATCTTCATCGGTGCCATCAGCAAGGTCTACGAGTACGCGTGGAACGGCATCGTCCCTGCCGCCATCATGGCCACCCTGGTGACCGCGGCCGCGACGCTGGGGGCCTACAAGTTCTTCCGGATCAAGGTCACCAACAAATTCCGCAAGATGGTGATGATCGGCACCTTGGCCTACGCCGGTCTGCTGATGGTCAATTTCGTCTTGTCGATGTTCGGGATGGGCTTCCTGTTCTCGGGCGGCAACCTCGCCTTCCTGCTGCTGATCTCCGCGATCGGCGTCGGGCTGGCCGTGTTCAACCTGATCCTGGACTTCGACTACATCGAGCAGGGGATCGCGATGGGCGCCCCGGCGTCCGAGTCGTGGCGCGGGGCGTTCGGCCTCACCGTCACCATGGTCTGGCTCTACATCGAGATGCTGCGGCTGCTCTCGTACTTCCGCTCCAACTGAGGCTGACCTCGCACAACGCCGCCGGTCCTCCCGGCGGCGTTGTCGCGTCCGGGCCTGCCACCTCGCTTGTCGGCTAGCCCGCGCTGCGGCGGCGGTAGCCGAAGCGTCCGGCGAGAGTGCTCAGATGCCGTTCCAGGAGCGCTCGCGACCCGGCCGCCCAGTGCAGCCGGTGCCACTGCTGCAGCGGCACCCAGCGGGCGGACGCCGTCGTGCCTCCGACGTCCTGGACGACGGGGTCGGTGGGTTCGGGACAGGTGGCTGCGTAGATGATCCGGACGGCGTGGAAATCCTCGATGACGCCGCTGGGCGAGCGGCCGATCCAGTGATCGGTCTGGATGTCCAGCAGCTGGGCGATCTCCACCTGCTGGGCGGTCTCTTCGATTGCCTCGCGGATCACCGTCTGACTGGGGTTTTCTCCCGGATCGATGCCGCCGCCGGGCAGGCCCCACGAGTGGGGTACCGCGGTTCGTTCAGAGAACTCGGTGGCCAGCAAGCCGCGCACGCTGAGCACGATCGCATAGGCAGCCAGCCGCTGCCGCACGATGGGTTCACCGATCTCCAGTTCGCTCAGACCCGGGTCGAGCGCCCGGCGCCGCTGCGGGCCGCGTTCGGCGACCCGGCGTCCGTGCGCCGACACCTGCACAGTGAGGGTCAGGTCGTCGCCGACCCCGGTGGCCGAGAGCAGTCGCACAATCCTGTAGCCGAGTTCCCAGGCCAGCCGGTGCGGGTCGGCACCGTGGGCGAGAGGCCGGACGAAGACGCTCGACCCTCCTGCCACGACCACACCGACGATCTGCATCTGCCCATGATGACCGAGCCATCTGGGCTGACCAAACCGACTCCCCGTCCTCCGGATGCCCCTTCTCTTGCTCCGTCAGGCCCTCCCTAACTAGTTCTGGCCTCCCGTCGACGACAGGCCAGAACTAGTTAGGCAGGGCTTTCGGGGCTGGGTCGAGGCTCAGGGACTGATCTCGCGGCCGTCCATGTCGGCCACCGACGAGGTGGTGCCGATGGTGAAGTACATCCGCGGGACGCCGGTGCGCGCCCGATCGTCGATGATCACCTGCCAGCGGGTACCCGCCGTGAAGTTGCCCTTCGTTCGGGCCTCCGACAGCACCCGCCAGATCGCTGCGGCCTTCACGCGGGTGACATTGAACGAGGGCAGCTCCGGCCGCTGCGAGCGCTCGTTGATGGTGACCGGGACGGTGGACGTCCGTAGTCGGCGGATGGTCGTCGTGGTGCTTCCGGGAAAGTCGACCCACGCGCCGAGAGTCGATTGGACGCCGACCGCGATCGCCGTGTTCCGGGTGCCGAGGACATCGGACAGACCGCGTTCGATACCGCCTTCGGTGGCAAAGTCGAGGGTGGGCAACAGGCTGCCGTCGGGATAGAAGAAGACCGTGCGTGATTCCGGAACGGTGGACACGCTCATGAACACCTCGCCGGCCGAGGAATCGACGATCTGCAACTCCTGGTCGCTCTCCGATCCCGAAATGCCTGCGGAGGCCCGGAACAGCGCACCCACGTCGTTGATGGTGAAGTCGTCGATGGAGAAGACCGTCTGCTGCACGTAGGCGACGTCGGTGTCGACCTGTTTGATGGTGTTGTCACGCCATGCCCAGGTCTCTGCCTGATCGTCCTTGACCACCGTGATCGCGGCCCAGTCCTTGGTGATCTCGACCTGGATCAGGCGCTGGGTCCCGGCTTTCGCGATCAGCCGCCGGATCATCGCGCGGGCCTGTCCGGGCGCGGTCAGGTCAACGTGGACCGTGGAAGTCGCGATGGGGCTGGGCGGCGGTGCGGACTGGGTGCAGCCGACGAGCAGACCGAGCGCGGCGACCGCCGCGGCCAAGGCTCGGGTGCGCACCAGGCGAGACTACCGTCCCTGCGGGCAGACTGATCCGATGGACCTCACCCGCGATGCACTGTCGGTGGCCCCCGATCTGCTCGGGATGCGGCTGCGAGTCGGTCCGGTGACGTTGCGGATCACCGAGGTCGAGGCGTATCACGGCGCCGCCGATCCGGCGGCGCACGCCTATCGCGGCTGGCGTCCGCACACCAGGCACCTGTTCGAGGCGCCGGGGACGCTGTACTGCTACCGGTCCTACGGCATCCACATCTGCGCGAACGTGGTTTGCGGGCCGATCGGGAGCGGCTCCGCGGTGTTGTTGCGCGCGGGGGAGGTGGTCGACGGGCTGGACGCGGCCCGCGCACGACGTCCAGCAGTCGCGGACGTCAGGCTGGCCCGTGGCCCGGGCTGCCTGGGTCAGGCGCTCGCGCTGACCCTGGACGATTCCGGACGCCGGATCGGCGAAGCTGACCTGGAGCTGCTGCCGCGAGTCGGTGAGGTCGGGCCGATCGCGAGCGGACCGCGCGTGGGGGTCTCGGTGGCGGCGAGGCGTCCGTGGCGGTTCTGGCTGGCCGGCGAACCGACCGTGTCGCCGTATCGGGCCAGCCCTCGACTGCGTGTGGAGGGCTCTGTCACGGGGCAGAGTTGACGCCATGAGACGTGTCCATCGACACGCCGTACACGGTCTGAGAGCCGGGGGTATGGTGTGCGTACCGGTCGCCGTCGACCGGGTTCGGACCGATCGGATCGAGGTTTCAATGTCAGATCAGAGTGCGAGCGACTCGCTCGAGGAGTCCCAGGACACCACCGTGGTTGTACAGCGGTCGGTGTCCCAACCAGTGAAGGAAGTCTGGCGTCTGCTGGTCACCCCGCCGGGCGCCGAGGCCCTGTTGGGTGAGGGCGGTTCCCTCGGCGACAAGGGTGACAGCTGGAGTTCGAACAACGGCACCTATGGCGTGGTGCGCAGCTACCATCCGCTGGAGCAGATCCGCTTCAGCTGGCATGCCGAGCCCGATGCGCCCAAGTCTTTGGTGGACCTGCACCTGGTGCAGCAGTCAGAGGATTCCACCGTCGTCGAGATCCGCCACGAGCACATCCCGGACGGCTGGGACGTCGACGCGATCACGGAGCACTGGGAGAGCGCACTCGAGCGGATCGCCGCCGCGAGCTGACCTCGCCGGCGAAGTGCTGAGCGCCGTTGGTCGAGCTTGTCGAGACCTCGGACGGCATCGCGCTCACAAGTGCTTCTAAGCGCTCGACCGACGATGGACGCGAACGCTTCTGTGATCAGACATCTCCAACGCAGCGGCGGGCGGACCGGTGATCCGGTCCGCCCGCCGGCGCTTTGGGTTCGGAGCCGAGGCGGCTCAGCTGGCGAAACGGGCCGCCGAGCGAGCGCGGGCCTTGGCGGCCTCGACCTCACGGTTCTTCGGCGGGGCAGAGGTGCTGAGGTGTTCCAGGAGATGTCGGGTGATGTGGGCGATCTCCTCGACGGCCTCGTTGAAGTACGGCTCGTTGGCCTTGGACGGCTTGGTCGTCCCGGACACCTTGCGGACGAACTGCAGTGCGGCGGCGCGCACCTCGTCGTTGGTGGCCGGCGGCTCGAAGTTGTTCAGCGGACGGATGTTGCGGCACATGCCGCCACCCTACGCCGCGACCTGCCGTTGCCCGCGGGTCGAAGAGAGGCGGGGCGTCCGGCGACATCCGAAGGACTGACACCGGCGTCGTAGGTGCTCGAAGCCACGTCCTGCCAGAAGCTCAGTCGCGCCGGCGCCACTCGATCGCCGGGCAGGTGTCCATCACCATCGGCAGGGCGGCAACCTGGGCCCGGCCGAACGCGTCGTGGTCGACGACTCCGAGCTGGAACCACACCCCGCCGGCGTCGATCGCGATCGCCTCGTCGACGAACTGGCCGGCCGCGTCCGAGCGGCGGAAGACGTCCACGACGTCGACGTGGAACGGCACATCGGCCAGCGTCGCGTACCCCTGCTCGCCGAGCACTGTGGGAGCCGATGGGTGGATGGGCACGATCCTCTTGCCGTTGTTCTGCAGCAGCCGCGCGATGCGGTACGCGGTCTTGTCCGGGTCGCCCGACAACCCCACCACGGCCCACACCTCGGCTTCGAGGAAGTGGTCGATGACGTCCTGGTTCTGCCAGGACGACCGGGTCCGCGTGATGTCTGTTGTCATGCCGCCACCCTAATCGCACTCCGGCGACCGGTCCGCGTTCGATGTCGCACGCGGAAGAACCGTCCCCGGCGTGAGAGTTTCGAACGAAAAGAACCGTCCCCGGCGTGTGAAAGTCGAACGGCGAGAACCGTCCCCGGCGTGCGAGTTTCGAACGAAAAGAACCGTCCCCGGCGTGTGAGGCGTCGGCGCGTGCGGGCATCAGGGGGAGGGGCGGGCGCCGAGGGGAGAGGTCGGTTTGAGGGTGATCCAACGGGCTCGGCTGGCGGCCAGCAGTTCGCCCTCCGCGGTGTGCAGTGCGGCGGCGGTGTCGTACTTGCGGCCCTCGTGGCCCAGCGCCCAGCCCATCGCCACGCATGGTTCGCCGACGCGCGGCAGCCGATGCACCTGCGCGGTGAACCGGCCGAGCAGCATCAGCGCCGGCCATTCGGCGAAGCAGCCATAGCCGAACAGCGACGGACAGTCCACGCTCGCCCACACCACTGCGGGCAGCACAGTGCCGTCCCCGGCGTCGAGCGTGGCGTCCGGCACCCACGGCGCGGCGGCGACACGGCGTCCGGCGACCGGGCCGGGAAAGATGCCCAGCCCGTCCGGGCGCTCGGTGCCGCAGACGAAGCACTGCGGATAGGGATGGTCCATCAGCCAGGGGCAGTCGCGGCTGGCCTGCTCGGCCTCGGTGAACCAGACCGGCGCCGGCACGTCGAGGTCCAGCGGCGCGGGCCGTCCGAGCGCGACCGTTCCCGCTGCCGAGTCGACCCGGACGCCGTCGCCGTCGCTCGCGACGGGCAGGTCGACGTCCAATGGTGGCGGGAGTTGCAGGGTGATCTCCGCCGGCCCGAGCGGACGCCCCAACGCGGCCGCGACGGCGCCCGCGCTGTATCCGCCGTTGCCGGAGGTGTTCGGGCCGCGGAAGCGTTGCGGGATGACGACGCTCACGGCTCGCCCAGCACGTGCAGGACGGCGCGCGCATAGGCTCGTTCCGCATCGATGTCGAGATGCCGGCTGGAGTCGGTCAGCGTGACCGCGCAGCCGCCCGGGACTGCGGTCAGCCCTGCGAAACGGTCGCCAAGGGCATCGCGGAGCTGGTCCTCGCGCGGCAGCCAGAGCACCCGGGTCTGGTCGATCGAGTCCAGCGCCCATTCGGTGGTGCCGTTGAACTTGAAGATGCTCGAGCCGCCCGGGACGTCCTGGATCTGGATCACCATCTCGGCGATGACGAAGATCTCGTCGGCCAGGTCGCCGTCCGGGATCGTGAAGCGGTCGCCGCTGTCGGGTCGCCAGGGCAGCCCCGCCGACCGCAGGCGGCGGGCGAGGTCGGCGTCGATCATGGCGCTCAGGATAGTGCGAACAGCCGGGACGGTCCGTGGTCGGCGGTGGTGATCACCACTGGTTCGGACGCCCACCCGGCCCCCCGCGGGGCCCGGCCGGGCACGGTGGACGACTGCCAGGCGTCCGGGCTGCCGTGCAGGGCCCGCACGGTGCCGCCGTCACCGGCGACGATCAGCGCCTCCGAGCCACTCGCCGCGACCTGGACGCCGTCCGCGGCCGAGAGCACCGGCACGGCGAGATCCGTCACCGCCAGATCGGAGCCGATTCGCCAGGCGATCAGCCGCTCGTCCGAGCGCCCCGCCGCCAGCCATCCACCGTCGTGGACGGCCACCGACTCGGCGATGGTGGTGGTGCCCGGTCCGGGCAGGTCGAGGCGCGTCCATTCACCGCGGGGATCGGTGCTCGACCAGGCCACCGCCCTGGTGCGGATCGGGTCGAGGTCGATCAGCTGACCGACCACCATCAGCCGGTCACCGCCGACCGCGGCGTGCGCCTGAGGAAGGGAGCGGGCCGTGGCGAGAAGGGCGCGGGCTCTGGACGGCTGCCGCTCCCATCGATCCCCGTCGGGAAGCCAGATGGTGACATCCAGGCCGGCGACGGCGCTCGCCCACGAGCCGATCAGCGCCGGTTCGCGCCCAGCGAACACGGCGGCGACGAGTTGACCCGAGCCGGGACCATGGAAGATCTCGAACGGCTGCTCCTGCTCGGTCACCGAGGCTGTCGTGCCGGAGAACACCGACCAGCGGGCGTTGCCGTGGGCGCCGCCGACGGCATGGCCCACGCCGACTATCCGGGCGCCGTCGGTTGCGAGCGACACCCACCGTGCCTCGGCCCCGTAACCGGTTGTCGTTCGGATGGGGATCGCCCCGTTCGGTCCCTGGAGGCGGGGTCCAGCGAGGCCGATCAGCGGTCCACCCGAGCCGCTGGTCAGAGCTTGCGGTTCGGCGTCGAGGTCGACCGCCCGCCATTGCGTCCCGGCGACACAGCCGGCCACCGGGGCGAGCGCCCCGAGAAGCAGCACGTTGCGGCGAGAGATCAGCATGATCGGCGGCTCATCGACGGCGAGAACGTGCCCCGAGTTCGGCACGTCCGCCGTCGCGCAGGATCAGCCGGCCCGACTACCCGGATTGCAGGTCACCCCGGTCGCATGCACCGGGCAGTAACCGTTCGGATTGGCGTCGAGATACTGCTGGTGGTAGCCCTCGGCGTAGTAGAACGTCTCGGTCGGGACGATCTCGGTGGTGATCGGACCGTATCCGGCGGCTGCGAACTCGGGTGCGTAGGCGTCCCGGACGGCCTCCGCGCGGCGGGCCTGGTCCGCGTTCTGCGGCAGGATCACCGAGCGGTACTGGGTGCCGCGGTCGTTGCCTTGGCGGAAACCCTGGGTCGGGTCGTGATTCTCGAAGAAGATCCGCAAGACGTCCTCGTAGCTCAGCTTGCTGGGGTCGTAGACCACGCGAACTGCCTCGGCGTGCCCGGTGCGTCCGGAACAGGCCTCCTCATAGGTCGGGTTCGGCGTGTAGCCGCCGGCGTAACCCGCCGCCGTGTTGAGCACGCCCGGAGTGTTCCAGAACAGCTTCTCGGCACCCCAGAAGCAGCCCAGGGCGAGCACGGCCACCTCGGCGCCTTCGGGCACCCGGTCGATCCGGTGACCGAACACCCGGTGGAAGAACGGCTGCCGCAGAACGGGGGTCTCCCGTCCGGGCAGAGCGACGCGCGGATCGACCATGGTCGGTTTGGTGAACAACATTGGGCCTCCTGGCAGATGCAACCACGCGGGGCCGTCCGGCATTCCTCAACGAGGCAGGCCTGCCAGCGCCGCGCCGACCTTGTCGAACACGATTCGCGGCGAGTTGGCCTGATAGCTGCCGAGCATCGAGAAGGTGTAGGTCCGTCCGTTCCGGTCAGTGACGTAGCCGCTGAGCGCCGTCACCCCGGTGAGGGTGCCCGTCTTGGCTCGCAGGTTGTTCTGCGCGAGGGTGCCGACCATCCGGTTGGCGAGGGTCCCTCCGATCGCCGGATCGGGGTTGCCGGCCAGCGGCAGCGCATCGCGGAAGGTGCCGAACCACGGACGCGAGCGGGCGTATTGCAGCACCCGGACGATCACGCGCGCGGTCAGCCGGTTCGCGCGCGCCAGGCCCGAGCCGTCCACGATCCGCACGGATGACGGCACACTCTGCGTCGTCTTCAGCCAGTTCAGGACGCGCGCCGAGCCGGCCGTCCAGGTGCCGGCCTTGCCGCCGCTGCGTCCCAGGGTCTTGATCAGGTGCTCGGTCATGCCGTTGTTGGACGGCTTCATCAGCATCCGGACGATGGTGCTCAGCGGCACCGAGGTGTCGGACGCCAACCGCACCTTCGTCTTCGGCAGCGCGCCGGTGGTGGCCGCGCCGTTCACCTGCACCCCGACCGAGCGCAGGGCCTGGGTGAACACATGGGTGGCATAGCGCGCCGGATCGCGCACCGTGGCGACGGAGGTGGTGGCGGCACGGTTCACGGCGATGCGTCCCGAGACGGTGATCGTGTTGGTGAGGTTGGTGCGTCGCACGCTGATCGTGGAGCCGCTGCCGGCCTTGCCGGTTGTGGTCTTGTTGACCAGCTTCACGTAGCCGCCGGCGAGCGCGGGCGCGACGCCCAGCACGGCCTTCTTGCCGACGCGGGTTCCCGGCCGGGAGGTGATCTGGATGGTGGCGACCTGCAACGACGGCGACGGCGCGAAGGTGAGCCCGGCGATCTGGGCGGCGTAGGAGGCGTTGTAGTCGCCGGTGCCCCAGTGATCGTTGTACTTGTCGTCGTCGAAGAATCCGCCGTCGCCGACGACCGGGCCGGTGACTCGACGGACACCGGAGGCCTTGACCTGCTGGGCCAACGACCGCAGATCGGATTCGCGCAGCGTCGGATCGCCGTTGCCGCGCAGATAGAGGCGACTCAGGGTGCCGGCGGCGTCCGGCCTGGCGGGTGCGAACACCCGGGTGCTGAATCTCTTGTTCGGGCCGAGCAGATCCAGCGCCGCGGCGGCGGTGAGCAACTTCATGTTCGACGCCGGCTTCAGCGCGGTGGTGGCCGACGTGCGGAACAGCTCGGTGCCGCTGGCCGTGTCGGCGATGACCGCACCGACGGTGGCCTTCGTCACCCGCGAGTCCTTCAGGACGCGGGTCACCTTGGCGGTCAGTGCGGAATCGCCGGCCGCGGACGGCAGCGACGGGGTGGCGTGGGCGGCGTCGGGCGGGAGGAACAGCCCGAGGCTGGACAGGATGAGGACAGCGGCAAGCATGCCGCGGGGGGTGCGAGGCATCGAAAGCTCCATGGGGGGTGGGGGCCGCAGCAACGATGACACATCTGTCGCGCGACTCGCCAGCGCGTCCGAAACGAGGGGACGGTTCTCGCGGTCACTGGGGACGGTTCTTTTGGTCACTGGGGACGGTTCTCGCGGTCACCTGCTGCCCTCTTGCGTCGCGTCCGGCGTCCTGAGGAGCAGTTCCGTGCTGACTGGAAGAACGCCTCTCTCCCTGGTGGCTGAGAGAACCCTCCCCAGTCACCCAACGGTGACCGAAGGAACCGTTCTTGGTGACCAAGAGAACCGTCCCTGGTGACCGAAGGAACCGTTCCCGGTGACCGAAAGAACCGTCCCCGGTGTTCGAATCGGGGTGGCGGAGGTCGTTCAGGTGTGCGCGGGGAGTTCCCAGTTGATCGGCTCGGCGCCTTGGGCGACCAGGGCCGCGTTGGCCCGGCTGAACGGACGCGACCCGAAGAAGCCGGAGCGGGCCGACAGCGGCGAGGGATGCGGGGAAGCGATCACCGGGACGTCGCCCAGCATCGGCTGCAGGTTCTGCGCGTCCCGACCCCACAGGATCGCCACCAAGGGTCCGCCACGGGCCACCAGCGCCTCGATCGCGCACTGGGTGACCTCCTCCCAGCCCTTGCCGCGGTGCGATCCAGGCGCGCCCGGACGAACGGTGAGCACCCTGTTCAGCAGCAGGACGCCCTGGTCGAACCAGCCGCTGAGGTCGCCGTGGACGGCGGGCGGGATGCCCAGGTCGGTGGAGAGTTCTGCGTAGATGTTGGCCAGCGAACGCGGCAGCGGCCGGACGTCGGGCGCCACCGAGAACGACAGGCCCACGGCGTGCCCGGGGGTGGGGTAGGGATCCTGCCCGACGATCAGCACCCGGACGCCGGCCAGCGGCTTGCTGAACGCCCGCAGCACCTGGGCGCCGGGCGGGAAGTAGCCGCGTCCGGCGGCGATCTCGGCGCGTAGGACGTCACCCATCGCGGCGATCTGCTCGGCGACCGGCTGCAACGCCGCCGCCCAGTCGGGGGCGACGAGGTCAGCCAACGGTTTCGGGTTCACTGTTCCTCCTGTCGAGCCGCGCGGGGATGAGCGCGGCGGCAACGGTGCCGGCCAGCAGAATGGCCGTTCCGGACCCGAACGCCGCCCACATGCCCCAGCTGTCGGCCAGGACGCCGGCGGCGAGCGGTCCGACGATGGCGCCGATGTCACCGACCATCGAGTAGATCGCGATCGGCTGGCTGCCCGCGTCCTTGGCGGCATCGCCCAGAGCGGCGGTCGGCGCCGTGCCGAGGGCGGCGGAACCCACCCCGTAGACGCAGAGCAGCACGATCAGCACCTGCAGGTTGGCGGCGAACGGGGTGGCCAACGTCGAACCCGCGGAGAGCAGTCCGCCCACGATCATCACCGGACGGCGCCCGATCAGGTCGGTGGCGCGGCCGGCGGCCGGCAGCGCGGCGGTCTGCGCCACGGCCGCGATGGCGAACGCGATCCCCGCCCAGGACGGTTCGGCCCCGAGCGCACCGACCACCAGGATCGGTACCAGCGCCGACCGGACGCCGAAGCTCTGCCAGCCCTGGCCGAAGCTCATCAGGCAGGCGGCGCGGAACCTGCTGTCCGCGATCACCTCGCCGAGGGAGCGGCTCGGCGCGACCGCGGCGGCTTCCGCCATGCCGGGCGGGTCGTGCAGTTGGGTGAAGGCGATCGTGCCGGCGATCACCAGCGTGCCGGCGTAGAAGTAGAACGGCGCGGTCAGCGACACCCCGGCCAGCAGGCCGCCGATCGCGGGCCCGGTCATGCCGCCGAGCAGGAAGCCGCCCTGGTACAGCCCGCTCGCCCGGCCACGCAGCTCGGGGCCCACGCTGGCCAGCAGCAGCGCCGTCGCCGAGATGGTGAACATCGCCGAACCGAGGCCGCCCACGGCCCGCCACAGCAGCAGTTCGGCGTAACTGCCGGCCAGCCCGCACAACGCCGAGGACGCTCCGACGATCCACATGCCGATGCCGATGGTGCGGCGGTGCCCGATCCGGTCCGAGATGCGGCGGCAGAACGGGCTGATCGCCAGCCGCATGCCGGCGAAAGCCGAGACCACCAGGCCGATCAGGAAGTTCGTCACGCCGAACGAGGCGGCGAAGATCGGCAGCACCGGGATCATCACGCCGAACCCGACGGCCACGAAGAACGCCGCCACCGCCAGCATCACCACCGTCCGAGGCAGTGGGGTGCGCAGCGAGAACCTCACCGGCACAACTTAGCCTCCATCCACGGTGGGACGGCAACGTGCGGCATCAGCTCGATGCGACCGAGACAACCCCCGCCAGCGGCCTCGCGCCTCCGGCGATGGCAAGTCAGCGCACCGGGTTCACAACTTGATCTGGACCACCAGGTCGGCAAGCGTCGGGTGTGCCGACCCCCCGGGCGGCTCCCTGGTGATCCCCGCCCCTATGGTGCCCCGGGCGTCGCCCTCGAGCAGCATGGTGACGTCGGCGCCGACCGGCATCATCCCGGCCGACACCATGCCGCTGGGTCTCTCGAGCCAGGCCTGGGTCGCCTTCCCGCTAGGCGCCGGCGGCATGTTGTGGGTGACCAGCACCGCCTTGCCCAACTGGTTGGAGCGGACCAGGGTGACGCTGGCGTTGCCGTCCACCGTCTGGGTGGCCCGGACGGCGTCGGGCGCGGCCAGCACGTCGGCCGCGGTGATGGCGCGTGGTACCCACGGCTGCCACACGGAGATGCCGACGGACGCGATCAGCACGATCGCCGCCGCGACCAGCAGCTGCCACCGGCGCCGGGCGGTCGGCGACGCGCGCAGCTCGGTCACCGGAGCGACGGGCGACTCGTCGTCTGCCGTCCCGGGCTCCACGATGGCGCGTCGCGGCAGCGCGGTGCCAGCGCTATCGGGGGTGTCTGATGAGGCATCCTCGGCGCGGCTCGGCGAATCGTCGGCCTCGGTGGAGCCGACCACGCGCGGCGCGGGAAGATCGGCCACCGCGCTCAGCACCGCGTCCCGCAGTGCTGGCGGGGGCGGCACCTGATAGCCCGCGGACAACTCGGCCAGGGCGTCGCGGAGTCCAGCAAGTTCGGCCTGGCATGCCTCGCAATGCTGCAGATGCTGCTCGTAGGCCAGCCGCTGTTCGGGCTCGAGCGCGTCCACGGCGTAGGCGCCGACCAGGTCGTGTACCTCATCCATGATCAGTCACCTCCCAGTACCGATCTCAATCGGGTCAGCGCGTCCCTGATCCGGGTCTTGACGGTACCCAGCGGCACGTCCAGTTCAGCGGCCACCTCGCTGTGCGTCCGGCCTTCGAAATAGGCCAACTCCAGTGCCTGCCGTTGTAGGTCCGTCAGCCGTCCCATCGCATCGCGTACCCGGTCGGCGGTCAGTGTGACGATCGCCTGGTCGGCGGGATCCACCGGTGTGGTGGACAGGGTTTCCAAGCCGTAGACCGTGTCCCTGCGCGAGGCTGCCTGGGCCGATCGGACCCGGTCCACGGATCGTCGGTGTGCGATAGTCAGCAGCCAGGCCAGCCCGCTGCCCCGGCCGGGCCGGAAGTCGGCGCTGTTCTGCCACGCCTCGATGTAGATCTCCTGGGTTATCTCTTCGGCGTGTGCCGCGTTCTTCAGCACCCGTAGGGCCAATCCGTACACCTTGCTCGAGGTGAGGTCGTAGAGGGTGGCGACCGCGTGCTGGTCGCCGGCCGCGCAACGCAGCAGGGCGTCCGTCACAGCGTCTGCCGTGGTCTCCGCCCGATTCACCTCCACCCCGGTCACACTAGCGCTCGACCGCCCGGACCCGACGGGTCCGGGCGGTCGAGCGTGGCGTCCCACCCCCGGTTGAGACGACCCTGCAACCCACCTCTGGCGGCCAGCGCCACGAGAAGGGTCACGCCTTGGGCAGCAGCACGCTGTCGATGATGTAGACCGTGGCATTCGCGGTCTGGACGTTGCCACAGACCACCTTCGCCGTCCCGACCGTGAAGTTCTCACCGGAGCCGGCGACCGTGAGCTTGGTCTTCGCCAGCGTCTCGTGCACGCCGGCCAGCATGTCGGGGCTCAGCCGGCCGGCCACGACATGGTTGGTCAGCACCTTGGTGAGCATGGCCTTGTCCGCCAGGACGGCGTCCAGGTCCTTTTTGGGCAGTTTGCCGAAGGCGTCGTTGGTGGGCGCGAACACGGTGATGTCCTTGGCGTTGTTCAGGGTGTCGACCAGGCCGGCCTTCTTGACCGCGGTGACCAGGGTGGACAGCGCCGGATTGTTGCTGGCCGCGGTGGCCACCGGGTCCTTCGCCATCCCCTCGAACGACCCGGCGCCGGTGCTGGGCACCGACGCGCAGGCCGGCCCGAACTGCGCCGTCATCGACGGCGTCGTGGTCGGCGAGTTCATCGGCATGCTTGACGAGGACGTCATCGGAGCCGAACTGCTCGGAGTTGCGGCGGGGCTGCTGCACGCCGCGAGCGGTACCAGCAGTGCGGCGCCGATACCGAGAATCGTGGTTGAGGTGCGCATGGGTCTGTCTCCTTCTGCCGGAACTCCGGCGCGAGATGTATCGCCTGACAACCAGTGTTCGGAGCCACGACTCGATCGGATGGGTGGAATCCGGTGCGAATCGTCGGATCTGCGCCGCCGACCCGCGCTTCACTGAGGGCTGCCGGAAAGTCCTGGTTGCCTCAATCGACGGTCACGAAGACGCTGTGCAGGCCCGACGAGCCGTCCGGGAAAGGCGTGGCCCGCACTTCGGACTGACCGGCCTTGGTGTTGTCGATCACCCGCGACTCCAGGGTGTGCTGGCCGGAGGTGGCTTGCCAGGCGTACTTCCACTGCCGCCAGTAGTCGATTCCGGCGTCCGGGCCGATCTCGGCGTCCTGCCAGGCTCCGCCGTCCACCCTGACCTGTACGTTCGTCACCCCGATGTGCTGCGCCCATGCCTCACCGGCGATCATCACCTGACCCGCCTTGGGCCGAGCGAACGGACGCGGCGTGTCGATCCGGCTCGACGGCTTGACCGGGCCGCGCTCGGCCCAGCCCCGCTGCGTCCAGTAGGCCTGGTCCCGGGCGTACGTGGTCAGGGTGAGCTGGGTGAGCCATTTGGTGGCGCCGACGTAACCGTAGAGACCGGGGGTGATCATCCGGGCTGGGAAGCCATGCTCGGCGGGCAGCGGCTTGCCGTTCATTCCGATCGCGACCAAGGCGTCCCGACTGTCGGTCAGCGCCTGCACGGGCGTGCTGACGGTGAAACCGTCGACAGACCTACTGAGCACCTGATCGGCCCCCGGCTGGACGCCGGCGCGTGCCAGCAGATCCCTCACCCGGACGCCCAGCCACCGCGCACCGCCGATGTAGGGTCCGCCGACTTCGTTGCTGACGCAGTTCAGCGTGATGTCCTTCTCGATCATCGGCAGCGCCAGCAGATCGTCCCAGCTGAGGCTGAACGGCCGGTCGACCATGCCGTCGATGCGCAACGTCCAGCCGTCCAGTTCGACGCCGGGCACGATCAGGCTGGTGTCGACCCGGTAGAAGTCGGCGTTCGGGGTCACCCACGGTGCGATCTCGGGCACGTCCAATCCGGAGGGAAGGGGAGCCAACGGCTGGGCGGGTCTGGGCAGCGTCACGTCGGACGGCAGCCGCCTGCCGATGCTCAGGAACTGGCCGCTGAGCAGGGCGATCACGCTACCCGCGCCGGTTACCGCCGTTCCGGTAAGGAAGGCTCGCCGGGGAAGCGCGTGGACGGCGCCGGTCTGCGCGGCGGGTTCGGCCGCGGCTCGGAGCAGCGACCGCAGCACCACCGCGCCGACCGCACCGGTGATCAGCGCAGGCACGACCGCGAACTGCCCCGCCGCCGGGGAACCGACAGCCGCAACCGCGGCGACCACGGTGAGCAGGGCGGGGCCCGCCCACCCGACCCAACCGAATCGCCGCGCCAGAGTCCCGACGACCGCTCCCAAGGCCAGCATGGTCGCTAGCACCGCACCGATCAGCACCGGTTTGTCCGAGGTGCCGAGGGTGGCGACCGCCCATTCTTTGACAGGCGTCGGCGTCAGGTCGATGACGCGAGCGCCGACGGCGAGGGCCGGGGAGGCGTCCGGTGCGATCAACCCGGCGACCAGGTGACCCGCGGCCAATCCGGCGAGCGCGGCCATCAGCCCCGCCGTGCCGGCTCGCAGCGAGAGTCGGGACGTGTCGTCGGTGGACATGGACACCTCCTGGTTCACACCTGATTCGGTGCGGACGTCCTGCCGGATTGGTGTGAGTCGAGCGTAGTTTCTCGTCGTCGGGTGAGCCCCGATCGCCCGCCAGCGCGCGGGACTCGACCGATAGCGGCGCCCCCGGTCGTAGGGTGGTGGTTTTCCTGGAAAGGATGAGCGCGTGGCTTTCAGCCTGTTTCGCCGACCTCGCCGACCTCGCCGGCGTCCGAGCGGCCCGGCGGCTCGACCGGAGCCCCACGTGGTGGTGCTCGATCCCGCCGAACCTGCCGAGCATCCGATTCCCCAAGGCGTCCGGACGGCCGCCGGCTGGGCCTGGAGAGTACTGCTGTTCGCGGCCGTGGTGTGGGGGATCGGCTGGTTGCTGTCGGAGTTTTCCGGGGTCACGGTGCCGCTCGGCATCGCATTCCTGCTGACCGCCCTGCTGTGTCCCCTGGCCCATCGCCTCAAGCAGTGGAACTGGCCGCCGCTGCTGGCCGCAGCCGGAGGGCTGCTGGTGATGGTGCTGGTGGTCGTGGCCATCGGCTGGGGGATCGGCGCGACCGCGGTGCGGCAGGCGCCCGCGCTGGTCGACGAGACCGTCGCTGGGTTCCATACCTTTATGCAGTGGCTGGCGGGCGACCCGCTGTACATCGACCAGGCCCAGATCGACCAGTGGATGGGCTCGCTGACCAACTGGATCTCCGACTCCCGCGCGGTGCTCGCCGGTTTCGCAGGCAAGATCGGGGCCTCGGTCGGGCACTTCTTCGCCGGGATCGCGATCGCGATGATCGCCACCTTCTTCTTCCTGGCCGAGGGCCAACAGCTGTGGCGGGGCTTCGTCGGCATTCTGCCGGCCCGCTACCGAGAATCGACTCATGCCGCGGCCGAGCGCGGATGGGCCTCGCTGGTCAGCTACATGCGCGCACAGGTGATCGTCTCGGCCGTGGACGCGGCCGGCGTCGCGATCATCGCCGCCATCATCGGGGTGCCGATGGCCTTGGCGCTGTTCGCTTTGACCTTCGTGGTCTGCTTCGTGCCGGTGGTCGGAGCGGTGATCGCCGGAACGGTGGCCACCTCGCTGGCACTGATCACCCAGGGCTGGGTGGCGGCGCTGATCATGCTGGGTGGCACGATCGCGGTGATGTGGCTGGAGTCGCACCTGTTGCAGCCGCTGCTGCTGGGCCGGGCGGCCTCGCTGCATCCGCTCGCGGTGCTGATCGGCATCGCCGTCGGCGCCACCGTGGGTGGCATCGTGGGGGCTCTGGTGGTGATCCCGGTGATGGCCTTCGGCGTCGCGTTCATCCGTCATCTGCGGGGCATGCCAGTCGGGAGCCTGGAGAGTAAGGGCAAACCCTGAGCTTTCGCTCTTTCTATATTGGAAAGCCAGGTTTATATTTGCTGCATGGCAACTGAACCCGACCTCACCGACATCCTCGAAGAACTCGCCGCCGGACGGATCGACGCGTCCGAGGCGGCGCGGCGCATCGACGCGCTCAAGGCCGCCGCCGCGCAGGCCGAGCAGACCGCCGAGCCGTCGGACGCGGAGGTGGCCGACGAAGTCGCCGCCGACTCTCCCCAGCACTCCGCCGGCGTCTTCAGCCAGCCGCCGTTCGTCGAGCAGGACGAGCCGCCCACCCAGCGCCGCGCCAGCGGCGCCAAGGGCGTTGACCGGATCAGCGTGCGGGCCGTGGCGCGCCGCGTCCGGATCGTCGGCGACGGCAGCGTGGCCACGGCGTCCGTGGACGGGCCGCATGTGCTGCGCCGCAGTGGTTCGGTGCTCGAGGTGACCAGCGACGGCGATCAGGGGCCGAGCCTGGACGGCTTCATCCTGCGTCCGCCGCGCAGTTTCGACGACCTGCGAGCGCTCGGGCTCGGCAAGGAACTGCTGGTGCGGGTGAACCCCACCATCGCGGTGGATGCCGAGGTGACCGCGGGAATGCTGACCACCGAGGGCGTCCCGTTCCTGGGCAGGGTGCGGGTCACCGCCGGCGGGGCCACCCTCGATCGGGTCGCCGAGGCCAGTGACGTACTGGTGCAGGCCGGATCGGCGAGCATCCGGGGCGATCTGGCGTCCGGGCGTTCAAGGGTTCGCTGCGAGTCCGGCTCCCTCGACATCGAGTTGGGCGATCGGTCGAATGTGACGGTGCGCACCGAGGTCCAGCTGGGCAAGGTGAGCTGGGCTGGCGCCGACAACGACAACGTGGACGAGGTGGTGCTCGGCAACGGCGCCGCCCGGCTCGACGTGGGCGTCGTGATGGGCTGGGCAACGATCAAGGCCGACCTGCGGTGAGCGGCCTGCGTCCACCGACCGACTGCCCGGTGTGCGGCGACGAACTCATCACCAGCCGGCTCGGCTGTCCCGGCTGCGGCACGGAGCTGTCCGGTCACTTCGCTCGCTGCGCGTTCTGCGCCCTGGATGCCAAGGAGCTGGAGTTGCTCACGGTCTTCCTCAGCTCGCGCGGCAACCTGCGCGAGGTCGAGAAGCACCTCGGGGTCTCCTATCCGACCGCGCGCTCCCGGTTCACCGATCTGCTGGTGAAGCTGGGCCTGGCCGGTGAGCCGGACGGCGCGGCGTCCGATACGCGCGAGCAGGTGCTCGCCCAGGTCGCCGCCGGCACGCTCGCCCCCGACAAGGCCGCCGCGCTGCTCGCCCGGCTGCCCTGAACCCGGGGACTGTCCCTCTCGCTCGATTTTCGCAGTCCGGGGACGGTTCTTTTTGTGAGAAAAGCGAACGAAAAGAACCGTCCCCGGCGTGCGAAAAGCGCACGAAAAGAACCGTCCCCGGTGTGCGACCTCCGGATGTGCGACGGGGACGGCTGCCGGGCTTGTCGCCTGAGAGGAAGCCGTCCCCGTTTGGGAGTCGATGGGAAAGGGGTCAGCCCACGTAGGGCTCGACCTCGCGGATGGTCACGTCGATCGGCTTGCCGTTGGGGGCCGAGTAGGTGGCGGTCTCGCCGATCCTCTTGCCGATGATCGCCGAGCCCAGCGGGGACTGCGGCGAGAAAACCTCCACGTCGGTGTTGCCGGCCAGTGCCATCAACTCGCGCGAGCCCAGCAGGAAGGTGTCGGTGTCGTCGGGGTCGTCGTCGTAGTAGATCGTCACCTTGCAGCCGGGGGAGACCTCGTCGGCGGCACCGCTGGGGGCCTCGCCCACCTGCGCGTGGCGAAGCATCGATTCCAGTTGCCGGATTCGTAGCTCCTGCTGCCCCTGTTCGTCGCGAGCCGCGTGATAGCCCGCGTTCTCGCTCAGATCCCCTTCGTCGCGGGCGCGCGCGATCTTCGCGGTCACCGCCGCGCGGCCGGCGCCCTTGAGGTGTTCGAGTTCCGCCGTTGCGGCGTCGAATGCCTCCTGGGTCAGCCAGACCGTGTCAACCTGCTCGTCAGCCATCGAGCGAGCCTACCAACTTCACCGACGGCGTTCAGGTCGGCCCGCAGCTGTCCACGGTGACCGTGGTTCCACGCTTGAAGGTGCGCAGGCTCACCTCGACCTTGGTGACCCGCTCCGTCCCCGGCGGAATCTCCACCCAGCGCTCGCCGACCCGCTCGTAACTGACCGCCTGGACGACAAGGAAGCACTTCGCCGCCTGCGCCGGATCGGGACGGTCGACCGCAAGCGTCGCCCGCAGCTCGTTGTCGGAGGCCACGGCGAAGGCATCGATCCGGCCGGTGACAGGGGGGTTCGCGCGATGGGACGCCACCCACACCACGTAACCGATCAGGGCCAGGACGACCAGGCCGACGACCGCGATCACCGCCGCCGACAGGCGCTTGGGCGGGTACCGCCGGCGGATCCGTTCGCGGTCTGCTGCGGTGATCGTCACCCGGCCATTCTGCCCGTCCGCCGAGTGGATCGCGCAGCCGCCCGGCCACGGCGCTGGGCACAATGGCGCCCATGTCCACCACCAGCGCGATCCGCGTGGACGCGTCCGGCGAGCCGCTGCGGCTGCTGCACGTCCATGCCCATCCTGACGACGAGTCGTCCAAGGGTGCCGCCACCACGGCCAAGTACGTGGCGCAGGGCGTCCAGGTGCTGGTCGCCACCTGCACCGGCGGCGAGCGCGGATCGATCCTCAATCCGAGGATGGACACCCCGGAGAACTGGGCCCGGATCTCCACCCTGCGCACCGAGGAGATGGCCCGGGCCAAGACCATTCTCGGCATCGATCAGACCTGGCTCGGCTTCGTCGATTCCGGCCTGCCCGAAGGCGATCCGCTGCCGCCGCTGCCCGAGGACTGCTTCGCGTTGCAGGACGTCGACGTGGCGGCCGGGGCGTTGGTCAAGGTGATCCGCGAGTTTCGTCCGCATGTGCTGACCACCTACGACGAGAACGGCGGCTACCCGCACCCCGACCACATCATGTGCCACAAGGTCTCGATGGCGGCCGTCGAGGCGGCCACCGACCCCGGCGTGTGGCCCGAGCACGGCCCCGCCTGGCAGGTGCTCAAGGTCTACTACCACATGTCCTTCCATCGGACCCGGCTGGCCAAGCTCGACGAGCTGATGCACACCCACGGCTTGGAGAGCCCCTACGCCGAGTGGTTGAAGAACTGGGAGCGCGACGAGGTCGAGGACCGGCTGACGACCTTCGTCCCGTGCGGGGACTATTTCCCGCTGCGGGACCATGCCCTGCGCGCGCACGCCAGCCAGATCGACCCCGACGGGCCGTGGTTCGCCGTGCCGCTGGCCATCCAGCAGGCCGGCTGGCCCACCGAGGACTTCCAGTTGGTGAAGTCGATGGTGCCCGTCACGTTGCCCGAGGACGACCTGTTCGCGGGCATCGACACCCGGACTCCGATTACGCTCGACACATGGTCCTACTCGATCTAGCGGACGCCAGCTGGTTCCCCCTGCTGATGGTGATCGTCATCGGCGCGGTGATGTTCCTGCTTTACCTCAGCATGCGACACGAGATCGGCAAGATCCGGGTGCCGCGAAGCGGAGCGACCCAATCGCCGCGGAGCCCCGCCGAGGAATAGTCCCGACGGGATCAGGCCGGCGAGGTCGTCGTCGTGGAGCCCGTCCGCTGGGGGCGTCCAGTGGCCTACTCGCCCGTGATCGCCACCCGCCAGGGCCGGACGCGGACCTCCAGCAGCCCGCACGCGACACTGCCGTCGTCGGTCTGCGCGGCCGCCACGACTCGACGGGCGGCCTCGACCGAGGTCGTCCGGACGATCGTCATGCCGCCCCCCGGCGTGTCGGGCAGCGGTCCGCCGGCGATCAGCACACCGTCGGCCTGCAGTTCACCCAGGAATCGCAGATGTTTTGGGAAGTCCGGTGACGCGAAGACCCCCGCCGGCGGCGCGGAGGGGCCGGCCGTGTGCTCGAGGACGAACCACAGCTCGCCGCCGTCCTCGTGAGCAGCCCGGACGCCGGCGTAGCTACCCAGCACGCTCACCCAGCCCCCGGCGTACTCGTCACGGGCCGCACCTGGCTCGTCGTAGGCCTCCCAGCCGCTGTGTTCCAGGGTCACCAGCGTGGCCTCCGGATCGCCGGTCGGGGTGAAGCTCACCGTCACCCGGGTGGCGGAGTCGGCGCTGCGTCCCGGGTGCCAGGTGAAGGTCACGGCGCCCGGTTCGTCCTCGACGAGAACGGTGCCCCAGATCGCGACTTGGCCCGCGGGACCGGTCTCGACGATCTGCCCGCCCTCGAACGCGACGCTGCCGCCGGCGCCGAAGCAGCCATGGCTGGCGAGCGGCCACCAGTCGCCGATCTCACGCAGGAACAGCCGGTAGGCCGTCGGCTGATCGCAGGCGACGAGCACCTGGCGGCGGAGCGGGGGAAGGCTCATCGGCGGTTCCTTTCGACATGCTCGGCGAAGGCGCCGAGCGCGGTGTCCCACTGGGCGACCAGCCACCGCTGGACGACGTCCAGGCCATCCGGGGCGAGCGCGTAGAGGTTGCGGGTGCCGACCGATCGGTGCTCGACCAGACCGGCGCCCTCGAGCACCTTCAGATGCTTGCTCACCGCCGGCCGTCCGACCGGCAGCGCGTCGGCGAGAGTTCCCACGGCCTGCGGGCCGTCGCGCAGCACCTCGACGATCCGGCGCCGGGTCGGATCTCCGAGCGCGTCGAGCGCAACGTGGGCTTGGTTACTCATGGGCAACGGTTACTCTACGGCAACCATATGTCGCGGGCAATATGTCGGCCCCTACCCGGGGGCGTCGCTCAGTTCGCCGGGCACGTCCTCGCTCGAAGCAGCATTGATCAGCACTCGCCGGCGAGGGCGGTCCCGGTGACGTGCTCGTAGGCTGGGGTTGTCGGCGGCGTCGCGGAAGCAGCGTGGCGGGCCGCCGGAGTTCGACACGAAGCCCTCGCCACTCGTCAGGAGTTCAGCGCATGACCAACCGGCTCGCCGAGTCGTCCAGCCCCTACCTGCTCCAGCACGCGGACAACCCGATCGACTGGTGGCCATGGACGCCCGAGGCGTTCGACGAGGCTCGGCGGCGCGACATCCCGATCCTGCTCAGCGTCGGGTACGCCGCCTGCCACTGGTGCCACGTGATGGCCCACGAATCGTTCGAGGACGCGGAGGTGGCGGCCCTGGTGAACGAGAACTTCGTGGCGGTCAAGGTGGACCGCGAGGAGCGTCCCGACGTCGACGCGGTCTTCATGAAGGCGACCCAGGCGCTCACCGGGCAGGGCGGTTGGCCGATGACGGTCTTCCTCACGCCCGACGGCCGTCCGTTCTTCGCCGGCACCTACTATCCGCCGCAGCCGGCGCACGGGCTGCCGTCCTTCACCCAGCTGGTCACCGCGCTGGCGGACGCCTGGACCTCCCGCCGCGACGAGGTGCTGACCAGCGCCGACGCCATCGTCGCCCACGTTGCCGGCGAGTTCGGCACGCTGCCGGCGTCCGGCGGGCTTGATCTGGCGCGGCTGTCCGAGCAGGTGTCCGCCGACTTCGACCCTGTGCACGGCGGCTTCGGACGCGCGCCGAAGTTCCCGGCGCCAGGCCTGATCGACGCGCTGCTGGTCACCGGTGAGCCCGCCTCGCTCGATCTTGCCCAGCGCAGTCTGGAGGCGATGCTGCGCGGCGGCATCCACGACCAGGTCGGCGGCGGCTTCCACCGCTACAGCGTGGATGCCGGCTGGGTGGTGCCGCACTTCGAGAAGATGCTGTACGACAACGCGTTGCTGCTCGGCAGCTACACCCGGGCCTGGTGCCGAACCGCCGATCACGACCGCGGGCTGCGGCTGCTGTTCGAGCGCGCCGTCCGCGGCATCGTTCGCTTCCTCGCCGACGACCTACAGCTGGAGGGTGGCGGTTTCGCCGCGAGCCTGGACGCCGACTCGTGCGACATCCGCGGCATGGTGCACGAGGGCATCTACTACGCCTGGTCGGCGGAGCTGCTGCGCGATGCCCTGGGCGAGGCGGACGCCGAATGGGCCTGTGAGGTGTTTCACGTCACCGAGCAGGGCACCTTCGAGCATGGTCTCTCCACCCTGCAACTGCGCGGCACGCCGGACTGGAATCGCCTGGACGGCGTCCTTCGCCGGCTGCGCGAGGTGCGGTCCGGGCGGTTCGCACCGGCGCGCGACGACAAGCTGGTGGCCGCTTGGAACGGCTTCGCCATCGATGCTCTGGTGAACGCCGCCCTGGTGTTCGGGGAGTCCGAGTGGCTGACGATGGCCGAGCAAGCGGCGCAGGCCTCGTGGCGGCTGATGGTCGATGGCGAACTGCGCCGGTCCGGGCTGGACGGCGTCCCCGGCGACGCCTCCGGGATGGCCGACGACTACGGTGCGCTGGCGCTCGGCTACGCCCGGCTGGCCGGAGCGCGTGGCGACGCGGTGTGGTTGCAGCGGGCCGAGGGACTGCTGGCGGCTGCGCAGGAGCGCTTCGGTGCCGAGGACGGCGGCTTCCACGATGCGCCCACCGACGGCAACGGCGTCCAGCCGTTCGCCCGGGCCCGCGACACCGCCGACAACCCGACGCCGTCGGGGACGGCCTGCCTGGTCGCCGCACTGAGGTTGGTGGCGCTGCTGGCCGACCGGCCCGATCTCGGCACCCGGGCCGATCGTGCCGCGACGACGCTGCGTGGCGTACTGCAGGCGGCCCCCAGGTTCGCCGGCTGGGCGTTCGCCGATGCGTTGATCGCCGACCAGGCCGCGAAGCAGCTCGGGCCCGCCGTCGCGGTCCTGGTGACTCCCGAGGTTGCCGATCCGACCGGAGGCGACCGGTCGGCCGTGCGGACGCCGGCGTCCGGTGCCGACCTGGGCGAACTGACCCGCGCCGCGGCGCGGATGGCTCCGGCCGGCACCGCCTTGGTCGTGGGACCGCCGGGCACGCCCGGGTTCGCCCACCATTTCGACGACCGGGACGCCCGCGAGGGCGAGACGACCGCCTACGTCTGCCGGGGGACAGTCTGTTTCGAGCCGGCCACCGACCTGCCGCGGCTGCGTTCCGCGTTGTGGCAGCGAGTCTGAGCAGTAGTTCGGGCCGGCGTCGGCAGGAGCAGCGGTGGCCGTCCGTGCGAATCGGTGGCGGGTGGGAGATGACGTCCCCCGTTCGGGTGATCGCGGAGCGCGCCCACTGATGCGAGAATGTGCGGAGCCCGTGACCTCTCCGGGCGTGATCATGGAAGGTGCTCATCATTCTCACGCGCAGAATCGCCCCCGTTCTCGTGGCCTCCGGTCTGACCGCCGCGGTTGCTCTTGCCGGTTGCTCGGCCCCCGACCCCAAGCCGACCGTCGATCAGGCTGTCAAAGCGCTCAGTGCGCGACAGGCGGCGACCACGACGATCCGCCTCGACACCACCGCCGAGGACCTCGACACCGTGGCGAAGGCACTGGAGCAGGACGCCGATCCGTCTCGCCTCGCCCAGCTGAATGCCGCCTTCAAGGTGATCCCGATGGTCAGCATCAGCACAGCCACTCGCGCGCACGAGGGCACCCTGCAGCAGGCGACGTCCCTGGACAAGGTCGACTTCGCCACCCGGGTGATGGTGGGTGACAAGCCGCTCGAGATCGTCAAGGTCAACGACAAGGGCTTCCTGCGGGTCGACGTGGACGGCATCGGTCAGCAGACCGGGCTGTTCACCGGCAGCCAGGTGCGGATGATGGCGGCCAGCCTCGCGGCGAGCAAGCCGTGGGTGAACGACCTGATCGACGGCAAGTGGATGCAGGTCGACGCCGCGACGATGAATGAACTGGCGGCCAAGGCCACCCAGCAGAGCGCGGCACCGCAGGTGACCGACCCGTCCAAGTATCTCGACGTGGTGACCGCCAACTCCACCGTGACGAAGGTGAACGACACCACCTACACCGTGGTCACCGACGCGAAGGGCCTGATCAAGGGTCTCGCCGACGTCGACCCCAACGACGACTTCTCCAGCGAGGATGCCGACAAGGCGATCGCCGACCTGCAGGACGGCGCCAACCTGGACACGACGCTGACCATCGAGTCGGGCGCGCTGACCAAGGCCTCGATCGACCTCGCCGACGTGATCAAGACCTGGCCGAAGGCGAAGGAGGGTTCGCAGGACGATTCCCTGCGTCGGCTGCAGGCCGCGCAGTTCAAGCTGAACCTGGTGGCCGAGTTCAGCGATCAGGTCGACATCACCGAGCCGGCCTCGGCGACGACCATCCCCGATGCGGACGTGAAGGCGCTGCTGGACAGCCTGCCCGGCAACCGCTGAGTTCTATTCGACGTCGACGGCGTCCGTGCCCGGGATCACCGGGCCGGGCGCCGTCCGGCGTTTCTGCGGTCGACGGCGTCCGAGAACGGCACATATCGCGCGCCAAGCGAGCGCTGGTGATGGGCGTGCGTCACCCGACGTACCGGGCCGGGCCGGTCGCTCGGCAGGACGGAAACGTTTGCTACGAATCCGTAACCTACGGTATCGTAGGTATGTGTCCAAGGCGCGTGAACAGCCTCTCAGCCAGGCTGACGTCCCGGTTCCCAAGCCGCTGCTGCGCGGGTGGCTGCATCTGGTGATGACCCCGATCGCGCTGCTCGCCGGGATCACCCTGATCGTCCTGGCACCCACCCAGTCGGGTCGGATCGGGGGTGCGGTGTGGCTGCTTGCCGCCGTCGAACTCTTCGGCGTCAGCGCGCTCTACCACCGCGGGCACTGGGGGGAACGAACCCAGCTGATGCTGCGTCGGCTCGACCACGCCAACATCTTCGTCTTCATCGCGGCGTCCTACACGCCCCTGGCGTTGGCCTTGCTCAGCCCGCCGAGCCGGAACGCGCTGCTCTGGTTCGTCTGGCTCACCGCGATCGCCGGGGTGTTCTTCAACCTGGTCTGGATCTCGTCACCACGCTGGCTGCACACCCTGCTCTACCTGCTGATGGGGTGGGCCGCTCTCGGCTGGCTCGGCGAGTTCTGGGCCAATGCGCCGCTGCCGGCATTCGTGCTGATTGCCGTCGGCGGCTTCGTCTACAGCGGCGGTGCGGTCGTGTACGCGCTCAAGCGGCCCGATCCGTCGCCCCGCTACTTCGGATACCACGAGATCTTCCACGCCTGCACGGTGGTGGCGGCGATCTGCCATTTCGTCGCCATCGCCCTGGTCACGCTGCGCTGAGCGCCGACGACTACTCTCGCCGAGAGCCGTCACGGCACATTTCGTGATGGTGAGGCCAGGAGGAGGCGTCCGTATGGATCTCGATACCGGATCCGGCAGCAGCACAACGCGGCCTTCCCGGCCGGATGACACCGTTCCGATCGGTGTGGCTATCGGAGCCGCCCTCGCTGTCGCCGTGCTCGGATGGATCGCCGGGTTCTGCGGGACATCGACCGTGGTCAACTGGACTTCGCTGATGACCCGTGAGATTCCAGGCCTGCTATTCGGAATAGTCCTGGCGGCCATGGCTCTCGTGACGGCACTCGCGACCCTCGTCGCTCTCCTGGCGAGTCGAGTGCTTGCTCGATGGCGCGGGACGCGCCGGTCCTGGCTGCTCGGGTCGGCGCTGGCGTTCGCCCTGGGCGCAGTGGCCGGGGGACTCTCCTTCCTCGGCACGATCCCAGCTACTCATGCCTGAGGACGTTCACGGGACGGCGGTCCTGGCTCGTGTGGGCTGCCAGCCCGGGTAGGCGCGTCCGCCGAGTTGGACCGTGGCACTACCCGAGAGGGTGCGTCACGCCGGTATTCTGACCGGCATGGAGTTGGCCACTCGCGTCGCCCGAGTGCTGTCGGCGCTCGATCCGACCGGGTTGCTCTATCGCACCTACGAGCAGCGGCTGCTCGCCGAGTTGACCCCCGACCGGCTGCCTCGGCATATCGCGGTGATGGCGGACGGCAACCGTCGTTGGGCTCGCCGCAACGCCCCCGCTGAACCCGTCGCCGTCGGCTACGACGCCGGCGCCGACAAGCTCAAGGAGTTCGTCGGCTGGTGCGAAGAGGTGGGTATTCCGACGGTCACCGTCTGGGTGCTGTCCACCGAGAACCTCGACCGTTCCAGCGATCACGAGTTCGGCCCGCTACTGCAGGTGATCGAAGATCTGGTGGTCGATCTCGCCGCCGACGGCCCGTGGCGGGTGCAGGTCGTCGGCGACCTCAACCTGCTGCCGCCGACGATGGCGGCGCGGTTGCGCGAGGCGTCCGCCAGCACCGAGGGACGCAACGGCATGCACGTCAACATCGCCGTCTCCTACGGCGGACGCCACGAGCTGCGCGACGCTTTCCGCTCGCTGTTGGCCGTCGAGGCCGCCAAGGGCACCAGTCTGGAGGAGTTGTCCCACACCCTGGAGATCGACCAGATCGCCTCGCACCTGTACACCGCAGGGCAACCCGACCCCGATCTGGTGATCCGCACCTCGGGCGAGCAGCGACTCTCCGGCTTCCTGATCTGGCAGTCGGCGCACAGCGAGTTCTACTTCCACGAGGCGCTGTGGCCCGACTTCCGCAAGGTCGACTTCATCCGCGCGCTGCGCTCATACGCCCAGCGGGAGCGCCGCTTCGGCCGCTGACGGTTGCCACCGTTGGTCGGGCCTGTCGAGACCCCGGGCTCGCGCCCTGCGCCCTGGTTCACGCCCCGATCCGTAGGGCCCTCCCTAACTACCTGTGCCCTCCCCCTAGGGGGAGGCTAGAACTAGTTAGGCAGGGGTTTACGGTTGGTGGCAAGGGGAGATGGCGTCAGCCGTCGGAGAGCAGGATCTCGGTGAGCGCGGCCCGCAGCGGGCCGGGGAGGTCGATGCCGTCCAGCCTGCGCACCACCTCCAGCGTGTCACCGGGGCGGCTGATCATCGCCCACGCCCGCTCCTTCGCGGCGTAGTCGCACTGCGCCGTGTTCAGGATCTCGAACAGCCGTTCGTTGATCGTCGGGCCGCCGCCATGGTGCGGATTCGTCAGCGTCAGCGCCGCGCCGTCGGCGGTGGCGACCTCGCCGAGGTCGATGGTCAGCCGGCCGGCGCCGGGGGTGGCCACGCCGCCGTCCACGCTCTCGGCATTGCTGATGCCGTGCAGGATCACCGTCCAGCGGCGCCGCTCCGCCACCACGTCCAGTTCGCCGTTGGCGGGCGCAATGGTGAACCGGGCGGCGTCGTCATCCCACTCCAAGGTTGTCCGGACGGCCCGTGGCGCGGCGGCGTCGTCGTCCTCGTACAGGGTGAACGAGCCGGTCGCCCCCGCGAAGACATGCACCTCGAACGCGGACGGATTGCCCACCCCGTACTCCTCGGGGGCGGTCATCGGCACGATCGCGCCCGGACGGGCCAGCACCGGATAGCCGGACAGCGGCCGATGCAGGTGCACCGTCCGTCCGCCCGAGTAGCCCAGGCCGGTGAAGAAGTCGATCCACGGACCCTCCGGTAGCCAGGTGGTCACCGCACCCAGCCCGGTGACGCGATCGGCCGGAGCGGTGATCGGCGCCACCAGCAGCTTCGAGCCGAACAGGAAGGTGTTGCGCGAGCCGAAGGCGCGCGGCACGTAGATGTCGCCCTGACGATCGACGTGATACAGCGGACGGCACAGCGCCCGGTTGGTGCGATGAGCCCGCTCGTTCATCGTGTATAGGTAGGGCAGCAGCCGATGTCGCAGCCGCAGGAAGTCGACCATCACCGTGGCGTGCTCGGCCGGATAGTTCCACGGCTCCTTGCCCATGAACCGGCTCAGCGTGGAATGCAGTCGGTTGATCGGCGAGAAGGTGCCCAGCTGGAACCACCGGGTGACCAGTTCGTTGTCCCGGTAGCCGAACATGTGGCCGCCGATGTCGTGGCTCCACCAGCCGAAGCCGACATTCGCGGCCGTCGCGGTGAAGCGCGGCTGGAACTCCAGGCTGCCCCACGAGTTGATCGTGTCGCCGGAGAAACCCACCGGGTAGCGGTGCGAACCCGGTCCGGCGTAGCGCGAGAAGGTGATCGGACGCTGCCCGCGCCGCGCGCTGTCCAGGTAGTGAAAGTGGTTCAGCAGCCACAGGGGATCCAGCCCGGCCAGCGACGAATGGGTGCCCTGCTGCCAGTCCAGCCACCAGAAGTCGACGCCCTCGTCCTCCAACGGGTGGTGCACCTGTTCGAAATAGTTGGTCACGAACTTCTGATCGGCGATGTCGAAGTCGACCGGCTGCTCGGACGCCGGATCGATGCCCATCGCGGCCGCCATCCGCGGGTAGGCCTCCTCGAACGCCCGGACGCCGTCGGCCGGATGCACGTTCAGCGCCACCTTCAGCCCGTGCTCATGCAGCCAGGACAGCAGCTCCTCGGGATCCGGGATCAGCTCCCGGTTCCAGGTGTAGCCGGTCCAGCCGGTGCCGTACTCGGGCGGAACGTCGACCAGATGCCAGTCCATGTCGAGCACCGCGACGCTGAACGGGATGTGCGCGGCGGCGAACCGGCTGATCAGCTCCTGGTACTCCTCAGCCGTGTAGGGGTGATAGCGGCTCCACCAGTTGCCCAGCGCCCAGCGGGGCAGCAGCGGTTGCGGGCCGGTCAGCCGATGGAAGTCGTCCAGCGCCTGCTGGTAGGCATCGCCGTGGGCGAACAGATAGATGTCGGTGTTGCCGGAGGTCCGCGGCGCCACCCAGCCGTCGGCGTCCAGCGCCATCGCGGTGGAGTCGTCGAGCACCGCCGAGCCGAGGTAGCTGAGCACGCCGTCCTCCAGGTCGGTGGGGCCGTCGACCTCGTCCAGGGTGCGGGCGGTGCCGCCCAGATTGGCGTCCCCGCCGCCCCAGAGCTGCTGGCGTTCGCCGTAACGCCAGGTGCGGCGATGCCCGGTGCCCCCGGCCTGGTGCGCGTACAACCCGCCCGGACTGAACGGCAGCTCGTCGTAGCTGAGCTGCACGGTGGCGGTGACGATCTCGATGCCGTGCCTGGTCCGGTTGACCCTGAACTCGACCGGTTCGAAGTCGCGGTTGATCACCATCTGGGTGGCGCGATCCTCGAACTGGCCCTCAGGCGAATACTCGAGGCGGAACAGTGCGTTACTCAGCACGGTGATCCGGTAATGCTCGCCGCACACCTGGGATTCGGCGGGCGCCAGTGGTGTGGTGGCCATTCTCAACCGGTCCGGAAGCGTCATGAATCGCAGTCTAGGGACCGCCGCGCTCGTGCCGACCGGCATTCTGCGCCGACCGCAAACAACGATCGGGATCGGGCACCGACAGCCGTGCCCGATCCCGATCCTTGTTCGCGGGTGCCGCCGCGACGTCGACCTCGTGCCGCCGCGCGGCGCCCACAGCATGCGGCACGCGAACAGCAGATGAACGGGCTCCGCTGCCCGGCGTGCCGCGCGTCCGGATGGCCGGTCGGCTGCTTACAGTGCAAGTGCGGTCACCTCAATGACCGTCCAGGAGGAAACGATGCGTCGTTTGACCCGCACCGGTCGAACCCGCGGGCCACTACCAGGGCCCGAACTTCCCGGCTGACACAACTATGTGGGCCGGCGGGGGTGCAGCGTCGGCCTCAGGACAGGACCGCTCGTGCCCCGTACAGCAAGCAGTTCCCGCAGCTTCACCGCCACCGCCGCCGATATCTCGGTGCGGACCTATGTGATCGACACCTCCGTCCTGCTCAGTGACCCGCACGCCGTGCGCAACTTCCACGAGCATGAGGTGATCGTGCCGATCGTGGTGGTCACCGAGCTGGAGGCGAAGCGGAACCATCCCGAGCTGGGCTACTTCGCCCGGACGGCGCTGCGCTACCTCGACGAACTGCGGTTGGCGAACGGACGGCTCGATCTGCCGCTGCAGGTCAACGACGACGGCGGCACCCTGCACGTGGAGCTCAACCACTCCGACCAGACCGTCCTGCCGCACGGCTTCCGCCTCGGTGACAATGATTCACGCATCCTCGCGGTGGCGTTGAACTACTCCGCTGAGGGACGCGACGTCGTCCTGGTCAGCAAGGACGTCCCGTTGCGGGTGAAGGCGTCCGCGGTCGGCCTGGCTGCGCAGGAGTACCTGCACGAGCAGCCCATCGACACCGGCTGGACGGGCATGGCCGAGGTCGGGGTCGAGCGGGCCAGTGTCGACGCCCTCTACGCCTCGGGCAGCGCGCTCATTCCCGAGGCCGTCGATCTGCCCTGCCACAGCGGCGTCGTGATGCACACCGCGGGGGCGACCGCGCTGGGCCGGGTGCTGCCGGACGGCGCCGTGAAGCTGGTTCGGGGCGAGCGCGACTGCTTCGGGATCCACGGACGTTCCGCCGAACAGCGGGTGGCGCTCGATCTGCTGCTCGACCCGGCGGTGGGCATCGTCTCGCTCGGCGGCAAGGCCGGCACCGGCAAATCGGCTCTCGCGCTGTGCGCCGGCCTGGAGGCGGTACTGGAGCGCCAGTTGCACTCGAAGGTGATCGTGTTCCGGCCGCTGTACGCCGTCGGTGGTCAGGAACTCGGCTACCTGCCGGGTGCCGAGGGCGAGAAGATGGCGCCCTGGGCGCAGGCCGTGTTCGACACCCTCGGCTCGGTCACCAATCGCAACGTCATCGAAGAGGTGATGGCCCGCGACCTGCTCGAAGTGCTGCCGCTCACCCACATCCGGGGTCGCTCGCTGCACGACGCGTTCGTGATCGTGGACGAGGCCCAGTCGCTGGAGCGCAACGTGCTGCTCACGGTGCTGTCCCGGATCGGGCAGAACTCCCGGGTGGTGCTGACCCATGACGTCGCGCAGCGCGACAACCTGCGGGTCGGACGCCACGACGGCGTCGTCGCGGTCGTCGAGAAGCTCAAGGGGCACCCGCTGTTCGCCCATGTCACGCTGACCCGTTCGGAGCGCTCACCCATTGCTGCGCTGGTCACCGACCTGCTTGAGGACATCGGGATCTAGTCTGTCGGGGTTTCGCCGGCGTGATGTCGACAAGCTCAACCAGCGTTGGTTGAGCTTGTCGACGCTTGCGAGTTGACTTGTCGAAACCCCCTTGCCAGAGCCACCTCTCCGGCCTCGACAAGCTCACCGACGGGGTCGTCGCTCAGGCCTGCGCCACAGCTTCGGGCGCGGACGCCGGTGCCAACCGGGCGAGGCAGAGTTCCGGCCCGACCCAGGGCCGCAACTCGGCCACGGTCTCCGCGGCATCACCCGCCGCGAGGTAGCCCCGCATCATGCCGAGATGGATGCGGCACACGGTGGTGTCGCCGCCGAGGGTCAGGTCTCGGAACGGGCACCGGACGATCTCCAAGTGGCGCTCGCCGTCGGTCTCGGCGAGCCGCGAACTGAGCCCCAACGAGTTGACGGTGGCGACCAGCGCGTCGGTGTCGGGTGGTTCGGCCTCCGCCCGGGCCAGCGCCCGGCCCCAGGACTCGCCGATCTGTTCGGAGATCGAGTCGTCGGCGGAGTCGTTGGCGTGCACGTAGTCGAGCATCGCTCGCACCAGCGAGCGGTACGGCTGGTCGGTGACCGGCGGCACCGTCGGTGCGGCGGTGAACAGCACCCGCGGCCGGCCCTGGACGCCCCGGTGCTCCACGAGGCGACGGACCAAACCGGCATTGACCAGCGCGTCGAGATGAAACCGCACGGTGTTCGGGTGCAGAGCGAGACTCTCGGCCAGCGCCTCTGTGGCCGCCGGGTCGGGACGCCCCTGGAGGTGCGCGAGAACCCGCCGTCGGGTCGGTCCGAGCCGATCCGGGCGGTGATCGGGCACCGCGGAGGAGGTCATCGTCTTCCATCATGTCACCCGCTGTTTACCCGTGCACCTCCTTTTGGCTCCGACCCCGGGCGGCTCGCGTACCCTGTGGGCATGACTGTCCAGGTGCGGATGCCGCTGGCACTGGCTGACGCGCACGGGCGCGTCGCCACCGACCTGCGGGTCTCACTCACCGACCGATGCAACCTGCGGTGCACCTACTGCATGCCCGCCGAAGGCCTGCCCTGGCTACCGGGCGAGGAAGTCCTCACCGACGCCGAGCTGGGGCGCCTGATGGCGATCGCGGTTGAGTCGCTTGGCGTCACCAAAATCCGCTTCACCGGTGGCGAGCCGCTGCTGCGCAGGTCGCTGGAACGGCTCGTGGCGGACGCCAAGGCCCTGCGCACCCGCGCCGGCAGCGCCCCCGAACTCTCTCTGACCACGAATGGCATCGGTTTGGACAAGCGGGTGTCTGACCTTGCCGCAGCAGGTTTGGACCGGGTCAATGTGTCGCTCGACTCGCTCGATCGACGGCGTTACGCCGCACTTGCCCGTCGCGACCGGCTGGACGCCGTGCTGGCCGGCCTGGCGGCGTCCGAGGCGGCCGGACTGCTCCCGGTCAAGGTCAACAGCGTCATCATGCGCGAGGTCAACGACGTCGACATCGTCCCGCTCGCCCAGTTCTGTCTGGAGCGCGGCTATCAATTGCGGTTCATCGAGCAGATGCCGCTCGGTCCGCAGCACGAATGGGACCGCTCGCAGATGGTCACCCAGGCAGAGATCCTGGAACGGCTGCGGGAGCGGTTCGCCCTGCGGCCGGCCGCCGAGCCGCGTGGCGCCGCGCCGGCCGAGTTGTGGGAGGTCGCCGCGGACGACACGCAGTCCGGCGGGCTGATCGGCGTCATCCCCTCGGTGACCGCGCCCTTCTGCGGCGCCTGCGACCGCACCCGGATCACCGCCGACGGCCAGATGCGCACCTGCCTGTTCTCGCGCACCGAGACGGACCTGCGGACGCCGCTGCGCGACGGCGCCTCGGACGCCGAACTCGCCTCGATCTGGGCGGGCGCGCAGGGCCGGAAGGCAGCTGCCCACGGAATCGGCGAGCCCGGCTTCGTGCCGCCGGAGCGCACCATGAGCGCGATCGGGGGTTGACCGTGAAGATCCGCTATTTCGCCGGCGCCGCGGAGGCCGCGGGGGTTACCGAGGAGACCGTTGACGCGGAGTTCGAGGTGACGGTCGCCGAACTCGTCGAGCAGTTGGGGTGCGATCGTGCGCGGTTGGCCAAGGTGCTGGCCGTCTCCACCGTTCTGGTCGACGGACGGGCGGCCCGCAGCCGCGCCGAGCAGGTCGCGCCGGGCGCTCAGGTGGATGTGCTTCCGCCATTCGCCGGGGGATAGCCCCGCGCCTGGTCTGACAAGGATGAATGCGATATCCTGGAAGACCCCCAAAACGGCGGTGGGTGCCGGGTTCGGCGCTGGACATGCCCCGGGGCGGACGATGCGTCGTCCGGTTCGGCTGCCTCGGCGGAGCGCGACTCCCACCGCCGTGGCACACGGCCGAGATCGTCCACTCAGCGTCGACGTGGAGCCAGGGAGAGACTCAGCTTCGTTGGTCGAGCTTGTCGTTGGTCGAGCTTGTCGAGACCCGTCTGCGTGCACGGCAAGGGGTTTTCGGCAAGCTCAACCCGCAAGTGTAGGCAAGCTCGACCCGCAAGCCGGCGACAAGCCCAACCGGCGCCGGTTGCGCTGATCAGCGTCTCTAGAGGGCCGGCCCTTGAGCACGAAGCTTGTCCACCTGCTCCATTGCTTCGCGCAGGTCAGCCAGCCAGCTCTCGGTGTGGCGTCCGACCAGTTTGACCGCCCAGGCCAACGCTTCCGAGCGCGACCGCGCCACGCCGGCGTCCACCAGGGTGTCGAGTACCTGGCGCTCCGGCTGCTTCAGTCGCGTCATCACCGGCACCGAGATATGGGTGAACAGCGCCTCCGACTCGCCCAACCGGACACCCCACGACACCTTGCGTCCATAACGCGCCTGCGCCTCAAGTGCGATCCCGATCCGGCGCTCCCGGGTCTCCTCGCGGAAGCGGGCGATCCGGCCCTCCGCGGCGGCGGGCTCGACGCCCTCGTCCGGGAGTGATCCGATGACGGTGATCTCCTCGCGGTCGACGATCACCGCCACCCCCACGAACCACTCGTCGGGAAGACGTCCCTCGAACCAGGCCTGAGCGTCGTCGGCCGGAGGAAGATCGGCATTCTGCCAGCCGCCCGGTCGTCCAAATCCCTTGGCATGCATGACTACCTCCTTGTGATGATTACAAGATTACATGCAGGCGCAAGCCTCAGATGAGCGGCCACGGCCAGGCGTGACCGGTCTCGTCGACGGGCAGGATCCCGGCATCGATGATTCGCTGGGTGCGCCGCCGCAGCGCGCGTACCTCCCGCTCGTCGAGCAACTCGGCGATCTCGTCAGGGACGGCGTCGGCGAGCCGCGCCAGGTCACCCAGGACGTCCGCCGTGATGGCTTCGCCGGAGAAGTCCCAGATCACGGTCCGCAGCTTGTACGAGGCGGCGAAGCACAACCCGTGATCGATCGCCCAGATGCCGCCGTGCTCGTCGGCGAGCACATGCCCGCCTTTGCGGTCGGTGTTGTTGCTGACCACGTCGAAGACGGCCAATCGACGCAATTGCTCATGCGTCTCGGGCGCTTCACGGACCAGCCGGAAGTAGTGCAGCGCGGGGTCGCCATCGATGAACCACTGCAGCGACCCGACACCGAGTGGGGCGTCGGAGCGGATCACCGTGGGCGGCACGAGGTTCCAGCCGAGCGCGGTATCGAGTAGGTAGGCGGCGCGTTCGCGCTTGTAGAGTCCGGGTTCGAAGTCCCACAGCGGACGCTCGCCCGACTCGGGTTTGTAGATCGCCCAGGTGTACTCCTGGTCGCGGGTGACCTCCACGACGAAGGTGGCGTTGCTGCTTTCGGCCACGCGGCCCACCAGGCTGATCGTGCCCTCGGTCAGCAGCGCCTCCTGTTGGGAGGTGTTCACCGAGCCAGCACCCCATCGGTGGAGTTCACGCTGCGGACGACGGGGGCGCCGCGGGCGGGCCAGTCGATCACCGAGACCGATCCGGTACCGACGTCCATGCGCTGGAAATGGTCGAGATGGGTGCCGACGGCATGGGTCAGCAGCGCCTTGATCGGGTCGGCGTGCGAGAAGCAAGCGACCGTCTCGCCGCGGTGCGCGCTGCGGAGGCGCTCCATCAAGGCGATCATCCGGGTCTGCAACTCGACGAAGCTCTCACCGCCGGGAAACCGGAAGGTGGAGGGTGCCTGCTGCACGGTGCGCCATTCGCGCAGCTTCGCCAGCGCGGTCAGCTTGTGGCCGGTCCACTCGCCGAAGTCGCACTCCAGCAGCGCCGGTTCAACGATCGCAGTGAATCCGGTCGCCTGCTCGGTCGGTTCGGCGGTCTCTCGGGCGCGTTCCAGCGGCGAGGTGTAGATCGCGGCCAGGCCGGCGTCGACCAGCCGCCGGGCAACGGCTTGAGCCTGCTTGCGGCCGTGATCGGAGAGATGCAGTCCCGGGGCGCGCCCCGGCAGGATCTGCCCGGTGGTCGGGGTCTGCCCGTGACGCACCAGCAGCACCCGGAGTGTCTTGGGCGACGGCACGCGACGAGCGTACCCGCGTCGAGATGGCCTGGTGCTGCTCGGGTGCTGTCCGGTCAGGGCAGTGCGGCGGAACAAGGATCGGGATCGGGCACGTCTGACCGTGCCCGATCCCGATCGCTGTTTTGAACACTTCCGAGCCGGCGGGCGCACGGTGACAAAGTGAAGAACAAAACGGTGCTTGATGCCGAGCTGCGCGCGTTGGCCGAAGCGCAATCGGGCGTACTGAGCCGCCGTCAGTTGCTGGGTCACGGCGTGAGCCGCAGGGTGATCGCCCGGTTCCTTGCCGACGGGATCGTCGGCACGCTCACGCCGGGCGTCTACCTGGTGGGTCAGGGTTCCGCGTGGCTCGGCCGGGCATGGGCAGGCATCTTGTTGGGCGGGGAACGCTCCGTACTCGGCCTGGAGTCTGCCGGGTATTTGCACGGGGTGATCAAGACGGAGCCTGCCGAGATCACCGTGTTCACGCCTGCCGACCATGAGAACAGGATTGGCTGGAGGTTTATCCGGGCCAGTCGGATGGGCGTCGGTGAACCCACGCGCGCAGGACTCGAGGCCACCGTGCTCGACCTGTGCGCCGGGCGCGACGACGACGACATGGCGGCGCTGCTCGCAGACGTGATCAGCAACCGGCGCAGCACCGCCAAGCGTCTGCTGGCCGAGTTGGCGGTGCGTCGCCGTCAACCCAGCCGGCGACTTCTGCACGACATCCTCGGCGATGTCCAGGCCGGGGCCCACTCTGCGCTGGAACGACGATTCCTCGTCAATGTCGAACGTGCCCATGGCCTGCCCGAGGCGGTCCGCCAAGCCCGCGCCGGGTATCGACATCGAGCGGATGCCTGGTATCGCGAGTATCGCCTGCTCACGGAGCTGGACAGCAAGCTGCACCACACGGGCGGCGCCGCGTTCCGCGACATGGCAAGGGACAACGATCATGCGCTGGTCGGTCTGCTGACATTGCGACTGGGCTGGGCCGATGTTTCGGGTGTCGCGGCCTGCCGGACCGCGCGCACGGTCGGACAGATCCTGATGAGCAGAGGCTGGGAGGGCCCCATTCAGCCCTGTGACCACTGTCGATTGGCTTTCGGTTGAACAAGGATCGGGATCGGGCACGGCTGACCGTGCCCGATCCCGATCCTTATTGCGGGCCGATTCATCGACTCGCTGTTACAGGCAGCGACCAATTGGCGCCGCCCGTGGTTCGGAGCCTTGTGCCCGGGGTTAGCGTGAGGACGTGACCGAACGTCCCACCATCGCAACCGTCGCCGAACTGCGTGCCAGCGGGCATCTGCAGAAGGGCCTGCGCGAGGAGATCCGCGACAACCTGCTGGCCGCGCTGGCGGCCGGGGACAACCCGTGGCCGGGCCTGCACGGCTTCGACCGAACCGTGCTGCCGCAACTCGAACGCGCCCTGATCGCCGGCCATGACGTGGTGCTGCTGGGGGAGCGCGGGCAGGGCAAGACGCGGCTGCTGCGCACCCTGGAGGGCCTGCTCGACGAGTGGACGCCGGTGATCGCCGATGCCGAGCTCGGCGAGCACCCCTACGAGCCGATCACCGCAGAATCGCGGCGCCGGGCGTCCGAACTGGGCGACGAACTGCCGGTCGCCTGGCGGCACCGCACCGAGCGGTACTCGGAGAAGCTGGCCACCCCGGACACCTCGGTGGCCGACCTGATTGGCGACGTCGACCCGATCCGGGTCGCCGAGGGACGCCGGCTGGGCGACCCGGAGACCATCCATTTCGGTCTCATCCCCCGTAGCCACCGCGGCATCGTGGCGATCAACGAGTTGCCTGACCTGGCCGAGCGCATCCAGGTGTCGATGCTCAACGTGATGGAGGAGCGGGACATTCAGATCCGCGGCTACGTGCTGCGGCTGCCGCTGGACGTACTGGTGATGGCCTCGGCCAACCCCGAGGACTACACCAACCGCGGACGCATCATCACCCCTCTCAAGGACCGTTTCGGCGCCGAGATCCGCACCCACTACCCGCTGGAACTCGCCGACGAGGTGGCGGTGATCCGCCAGGAGGCCCAGCTGGTCGCCGAGATCCCGGACGTGCTGCTGGAGATCCTGGCCCGCTACACCCGGGCGCTGCGCGAGTCGCCGGCGATCAACCAGCGCTCCGGCGTCTCGGCCCGGTTCGCGATCGCCGGTGCCGAAACGGTGGCCGCGGCGGCGCTGCACCGGGCCGTGGTCCGCGGCGAGTCGGACGCCGTGGCCCGGCTGGTCGACCTGGAAACCGCGGTCGACGTCCTAGGCGGCAAGATCGAGTTCGAGGCGGGCGAAGAGGGCCGGGAGGAGGCCGTCCTCACCCACCTGCTGCGCACCGCGACCGCCGAGACCGCGCGCGCCCACTTCCGCGGCATCGACCTGGGGCCGCTGGTCGAAGCGCTCGACGGGCAGACCACGGTGATCACCGGCGAACAGATCACCGCGTCGGAATTCCTGGAAGGTCTGCCCGAGGCCGACGGGGTCTACGACGAGATCGCCGACCGGTTCACCGCCGACAACCCCGGACGCCGGGCCAGCGCGATCGAGCTGGCGCTGGAGGGCCTCTACTTGGCCCGACGGATCGCCAAGGACTCCGACGGCAGCGAAACGATCTACGGCTGATGCCCCGCAACCGCGCCTCGCGTTACGGCCGCTACGCCGGCGGCCCGGATCCGTTGGCGCCGCCGGTCGACCTGAGCGAGGCGCTGGCGGCTATCGGCGACGACGTGATGGCGGGCTACAGTCCCGAACGGGCGCTGCGCGAATACCTGCGTCGCGGCAGCGCCGGACGCGAGGGCCTGGACGACCTGGCCCGCCGGGTCAACGCCCGCCGCCGCGACCTGCTCAGCCGCTACCGGATGGACGGCACCCTGCAGCAGGTCAAGGAACTGCTCGATCACGCGCTGGACGCCGAACGGAAGCAGCTGCTCCGCGACGCCATGATGGACGACGATGACCGCGCCTTCCGCGAACTCAGGCTGGACAACCTGTCGCCATCCACGGCCGCCGCGGTGAACGAACTCGCCGACTACGACTGGGCGTCCACCGAAGCCAGACAGGACTACGAGAAGATCAAGGACCTGCTCGGCCGGGAACTGCTCGACCAGCGGTTCGCCGGCATGAAGCAGGCGCTGGAGAGCGCCACCGACGAAGATCGGGCGGCCATCAACGCCATGCTCGACGACCTCAACGAGCTGCTCGACAAGCACCGCCGCGGCGAGGACACCCCTGAGGACTTCGACGATTTCATGGCCAAACACGGCGAGTTCTTTCCCGAGAACCCGCGCAACGTCGATGAGCTGATCGACGCGCTGGCGCAGCGGGCGGCGGCGGCGCAGCGGATGCTGCGCTCCATGACCGCGGAGCAACGTCAGGAGTTGATGCAGCTGTCCGCGCAGGCGTTCGGGTCGCCCGAACTGATGGCCTCCCTGGACCGGCTGGACGGCAATCTGCAGGCGCTGCGTCCCGGCGAGGACTGGTCGGGTGGTGAGCAGTTCACCGGCGAGGAGGGGATGGGGCTGGGAGACGGCACCGGCGTCTTGCAGGACCTCGCCGAACTGGATCAACTCGCCGATCAGCTCGGCCAGAACTACGGCGGGGCCCGGCTCGAGGATCTCGACCTGGACGCGCTCGCCCGGCAGTTGGGCGGCGAGGCCGCGGTCAACGCCCGGACCCTGGCCGAGTTGGAGAAGGCGTTGCGTGAGGGCGGTTTCCTGCGCCGGGACGCGTCCGGCGACCTGCGACTGTCGCCGCAGGCGATGCGCCGGCTGGGCAAGGCGCTGCTCGCAGACGCCGCCAAGCAATTGTCCGGACGGCAGGGCAACCGGGACACCCGGCTGGCCGGTGCGGCCGGCGAGCCGACCGGCGCGTCCCGGCAATGGCAGTTCGGCGACTCCGAGCCGTGGGACGTCACCCGCAGCCTGACCAACGCGATCACCCGCACCGCCGGCGAGGGTGGCGATCCGGCAGGCAAGCTGCGTCTGCAGATCGCCGACGTCGAAGTGGTCGAGACCGAGGCGCGCACCTCGTCCGCGGTGGTGCTACTGGTGGACACCTCGTTCTCGATGGCCGCCGAGGGGCGCTGGGTGCCGATGAAGCGGACGGCACTGGCGCTGCATCACCTGGTCAGCAGCCGGTTCCGCGGCGATCGGCTGGAGTTGATCAGCTTCGGACGCTGGGCGCAGGCGCGCGAGATCGCCGACCTCACCGCGCTGCCGCCGGTGCGCGAACAGGGCACCAACCTGCATCACGCGCTGTTGCTGGCGAACCGGTTCTTCCGCAAGCATCCATCGATGCAGCCGGTGCTGCTGGTCGTCACCGACGGCGAGCCGACCGCACACCTGACCGGCGGCGGGGACGCCAGGTTCGACTGGCCGCCCGCACCGGAGACCATCGCCCTGACCGTCGCCGAACTGGACAAGACGACCCGGCTGGGCGCCGCACCGATCTTCTTCCGGCTCGGCGACGACCCCGGGCTGGAGCGATTCCTCGGCCAGCTGGCCCGCCGCGCCGGCGGACGCGTGGTCGCCCCCGATCTGGCAGACCTGGGCAGTGCCGTCGTCGGGGAATACCTGACCGCCCGGTTCCGCCGCGGCTGGGATCTCGACGATTGGCTGGAGTGAGAACCGCCAGCGGTCGATGGTCGAACAGGACAGACTGGCGATTGCGGCGAAGCGGCCGCGAACACGCAAGCACGAAGGAGTGAGTGGACGTGGTGAAGGTCTTGGTGGCCGGCGATCGGTTCATCCTGCCGGAGATCCTGCTGGAAGCTTTGGCCCGGCATGTCCCGGACGCCGACACGGCGATCATCAAGGGCAGTTGGCCGGTCACCCCGTTCGCAGACATCGGTGAGGTGCATGAGGCGGAGGGCGACGAGGACGCGCTGATCCGGGCGCTGGAGGGCTGCGAGGTCGCCTTCGTGCACGCCTCTCCGTTCACCGAGAAGGTGATCTCCGCGGCCGCACCCACCCTGAAGCTGATCACCGTCGGACGCGGTGGCCCGGTCAACATCAACCTGGACGCCGCCAGGAAGCACGGCGTGACGGTGTCGAACGCCCCGGGCCGCAACGCCACAGCAACGGCCGAGCACAGCGTGGCGATGATCCTGGCCGCGGTGCGGCAGTTGGTCGGCCGGCACAACGAGTTGGTCGCGGGCCAGTGGCGTGGCGACTACTACGCCTACGAGAACGTCGCTCCCGAGGTCCGCGGGTCGACGGTGGGTTTGATCGGCTACGGCGCGATCGGCTCGCGGGTGGCCCGGACGCTGCACGCGATGGGTGCCCACGTGCTCGCCTACGACCCGTACGTGGACGCCGCGGACATGCCGGACGCGGAAAAGCTCGACGACCTGGACGAGCTGCTGCGGCGCTCCACCATCCTGACGCTGCACCCGCGGCTGAACGACGAGACCCGGGGGATGATCGGACGCGACCAGCTGGCGCTGCTGCCCGAGGGCGCGATCGTGGTGAATTGCGCCCGTCCGCCGATCCTCGACTACGACGCGCTCGCTGACGGCCTCGACTCCGGCCGGCTGTACGCCGCGGCGGCCGACGTGTTGCCGTCCGAACCGCTGCCACAGGGCCATCGGCTGCTGCGGACGCCCCGGCTGATCGTCACCCCGCACCTGGCCGGAGCCAGTCGGGAATCGGCCCAGCTCGCCGCCGAGCTGGGTGCCGCCGACATCGCCCGCTGGCTGGCCGGTGAGCCGCTGAGGTACGGGCTGACCTGACCCGTCTCCCCATCGAACGCTCGCCGAACTATTTGGGGCTCGCCGAACTCAGCGGTGGGCTCTAGTGGTCGTCGCAACACCTGGTGTGGGAGGTGTGTGGTGGCGCGGAGGCCGGGTCGGCCGGTGGGTGGCCGGTTGGGAGGTGATGTTCGGGATCGGTTCTGGGAGGCATTGCGGGTCGGGGAGACGGTGACGGGCGCGGCCCGGGTGGCGGGTGTGTCGCAGGGCTGTGGGCAGCAGTGGGTGGCCAAGGCTGGCGGGGTGTTACCAAGGAAACTGAACCGCCCCGGGTGTCGTGGAGGGTCTGATTCAACGGAAGGATGCAGGGTCAGACCATGCCAGCACCGAGGAAGTATCCGCAGGAGTTGCGGGAGAGAGCGGTCCGTTTGGTGACGGAGGCTC
>WBZS01000091.1_pt1 | contig 177347 bp, 133 predicted proteins | sample 5204201 | NCBI WGS metagenome assembly WBZS01 (sample SAMN12344357, study PRJNA552823) | activated sludge metagenome | biome: Activated sludge suspended growth; feature: Nitrification reactor; material: Wastewater; isolation source: activated sludge from nitrification reactor of wastewater... | reverse complement strand
GAATTGGTGCGGCTTTTCAATGAACGCACACAATGCGCGATTGAAATTGGACACATCAAAAAACAGTTGGGCTTAGAAATTTATTCGCCTTCACGTGAATCGCAAGTCATCGCCAACGTCACCGGAGCGAATCACGGCCCGCTGGATCACGAAGCCGTCAAACGCTTATTTGAACGCGTCATTGACGAAGCGCGGCGCATCGAAAGAATCCATGCGGAGAAAAGTTCCAAGCGCAATTCTGACGCACAAGCAGAGATTGAAAATACGCTGCTAAATTCGTAACCAAAATGAAAGAGGTTGCCGTGAATAAACAAGGTTTTTTGTTTACCTATATTTTACTAACAGGTGTGCTAAGTTTCATTCTCGCGGCAGAAGGTTTAGGCCTCATCAAACTTGCGGGTAATATTCATTATTGGCTGAGTGGCGTTGATGGCGGCGTAACTTTAATGGGAATTGCTTGGCTTATTACGAATAGAACGCACCAAAGACAAACACACAAATAATTTTCCCTTTGCCAAAAATAATTCAGATAAAAGTTTTACAAAATTATGATTGTCATCATGCAAGAAAACGCGACGGAGCAGCAAATTACTGCCGTCGTAGACCGTCTCGTTAACGAAGGATTCGACATTCACCGCTCGACAGGAGCGCGCCACACGGTGCTTGGCGCAGTTGGCGCTAAAACTGCTGACACGCGCGTGTACGAATTGATCGAAGGCGTACACGAAGTTTTGCGAGTGAGTTCGCCGTACAAATTGGCTGCGCGTGCGTTCAATCCCGAAGGGACGAAAATCAAAATCAAAGACATCGTCATCGGCGGCGAAAAAATTGTGATGATGGCGGGGCCTTGCACGCTGGAAAACCGTGATCAAATCGAAGCCGTTGCCGCTTCGGTTTCCAAACACGGCGTACAAATTATGCGCGGCGGGGCTTTCAAACCGCGCACCTCTCCATACAGCTTTCAAGGCTTGGGCGAACAAGGTTTGAAAATGATGCGCGAAGCGGCGGATCGTTACGGCATGTTGACCGTGTCAGAAATTATGGATTCGACGCAAATCCCCATGTTTATGCGCTACGTAGACATTTTACAGGTTGGTGCGCGCAATATGCAAAATTTCAATTTGCTGAAAGATTTGTCGAAGCTTGATAAGCCCGTGCTGCTCAAACGCGGGCCAGCGGCTACGATTGAGGAAACTTTATTATCCGCAGAATACATTATGGCGGGCGGCAATCATCAAGTGATTATTTGCGAACGCGGCATCAAAACATTTGAGACGTACACGCGCAACACGATGGATATTGCCGCGATTCCTGTCATCAAAAAATTATCGCACTTGCCCATTATTGCTGACCCTTCGCACGCGACCGGACGCCGCGATAAAGTGCCACCGATGGCGCGCGCCGCTGTTGCCGCAGGCGCAGACGGTTTGCTCATCGAAGTTCATAACGAACCCGAACGCGCTTTGTGCGACGGCGCGCAATCACTCTTGCCGGAACAATTTGAAAAATTGATGGCACAACTGCGATTGATTGCTCCGGCGGTTGATCGCACAATTTGAGGATTGGGCACAACTTTCTTTTTCATAATCCCCCAATTAATTTTGCCCCACGAGGAAAACGGAATATGAAATTGCTGCAAAGTATTTGTCTTACTTTATTGTTATTCAGCACTGCTGCGCTGGCGCAAACGGAAACGGAATTGCGCGAATATTTTGAAGGCAAAACTGTCATCGTGAAAATTGATATGCCCGCTACGCATCAGGGGATAGACCTTTATACTGACCGCAATAAACCGTTAGATTTTGACGGCTATACACGGCGTTTGAAATCATTCGGTACCTCGTTGCGCAGCGGTGATTCTGTGCTGATTACAAAAGTGCGCGTCAAAGATCGCAACATTGAATTTCAGTTGGGCGGCGGCGGATATGGAACCGCTGGCGACGATACAAATACGGATGTGAGTTTTTCGCCCGCGCCAAAATCACGCTACGAAAAAGAGCTGGAAGATCGGCTGAAATCTGAAACGGATTCGCAAAAACGCAGACAATTACAGGACGATCTTAATCGGGAACGCAGGCAACGCGAGCGCGAAGATTCGCGCAATCGTGCGGCAGCAGAAGAAGCCAGCGAAGCTAAAAAACAGCGCATTGCACAGCGTCGCGCCGAAGGTGGTTCACGTTTTAATATTTGGTTTGCGGGCAAAGTCCCTCCGACCACGCCCGCCGCGCTCAGCGAAATTTTGAGCGAATATATTGCCTTTGCTGATCGCGGTCGCATTAACGATGACCGCACAAATACTGGTAATTTTCGCGGTATCGCGCCTGACGGGCTGCTGCGTTTGCGCAAAGGGTTATCAAAATCTGACGTAGAAAATTTGCTCGGACGACCGCAACGCACAAACGAAAAAGGTGATGCGCAAAATCGCATTTTGGTGTGGTTGTATCAAGTCGAAGACCGCGATGTGCAAGTCGAATTTTTTGCCGATGTACTGGTGCGATACGCGATTACTTCGCGGTGATGGAGTCAATGAAACAATTGCAGCAAATTACAATTGTGGGCTGTGGATTGCTTGGAGGATCGTTCGCGCTGGCGCTGCGTCGTGCGGGATTTACAGGCAAAATCACAGCCTGCGGCGGCGCGCGTGGGCCACAGCTCGCGCTTGAACGAGGCATTGTTGATGCCATCGAAACGAGCTTTGCCAGCGGCGAAATTTGCGCCTCAGATTTAATTTTCCTGGCGGCTCCCATCGGCGGCATAATTGATTTTCTCAAACAAAATTCCGCGCTCATAAAGCCCCGCGCAATCGTCACCGACGCGGGCAGCACTAAAACTGAAATCTGTAAAATTGCGGTGGAAACTTTATCGCCTGAAATTCATTTCATCGGCGGACACCCAATGGCAGGCAGCGAACATACGGGCGTTGAATATGCGCGCGCGGATTTGTTTGAGGGCGCTACGTGGGCGTTGATGAAAGACGAAAAAGTTGCGCCAGAAAAATTCTCGCAACTAAAAAATCTCATCGAACAATTCGGCGCGCGTTTGGTTGTGACTGATCCGCCTTCGCACGACGCCGCAGTCGCTTTGATTTCGCACTTGCCGCAATTGCTTTCGTCTTCGCTCGCAAATTTATTGCATCAACCTGACAGCGAACTTGCGCGCAGATTGGCGGCGACAGGCTGGCGCGATATGACGCGTTTGGCGGGCAGTTCGTGGAGCGTGTGGCGCGACATCGTAATGACAAATCAGCCAAATATTTCTGCCGCGCTCGGTCTATTGATTGGCGAATTACAGCAATTGCAGGAAGCTCTCGCGCTGCGCGATTTCAATCAGACCCGTGCATTATTTGAGCAAGCCAACGAATCCGTCGAACAACAACGCGCTTTGTATTATCGGGAATTCGATAAGAAAAAATGACGCGTATCTTCATTCCACTCGCTACTATTTTTTTATCACCACTTTTGCTCTGGCAAGGAATGCAAACGCGCAAAAATACGCCGCGCTTGCCTGGTGCAGAAGGCGATTCTTTTGGCATAATTTCTGGCGATGAAAAGCCAATTAATTTGCTTGTTATCGGCGAATCAACTGTTGCGGGTGTTGGCGCGAGTTCACATTCGGAAGGGTTAACCGGACAAGTCGCTCAGGCTCTTGCCGCGCAATCGCAATGTCGTGTGGACTGGCACGCGGTGGGGCAAAATGGATTTACGGCGCGCAAAGTTTTGGATGAGTTGCTGGCACAAATCCCCAAGCAAAAATTTGATGTAGCGGTGATTGTGTTAGGCGTAAATGACACGTTGAAATTGACTCCGGCGCGGCGGTGGGCTAACGATTTGACGGAATTAGTTACGGCGCTGCGAGAGCGAGTTAACGCGGAGCAAATCTTTTTGGCGGGTGTACCTCCGATGCAGCATTTTCCGGCTTTGCCACAACCGCTGCGTTTTATGCTCGGAGCTAAATCGCAATCGTTGGACACGTCCGCCGCGCGGCTTGCGCTGCAACTCCAAAATGTCTGGCACGTGCCGCTGGCATTTCACGGCGGCGATGAATATTTTTGTGCAGATCGTTTTCACCCTTCGCCGTTAGGATACAAAATCTGGGGCGAAACGTTGGGCGCTGCAATTGCTGCCCGTATTTCTTCAGCCCAAAAATAATCCTGAGAAATTTCGACCAAATGAAGGTGTGCGAACTCTAAGGAGTTGTTGTTGCACTTTGCGCAAATTGTCTTCCGATTCGGCGCTGTGCAAAAGAGACACGAAAAAATCATAATTTTGATTGCACGAAACAACATACAATCGCGGTTCGGCCCCAGACGAATTGCAGATGATCTTTAGTAAATAAAATTAGAGTTCTTGCAAGTGTGAGTAAAAGCATTTTGAGTCCTGCCTTTAGGCGGCCTTTGGTCGAATATTGTCAACTAAAGTTGGTACTCAAAATAAAATGCAACTTCAAAACAAAACGCAACTTTGCAAGAGGTATTCAGGAGGACGCGCTATGCCAAAGACGGGCGTACCAAAAAAATCTGACCATCGAAAAACTGTGCGCAATATGCAGCGCTTAATTGTATTGTGTGCTTGCATCGCGCTGTTCAGGATGGTGTTTGAACCATTCGGATCAGCAGCGATTTCAATCGGTCAACAAGATCGCAACGGGAATTCGTCGCGGCAAGCAATTGTGGCAGATGACTTGGGCGATCCGGCTGGCGAGCGGCAAATCAACCGTGATGATTGCGGCTATTTGCAAAATCCTGAAAATCCAAAAGAAGCGATGGCACGGCATCGCGCTGCGATTTCTGACGCTACCTCGCGATTCGCGCGTGAAATGGCGGCAGCAGAAGGCGTCACTTTGGTAGACCCGAAAACCGTCGCGCGCAAAAATTTCATTGATAATATTTTGTTCGACAAGATGGCGAAAGACAGCGTGATGTCTGCGCCCATTTGCACGGACGAAGAATTCGTCCGCCGCGCATATCTTGATCTGACAGGGCGCATTCCCGCTGCCGCTGATGTCACAGCTTTCTTAAGCAATACAAATACGAATAAACGCGATGCGTTGATTGATGCGCTGATTGGGACGCCTGAATATGTGGACAAATGGACGATGTTCTTTGGCGATTTATTTCAGAACACAGCGCGTTCGACGAATATTAATCGCTTCACCGGAGGCCGTGACGCTTATTACAACTACATCAAAAGCTCGTTAACCGCGAATAAAAGCTATAAGCAAATGGCGACTGAAATGATAACGGCGGGGACAACGGCAACCGCTGATAATTTTGTCGCAGGCGAAGCCAATTTTATTGTGGGCGGACACGTTCCGATGGGGCCAGCGCAAGATGCTATGGACGGACGCGCGGTGCATACGAGCGCAATGTTCTTGGGCATTAAAGCGATTGATTGTTTGTTGTGTCACAACGGAGCCGGACATTTAGATTCGGTGAATTTGTGGGGATCACAAAAAACGCGCGCCGATGCGTGGGGCATGGCTGCATTTTTTGCCCGCGTGAATATGGCGCGGCAAAATCTGTCAAGTACGCCGCTTTATATCAAACATCTGATTTCAGAAAAAACAACGGGCGAATATCTGCTCAACACAACAACAGGGAATCGCCAAACGCGCAGCCCGATCAACGGCAATAATACCGTGACGCCAGCTTATATTTTGGGCGGCGGCGGTGTAAATGCAGGCGAAAATCGGCGGCAGGCGTTGGCACGACTCATCACAGCAGATAAACAATTTGCGCGCGCAGCGGTAAATTACATCTGGGGTAAATTGATGGTCGAAGCGCTCGTTTCGCCTGCCAACGCCTTTGATCCTGCGCGGCTTGATCCGGCGGCGCAATTGCCAAGCGGGTGGACGTTGCAGCCCGCGAATGCAGATTTACTGGAAGCCTTAGCCAATGATTTTATTGCAAACAATTTTGATTTGCGCAAACTGATTGCAGCAATCATGAAATCCAGTGCCTATCAACTTTCGGCACAATATTCTGGCAACTGGAGCCTGGCTATGGTGCCGTATTATGCCCGCAAATATGTGCGTCGTTTAGATGCCGAAGAAATTCATGACGCGATTATCAAAGCGACTGGCATCGGCGTTACCTATCAATTGCGCGATACGCTCGGTGCCACTACGTGGACAGTAAATTGGGCAATGCAATTACCGGACACTGTCGAACCGCGCGGCGTGGGAAACGCGCAACAATTTCTCAATTCGTTTATTCGCGGAGATCGTGATGTCAAGCAGCGTTCGCTGGAACCGTCAATTTTGCAATCGCTGAATTTGATGAACAATACAATTGTGATGAGCCGCATTCACAATGCCAACGCGGGTTCGACCGTGTCAACGTTGCTGGCTAATGCGGCGCTGAGTTCACAGGACATCGTCACGCAATTGTATTTGACGACCTTGTCACGTAATCCGACCAGCACTGAACTCGGTACGCTAACACCATTATTTTCTTCGCTTGGTCGCAACGAAGCCGCGCAAACAATTCAATGGGCGTTGCTCAACAAAATGGATTTTATTTTTAATTACTAGCTCGAAGAGGTGAAGCATGGCAAATCATCATTATTACGGACATAGCTGTGAAATTTGCAAACCGCGACGCGGTAAGAATTCACCCCTGACCGGGCCAGCACTGGGGCGACGTGAGTTTTTCAAAATCGCATGTGCAGGCATTGCGGGCTCATATTTATTGCCCGCGCTCAATACCGAAGTTATTGCCGCGCCAACCGCCGATTTGCATTTGATTGGCAAAGCCAGAAATTGCATTTTTATTTTGTTGCCAGGTGCGCCTAGCCACACCGATACTTTTGATTTGAAAGTCGGTTCGTGGACGCCAACTGATTTTAATCCGACTTCGTATAATGGGATGATGTTCCCACAAGGGCTGATGCCAAATTTGGCACAGCAGCTTGATAAAATGGCAATTATTCGCAATTTGCGCGCGCCTGCGCTGGTGCATCCGTTGCAACAAACCTGGGCACAGGTGGCACGCAGCCCAACGTCCGCGCTTGGCAGCGTTGCGCCGAATTTAGGTAGCGTCGTGGCGCTCGAATTTGAAGCGCAGCGCACTGCCGGACAAAAAATTCCGACTTTCGTTTCGCTTAATACAGGCGGCAGCGTGATGGGCGCGGGATATTTCCCTGGCTTGTACGCGCCCTTTGACATCACAGCCTCCGCCACAGGTTTGACGAATTTGACGAACACCGATGGGCAAACAAGATTTGAGTCGCGTTACAGCGTACTGCAATCTATTGATAGTGGTTTGCGGACAACTTCGCCGCTTGGTGACGATGTGACAACAATGGGCGGATTTTATGATCGCAGCAAAGCGATGATGTATGACGCCAATGTTGATGCGGTTTTCAAATTTACTACGGATGAACAAACGCGCTATGGCGATACCGCTTTTGGCAATTCTGCCATTGTGGCGCGCAATTTGCTCAAATCAAATTTAGGTACGCGCTTTGTACAAATCAATCACGGTGGCTGGGATAATCATGACGATATTTATGACACGACAACAGGGATTTATCCGCCCGCGACAGCCTTGGATGCAGGCTTAGCGAATTTGCTGAAAGATTTGGCAGCATTGCCCGGTATCAAAGGCGGCACGTTGCTCGACGAAACGCTGGTGGTTGTGATGGGCGAATTCGGGCGCACCGTTGGTGCTCCTACCAGTCAAAATGGACGCGATCATTATTATCAACATTTTGCAGTGATGGCAGGCGGCGGAGTGGTTGGCGGACGGAGTATTGGTTCAACCAATGCTACCGGAAATGCAGTAGAAAATCCTGGTTGGTCGCAGGATCGCGCAACCCAATACGAAGATATTGCCGCGACAATTTATGCCGCGCTTGGCATCAACTATTTGACGATCCGCAACGATGATCCGTTCAGGCGCGGCTTTGAATATGTGCCATTCGCCAATGAAGGCGCGTGGTATCCGATCACCGAATTATTTGATCGCAGTTACGGCTACACCCCGCGCACAGGCAGCGGACGTGGCAACACAACACGCGGAAGATAGTACGCAAACAATCCGAGAGAATTTTCATCGCGCCACGCAAAGCAAAAAGTTTTGCGTGGCGCTTTTCTTTTTAGGCAAATTTGATGGATGATCTCTGTATCAGAAGCCTGACCGTACGGAAGGGCTAAACGTGTAACGACCAAGCGTCGGGCTTCTGACAGAAAACAAATGTCAAAATTTTTTATTGCCACCTCGTTAATCGTTTTGCTTATGACCAATCTTGCAGCACAGCGCCCGCCGGAATTTGCTGCTGTATATAAAGGCTTCGCGTCATTTTACGAACAAAAGCTCAGGCAATACGGCATTGTCGGCAGCGGCTTCGTGCTCATGCAGGACACGCAAATTTTAGGCAAAGAGTTTTTCGGCTTGGCGTGCCGTGAAGAAAATTGCGCGCAAATACGCACCGTCAACGAAGACACAATTTTTCATTGGGCTTCAATCACAAAAACGTTCACGGCGATAGCAATTATGCAATTGCGTGATCGCGGTTTGCTCAGCCTTGACGATTCAATCGTGAAATATGTGCCGGAACTGCGTGCTGTGCATAATTCATTTGGCAAAATGGAAGACATCACGATTCGGCAATTGTTGACGCACAGCGCGGGCTTTCGCGGCGGCACGTGGCCCTGGGGTGGCGACAAAGACTGGCATCCGTTTGAGCCGCGCGAATGGTCGCAGCTCGTAGCGATGTTCCCTTACACACAAATTGAATTTCAACCAGGCAGCAAGCACAGTTATTCAAATCCTGGCTATGTGTATTTGGGACGCGTAATCGAAACACTCGCGCACGAAGATTTTGAAGTTTACGTAGATAAAAATATCCTCAGGCCGCTCCAGATGTATCACAGCTATTTCGACACCACGCCGTATCATTTGCTGAAATATCGCGCACATAGTTATTACTTGCAGGATGGTAAATTGACGGCGGCAATTTTTGATGCGGATTCAGGTATTACGGTTTCCAATAGCGGATTAAATTCACCACTCGCGGATATGGCAAAATATTTGCAATTCCTGATCGGCAGTCGCGAGGCAAAACAGCAGGAAATTCATGCCGGAATTTTGCAGCGCAAGTCACTTGAGGAAATGTGGCAACCGCAAATCAAAATTGATCCGCCACAGAATGAAGCTATAACGCGCCAGGATGCGATGGGCTTAGGCTTTTTTATCGAAGACAATTTCGGGCAACATCTGGTCGGTCACAGCGGCAATCAAAATGGCTTCCTCGCACATTTTTATGTGCGCCCCGATATTCGCGCGGCTTATGTTGTGGCGTTCAATACGCACGTGATTCCCACGGAAGGCGAACGCGACACAGGACAAAATACGCGCGCGTTGGATAGCGAAATTAAATCGTATTTATGCAAAAATATTTTTCCGGTCTTAACCAAAAAATAAGGAGCAACCATGTCTACATCAATAAAAATTGATCGCCGGGATTTTCTCAAATTTAGCGGTGCCATTGCTGGTGCTGCAATGCTTCCATCAATCGCCAGCGCCGCGAAAAAATGGAAAAATATCCCGATCGGCACACAACTTTGGTGCGTGCGAAAGCAATTGGCTACGGATATTCCGGGCGTGTTAGGCTCGCTCGCAAAAATCGGTTATCAGGCGGTCGAGCTTGAAAATGCGTTCGGCAAATCCGGCAAAGAGTGGCGCAAATATTTAGACGATGCCAATCTGAAACCGTGTGGCTTTCATCATTCGATGAATGAATTGCGCGGCGATAAACTAAAGACGAGCATCGAATTTAATCAGGCTATCGGCAACCGTAATTTGATTATTCGGTCGTTGCCAAAAGACGTCTATTCATCAAAAGATTTGTTGCTGAAAACGGCGACAGAAATTAATGAAATCGCGGAAAAGTTAAAGCCCGCTGGTATGCGCGTGGGTTATCATAATCATACGCTGGACTTCAATAAAATTGGCGATGATTATTGGTGGAATGTTTTTGCGGACAACACCAAAAAGAATGTGATTTTGCAATTTGATACTGGCAACGCTTCGGAAATGTCCGGCGTGACCGTGCCGGATTTTCTCAAGCGCAATAAGGGGCGCACAATTTCCATGCACGTCAAACCGTTTTCGCACAAAAATCATAATGCTTATTTAGGCGAGGATGAATTGGATTGGAAACAAATTATGACATTGTGCGAATCTGTCGGCGGCATCGAATGGTACATCATCGAATACGAAATCGAAGGCGTGCCGCCGCTCGAATCATTACAGGCAAATTTAGAACGCTTCAAAAAAATGCGCAGCTAAATGCGTTAATTATGCAAAAGAAAAATAGCCCTGCGTCCTTCCCCATCTGCAACGCAGGGCTATGTAAGTTAAGCCAGTATTCCAACCTTGGCTTAACATCTTAGAAAACAATACCCGTTGAAATTCTCACGTTATCAATTCGATTTTTGTCCAAGCGAATTGAATTGTTGTTTACGTTAAAGATGCGGTCGCCAGTAAAAATGGGCGTGTAATCTACCTGAATTAATCGCAAGCTGAATTTGTCGCCAAGCCGCACATCTAATCCACCACCCAAACCCATCGCAAATTTGGTTGTGTTTGGCGTAAAAGCCACTTGCGTAGAACCCGTTGCCGTTGTTGTTGTCAACGCATAGCTTTCGCGCAAATGTGCGCCGCCGAATAAGGCGTGAACATAAGGCTCAACGCGCGTCGGGTTGCGAATTTTCAGGGTTGGGCCGCCCATAAAATAAAACACTTCGCGCTTGTATTGGCTGGAAATTCCTGCCCCTGATGTGCTGTTTTCTTTCCGGTGATAAGAAAAATCGCCAGTTAATCCTAACCAGGCAACGGGAAAACCTGTTACAGAGCCTTCCACGCCATGCAATCCGTTGCGCTTGAATGTTTCGCTAAATGTATTCAAATTGCCGAGATCGTCAAATGATCGGTCGGCTTGCAAATTTGCATAGCCCACAAAAACCTCGGCGCGTTTGTCTTGTGCAAAAGCCGATACCCCACTTATTAAAATAAAAATGAATGTCAAAAAATTTCTGCTCATAATTGATTTCCTTAAACTGTTTTTACTCCTTCAGTATTTGGTAGCTACTTGTTTGTCGTAACTACTGGAGCAAGTCGCGTACCACAACAAAAGCCCCTAAAAACAGGGGTATTGCCGCACAGTTGTATGAAATCTTTTACAAGTTAGACTGAAAGTGTCGGGCTGAAGTACAGTAGTGTTATTGAATCAAACACCAATGGTGTAGGTTAATTGAGAAAGTGTAACAGCGATAAGAATGGCGCAACAAATTATTTAATCATGCCTGTCATTCCTGCTTCATAAAGTCTGCGATCCATCATGCGGCGTTTGCGTTCCATCGGTAAATCCATCACGCGCGAATGCGGCACAGTGCAAAGATGTTCGCACAGTGCCCACAAATCATCTTCCATTGTCATCCAATGAATGCGATCAAAGCGCGTCAGATTTAGTGGTCGCGTAGAGAACGCACGCAATGTCTTTTCGCCTTTCAAATTATAATAATGCTCAAAATAGCTGAGCACGAGTTCACGAATTGTCCGATAAACAGGTTCACGAAAGCGCAACCCCGCATAATTCGATTTGGCGATGGCTCCCCAATGGTTGTGCAATTTGTAGACCGCTAACAGATGATCGTCATCGCGCACGGCTTCGAGATCAACAATGAGTGGTGGATGGCCTTGCATGCGTAGTGCTGCAGCCGCAAAAAAAGCGCCTTCCGCACAATGTCCGATGCGTTCGTGCAAAACGCGGCGCGGGCTGCGGCAAGTGGGGCCGTGCGGCTCTTTGTTGTAGGTCACTTCATCATCCAGAAATGCCTGAATTTTTTCAGGGGAAGAGAGTTTTTTTAGCAGGGAAAGCTCGGCACGTGTAAATTCCAAGTAAATTCTCCTAATAACAATTGAAATCCGCAAGTTAAGGGGCGTATTCTCACACGTGGGCTAGAATAATTACAAAGCTCCGCAACCCTATGATTCAATTTTACGTCTAAGCTGGCGTATTTCGGTTGCTGTTTTGATTTCGACGAAACTTTTGGAGGATTGCAATGAAAATCAGATTTTTAGTATTTGCCGTAACGCTCGCGTTCGCGGTGCAGGCATTCGCACAAGGTGATGCCAAGGCCGTAGAAATTGTGAAGAAAGCGCGCGCTACGGTTGGCAAAGAGGACAAAATTAAGGCGCTGCAAAATGTTGTTGCGGAAGGCACGTTCAAGCAATCCATGGGGCAGCGCAATTTAGAAGGCCCGCTGGAAATCACCATGGCAATGCCTGACAAAATCATGCGTTCTGTCACGCGCAGCATGGGGCCAATGGAAATGACCACAATTGACGTTTTGAACGGCGCGACGACGTGGAGCGATATGACCTCAAGTCAAGCCTTGCCTGCCGGGATGGGCGGAATGATGCGTGGCGGTGCGAATGGTTTTCTTTCGCCTGAACAGCAGGAACGCAATCGCCGCAACGATCTCTCCCGCGTAATGCTGGGTTGGTTTTTATTAGCTCCGACTGGCATTGGTGCTGAATACACGTATTTAGGCGAAGCAAAAGCGCCGGACGGAACCGCCGATGTGATTGGTGTCAAAACGGCGGACGGTTTAGTTGCCAAGCTGTACATTGACCAGCAATCGCACAATTTGCTGATGCTTGGTTATAAAGACAAAGATATGCGCGCCGTGTTCCAAGGCCAGGGCCAAGGCCAACGCGGCCCCGGCGGTCAGCCTGGACAACCTGGGCAACCTGGGCAAGGTGGTCAGGGCGGACAACGTGGCCCTGGCGGAATGAGCCGCGAAGAGTTCGATAAACTGCCGCAAGCGGAAAAAGACAAAATCCAGGCGGAACAACGTGCCCGTCAGGAAGCCCGCATGGTGGAAATGAAAGCCGCGTATGAAAAAGCTCCCGAAGTTGATGTGCAATGGAGTTTTTCCGAATACAAAGAGTTCAATGGCTTCAATTTGCCAACCGTATTGACGAAATCTACAGGTGGTAACCCCACCGAAGAATGGATTATCTCGAAATTCAAATTCAATGACAAAGGCGTCAAAGTCGAGAAATTCGAGAAGAAAACCAAATCGTAATAGCGCAGGCAATCAAGCAATAAAAAGTCTGGAGACGTGAAAAACTCTTCAGACTTTTTTTATTGCTGGGAGCGCACGTGCCCTCGCGCGGCTGAGGCTAACGGAGCGACTAGCTTGCAACGTAACGAATTTGCTTCGCCAACCTCAGCCGCGCGAGGGCACGTGCGCTCCCAGTATTGTTGTCTTAAACGATTTTCGCTATCCTCAACACTTCAAACTTACATTCACCATAACGAGAAAAATTATGAATTCAATCAAAGGCCCTGCCATTTTTTTAGCGCAATTCCTGCGCGACGAAGCTCCCTTCAATTCACTCGAAAACATTGCCGCTTGGGCTGCGAATCTTGGTTACAAAGGTTTGCAACTTCCGTCTTGGGACAAACGCGTATTTGACCTTGACCTCGCCGCTGAATCGCAAAGCTATTGCGATGATGTGCGCGCCTTGCTCGACAAACACGGCCTTGTCGTGACAGAAATCAACTCCGCATTGCAAGGGCAAACGCTGGCGATGCATCCGGCGTACAAAGAATTATTTTCGGGTTTTTATCCAGCCAATTTGAGCGAAACCGAACGTGTAGCGTGGTGTACTTCGCAGCTCGTCAAATCCGTGCAAGCCTCAGTAAAATTAGGCACGACAGCCATTCCGACTTTGTCAGGCGGCTTCGCGTGGCATTTATTTTATCCGTGGCCGCAACGTCCCGCAGGCATCATCGAAGAAGCCTTCACCGAAATGGCGAAGCGATGGCTTCCGGCTCTGGATGCCGCGCGCGGACACGGCGTGACATTTTGTTATGAACTTCATCCGGGCTCAGATTTATTTGATGGCGCTACGTTCGAGATGTTTTTGGATTACACGGATCAGCATCCGGCGGCGTGCATTAATTATGACCCCAGCCATTTTGTTTTGCAGCAATTGGATTATTTGCAATTCATTCAACTTTACGGCGACCGCATCAAAGCGTTTCACGTCAAAGACGCCGAATTTCGCCCCAGCGGCAGACAAGGTGTGTACAGCGGCTACGCCTCGTGGGCGAATCGCGCCGGACGTTTTCGCTCACTCGGCGACGGGCAGGTTGATTTCAAACGCGTGTTCACCTTGTTGACCGAAGCAGGCTATCGCAGTTGGGCCGTAATGGAATGGGAGTGCGCCGTCAAAAGCCCCGAACAAGGCGCACGCGAAGGCGCACCATTCATCGCATCACACTTAATCGAAGCGACAGACATTGCGTTTGATGATTTTGTTGGGGGAGGATCAGATGCGGAGAGAAATAAAAAATTGTTAGGTTTGCTATAAAAATCATTGTAAGACTGGAAGCGCAACTGTTATGAATTCTTCAAAAAAGAAAAAGAAAAAATCTTTCAATGCAGAAGAAAGGGCATTGGAGAAAACAGCAGAACTCGTTTTTGCAGATATTCTTGAGGACGACTCAATAATCAAAAGTAGTGCCCAAATACTAGCTGACTCAATTAGGCTTGCTCATCAATTAGGTGATGCGTGTTGGAGCTTAACTCTCCATCCAGCAGGAATGCGATTGAATGTCGGGCCGGTTGAGGTTTTAGTTTTGGAATATGATGCGGCACTTTTTGTACTTGATAGCGCATTACTAAATGAACCCATAGACGAAGAAATAAAACAGTATAATTCAGATTCAGAGATTTTTTATTCTAGCGTTCCTATTGAGCAAACACTTTGCTATTTGCCCTCAGAAAAATTTGCTAATCTATACCCAACGATTGAAGAGGCGCATAAATCATTCATTGCAGCAGCGGCCAAACGCCGGAAAATCTCAACTTGGCGATCCAGTTTTTCTGTTGGTGTCATTCTATATCTCAACCGATTGCTTAATATTTCATTGCCGCTTCCTGCTTATATTTCCGCGCAAACAGAAAGTGAAATAATTTTCCCTGATGAAATCCCCGCAACAGCTTCATTTCCTGACGGCACAGTTTCACAATCCTTCATAAATCTCTATGAACGTGATCCGCAAGCGCGAAAAATTTGCATTGAACATTACGGCTTAAATTGTGTGGCCTGTGGTTTTAATTTCGAGGAAATGTATGGTGAACGCGGTATAGGATTTATTCATGTACATCATTTACGACCTGTTTCAGAAGGTGAATACAAACTAAAACCGATTAATGATTTGCGTCCTGTTTGCCCGAACTGTCACGCCATGATTCATCGTTATGGGGTACTCTCAATTGAAGAATTGACACAGTTAATAAACAGAAAATAATCTTGTTTGAGACTTAGCCCACAATCAAATAGATTTATTTTATTTGCCTGACTACGGTTGCTATTGTACAGTATTCCTGTCCAAGAGAGGTTTTTATGGCAGTTCAAACAACGTACAGCAACGCGCGCGAAAATTTGGCTTCACTGTTAGAGCAAGTCACAGCCAATCGTGAAATTGTGATTATTAATCGACGTGGCTATGAGGATGTTGCGTTGGTGACAGCTTCAGAGCTTGCCAGTTTACTTGAGACGGCACATTTATTACGTTCGCCGAAAAATGCTGAGCGATTGCTGAAAGCGTTGCATCGCGCTCAGGCGAAAACCTCAAAACCACAGCCACTTGAAAAGCTTCGCAAAGAATTAAGGCTAGATGAAGCTGCCTAAAGCTAAAAATAAAACGCAACGTGACGCTGTATTTCATCCTGAATTTCGTGAAGATTTGCGTTATTGGGTTGAAACGGAGCGCAAGGTTGCATTGCGGGCATTAGATTTAGTGGAAGACATTTTGCGTGATCCCTTTGATGGGATTGGCAAACCTGAACCATTGAAATATTTAGCACCAAATACATGGTCACGCCGACTGACACAAGAGCATCGCATCGTTTATTTAGTCAGTGCCTCTCGAATTGATTTTTTGCAAGCGCGATACCATTATTAAGTAATACAAAAGTGCGTAAGCTGGCACTTCATAACGTCGAAGATAAAACAGTTAAGCACTTACAAAAATCGATGCCGCGTGTAGAGTTAATCGCCATCTCCAACGCAAATCATATGACTGTTCTTATTTCTTGCGATATTTTAGGTATGATCTCATTATTAGCGCACGCCATTTGTTTTAGGAGAACCCGATGAAATTAATTACACTTCTATTATTTGTGTTTGTGACTTTAGCAGTTGCGATTCAGGCGAAACCGATTGAAGACAAACTTACTGCACAAGAAATTATCAGCAAACATTTAGCCGCGATTGGTGGCAAAGAAAATTTAGCGAAGGTGAAAACCCTGGTTGCCACAGGCAAAGTCAAACGCGAATCGCTACCTGAAACGGCTATGCTTATGGTGTCGGAGGCTCCTGATCGGTTATCCATTGCGTATGGGTTTCAAGAAGTTACTTGGCGCTTGATATATGACAAAGGTAAGGGAAGTATTCGCCCAACGATCACGGGCGAATACTCGGTCATGGAAGGCAAATTCAGAGAAATGCTTGCTTCAGGTTTCTTTTACAATGGGGCCACGATATTCAATACGCTTTTAACTGAGCCTACGGGCGAAGCCAAGATTGAAGCTAAAGGCATGAAAAAAATAAATGGGCGACAGAATTATGTTGTAGAGTACAAACGTGACAAGAAATCTAGCGCCTACAAATTATTTTTTGACGCTGAAACATTTATGTGGGTTCGCACCGAATTTGGTCGCGTTACCATTCCAATTCAGGCCAGACCCGGTGCCGGTGTTGAAGCTAATTCCGAATCGCAACCTACAGTAGATTTTTATATTGAGACTTCAGACTTTAAAGAAGTGGACGGATTAAAACTGCCGCATAAGATTACTCATACAGCAACCTTTCCAATTCTGCGCCAACAGAAGGAAGGCACATTGACAATCACGATCAATGATTACAAGCAAAATGTGCCGATTGATCCTAAAATGTTTCCGTAATAGGGAAGTTAAGCTGCCGCAAAATCTGTATCCTGTCATATCGGTTCTTCTCTGCATTCTCCGCGCCTCTTTCACAAAGAAATCCGATAATTTATGAACAACTACAAAATTTTATTCATCGCACTTTTCATATTTGTTATTTCGGTCAACGCCCAACAACAAACAGTCAACACTGATGCCAGCTTTCGCGGACTTAGCGTCGTGAATGAAAAAGTTATTTGGGCGAGTGGCACAAAAGGAACATTCGTGCGCACGATTGATGGCGGTAAAACTTGGCAAGCTGGCAATGTACCCGATGCCGAAAAACTAGACTTCCGCGATGTCGAAGCGTTTAGCGCAAACGTAGCGTATTTATTGAGTATCGGCCCTGGTGAAGCTTCACGGATTTATAAAACTTTGGATAGCGGCAAAACGTGGAAGCTGCAATTCAAAAACGAAAATCCGAAAATCTTTTTGGATGCGTTCGCATTTTGGGATGAGCAACACGGCATCGCTATGAGCGATTCGGTAGATGAAAAATTCGTGTTGTTTGCTACGAATGATGGCGGCGCAAATTGGCTTCCGCTGACACCTACTAAAATTCCTGCCGCGCGCAAAGGCGAAGGCGGATTTGCGGCGAGTGGCACTTGCATCGTTACGCAAGGGAAAAATAATGTTTGGATTGGCACAGGGCAGGGGAGAATTTTGCGCTCGACGGATCGCGGCAAAAATTGGGAAGTGAGCGAAACGCCAATAATGACGGGCAATGAATCATCAGGAATTTTTGGCATCGCTTTCAAGGACAGCAAAAACGGAATGATCGTAGGCGGCGATTATCGAGAGCCGAATAAATCCGGCAACACGGTTGCTGTCACAAACGATGGAGGCAAAACTTGGCGCGCGCTTGCTGATAAATTACCGTTTCGCTCCGGTGCGGTTTTTTCGCAAGGGAAATGGTTTGCGGTTGGCACTTCGGGCGCGAATGTTTCTGCTGACAACGGCGCTACGTGGCAGGAAATTGATCGCAACAATTACAACGTAGTCGGTGCAAAAGCTGGCGTAATATTTTCTGCTGGGCCGAAAAGGCGAATCACAAAATTTTGAGTTAGACAGGATGAACAAGATTGGTTGCAAGATGAACAGGATTCTTTACTTGTAAAAGGCTTTTCTTATTGATCCTGAAAAATCTTGTTCATCCTGTCTAAAAATTCTCAGCTTAGAAAAATCGCAACGTGTAAACGACCCGCACGCCGCGCCCCATTTCCGGGGCAAAATCCTTAATGAACGATAAATGATTGCGATACAGTTGATTGTTAAGATTGAATGCGTTGATTGAGATGACCTGCATGTAATGTTGTTTTGTTAATGTATACGAAGCTGTCAAATCAGCCGTTGCATAACCATCCGTCTTGGTTTCTGTTGGGAAGATTTGATTCTGTGCATGTGCCAAAGTGACTTCGGGGTTGATGCGAAAATCTTTGAAAAACCACTCCAATCCAATGTGCGCGCGAAAGGGGGGAATGCGTGGCAGTGGCGTGTTCGTTGCGGTCAATTTCGCGTTCACATAATCCAAACTCGAAAGCAGCCAAACGTTGTGCGACAAATTCGCGTCGAATTTTGCTTCCGTGCCAACATAACGCGTCAGGCCTTGCGCATAATTCGCTTCGATTAAATCGCTCACAATATTTCCTGTCGGCGCAAGGTACACAAAATCACGCAAATGGTAATAGTATCCATTTACTTCAATGCGAAAGCGCTGTGACGAATGACGCAAGCTCACATCAAGGCCATCGCTTAATTCTCGTTTGAGATTTATGTTGCCAATTTCGTACGTAGAATTGCCGCCGTGCGGGCCATGATTGTATAGCTCTTCCAAACCTGGTGCGCGATAGGAATGTGAGTAATTAGCGACGAAAACTGTACTTTTCGGGAGCGGAACGCGAATGCCGATTGCACCCGAAAAGCCTGTGAATGCGCGCGCAGCTAATCCAGTCGGTTCATAGCCGTTATGTTCGACGCGCCCGCCAAATTGCAATGAGAGATGCTCAAAATCCAGCGTTTGTAAGGTGAATGCTGCGAACGCATTTTGAATCGTTGGTGGTGCGAGGGCTTCTTCGCCTGCCGAAGAATAATCGCGCCGCATTCCCCAAAATCCAAAACTACCCGACAGCTTGCCCGTGTGCTTTTCGTCGAACATGCCCCGATACAAGAGGGTCTTATTTTTGAATGAAGTGTTCACCTCATTCGAGACCGCGTTAATTTCCGAATGGTGATAGTCGTTGTATTGCACTGAAAACTGTGCGCCTTTGATAAATGAATCAAGGTCACGCAAACCGAATTTCGCTTGGATACTTTGGCGCTGTGGATTGAGAAAAACGAGTTCTACTTCGGTATCAGATTTGTCGTAGGGAATGCCGTAACGACGCCCGTCAAAGCTGTAATCAGTGCTGAACCATGACTTGTCGCCGAAATAGCCAAACCCGCCAGCGCCATTTGCATTGCGCGCGTAAGAATTGCGCACGCGTCCAGTTGGCGTCTCATATTCGCCGTTGCGTTGACCTCCGCCATTGACCCAAAGCAGCCAGTGATTTGTGCCGAATTCAACGCCCGCACTGCCGCCGCCTTGATAATTATTGGAACTACCCAAGGCCGTGACATAACCGCGCACGCCCGGATGTGCTTCATCATGACCACTGACCGCGTTGACTACGCCGCCGATGGCGTTGCTGCCATAAAGCAAAGTGGCGGGGCCTTTGACGACTTCGACGCGATCAATGCCCAGCAAATCTACCGGTTCGGCGTGGTCGCCGGATTGAAAGCCGAGTGCGCCGATGCGTTGTCCATCTTGCAACACAAGCACGCGATCCCCGTCAAACCCGCGAATGACAGGGCGCGAAGTCGCAGGGCCGCCGCTGCGTTTAGATACGCCTAATTCATGATCCAGCGCTTCGCCCAGCGACAACGGATTTTTTTTCGCTAAATCCAAAGCGCCGACGACAGACACGGATTGCATTGAATTGAATGTGCTTTCTTCGCTGCCAGAGGCGGTGATCGTCACAGCTTCACGGACGGTTGAAAGTTTAATTTGAAAATCTGAAGTCGTAATTCCTGCGTTGATTTGGACGCTTTGGACGACATCGGGCGCAAGGTCTAAATGGGCGATTACATCATATTTGCCCGGCGGGACGCCCTGAAATTCATAGCTGCCCTTTTCATCGGTTTCGACCGAACGGCGTAATTGAGCGATGGTGATGCGCGCACTGTGAATCGGTTTTCCGCTGTCGCCAAGAACTACTGTACCGCGCAGCGTGCCTGTAGTTTGAGCGCATAGCGTGCCAACAAAAATTGCGAGTAATAAAAATAGAAAATGAATTCGTAGCATTGCTAAATCCCTTATCAAAAAAAATGAAGTGACCACACAAAACAAAATGCGTAGTAAAAACACAACTCTTCGCACTGCATAAATTGCGTACGAAGCGAACTGCGTTTGATGGATGGGGATTTAGCTAAGTGGTGGGCCGCGCGTTAAATTGAACGATGCGGTAAAGGATTTAACTTGAATTTGCTGCCAACTGTTTTCCGAGAGTGTTTGAGATTCAAAGTGAATCGTTTGTGGCAGCGCGTTTTCAATTGTCAGCGATTGATGATCCTGACAAACAGAACATTGATGCGCGGGAGCGGCAATGGATTTTTGCTCAGAGTGTGCGCCAATGTGCACGCCTTCGTGCTCGATGCTTGCATCGCTCAAATGCAAAAACATATGACCGCTCAAATTGAGCAGTACTGCAAGAATCAAGGCTTGAGCCAATCTTAGCGTTGATTTCTTTTGAGTCGGCATAATCATGATTAAGCACTTTGTCTGGATAGCTGATGTGACAGCTACAAACAGAATTATTGATTTTAAAGACCCCCTTGTCAATTATCAATGGTGAAGAACATTTAGTGAATGCCTGATATATTCGCACGACCTTGACGCGAAGTCGTACTTAGTTTAGGTTTCAAGTGTTCCAAAAAACAAATCGTTTATAGCGATTGCATCTTCTCCCCCGCTGAATTTGAGGACTGAAACTTTTTTGTTGAGCTGAATATACGCAATTAATCAATGGTGAATTTATTGATTAATTGGCCTGGCAGGCGATGAATGCGATATCTCACCTACATTGAAATTATTCACTCAACCAGTCTCTTAACCTAACTCCCAATACTTGATCTGACAGTATTTGTCGTCAGTGTGCTTTTTTCTGCGACAAATTATCCCTTCGGATGTGTTGCAACCAGCAACAATCCGCCCACTACCGATCCGCTTGGTGTTCGTCAAACGGAAAAGCTTTTCATTGAACGAAAGGATATCACCCATGACAATCCAACGAATAAAATTGTTTGCTTTATTCTTCCTGCTAGCAATGGTGGGATTTATTGTGTTTCCTCGCTACAGCGCAGCACAATTTGGCTTTGATCCGCTAGATCGTAACTTAACTCGTGCGCTCCAACGCGCGGGTTTTACGGGACAGATTGAGGGCACACTGGAAAAACGCTTAGGCCGTGTTGTAAACCCCAGGCTCGCCGATCTTGGTCGGTTACTTTGGTTCGATACCATTGGCGGGCTGAACGATGATAATTCTTGTTCGGGTTGCCATTCGCCAGCCAACGGCTTTGGCGATACACAGTCTATTGCGATTGGCATTGATAACAATGGAATTGTCGGGCCTGACCGGACAGGGCCGCGCAACCAGCGGCGCACTCCGATGGCAATCAACACTGCGTTCTTCCCAACTTTGATGTGGAATTCACGTTTTGCCGCGCTGTCGCATGATCCTTTTGATAATAGCAAAGGGTTCCAGTTTCCCGATCCAGAAGGACTCAGCCTTTCGCATCAGCCTACGTTACTCGCCGCGCAAGCTTTTATCCCCCCGACAGAACGCGTCGAAGTTGCAGGCTTCGCCTTTCCTGGCAATAACGATGATATTCGCAAGGAAGTGTTACGCCGCTTAAATGGCGTGGCAGGATATCGTGAGTTATTTGGCAAATCTTTCCCTGAAGTACGCGCCGGAAAACCGATCACGTTTGAAATGTTTGGCAAAGCAATTGCCGAGTTTGAATTCACACTTGTTTTTGCCAATGCGCCGATTGATCGTTATGCGCGTGGCAATTTACGAGCGTTGTCGCGGGATCAAAAAGAGGGAGCACTACTCTTTTTTGGCGATGCTGGTTGTGTGCGTTGCCACGCAGTTTCTGGCGACTCCAACGAAATGTTTAGCGACTTCAAGCAGCATGTCTTGGCTGTGCCACAGATTGCGCCGAAAGCTGGCGATAAATTTGGAAACTTGAAATTTGATGGCCCCGGAGAAAATGAAGATTTTGGTTTGGAACAGGTGACGGGAAAAGCGGAAGACAGATATGCGTTTCGGACATCGCCGCTGCGCAATGTCGCTCTCCAGCCTACCTTCTTTCATAACGGAGCTTTCACAAAATTAGAAGATGCGATACGTCATCATCTGAATCCTTATGATTCGGCGCGTTATTACAGTGCTCGGCGCGCTGGCGTAGATAGGGATTTGACGGAACGGCTCGGCCCTATTGAACCGGTTCTGCACCGCCTAGATCGGCGTTTGCATAATCCGACCTATCTCACGCGTGAAGAGTTTCGCCAACTGGTGGATTTTGTTGCCAATGGATTACTCGACCCTGGAGCAAGACCCGAAAACTTACGGCGGTTGATTCCCACTTCCGTTCCCAGCGGCAGGAAAATTCATCGGTTCCAATTTCCAAAATAATCGGTGACATAACTTTATCTTTTTAGTGATCTCAATCAATTTTTGGCTCGCAATGCTTCGTGTTGCGAGCCATTTTAATTACGCACGTTTTAGTTGGCGATACAAGCTGCAAAAGAAATGACTTGAGAGCCAGAAGCCATGTGCCGTAGACTGTCGCACCACTCGCCCCATTTGATAAAAATCACTTGTTCAGCAGCAACATTTTTTGCGGAGATTATTTGTATGCCCATGGACTTTGCACTGACAGAAGAACAACTCCAAATCAAACGCGCCGTCCGCGAATTTGCCGAAGCCGAAATCAAACCCAACGTAATGAAATGGGACGAAGCTCAATATTTTCCCAAAGAATTATGGCAGCAAATGGGCGAACTTGGATTCACAGGCGTGATCTTTCCTGAAGAGTTCGGCGGCGCGGGAATGGGCTACATTGAATACGCCACCATCATCGAAGAAATTTCGCGCGTGTGCGGTTCGATTGGCTTATCCGTTGCCGCGCACAATTCGCTTTGCACCAATCACATTTATCAATACGCAACAGCGGAGCAGCGCAAGCAATTTGTCACTCCATTAGCCAAAGGCGAAAAGCTGGGCGCGTGGGGATTAACCGAGCCTGGTTCCGGTTCTGACGCTTCCGGCTTGAAAACATTTGCGGTGCAAAAAGGCGATGAGTGGATTATCAACGGCGCAAAAAATTTCATCACGCACGGCAATTCTGGCGACGTGTGCGTAGTCCTCGCTTACACCGACCGCGAAATGCGTTCGCGCGGCATTTCAGCTTTTATCGTGGAGCGCGGCACGCCCGGATTTATTGCGGGCAAAAAAGAAAATAAATTGGGTATGCGCGCGTCAGAAACATCTTCGATTATTTTTGAAGATTGCGCTGTGCCGTTGGAAAATATGCTCGGCGAACGCGGCAGAGGTTTCGTGAACGCAATGCAAATCTTGGATGGCGGCAGAATTTCAATTGCGGCTTTAGCGCTAGGCATTGCGCAAGGTGCTTATGAATCCGCGCTGAAATATGCACAGGAGCGCGAACAATTTGGTTCGCCAATTTTTGATTTTCAGGCGATTCAATTTAAGCTCGCGGATATGGCTACGCAAATTGACGCAGCGCGATTATTGATTCAACGCGCGGCATGGATGAAAGACAACAAAATGCCTACGACGAAAGAATCCGCGATGGCGAAATTATATGCGTCTGAAATCGCCGTCAAAGTAAGTGAAGAAGCGATTCAGATTCACGGCGGATACGGTTACACCAAAGATTATCCGCCTGAAAAATTCTGGCGCGATTCCAAACTTTGCACCATTGGCGAAGGCACAAGTGAAGTGCAACGCCTTGTGATTGCGCGGCAGTTGGTTGCGTTATAATTCAGGTTGGGGGCTGTTTGGTAACGATCAAAATCTATGGAAACAAAAGTGAAGAAGTTCGTTTTACTAATTTTAGGATTATTCGTTGCTACTGAATTGAGTGCGCAAGGAAATATTCAGTCGTCTGAAATAACGGAAGCCGACCAGCTAAGTGTACAGGTTGTTCAACTTTATCAAGTTGGTAAATATGATAAGGCGCTGCCGCTTGCTGAACGTGCTGTTTTGTTACGTGAAAAAAACTTAGGGGCAGAAAGTGAATTAGTAATTGGTGCGTTACGGAATCTAGCTGAAGTGCAACTGGCATTGCGGAAAGACAAAGAGGCAGAGGCAACTTATGAAAGGTACGTAAGTATTTTTGGCAAAGTGTTAGGCGAAAACTCCTCATCCTTTATTGATGTGCTTGACCGTTATGTTTGCTTATTGGTTAGGATCAATCGGCGAGACCGAGCATTTGAAATACAAAAGCGGTTATACAGGCTTGAGAACAAACAGGAATATGAAATAACGGCTAAAGTGCCGGTAAAAAACTTAGAAATGGGTGGTTTGATGAAAGGGAAAGTTCTCAATATGACTAAGCCTGAATATCCACTAGAAGCCAAACGATCACACATATCAGGCTCCGTTATTTTCAAAATTACAGTAGATGAAGTAGGAAATATATCAACTGTAAAAACGCTTTGCGGCCCGCCGATTCTGGTAAAAAGTGCTGAATCTTCTATTCGCCAAGCACAAATGGAGGCAACAATTGTTGCTGGAAAGTCAGTAAAAATAACAGGCATTATTATTTATAATTTCACACTTCAATAAAATTAGAATCCGAAACTTTGCAGCTACTATATGGCTGACAAACTCAACATCTGTTCTATGGTAGACGCGTCGTCAGTGCGACAGACTTATGGTGAAGTCGTTAGGCTTTTGCCGTAACAAAAGATAATAATAACGAGGAGTGACGTAATAGATTTTATGTTGAGAAAGGATGATTGAGCATGAACGTTGCTGAAATCTATGATTACCTTGTGCGTGCACGCCGGGATTTGTGGGCTACACTTGAAAGCTTGCCGGATGAGGTTTTATCCCGTCCGTTGCTGGACGGGTCGCGGTTTCACTGCATCAAAGACCTGGTGCTTCACGTCCCTGCTGTAGAGGACGGCTGGATTCACGAGGACATCCTGCGCGATCAGTCATTGTGGGAAACGATTCCCGCTTTGCAGAACGCTGAAGGCGACAATCTTTACGCGGATTTCAAACTCAACCTGTTGCTGGATTACTGGCGCAGTGTGGAGCAGCGCACGCTCGCTTATCTTGCGTCGCTGACGGACGACGAACTGAAACGAGTTGTGAGTGTGCACGATGCGCCAGAGGAACAGTTTACGGTGGATGGCCTGCTGTGGCACATAATGATTCACGAGATGCGGCACACGGCGCAAATTTGCGTGCTGCTTCGCTCGCAGGGCATCAAGCCGCCTTCTCTTGACCTGTTGTTTTACTTGCCATTTACCAAAAATAAACCAGCCTAATATTTATTCCACCGTAACTGCGCAATGGTTGGCATTTTTCGCCAACAATAATTTACGTCAGATTCAGACGCGGGCTGGCAGCACCGCTGTACGTGATGGCTGAAGAGGTTTTCATGCTGAAAGACTTTATTGACGAATTTCTCCGCTACAAATTGATGGGGCAAAAAGCGCTTGCGCAAGTTTCAGATGAAAATCTGAACAAGATTTTTGCCGCAGACATGAATTCCGTAGCGATGATTGTCCGTCATATCAGCGGCAATCTGATTTCGCGCTTTACAGATTTTCTGACTACGGATGGCGAAAAATCGTGGCGCAACCGTGAAGCTGAGTTTGAAGAGAAAGAATATTCGCGCGCAGAAATGTTGCAGCTTTGGGAACAAGGCTGGCATGTGCTGGAATCAACATTAGCGCAATTAAGCGATGACGATTTAAGCAAGCAAGTCACGATTCGCGGGCAGGCGTTTACCGTACACGAAGCGTTAGCGCGTTCGATTGCGCACATTGCGTATCACGTTGGACAAATCATTTTGCTCGCGCGGTTGCAAGCGCACGGCGATTGGAATTGGATTTCTGTGCCGAAAGGAACATCGGCGGAATATAACCAAAACCCTACGATGGAAAAAAGGCCGCATTAACTCGCCCCATGCCGAAAAAGAATTCGCGTTCTCCCTTTGCTACAAAATTGCTTGAATGGTACGACTCCAAAGCCGTAGCTTTGCCGTGGCGAGGCAGCCATAATGCCTATAAAATCTGGCTTTCAGAGATCATGCTGCAACAAACGCGCGTGACGGCTGTCAAAGATTACTATCAAAAATTCCTGACGAAATTTCCTACGATTGAAACGTTAGCTAATGCTTCACAAGACGAAGTGCTGAAGGCTTGGGAAGGGTTGGGTTACTATTCCCGCGCGCGCAATTTGCACAAGCTTGCCAAAATCGTAGCGCAGGAAATGAACGGCAAATTTCCTGAGACTGTCGAAGCCTTACAAAATTTGCCGGGCATTGGGCGCTACACTGCGGCAGCAATTGCAAGCATCGCTTTTGATGAACGCGCGGCAGTGTTGGACGGCAATGTGATTCGCATTTTGACGCGGCTTTATGATATTGCCGAAGAAATTGGCTCGCCTAAAATTACAAAACAGCTTTGGGATTTGGCGGATTCGCTTTTACCAACTGAGCGTTATGGTGATTACAATCAAGCGATCATGGATTTGGGGCGGTTAATTTGTTTGCCGCGCAATCCAGCTTGTCAAAATTGCCCCGTACAGCAATTTTGTCAGGCGCAGAAAAATAATACTGTTCATTTGCGCCCCGTAAAGAAAGCCAAAGCGCCATTGCCAAATCGTTACGCCATGGCTGCGGTTGTGCGTGATGCGCAGGAGCGAATTTTGCTGGTGCAAAGACCGCAAGATGGATTGCTCGGCGGGTTATGGATGCTGCCGCAAATTGAATGCGAATCCGATTCAGATGAGCAGAAAATTTTATCGCAATATTTTCACGCAGCCTTTGGCCTGAAAATCCGCGTCGCCGAACAAATGGCGAGCGCTAAACAAACGTTCACGCATTTTCACTTGTTATTGCGCGCGTTCGCTTGTGAAGTTATGAGTGGCAAATTAAAGACTCCGCAAAAAACTGCGTGGGCGAGTAAACAGGAAATTGTAAACTACAGTTTTGGGAAATCCGATCAGCAAATTCTTGCTGCGCTTGATTCTTGGCAACCAAGTTTGTTTGCCGAATACGAGAGTTCTAAGTACCAACTTTAGTTGGCAGCCTTCAGCAAGAGACCGCTTGAAGGCGGGACTCAACACTTTTTCTTAACACCCCGGCACTTTAATCGGCACCAAAATCCGATATTCATTCGCATAGGTGAGCGGGCGCAGCGAAGTTCCGCTGACATATGAACCGCTGTTGAATTGTGCTCCTAATAATGCGCCATTGTCAGTCGCAGAAATTTTCAACCAGCCTGTTCGGCCTGCGGCAATTAAAGTTGTGAGCGGTGTAGTCAGGCGCAAATTCGCCAGACGTAAATCACCGTAGCATCCGATGGTTTGGCTGCCTGTGGCGGAATTCGCAGCGTTATTGAAGGCCAGAAAATCTACACGCGGATTAACCGTTGCGCCGGATAAATCACCGGTCGGGCGATACACATTCAAAATGGTAGCATTCGCACTTGCCCCTGTAGCAATTTGATTCGGTACATTATCAGCAGCTAATTGTGCTGGCAAACGATCATAATCTTTGTCATTAAAAATCATTTCGCCCTTGTCATTATTGACTGCGACGGAGCCTGTGCTGTGTTTTGCGATGGCAGTGGCGGCTAACGATGTGTCATAAACCTGATTCATAAGAGGGCTGGTTTGTCGCAATTGCGCATTCCCGATGAGCCAGTTAAATTGCGTGGGTTTGCCGTCTGCGTCACAAGCAAACGCAATGCAATATCCGGTTATGCCCGGGTCAATCTCGCTCATTAAAAAATTGGTGCTTTGGTTAGGGGCAAGGCAGACAAATTGTTCGTAAGCTTGGCAATCAGAAGTACTGACAAAAAAGACTCTCACTTTCGCGCTATCAGTCGGCGAGGTGTTGGTAAGATTCAAAGTTGTGTTATTGCCTTGCCGCGCGAATCCTGATGCATAACGGTGATAAAACAGGACTGAACCAGGTTTCTGATCGCTCTGTCGCATTGCTGCTGCGATGGAATTTAACTTCAAATCAACGAAAGAAAATGCTGAAATCTCAGTCGCGAGTAATTTGTCTTTAGGCGCAAGAAATCCTTCGGATAGTTCCCAAAATAAACTGTACGAATCTGGGCTGGCAGCGACAGCACTCAAATCGGCTGTGCCTAAATATAATTTAGCGCCCGGAAAATTATCACCAGGTGCTCCAATCGTGCCGAGCGGGCGGAATGTAGCGATTGCTGTTCCTGTAAAGAGCGACAAATTTTTGTAAGCGCTGGTAAAAACAGTGCGGCTGGTGCTGACAAGTTGCGACCCTTTCATTAAGTGCAACGAGAAAATTGCACCAGCGGGAACATCCACTTGTGTTGCGCGCATCACAATGCTGGTAGGCTCTCTCGGCAATTGACCGGGCGTTTGAAAGCCATAATATCCAGCCTCGTAAGCCCACGTGTTAGGCACGAAAATGAAAGTCAGAATGAGTAACAAAAATGCAGATCGAAGCAAATTTGAGACACGGAAAGTATGTAAGGAGCGGAGCACTTTCGCTGACATAAAACCTCCGAAGTTGTGAGAATTGATGAGATTCAGAGAGCTTTATCTATAGCACGCAAAGTAGAGAAAGGGAAGCCCCAGGCCAAAGGACTTCCCTTTGCTGGAAAGGTGACGCCATCTGGCTGAGCGTAGCTGGATTTACAATCGGCGTCCGTCCCGATACCAAACCCAACGCCCGCGTAGGAAATTCGCCATGCAACGGCTGGGATTCAGAAAACTACGCGCAAGGATGCGCACGACTCGATTTTCGGTGTGATCTTCAACCCATTTAATAACGTGTTTGTCGAGTGCATCTTCGCCCATCATCCACACTGCACCAAGGGTAGGCGTCACAATAATATCTACAAAGGCAGAAGGATGTTTTGAGGCGGGAGAAGGGCGCAATCCTACATTGCCAAGCGAAGCCTCGCTGAGCGGGCCTAGCTCAAACTGGGTACTGTACACAGTCGAAAACAGCATCGCTTTCAGGCGGCTTTTGAAATAACTTTTATTTAGCTCGAATTCCTTATGGATGCTTTGCGGATCGTTATGTACAAAGATGTAACCCGCTACCGCGCCTTGCATTGGATGCCCAATATAATTCACCAAAAACGGATCGCCATCGCGCCAGCCGCGAGTGTTGCGTACTGCGGTAAGCCAGTCTTTGAAAAATGGGCCTTTCAAATCCGCACGTGTCCCTGGTTCGGTCAACAGGCGAAAGCTGTGTTCGATCCATAAAAATGTCATGGCTTGCGAGAACGCTGGTTTCCATTGAAATTTGTTGCTCTCAGTTGGTTGCACCCGCTGGTTGTTATTGGCAGCGTTCGGATCATCCACGTTAGAAACTTTTACAACCTCATATTTATTGTGATTCCCGCTGTCAAGCAATGATCGTTTGGCGAGCGCTTTGAAAACCAGTCGCTGCTTGTTTTCAGTTGGAGTTAGGAACAACGAAGGTGTCTGAGCGCGAATAAGTTGATTCGCGTGAAAGGTAGAATTAGTTATCGCGCGTTGCTGTTGCGGAGTGGCGTTATCAAGGTGAGATTGCGATGATTCGGCACAACCTTTACCTTGACCAAAAATCACGCAGCAGAGCAAAACACTAAAAATCCAATGGACAAATTCACGCACATTCAGTTTCTGCATAAAGCTAAATCCGTAACAATCAGGAGCGAATTTTTTATTCGCGTAGTAGCTTCATCTGACAAACTGGATGCTGATGCCTGGGGAGCAACACAAGCAGCCTTTTTCAATTTGGTGCGGCATAACGACTGCCGCACCACTAACAATCGAACCCTAAGAATTTAGTAAAATTTTTCCGCTCAGACAACCGTTTATAAAATTATTTCTTTTTTACCTGTCCTTTGGGCGGAGGTGGCGGCTCAGGAACAGGGGCGAGTTTCACTCTGATCTCGCCGATAGTGGAAGGTAGTGGTTTATTTGGTTTGACTGGCGCTACCATTTTGACATTCGGGCACCGTTTGGGCGTTTGTGTTTTCGGATCACTGACGGCGACGACTGTCACAGTGTAGGTATATGTTTTTTCTTGCGCACGGTCGGTTACCGGAATGCCGGAATGAATGGAGCCGCCGCGCGCGACGCGATAGCGACCAACCAGAAAAGGAAATTCTTTCGGATCGAACGTGATTTCGACCCGTGCATTTTTGCTCGACCAAACGATTTCTTCCTTTTTCGCCAGGTCTAATGTGACAGGTTTGATTTTCCCTAAACATTTATCGTCAGGATCGTATTTGATTTTGACTGGAATTGGATTCGTGTTGCGGGGAACGGTTGTGCGCGGTTCTTTTTTCGATTGCGCAATCTTCTTGCTGGCAGGCATTTTTCTCTCCTCAGTAAAATGAATAATTTGTCTTTTGGGTGAGTTAGGCTCCACGTTTGCCGCGAAAAAATCTGACTCTTGCAGATACTGGTTCTGTTCCCAGCACCGCAACCGTGTAGTGATAATCACCTTCTGGCGCTTCCTGATTTACTTCCCCCGTTCCCTCGTCCTGAATTTCTTCAACCTGGGCATCGCCACCAACCAATGGTTTATTGGCAATTACAGTTGGTACAGGATTCAAACCTGGTCCGAATGTATCATCAGCGAACGGGGTATTGGCACCTGCTTGCTTAAATACTGCCTCCCAATTTGGTTGGTCGCAAATCCACTGGATTTCTTCGTCTTCAAACAAATCACGGATCGGTGGATGAACTTCAACTCCATCAGGCGTAGTTGTGATAAAAATCGGTTGTTTCGTTATTGGCATTTTCTTCCTCCGTTTTTTACTTAATCAATGATTGATATTTCTTTTCCAGTAACAATGTTTTTAAGAGAGGATCGTGCTTGATTTCAAAGATGCTTTTCGGGTTCTGCGCCACTTTGGGCAGATATATTTCTAACTCATTTGCCTGATTAGTCAATCGAAAGACTCGCACGGCGCTCATAATTACTTCCTGATTGCTAGGTTCTAAGACTAAGGCGGCATGAATTTTTTCGAGCGCTTGTGGCTTGTTGCCGCGCTGCGCTTGCCAATCTGCGAGTAAAGAAAGGCTGTACGCGTCCTGCGAAATGTCCATTTGTGATAATCCTGCAATTGCCTGTGCATATTGATTATCCGCCGCTTTTTTTTGCGTTTTATCACAACTATATGCATCGCCAAGCGCGCCGGTTAATTCCGGCGATGTGGGTTCCGCTCGCAATCCATTTTGGAAAGCTTCTAAAGCTTTTGGGCAATCGCCTGCTAACAAATAAGCCGCTCCCATACTTTGGTAAATTTGAGGATGATGATTCAGTGACAATGCCTTGCGGAAAGTGTCAAAAGCCACATCTAATTTTTCTTGATAAAGTAATGTCAGCGCCAGATTATTAAAACCATAAGCGTTATTTTCCAGCAGTTCAGTGACCTTTTTGCTATTCACTTCAGCCTTGGCAAAATTGCCGCGCTCGAAATAGAAGCCAGCCATTTCATTGTAGGCGTACCAAAAATCGGGGCGCTGCGCGATTGCCTGTTGATAGGCTTTTTCAGCAGCTTCAAAATCGCTTTTATTTTCATAAGCCTGCGCCAATCCGATTTGCGCACTTGGATTATTTTCCTGCTGCAATACGCGCTGAAATTTTGCGATAGCTTGGTCGTTATCGTTGATGGCAAGAGCGACTTGTCCACAGAACAATAATACGTCTTTTTGTAAGGCATCAATTTTCGTGGCTTGTTCGCAATAGCTCACCGCCTTGTCGCGGTCAGGCAATTTTTGTGAGTGCGTAAATTTATATCGCCAAGCCAAGGCAAGTGCGCCTTTGATGCGGGCAAGATTTTTATCGTCTGATTTTTCGAGCTTATTTAAAATTTCGATAGCTTCATCAATGACGCTTTCGTTTACGAGCGGTTCCAGCAACGCAACGGCGCGAAAATAATTCCTGTCTTGTTCGCTCGCCTGAATAGTGCCAGCATTTTTGAGGTCGAGCACGCTTATCACGCTCGCCAATAATTGATTTACATCGGTGACTCTGCCTTGAATTTCTTTGCCTTGCCGATTTGTGAGCGAATAGTTGATTGCCGCGTTGGTGCCGGAACAATCCACCGCAGAAATTTTTAGCACATTACTTGCGCCCTGTGTTAATGCGGCTTGTGCGGCAGTCGCGTCAATCATCAGAAATGGCTGGCTGCGTTCGCTGGCTACTTTCGGCAAGAGTTGAATGCCACGCACATCTTTCAATTTATCATTCAGCAGCATAGCGATTATTTCGCTTTGCTGGCACGGCAGATCAATAGTTGTAGGTACGATTGCCAAGGTGATTGGGGCTTGCGGCAATAATTTTTTGTAGGCCCAAAAGCCGAAGACAAGCAATGCAAGTGCTGCGGCTGCTAAGCCAATGTGTGGAGCGAAACGCCGCGAGTGGAGCAGCAAATTGGTGAGCGGCGAATTCTCTTTGACGTTTTCTAAAAGCTGTATTGCTTCGTCAGCCTGGCGCAAACGTTGCACCACATTTTTTTGCAGGCAGCGATGCACAAGTTTCACAAGGCGCGGTGGTGTATTGATCGGCAGCGCTTGCCAATCTGGTTCTTTCGTCAAAATTGCCGCGTTGGTGTCGGCGTTACTCGCGGCCCGAAACGGATTTTCACCCGTCAGCGTTTCGTATAGCATGCAACCGAACGCCCACCAATCGCAGCGCTGATCTAAATTGCTCTCGCCGCGTACTTGCTCAGGACTCATATATCCAGGCGTACCAAGAATCATTTGCGGCTGCGTCAATGTTGGCGCTGGGGTAATTTTGTGACGCGCGCGAGTAGCGGCTGTGTCAGCGATAGTGGCTTTGGGGGCAGTGGATTTTGCTAAGCCAAAATCTAAAACCTTAATTGCGCCGTCGGGCGTAATTTTAATGTTGGCGGGTTTGAGATCGCGGTGAATTACGCCTTGGGCATGTGCTGCTTTGAGCGCGGCGGCGATTTGGCGAAAGATGGATGCGATTGCCTGAAATTCTAATTGACCGCGATCCAATCGTTCTGCCAGCGTTTCGCCCGGCACAAATTCCATTACTAGAAAACGCGGTGCGTTGCTGTTTTCGCGATCATAATCAACCAGCGCAGCAATATTCGGATGATTCATTTGCGCGAGCATTTCGGCTTCGCGCTTGAATCGTTTCAGCCGATCAGGTTCTTCAGCCAAAAATTCGGGCAGGACTTTCACCGCGACCTGACGCGGCAAATTCAAATCCCGTGCCAAGTAAACTGTCCCCATTCCGCCTGCGCCGATCTGTTTGATGATTTCGTAATTGCCAAGTTGTTGTCCGCTTTTTATGTGAGTTGAGGAATTGAGATGCTCGTGCGCAAGTTGCCGCGCTGCATCTTCCATTGCGGGTGCAGCCAGAAAATCGGCATCGCTCGCTTCGTGTTGCAGCATCGCCAGCACTTCCTGCCGCACAATTTCATCGCTGACAGGCGCAGTTTGCACGAAAATTAATTGTTCTTGTTCAGGGAGGTTTTGGGCTTGTTGCCAAAGCTGCTCAATTTGTTCCCACTGTTCTTTCCTCATACTTACATAAGCGAAATTTCAAGCAGCTTTGCTGGCTTCCTAAAATCAGTTTGGACAGGATTTACAGGATTCACAAAATTAAGCGATATGAGACTTAGTACACGGAAAAATAAGTTCGGTGCTGAAACGGTAGAGCGGGTTCTTTACCCGCGCCAACTGACGGGTAGAGAACCCGCCCCACCCTTGGTGGTAATCTCGCACAGATTAAGAAACTTTGTTTCCCGTGTATTAGCTTCAGATTAGCTTTAGGTCAATCTTGTTCAGCTTGTAAATTCTGACCAGTTTTTGTCGCTTTATTTTTTGCTCAACTCTTTCAATAACCATGCTCTGGCAAATTTCCAATCGTCCATTACCGTGTCTTCGCTGACGCCGACAACTTGTGCCGTTTCTTTTACAGTTAAGCCGCCGAAATATCGCAGCTCAACCACTTTGGCTTTGCGTTCGGCGACTCCGTGCAAAAGTGTCAGCGCATCATCAAGCGCGACTAAATCAGAACTGCCTTGCGCGTTCGAGACCATTAACGCTTCGTCTAATTCGACTTTTTGATATTCGCCGCCGCGTTTTTGTTGCTGGCGCGCTCGCGCATGATCTACCAGAATACGCCGCATCATTTGCGCGCAAACCGCCATAAAATGCGCGCGATCATTGAAGCTCACGGCTTTTGCATCAACTAATCTTACATAGACTTCGTTGACCAATGCCGTAGTTTGCAAGCTGTGATCGTTACGTTCCTGTCGCATGTAATAATGCGCTTTGCGATGCAATTCGTCATATACCAGCGGCACCAATTGATCCAACGCTGCGTGGTCGCCGCCGCTCCAGGCAACTAACAACTGCGTGACTTCTTGCGGAGAACTTGTCGCCATAAGACTTCGCCAATCCTTACACGAAAGAATAAATACAGGGGAGTGAGTCAATTTTTAGAGGTACTGCTAAAACGGCGCGAATTATACCACTTCAGCCGCCAGAAAAAAATTTTCCATTTTTTTCATTTTGCCTGCCAGTTTTCTGCGCACCTTTTTCGCTTAGACAAGTGAGGGCAGCTAACCCACGGTCAACTAGCTTGATAACACGTTAGCTGTAATTAACCTCGGATGATTGATACTTCACGCCAAAGCGAATGCGTTGTCAGGGGTGGTGACGCATTCGGAATTTACTCTTGGCCCTGGGAGTATTGCGGGTTGGCTGTTCTCTACCGATTATATTCAGCCGCGATACTCTCAGGAATTTTGGGGAGAAAACCATGCACAACTCAGCAAATACCATCTGCAAGCAAGCCGCTTGCTGGGTCGTAGATCATTACATTAGTGACGAAAATCCCAGCGCCGGAATGACAAAAATTAATGATTTTGATTGGCCGGAAGGCTTCGGCGAATATAGGGACTTCAGCCTCAGCAATGTCCAAATCTGGGGTGCGCGCCAATTCACTTATGGAGTAGTTTGGCAACACCGCGCCATTCATTGCTAAAGATTTTACAACTTCGATCCGTCTTTCTGGGGAGCAGGGCGGGCATCGAACGACGCGCCGGAATGCCGGGACGCGAGCCTCGGCCACTGGCTCGGCATCCAGCGTCGTCGTAATGAACACAATTTTTTTCTGCCGAACTGCGAATCAACGGCATCTGTGTGAGTTTCCCTCAGCCATTCACACCGAACACCAGTAAAAGTCTAGCTACTAAACCGCATTCACACGGATGCTTCGTATTCGCAGTCTTATAACCACAAACCACTAACACATAACCAAAGATTATTAGGAGAACACTATGAGAAATGCGAATAACAATGTACGAAAAATTCACAACTTGATGATGGCCTTTTGTTTGCTTTGCTGCTTAGGTTTGATCGGGCAAGCGCAAACGCCAAATAACCAAAGAATCTGGACAAGCGTTGGCTCCGCCGGAAGCGTTGACGAAACCGACACCGCGAAAGTTTTCTTTGATAGAAGCGTAGTTCAAATGGGCAAAGTTTTAGTTGTACAAGGCGCCGCCGACGCCATCACGCCCGCTCCGATGAACCGCGTGAATGCGATTGCGTTTCCGACCGAATCCGCCGTCGTGCGTTACAACATCACGCCGGTGAATGGATTGTTTCCCGAAGCCGGAACACGGCCTGCGGTTGAAATGAGATTACGCTATCTGGACACGGGCAGCGCCCAGGTCGTCGCAAAATTGATCGAAGTGGATTTTGCGACGGGGGCTGAAACCGTGCGCCTGACGTTTGACAGCAACAAATTTGCGGGGGCAAATGGTTATCAAGTAAATTCAATTACTGATTGCCTCCCAAGCTGGCGCTTTGATTTCGTCAACAAAGCTTATTATGTTGAAGCGACGCTGACACACAGCGCTTTCTTTATCGGCAGCGCTGCCGGCATTAGCATGATCAAAGTCCAACAGAGCAGTTGTATTTTCTAAAACTTACTGACCACTTGGCGCACACAGGCCATTCGTCGTATGCTCCGCAGCATTCACATCAATTGCGGAGGATATTACGAATGGCTTTTTTATTTGGAACCCTGGGAGCGCAAGCGGCTCGCTTGCTAAGGCTTACGCGAGAAGCTTACTGCGATGGGAAAAATCTGCTCCATCAGCATCAGCAGGCGCGACGCCTGCGCTCCCAGCGGGCAGCAATTATTTTCTTAATGTTTTTGTTTTTGGGTCTGTTTATTTCAAGCAGCGTCACGGCACAAATCTACCAACAAAAAATCCGCACATTTCATACTGCTGAAGAATTTAAGCAACTGACAAAAGGGAACGTCCGCATTCATCGTTCAGCAAACTATAAATCATTATACGCAGGCAGTCCTGCTGAGTATCGGGCCACTGAAACTGGGATTATTTATCGCAAATCGCCAACTTCCGCTTTTGAGCCCTTACCACTTCAACTTCCTCAAAATAAAATTTCCGTTGTTATGGAACTCCCCTTAAAGGCAGGGCTATTAGTTGGCACTCAAGCTGGAGTCATTCGCGCTGATTTTCGCACGCAACAAAATCAATATTTTTTTGGCAAGCGTTGGCTTAACGACGATAAGGTAACGGGCATAGGACTTGAGCAATCGCCAGCCTTTCAATCCGCCGCTTCCGAAATTATTTGGGTAGAAACGCCCAAAGGATTTTCGCGCATTGAATACAAGCCAATGACGCTCGCCGAAAAATCACGTAGTTTCGTCGAGCGCGTGCAAAAACGTCATAATCGTTGGGGGTTGACAGCAGATTCGCATTTATTAGTGCCGGGCGATCTCTCATCCAATCAAATGGTGTCGAGCGACAATGACGGCTTGTGGACGGCGATGTATGTCGCGGCAGAATGCTTTCGTTACAAAGTCACGGGTGAACCAGATGCCCGCGAAAATGCACGTGTGGGCATGAACGCTATTATGCGTCTTGAAGAAATTTCTGGTATTCCAGGATTCCATGCGCGTTCATTCATCAAAATCGGCACGGATTTACAACCCGGTGACGGAGAATGGCACGACACGCCCGATAAAATTTGGCGCTGGAAAGGCGATACAAGTTCTGACGAAATCGTCGGACATTATTTTATCTACCCGATTTACTTTGATTTGGTTGCTGACGAAGCCGAAAAAATAAAACTGCGCGGCGTGATTGATCGTATGACCAATCACATTTTAGATCACAATTATCAATTGGTTGATTTGGATGGCAAGCGAACAATGTGGGGTTATTGGGGGCCGGATCAAATTTGGAATGATCCAGACGAAACAGGTTTGCGCGCGCTGCATATCCTTGCACACTTACGCGTAGCGATTCATATGACGGCGGATGAAAAATTCCGCGTCAAGTATCAATCTGCTTACGACGACCTCGTCAAAAATCATAAATATCATTTGCTGACGCGCAACCAGAAAATTATGGTTCCCGGTCACATCAACCATTCTGATGACGAGCTGGCTTTTCTCTCGTATTACCCGCTGTTGCAATACGAAACGGATGCAAAATTGTTGGAGGCATACAAAGATAGTCTCGAACGAAGCTGGTTAATTGAACGCCCTGAACGCAGTCCGTTGTGGAATTTTATTTATGCAATTGGATGCAGCGCGAAAGATTTTGCGAAGGATGAGGCCGTCCGAACTTTGCAGGAAATCCCGATGGATTTGGTGGAATGGACAGTGAAAAATTCACATCGCAAGGATGTCCTGCTTGACCCGATGAATGATCGCCACAAACGTAAACAGGCGTTAACCGTGCTGCCGTATGACGAATTGCCGATGTCGAAATGGAATGGCAATCCGTACAATTTAGATGGCGGCAACGGCGGGCGCAGCGAAGACGACGGTGCTTATTTTTTGTTGCCATATTGGATGGGACGCTATCACAAACTGATTGGCGAATAACTATGCCTAGCGGGTGCGCGGTAGACTGATTCCCGGCAAAAAACAAAGCACTGAGGAAACATTCACAATGCGAATAACTAAGACTACAATTTTGTGGCTCATTCATGCAGTGCTGCTTGTTCCCCTCATATTGTGGGCGCAACCTTCATCGTTTGGCTTGTTGATAAAGCCTTCAGCCGTGAAAAGATTAACCAACTTAGCGACAATAGTTGCCTTACAACAACAGCAAGCCACGCCGCGTAAATATATTATCAAGCCCATGAACTTAGGCATCAATACCGAAATACGCGCTCGCTCGACACGCAATTTGCAAGTCCAGGTCACAGACGAAAATGATCGCCCTGTGCCTGATGCGCCAGTCCTGTTCTTGCTCGGTGGCAACGGTTCCGGGAGTGCCAGCGCAGGGAGCGTGGCCGGACAAACCAGTCTGCGCGCGGTAACAAATGCACAAGGATTCGCCAGTGTGGAGTTTACCGCAGCCGATACCGTGGGCAGTGCAATGCGCCTGGAAATTCGGGTTGAAGGTTCAGAAGCTTTGTGGCAGGGAACGCTGAGTGTTATTCGTGCATTGCCGACAACGGTTGCCTCACAGCAATCGCAAACCGTGCCGCGCAAATACATGATCCAACCCATGAACTTAGGGACAAATACTGAAATTCGCGCTCGTTCGACGCGTAATTTACAGGTGCAAGTCACGGACGAAAATGATCATCCCATGCCGGATGTGCCGCTTTTGTTCCTGCTCAGTGCCATCGGTTCTGGCAGTAGCAAGGCCGGAATAGTGGCTGGACAATCCGGCAGCAGCGGAGCCCAGGCGTTGGCAGGACAAACCAGCTTACGTGCTCTAACGAACCAGTATGGCATCGCCAATATGAATCTCACCGCACCTGATTCAGTTGGGAGTGCAATGCAACTCCAGATTCAGGTGGAAGGCTCCGACGTCGTTTGGCAGGGAAGACTGAGTTTGGTGCAGGCGGAAGCTGGCGTTGAGTCCTCACAAAATGCCTCATCGCCTGATATGGCAAATTCATTGCTTACGCTGGACGCCGAAGAAAAAGCCTGTACTGTCCTCATCAACCAATTTCGAGAAGAGAATCTGCAACCTCCTGTCAAAGTTTCCGTGAAGCTCACGAATGCCGCCAAATGGCTCAGCCATGACAATGCGGATAACAAACCCGATGACCCCGATCACACTGACAGCTTAGGGCGTGACCTACGCAAACGCCTTGTAGACTTTGGCTATCAGGCTGATGTCATCAAGGAAAACATTGTGGTGGGCGCGAAATCGGCTGTCGAGGCGTTAGTGGTATGGAAGGGATCCGGTTTTCACATTCGCAACCTGTTGAGTTCAGAGATGACGGTAATTGGCGTTGGTCGCGTCTGCAAAAATAGTGCGAAATCAAGTTGTCATTGGTCAGTAATTTTGGGCAGCACGAAAGACTAGACCATTGTGAAGCGCAGTACGTTTGACATAATGTAATTACCTTTTCGCCTGCTGATAGTTTCTCTTCAAATCTTCATTGAGCGAATGCAAAAACGCGAGCAAGGGAGTAATCTCCGCATCACGAATATGAATTTTTAGTAACTCTTCATCCGCCGCTCGTACTTGCCCTGCACGGGCCATTTCGCTCAATTGTTGCAACTCCTTTATTGCATCTACCAGCGTCGTGTACGCGCCGTTGTGCATGTACGGATAGGTATATGCAAGGTGGCGCAGGCCAGGTGTTTTCATTGTGCCTATCATGCGCGCTAAAAATTGATCATCGGTTTCTGTACTGCGCCTTAGTGTAGAAGTCTTAATATTCACAAAATTCCAATAACCTAAATCTACTAATGCGGGATTATTTTTGGCAGGAATTTCCCGCCGTTGCATATTCGGGCGCGTCGTTTCTGCGCCGGGGATTTGCAACTCCGCGAATGTTCCTGCGCCATGTATTTGATCGTATTCCATCTGGCTGATGCCGAGGTTGTGATACGAAAAGTCTGTAAACAAAGGCGGCGCGTGACACGTCACGCAATTACCGGCGGCGTTTTCTCCGTCCGTGCGCATGAAAATCTTCAATCCTTGTAACGCCGTCGCATCAAATCTCGAAGAGAATTTTATTGTTTTCGATTTTTCTAACTCCGCGATTTGCACCAAAAATTTTGCCCCAAATAGCTTTGCGCTTTCATTGACGGCGGGCGCGGTGGGCAAATTATTTGCCTTGCGAAATTCATCGTACGGCGAACGCATTTGGCTTTTCAGCGTGCGCATGAAATCGGCTACGGCGTGGGCGATAAAATTGGCAACTTCTACTTGGCTGAGTTTTTCTAACTCTACGTTGTACGCTTTTTTGAATTGCGCCCGATAATTTTCTTTGCCAGGCTCATCGCCAACATCTTCCTGCACGACTTTTTGCATTTGCGCGAAGGCTTGCGCTTGCTCGCTCGGCAACCAGCCCATCGGACGCCCGGAAAAGGTGCCTTTGACTAAATCTTCAAGCGAAGCGAATTCTCCATCATAATGCAAATGCGATTGTGCAGCGACATCCAGCAGCGCGGGCGAATTGCGTAGCTCAAATCTTTGTGGGCTTTGTGTGCGATAAGAAATCCAACTGCGATTAAAAAAATCAGCATATGGGCGCAATCCTTGCGGGTCTTCGTCGAACAAATGGCAATTGCTGCAACTCGCGGGCAAATCGCCTTGTGGCGCGGAAAATCGTGCATCCCGAAATAATCGCTCGCCTAAGCGGATTTGCAATTGTGTAGGCGCATTTTGTGACCAGCCCGCAAAATTTAGCAAAATTATGGATAACGCGATAAAAACCAAGCTGAATTTGAACGCAAGGGGATTTTGTTTTTGCTTGTTACTCAAGGCGATAAACCTCCAAAGAAATTGCGGGGCGTTGATTTAATCATAAGTTTGGACGTGCGCGAAGCTCCTGAGTGGCTGAATTCGGTTTGCCGTTGTATATTTCCATTACCCGCAATTTTCACAGGAGTAATTTAATGAATGCCTGAAAACAGCGATGAATCATCCCCCACCTCAGCGCCCACGCTGCATCGTGCGCTGAGCGTGTATAGCGCGGCAGCGTTCGTCGTCACCAGCATGGTAGGAACAGGGATTTTTACCGTTCCTGCGTTTGTCCGAACCGCAACAGGCAGCGGGTTTGCTGCACTAGGTGTGTGGACTTTAGGCGCGGCGCTGGCGTTGGCTGGCGCCTTTTGTTATGCGGAACTGGCTACGCGAATGCCGAGCGCAGGCGGAGAATATCAATATCTCAGCAATGTTTTCGGGCGAATGTGGGGCTTTGTCAGCGGCTGGATTTCGTTTTTTGCGGGCTTTGCTGCGCCGATTGCAGCTTCGTCGTTAGCGGCGGTTGCTTACCTTGCGCCGCTTGTTCCCGGTTGGAATCCTGATGCACCCTTGTTTGCCGGGGCAGGCGTCACGCAAGGCGCAGCCGTCGCTGCGCTGCTCGCGCTGGCAATGGGTTTGGTACATTCCATCGGCGTGCATCCGAGCGGACGATTGCAAACGGGATTAGCCATTTTGACGGTCGGTTCAATTTTGATTTTTGCGTTGGCAGGCTTTGCTTCAGGCCGTGGCGATTGGCAAGGCGTTACGCATTCTGCGCCGCCGAACGGTTTATGGTGGGCGGCGTTAATTCAAGTGAGTTTTGCTTATACGGGATGGAATGCTGCGGCGTATTTAGCCGGTGAAGTCAAAGACCCGCGCCGCACGTTGCCGCGCGCATTAATTGGCGGCACGCTGATCGTTGTCATCTTGTACTTGTCTTTGAATGTACTATTTTTTTACGCATTGCCAGTTGACGCATGGCACCCAACGGTCGCGGTTGGGCAAGTCGCCGCGCAATATTTATTTGGTTCCGCAGGCGCAAGAATCCTGAGCGCGATTGTTACGATAATTATTTTAGGTTCGATCAGTGCGTGGACTGCTTCGGGGCCGCGCGTATATTTTGCGATGGCCTGTGATGGCGTAGCGCCACTCATTTTTCGCCGCTTAACGCGTCATCGTGTGCCTGCGATTGCGACAATGTTGCAAGCCGTTGTCGCTGCGATAATGGCTTTAAGCGGCGCGTTTGAAACCTTGCTGATTTATGTCGGATCGGGCTTGCTATTATTTTCCGGCTTCACGGTTGTTTCTTTATATTTCGCGCGCCGCAGGGCGATTACTCAAACGGGTAATTTTTTTCGCGTGCCCGGTTATCCCTTCACACCTGCGATTTTTATTGGCATGGTAATTATTTCGCTAGTACAAAGTTTTCGGGAGGAACCGAAACCGACGGGCGCGGCATTTCTAACGATTATCTTAGGCATAGCGCTCTATTACGCTGCGCGAGGTTTGGGTTGGATCACTGCTCACACGCAAACATTACCGCCACGTGCCGAAGAGCATTCATGACATACGCAGCGAAAATAAGCACCGCAGAGGACACCGAGAGCGCAGAGAGAAAATGACAAGGGGACAGCCGGACACTCGGATAAGGGGAGCCTGGCAAGTGACATCGCCCCTCGCGTTACCCCTGTTTCACCTTAACATTCTTTTCTCTGTGCCCTCTGCGCCTCTGCGGTGTAACATTCAAAAAAACTATGAGACGAAAAACTATTTCCTTCCTTTGTATTTTAGCTTTGCTGTTCAGTAACATTAGCTTTGCCGCGCCATTTGATGAGCGTGATGAATTGTTGCGCAAAATGGACGCGCAAGCCCAACATTACGGCGATCTTTCGCGCCGCATTTGGGAATTTGCCGAAGTCGGATATAAAGAGAAACAAAGCTCTGAATTGCTGAAAACAGAATTGCGCAATGCCGGATTTTCAATTCAGGAAAACGTTGGCGAAATCCCTACAGCGTTTGTCGCTTCGTACGGCAGCGGCAAACCCGTGATTGGAATTTTAGGTGAGTACGATGCGTTGCCGGGGCTGTCGCAAGAAGATGTACCGGAGAAAAAAGCGCGCGTGGCAGGCGCTCCCGGTCACGGTTGCGGTCACAATTTATTTGGCGTAGCGTCCGCCTTCGCCGCGATCACGGTGAAAAATTATCTCGCTGAAAAGAAAATGTCCGGCACGATTCGCTTTTATGGTTCGCCTGCTGAAGAAGGCGGCGGTGCAAAAATTTATATGGCGCGCGCCGGAGTTTTCAACGACTGCGATACGGTATTAGCGTGGCATCCTGATGATAAAAACGGCGCAAGCACAGGAACGACTTTGGCAAATATCGCCGCAAAATTTAAATTTTATGGCAAAGCTGCTCACGCTGCCGCCGCGCCGGAAAAAGGGCGTTCGTCACTCGATGCCGTGATGCTCATGACACACGCCGTAGATATGTTGCGCGAACACGTGCCACAGGAAACGCGCATCCATTACGTCATCACAAATGGCGGCTCCGCGCCGAATATCGTCCCCGACTTTGCCGAAATTTATATTTACGCGCGGCAACCAAGTATGGCAGTGCTGGATGATGTCTGGGCGCGGATCGTGAAATGTGCGCAAGCGGGCGCGCTCGGCACAGATACGCGTGTGGAAATGGAACTCATTAGCAGTGTGTACAATTTGTTGCCGAACGATGCATTGGCAAGCTTATATGATAGAAATTTGCGTCGTGCGGGCGGATTAAAATACACCGCCGAAGAAAAATCTTTTGCAGAAACTTTGCGCAAAACATTGCCGCTTGAATCCGCGCTCCCGCTCGGTAGCGAAGCTGAAGTGCAACCGATTGATGCAGGACTTGGCATTGGTTCCACCGACGTAGCGGATGTCAGTTGGATCGTTCCTACCGCACAATTTGGCGCGGCAACGTGGGTGCCCGGAGCGCCCGCGCATAGCTGGCAATCCACTGCGTGTTCCGGCATGAGCATTGGACGCAAAGGAATGATGGTCGCGGCGAAGACATTGATGCTATCTGCCGTTGATTTACTGACCGATCCAAAATTAGTCGAAGCCGCACGCACTAGCTTTAATAAACGTCGCGCCGGATTTGAATACAAATCACGCGTGCCCGCTTCACAAAAACCACCGCTGACATATCGGGATAAATCGTGAGCGCACGCGGCTCGCGTGCTGAGGTTAGCGGAGCGAAGACATTTCATTGGAATTAATCTCCTCCATTTGCCTCAGCACGCGAGCCGCGTGCGCTCCCAATATTCAACACTATGAAAAAAATCACTCTTCTTCTCACTGCAATATTTTTCTTACTGCCTGGCAACCTTGCCGCGCAAGACACGGAATTTGTGCGGTATCACGCCGTCGAAGACATTGTATATGGTCAAAAAGATGGCATGGCTTTGACGATGGATGTGTTAACGCCAGAAAAAAATGCCAAAGGAATTGGCCTCGTACTTGTGTCCAGCGGCAGTTGGAAATCCGCCAAATCAAATGTTTTCGCCGACGAAGAGCGCAAGCGCAAAGATCATTGGGTGCAAGGCTTGCTCAAAGGCGGATACACTTTATTCGTGACGCGGCACGGCAGTTCGCCGCGGTTTTTCGTGCCGGAAATGATCGAAGATATTCGCCGCTCAGTACGTTTCGTCAGGCTGAACGCCAAACAATATAAAGTTGACCCCGATCATCTAGGTATTACCAGCGGCTCTTCCGGCGGACATTTGTCGTTGATGGTTGCATTGACGGGCGACGATGGTAAGCCGGACAGCAAAGATGCGCTCGAACGCGTTAGCAGTCGCGTGCAAGCCGTCGTCGCATGGTTTCCGCCGACGGACATGATTAATTGGGGGGCGCCAAACGGCTACAAATTTATCGAAGGAATTCGCCCCGGGTTTTTCCAGCAAGTATTTGGCAAAATCACTGACATCGAAACGCAACTCAAATCCATTTCGCCTATTTATCAAATCACCAAAGCTGCTCCGCCTTTGTTTTTAATTCATGGTGATGCCGATAAAACTGTACCTGTGCAGCAATCGAAAATCCTCAAAGCAAAATATGAAGAGATGGGGTTGCCTGTTGATTTGGTCATTAAAGAAGGCGGCGGACATACATATTGGCCTGGCATCATGGATAATTATCCAGCGGTCTGGAACTGGTTTGATAAATATTTGAAACTGACCAACAAGTAACCTTCAGGAAATCTCATTGCGTATGCAAATCACTCACTGCGTAATTACTGTCAAGCAATCAATTTTTGATCGTGGCGGACGCGCGGCGGAATTGGCAAAGAAAGGTGATGCCACAGCGCTACGCTTAATTAAAGCTGATGCTGAACAGCAACGCACGATTGAAGTTGTGCGCAAGACTCTCGCCAAACACAAAATTGGTTTTGCTGAATTTTCGGCGCGTGAATTTTCGGCAAAAGAAAAAAAGCAAATCAACGCGGCAGATTTGGTGATTTCGATTGGCGGTGACGGAACCGCGCTCGGTAGTTCGCATTACATCACGCGTGGTTTGATGCTGGGTGTCAACTCTGCGCCAGGTGATAGCGTCGGACATTTCTGTCATTCGCATCGCAAAAATTTCGCCGCAAAATTTCAGGCAATTTTGCGCGGGCATTGGCAGCCTACAAAACTCGTGCGATTGGAAATTTCTTTGGATGAAAAACAAATTCCTGAACTGGCGCTGAATGATGTTTTAGTCGCACACGATTGTCCGGCGGCTACGACACGCTACATTTTGCAAATTGGTGAACAGCAGGAAGAGCAGCGCAGTTCAGGAATTTGGATTGCGACGGCGGCAGGTTCGACTGCTGGCATCAAATCTGCGGGCGGCAAAGTGATGCCGCGCAGTTCGCAAAAAATGCAGTATCTCGTCCGCGAATTATACCGTGAACCAAACCGCGAATATTTGTTAGTGCGTGGGTTTGTGCCTCCACCTGAAGAAATTGTAGTCGCTTCCAAAATGCAGCAATCACACATTTATGTTGATGGCGCACGCACAACGTATCCGTTTTCGTTCGGCACACGTGTGAAAATTCGCACTGCAGAATTTCCGCTGCAATTGTTTTTGGCGTAATGTCAGAACCCGGAGTGGTAGCGATGGACAATTTACTCTGGATGACATTTTTAGTGGCTGGTGCAGTTCGCTGCCTACCACCGACAGTTCTGACAGGGATGCCTTGACAGCGTGCGATGGCTTCGGCAGAATCTCGCTTCTTTTTGTATTTGACATTTCAAGTAGAGGCGCAGCCTTCATCAGTAATTTATGTGAGAGTGCAAATAAGCTCTGCGACCATATAACGAAAGGGAAGTGCTGCCGAAATCGGAATCATTTTTTGCGATTATTTCGGTTGGTTGCGCGGGCTAAATCCTGGCAACTGTCACCGCTTAAGGTGGAGCGCTACGACGAGCTTGTTATTATTTTTTACGGCGTAAAAACGCTGGAACTAATAACATCACAAGGCTGACGAGCGTTTGGTTCGTTAGCCTTTTTTATTTCAAGGGACTAGGGGATAGGGTACAGGGGCTAGAAATAATAGCTCTAGTACCCTAGTCCCTACTCCCTAATCTCTCGCTTATGATTGTAATGAAATTTGGCGGCACTTCAGTTGAGGATGCCGAAGCGATTCGGCGTTTGGTTTCGATTGTGCGCGAAAAAATTGCGCAACAACCGATTGTGATTGTGTCCGCGATGGCGCGCGTGACGAATGGATTGTTAGATTGTGCGCGGTTGGCGGCAGAAGGAAACACCGCAGAAATCGCTGCGAAATTTGCTGACATTCAAGCGCGGCATTTTACGGCAGCGGATGAATTAGCTTTACCGGAAGAGCGTGAGGATTTACGCGCGGCGTTGCAAAAATATTTTGACGTATTGGAACAAACGCTCGCAGCAGTTGCCAGGCAAAATACATTTTCCTTACAAGCTTCAGATGCGGTTTCAGCACATGGCGAATTGCTTTCGTCGTTGTTGGTTGCGGCGGCGTTTCGCGCGGACAGAATTAAAAGCGAACAAATTGATATTCGCCCGTTGATGCGCACGAACGATGATTTTTCGCGGGCAGTAGTGGACTTTGAAATTGCGAATCCGGCGCTCAATAAAGTTTTTTCCAGCAAAGTTGCCGCTGGCATTTTGCCCGTGTCGCAAGGCTTTATTGGTTCGACGAGCGAGGGCGTGACGACTACGATTGGGCGTGGAGGATCGGATTATTCGGCGGCGATAATTGGCGCAGCGGTTCACGCGAAAGCGATTGAAATTTGGACGGATGTGGACGGCATGATGACGACGGATCCACGCATTGTGCCCGAAGCCGCAAAAATCAAAACAATTTCGTTTGCCGAAGCGTCAGAACTCGCGTATTTCGGCGCGAAAGTTTTGCACCCGGCTACATTGCGTCCGGCGATGACTTTGGATATTCCAGTTTATATTTGCAATTCGCGGCGTCCGCATGTGCAAGGCACAGCGATTTTGTCACACGCGCCCGCGTCAAAATCTCCGATCAAAGCCATTGCCTTCAAGCGTGGCATCACGGTTGTAAATGTGACTTCGGTGCGAATGCTGATGGCGCACGGGTTTTTGGCGAAATTATTTGAAGTGTTCAATCGCCACGAAACTGCTGTGGATATGGTAGCGACTTCTGAAGTGAGCGTTTCGATGACACTAGATGACACGCGCAATTTAGAGAATGTCATCGCCGATTTGCAGGCATTTGGGGAAGTTACCGTTGACAGCAACCGTGCCCTGATTTGTCTGGTCGGCGATCAAATGAAATTTACGCCGGGGCTGGCTTCGCGGATTTTTGCGCCGCTGAATCACATTAATATTTCAATGATTTCGCATGGCGCTTCGGCGATCAATGCCAGTTTTGTGATTGATGGAGAATTTGTTGATGAAGCCGTCAAAAAGTTACACGCCGAATTTTTTAGCGAACTGGATGAGGAAACGTTTGAGAAAGTTGGCGCATAACTGCTGGGAGGGCAAATCGCAGCTAATTTCTTGCGCAAACCTCAGCCCGCGAGCCGCGTGCGCTCCCAGCAAAATTTGACTACCTTTCGGCGCTCACTTACTATGATCTCATACTGCTATTCTACTTACTGCGGCAGAAATTATTTTACGAGGTACAAATAATATGGGCGGCTTAGGCATGGGGGAAGTTGTTATAATTATGGTGATTGCGTTGATCGTTTTTGGCCCACGCAAATTACCGGAATTGGGGAAATCTCTTGGCAAAGCGATGAACCAATTTCGGCGCGCTTCAGAAGATTTTAAACGCACCTGGGAACAGGAAGTTGATCTGGAACATACGCGCAAGACTATCAGTTCGACTTCTGAACCCAGCGCGAGTACAGAAACAAATTATTCTGCCGAACACAATTCTGATTATCACTCAAGCGAATATGCGTACGACCCGTACAACACAGATTATGGTTACAACGCGCCGAGTGATGAAAATGTTGCGGCGGCAGCCGGAGACACTTCCGTGCATGAATCAACCCCCGTGGAAACTCCCGCAACGCCTGTTCCGGCAGCAAATAAGAATTCACAAGCAGGTCAGTGGATTTGATTTCTAAATCGAGAATACAGACAATCTGGTTAGTGCGAAGGTGATGCTTTCCGCTAACCAGATTTTTTATTAGGACAATTTTTATGAGTGATGAGCAAGAGCCTCTGGAACACGAAGATGGCTTACAAATGTCGTTTCTCGATCATTTGGATGAATTACGAAAACGGCTGATTCAATCAGCGATTGGTGTTAGTGTTGCTTTTCTTTTGTGTTTTGCATTTTCGGGGCAAATTTATAATTTCCTTTCGATTCCCGTAAAAAAGGAGGCGCGCAAAGCCCGTTTGGCTCGTGAGGCAAAATTATACGGAGCCGACAATCGGGAAGTCTTTGCCAAAGACTTAAAAGAAGGCGACACCGTGCGTTATACCTACACGCTGGATTCATATTTTGATTTCGCCAATGCAAAAATCCCGACAACTTCGGATGCCCCGAAAGGGACAAAAATTCCGGCAGGCACAACCATTCTGATAAAAATTACGAAACAAGGCGATAAATACGCCGCGTTATTGGCTGAGCCTTGGGTTATTGGCAAAACGGGAATTCCAGCCGGCACAGTTGTTCCCGAAGTGTTTGGGGATGCCAATTTACCACCTGGTTTCGATACGCGCGATGAATTAGTAATCAACCGCGTCGGCGGAGCGTTTTCGCTTTTCATGCAGGTTTCGATGTATTCCGCGATTGCCTTTGCGATTCCGTTTTTGCTCTATCAGATTTGGGCCTTCGTTTCGCCGGGACTTTATGAGCATGAGAAAAAATATATTGTTCCTGTGTTAGGTGTCGGAACGGTGCTGTTTATCGGCGGAGCGGCTTTTGCCTATTACATTGCGTTCCCGCAAGCCTGTAATTTTTTGCTTGGTTGGCAGGAAGGTTTTCAGACGCTGCTCACGGCGGATGATTATTTAGACCTGATTCTGTTGATGATGCTGGGCTTTGGTCTAGTGTTTCAAATCCCCACTGTTGCCTTTATTTTAGGGCGGATCGGTTTAATTACTGCCGGAGGGCTATTGAAAATTTGGCGCTATGCAATCGTCGCAATCATGATTATTGCGGCGGTCGTGACACCTACGCCCGATCCTGTAAATATGATGATTTTGGCTGCGCCGATGCTGGCACTGTATTTTTTAAGTGTGGGCGTTGTCTGGATTTTCGGTAAGCCGCGCCAAAGTGATGAAGAATTTGCCGCCAGCGAGGCCGGTGGTTAACATCTGTTTTGAGTCCCGCCTTCAGGCGGCTCTTTAAGCAACGTTGCCAACTAAAGTAGGTACTCAAAACGATTCAAAACGATTCGCATTTTGGGGGCTAATATTTTTGCACTGGAAATTCATAATTTCGCTTGTGCTAATTTCCCCCATTTAGCAACTTGGTTACGCCGATAATAAGGCATCGTTTTTACAGATTCGATGCTTTGCCGATACATTTCCTGTGCGCGTTCTGTTTCGCCTAACTTGCTGAGCGTTTCCCCAAAATGATAAAGCCCTTCTGGGTCGTAGGGCCTGCGCTGATAAAATTTTTCGAGCGCTGTTTTGGCTTCGTCGTACATTCCCGCTGCTAAATAAGTCGCTCCGATTTCGCGCCAGACTTCACTTTGTTGATATTTGTCATCGTGCGCTACAACAATGCCAAAATGCTGAATCGCATCGGTCAGGCGATTTTCATTGCGGGCAATAATGCCAAGCTGATAATTTGCGTCTGGTTCTTTCGGATCAATTTCAACGGCGCGCCTGAAATGTGTCGCCGCCTTTTCGTTTTGGCGACGCTGTAAATATAACAATCCTAATTGATATTGCGCTTCGGCGTCGTGTTCGTTGATCGCACAGGCTTCCAGCGAACGCCGAAAACTCTGGCGTTGCAGGTGCGCCGCCCGCATTCCCGCAAAGCCGCCCAGCGCCAATGGCACAAGCCAGATCAAGGTAAAAAATGGCGAAAAAGTCAGTACCGAAATTACCCAAGAATCAAAGCGAAATACGATCCAGGCCAAACTAACGCTGACAATTGCTTGCACCAGCGTCGCGCCGCACGCCGTCATTAACGCAATTACCATTAACGCGCCAAACGCGAGATTGCTTATTAACCACAATCCAAAAGCAACTGGCGCGCCTAAATTCACGGCATCGCTTGCAACTCCCAATAAGGCGACAGGCAAATGTGACGCGACCCAGGCGAAGAATGTACAAGATAACAACGCGCCATAATCGCGGCGCATCGCTACGCCATAACTGCTCGTTCGTGCCATTAATACGACAGCAAGCAAAACGGCGGGAACGTACAGAACCGCCAACGACAGGGCGATGACAAACATGCTGGTTGGATTGAAAGAAAGCACGCGCCAAGCGTTGTCGCCTAAAATTGGCAAGGGCAGGCGTTGAAAACGTGGCATTCGCAAAGCGCGCAACTCCGGCAGCGCGTTTTCCTCTTCGTCAAGATTCCCCTGATTATTTTGTTGCAAGACTACTGGCAGAGTATTAAGTGTGCGCACGTTGGGTGCGGTTACGGGTACCATTTCGTATCCGTAATAAATTTTATTCGTAATCGTGAAGGCAAATAGAACTGCTGTTGCTGTTACAAGGATTGCGCCAAAGAACCAATTGCCGCGATCCATAATTTCGCTCATGGCCGCGCGTGGCTGCCAAAAAAGCCGGAATAATAAAATCAAATTCTCTTGCACCATATCTTTGTTCGCTTCTTTGCTTAGGTTTTGTAGGCTAGAGCGCAGGGAATATATCATTAAGACCAGGTCGTGAAAACGCGGAATGGCGCGCTGACAAGACTTTGGAATTCCGAAAAAAATGCAGATCACAAAAATATTTGTGACCATCCATGCGGCAAATTCGTATCAATCAGCATATAATTGCTCCAGTTAGTTGCTGAGCTACGAACGAAAAATCATTTCGGAAAATTTTTCTGGGACAGGCGAGAGAATCGAAGTACTTCTAAAGTGCAACCAAAAAACGTCTCAATTGGTCAAATTAAGATGTCGGGCTAAATGGCTGGCGCGTTAGCCTTGCAACTTTTGTAAGGGCGAAACGTAAACTTCATTGTAAGTGACCGCGAGAAAAATTTTCATTCACCTTAAAGAGGCTAAAAATGTTATCCAGAAGAGAGTTTAGTGCGCTTGCGCTAACAGGTATTCCCCTATCGCTGGTGCTGGCTGGCATCAACGCAAAAGTTAACGGCGTACGCATTGGCGTCCAATCGTATAGTTTTCGCACGCTTTCGCTTGATGATGCAATTAAGGCGATGAAAGAAATTGGCATCGGCGAATGCGAATTATTTTCAGGCCACGTTGAACCGCGTCCTGCTTTTATGCAGGGTGGCCCGCTGCGTCCGCCGCAAGGCCCGCCTGATCCTGCCGCCGCCGCCGCGCGCCGCGAAATGATGCAAAAAGCGCAGGCTGAAGCGAAAAATTGGCGCTTGACGGTTTCAATGGATCATTTCACTAGTATTCGCAAAAAATTCGATGCCGCAGGAATCAAAATCCAGTCGTATAATTTGAGCTTCAACGATAATTTCTCAGACGAAGAAATTGATCGCGGCTTCCTGATGGCAAAAACGTTGGGTGCCAAATTCATCACTGCGTCTTCAACGCTAAGCTCCGCCAAACGCGTAGCCCCTTTTGCCGACAAGCACAAATTTCTAGTGGCGATGCATAATCACGATAATCTCAAAGACCCCAATCAATTTGCAAAACCGGAAAGTTTTGCGGCAGCGCTTGCGATGTCGAAATACTTTGCCATAAATTTAGACGTGGGACATTTCATTGCGGCTAACTATGAACCGCTCGCATATATTCAGGAAAACCATGCGCGGATCACGAATCTGCACTTGAAAGACCGCAAAAAAGATCACGGCCCGAACACGCCGTGGGGCGAGGGCGAAACGCCGATCAAAGCAGTGTTACAGTTGCTGAAAACGAAAAAATATAACATCCCCGCCAATATCGAATTTGAATATCAAGGCGCGGATAGTGTGGCTGAAGTCAAGAAGTGCTTTCAGTTCATCAAAGATGCTCTTGCATAATTTTTAAGCAGTCAATCGCTTGATTGGCAGAGAATTAACCTCAAGGAACCGATATGAAAAAAAATAAAATCACAAGACGCAAATTTGTGGCGGGGACAGCCGGGACAGCGCTCAGCGCAATGATTGTGCCGCGTCACGTTCTCGGCGGAGTCGGATATAACGCACCAAGCGATACTGTTAATTTTGCGCTGATTGGCTGCGGCGGTCAGGGCAAAACAGATTCCGGCGAATTGGTCGCGGGCGGACAAAATATGGTTGCGCTTTGCGACGTAGATTTTGCCTACGTTGATCGTGAAGTAGAGAAATTAACCAGGCAACGTCCAGGGCGTCCTGGACAACCTGCTCCGCAAATGACTGAGCAAATGCAAAAAGCCATGGCCGAGCGTCAAGCTCGCGCGGTGAAATTGCAGGAAGCTTACAAAAGTGCGAAACGTCATACCGACTTCCGCAAAATGCTGGAAACCCAAAAAGACATTGACGCCATTGTTGTCGCAACGCCCGATCACTTGCACGCCACAATTGCCAAAACTGCGATGGAACTCGGCAAGCACGCATATGTTGAGAAACCCTTAACGTGGTCGGTAAAAGAAGCTCGCGTGTTGCGCGAAGTTGCCGCCCGCACCAAAGTTGTCACGCAAATGGGCAACATGGGGCATTCCAGCGAAGGCGCAGCCCTTGTTAACGAATGGATTCAGGCTGGCATTATTGGGCAAGTCAAAGAAGTAAGCGTTTGGACAAATCGCCCACTCGGCTTCTGGCCGCAAGGCGTGCCGCGTCCAGGCAAACCTCCTGTAGTTGCGGATGCACCAGCCACCAATAGTTTTGGTACGAGTTGGGATGGCCGCGCTGTCAATAAAATGATCGCAGGTGCATTAGATGGAAATTATCCAGTCCCAGCGGGTTTGGAGTGGGATCTATTCTTAGGCCCAGCACCTGAAGTTGCGTACCACCCGATTTACCATCCGTTCAATTGGCGCGGCTGGTTGGATTGGGGTACCGGCGCAATCGGCGACATGGGCGCGCACTTGATTGACCACTCATTCTGGGCACTCAATTTAGGATTACCGCTCAGCGTCGAAGCGACGTTCACGCCGTTTGGTGTAGACCTTTCAAATCAACGTGTCAGCTATCCGATGGGATCACAAATCGTGTATCACTTCGCGGCTCGCGGCAATCAGCCTGCTGTCAAACTCACTTGGGTTGACGGTGGATTGATGCCTGCGCGTCCTGATGTATTGCCGGATGATGTTCAATTGGATGGCGGCGGCGGCGCAATCTTCCACGGCGAAAAAGGTATTCTCGTCCATGGAACCTATGCTTCAAATCCGAGGGTTTTCCCCTTGTCATTGCAGGAAAATGCCGCGAAAGTACCGAAAACACAATTCCGTGTGGCACGCAGCGGCGAAGGTCAATTTGCCGAAGCATTGCACCGCATGAACTGGGTCAACGCGATCAAAGGCAAAGAAAAAGCGACCTGCCCGTTCGAGTACGCTTCACGCTTAACCGAAACAATGTTGCTCGGTGTCGTAGCGATGAAGACAGGCCAAAGCAAGAAGCTTTATTACGACGGCGAAAAAGGTATTGTTACTAATAACAATGACGCCAACCAGTACTTGCAACGCGATTATCGCAAAGGCTGGACACTCTAATCAGCTTACGAAGTACGCGGAGCAGTGGAAACATTGCTCCGCGTTTTTTCATGTAAGATAGGCGTCCCGCTTGTCTCTTTCGATTATTTCCCAACACCGTTTTTACGCAATGATTGCGGCAGGCGGGACGCCTACCGTACACTGGTTATGTCCCCGAAAAAAAATAATTTATCCCACTCTCTCATCTTACTCACCTTGATTTTTTGCATTGCGGCTATTCCTGCCGCTGCCCGCGTAACCCGCATCGTAATTGAGCAAAAACAATCGCCTGCGTACGACGGCAAAACTTTCGGTAGCATAGGGCAATACGAAATTTTGACAGGTAAAGCGTACGGCGAGCTTGATCCGAAAGACCCACACAACACGATTATCACAGACATTCAATTCGCGCCGCGCAACGCGCGCGGAATGGTTGAATATGTCGCTACATTCACGCTCGTAAAGCCGATTGATTTATCAAAAGCGAACGGTGTATTGCTCTATGCCGTGCCAAACCGCAGTAATCGTATTTCGATTCCGGCCTTTAGTGTAATGGGCGAATCCGGCGACGAATTTTTTCAGCAACGCGGCTACATCATTTTGCACAGCGGATGGCAAGGAGACATTGCGCCGCGCGCCGGAGCCGAAACGATTAGTGTTCCGATTGCGAAAAATCCCGATGGCTCCAGCATCACAGGACTCGCCCTCGCGCGGTTTACAAATATGCCAGCGGGGACAATTACTTTGGCATTGCCTGTTGCGCACGAAGCCGCGAGCCTTGATACGACAAAAGCCACACTGACAAAACGCGCTTCAGAAGAAGGCGCAATTATTCCAATTGCGAGCAGCGATTGGGCATTTGGCGATTGCGAAAAAACGGCATTTCCCGGTACGCCGGACGGCAATAAAGTTTGCTTGAAAAATGGATTCGATCCGGCTTATTTATATGAACTGCGCTACACCGCAAAAGATCCGCTGGTGTTAGGAATTGGCTTTGCCGCGACGCGTGACATTAACGCTTATTTTCGTCGCGCCGCTAAAGACGATAGCGACCAACCCAATCCCGTAATCGGAAAAATTACGCATGCGATTGCGCAAGGCATTTCGCAATCCGGCAATTTTATTAAGACGTTTATTCATCTCGGCTTCAATCAGGACGAACAAAATCGCATTGTTTGGGATGGTGCGAATGATCACATCGCAGGGCGTCAATTGGCGATGAATATTCGTTTCGCTACGCCAGGCGGGGCGGCGAATTTATACGAAGCAGGCAGCGAACCTCCGCTGTGGTGGGGCGATTACGAAGACAAAACGCGCGAACGCAAAACGGCGAGCATGTTAGATCGTTGCCGCGCGACAAAAACTTGTCCAAAGATTTTTGAGACGTTCGGTTCGGCAGAGTTTTGGGGCTTGCGCATGTCACCAAATTTGCTGGGGCCAAATGCCGAAATGGATATTCCTTTGCCTGCGAACGTCCGCCGTTATTATTTCCCCGGCACTACGCACGGTGGCGGACGCGGCGGGTTCAGCACTGATCCCATTGCGGCTCCGGCTGCGTGTGACCTGTCCACTAATCCGAATCCACAATCTGAATCCATCCGCGCTTTGATCGTAGCGTTGACCGCTTGGGTAACGAAAAATTCGGAGCCGCCCGCCAGCGTTTATCCGCGTCTTGATCGCGGCGAACTCGTGCGACCAAATCACACCGCGATGGGCTTTCCGTTAATCCCTGGCGCGCCGTTGCCGGACAACATGATTAATACATTATTGGATTACGATTATGGCACAGAGTTCAACTACGCTGATTTATCAGGCGTAATGACAATGCAACCGCCGATCATCAAACGCGCGTTTCCTACGCTTGTACCCAAAGTTAATGCGGATGGGAATGAGACAACGGGGATTCCTTCACATTTGTTACAGGCTCCACTTGGCACATATTTAGGCTGGAACGTCACTCGCAGCGGCTTCTACAAAGGGCGTGGCTGTGGCTTTGCCGGGGGCTATATTCCTTTCGCAAAAACGAAAGCCGAGCGTTTGGAAAAAAGCGACCCCCGCTTGTCATTGGAAGAACGATATAAAGATCACGCCGGTTATGTCGCAGTCGTCAAAAAAGCTGCCGAAGGTTTAGTAAATCAGCATTTTCTGTTGCCAGAAGACGCCGCAAGATTGATTAGACAGGCCGAAGAAAGCAATGTGCTACGATAAAATCGTACTATGTTCGTAATTACTGTTTTATGGTGCCGCACTTTATTGCTTGAGTGTATGTACGTAAGCGTACTATACTTCGTCTGCTCTCTTACCCGAAATAACACTAAGAATTTATTAGCTTGAAAGGAATCGTTTGAATGAACTCCATCGAACGCTACGGAATTTTCGCTCTCGCATTATTGCTGTCAGCCGTAATCGCGTCCGCTACTTTCGCCCAGGATCGCGTCAAAATTGCTAACGGTACGATTGAAGGTGCTATGGACAATGGCGTGCGCAGCTTTAAAGGTCTTCCGTTTGGTGCACCGCCCGTGGGCGATTTGCGCTGGAAGGAACCGCAACCCGTTGTTAATTGGCAAGGCGTGCGTAAAGCCGATAAGTTTGGCGCGCGTTGTATGCAGCGCAATGTTTTCGGCGATATGAATTTTCGCGCGAATGGGATGAGCGAAGATTGTCTGAACCTGAACGTGTGGACTCCGGCTAAATCCGGCAAAGAAAAACTGCCTGTGCTGGTTTATTTTTACGGCGGCGGCTTTATCGCGGGGGATGGTTCAGAACCGCGTTATGACGGCGCAAGTATGGCGGCGAAGGGCATCGTGGCGGTTACGGTCAATTATCGTTTAGGCGTATTCGGATTTTTTGCGCATCCTGAATTGAGCAAAGAGGCTCCGTACAAAGGCTCTGGCAATTATGGCTTGCTGGATCAGGCTGTGGCTTTGAAATGGGTGCAAAAAAATATCGCGGCATTTGGCGGTGATCCAAAACGCGTCACAATTGCAGGCGAATCCGCCGGCTCAATTTCAGTCAGCGCACAAATGGCTTCGCCGCTCGCGCGTAATTTAATCGCAGGCGCGATTGGCGAAAGCGGTTCGATTATTGGCGCGTTGTCTGCGACTCCTTTGTCAGAGGGTGAACAAGCTGGCGTCAAATTTGGTCAAATGATTGGCAAAAATTCGCTGGCAGAACTGCGTGCAATGCCTGCCGACCAATTGCTTGAGACTACGGCGAAACAGGGCTTGCCGCGTTTTTCGCCAACTGTTGATGGTTACTTTTTCCCGAAAGACCCCGCTGCAATTTTTGCTGCTGGCGAACAAGCGCGCGTACCGTTAATGGCTGGTTCAAATTCTGAAGAGTCAGGTGCGGGCGGAGTTTTAGGCCGCGAACAACCTACAGTCGAAAACTATCGCAAGGCATTACAAAGACTCTATAAGGATAACGCGGATGAAATCTTCAAATACTATTCTGCTACAAACGAAAACGAAGTGCTTGCTGCAGCGCAAGATTTAGCAAGCGACCGCTTCATTGCGTTTAGTACGTGGAAATGGATTGATTTGGCGACCAGGACTGGCGGCAAGCCGACATACTATTATCGCTATGATCGCCCACGTCCAGCGATGCGCCCTGAAATGGGTGATGCGCAGCCGGGGCTGGCTGGCGGCGTCGTGCGTGGACAGCCAGCACGTCCGCCTGCACGCGGCGCGGTTCACTCCGCCGAAATCGAATACGCAATGGGCAATCTTGATGGCAACAAAGTTTATGCGTGGACGCCGGACGATTATAAAGTCTCGAAAACCATGCAGGAATATTTTGTGAACTTCATCAAGACCGGAAACCCAAATGGCAATGGCTTAGCAAAATGGCCAACTTTCAAAGAAAATCAGCGGATGATTATTGACGTGAATACACGCGCAGAAGCCGATAAGGTGCGGGCGCGGTATGAATATTTGGATAAGCTGAATAAGAAATAGTTGTTCTTTACCGCAGAGGCGCAAAGAACGCAGAGAAGACTAGACAGGATGAACAAGATTATTGACAGGATTAACAGAATAAATTGATTGCAAAACAATTTTCTTGTTTATCGTGCAAAAAATCTTGTCAACCCTGTCAAAAAAACTCTGCGCCCTCTGCGTCTCTGCGGTTAAATTTTTTAATGAATCAAAATACATTATTCATCGGCTGCGCAGCGGGCTTTAGCGGAGATCGCACAGACGCGGCTGCGCCTATCGTCGAAACGTTGATTGCACGCGGCGGAAAAGGTGTTTTGATGTTTGAAATGTTGGCGGAGCGCACCTTAGCGTTAGCGCAACTCGACCGCCGCAAAGATGCTGAGAAAGGTTATGCGCCATTATTGGAATTAATGGTGCGACCCGTACTGCGCCGCTGCGTAGAAAATAAAATTCCCATCGTCAGCAATTTTGGCGCAGCGAATCCACGCGCCGCTGCAAAATTAATTGCCCAGATCGCACAAGAACAAAACATCGAAAACATCCGCATCGCAATAGTCGAGGGCGATGATTTATCTGACGAAAAGGGGCGCGCCCTGTTGCGCGAATATCTCAAGCATGAAGATGCTGACCGCGCAATCGTCAGTGCGAATGTTTACTTAGGCGCAGGCGCAATCGCCGATGCGCTCAAAGCTGGCGCAGATGTTGTCGTTACAGGCCGCGTAGCTGATCCATCGTTTGTTGTTGGCCCCGCATTAGCGCATTTTGCGTGGAGCGAAACGGATTGGGAAAAAATCGGACGCGCGACAATGGCGGGGCATTTGCTCGAATGCGGAGCGCAAGTCACAGGCGGCTATTTTGCCGATCCAAATTTCAAAGACGTACCTGATTTGCACAATGTAGGTTTTCCGATTGCTGAAATTTCCGCCGACGGCTCATTCATCATCACCAAAGCCGACAACACGGGCGGCATCGTAAATGCGCAAACCGTTAAAGAACAATTGCTGTATGAATTGCACAACCCTGCTGCTTATTTGACGCCTGATGTTATCGCCGATATTTCTGACGCCGAAGTTGTCGAGCTTGGCGAAAATCGTGTGGCGGTGCATGGCGTACGCGGTCACGCAAGACCAGAAACATTGAAAGCCTTAATTTGTTTTTCCGGCGGCTGGCTTGGCGAAGGTGAAATTTCTTATGCAGGGTCAAACGCCGAAGCACGCGCACGATTAGCCGCAGAAATTATTCGCAGGCGAATGAGCGATGAATTAAAAATTCGCTTCGATTTCATCGGCTCGCTCAGCGTTTTTGCCGACGATGCCGGAAACGCGCTCGCAGATTTTGCCCCAACAAATTCGCGTGACATACGCTTGCGCGTAGCAGGTGTTCACGACGAACGCGCGAAGGTTGAAAAACTTATGCGCGAAGTGACTGCGCTTTACACTTGCGGCCCTGCTGGCGGCGGCGGTGTGCGCACGAGCATTACTCAGCGGCTTAATTCTGTAGCCTGTTATGTGCCACGCGAATTTGTTACCGGAAGTTATTCAATGTTGTGAGTATGCAACATTGAATAACTTCGATATTTTTTGCTTGCAGTCCAAGCTATTTTTTACTTTGTTCTGCATTGGTCAGTAAGCCTTGAATTTTTAACCATTCCCCAAAACGATCTACCCAACTATCAACAGGCAATCCGCGTTTCGTCATACCAAACCCGTGACCGCCCTGCGAATAAATGTGCAGTTCAGCGTTGTGTCCTGCTGCTTTCCAATCAAGAAAAAGTTTAGCACTGCTGACCGAGGCTACGGGATCATCAGCGGCAACGGCGATGAATAAATTCGGCGCATCTGGCGAGATGGCTTGTCCACCAGTATTACCACCATAAATTGGCGCGGCAAAATTTGGCATTCCTGTTGCGTCGTGTTTCATCACTACGCTCATTGTCAGCATGCCGCCCGCAGAAAAGCCCATCAGCCCGATACGATTTTGTGCAATGCCCCATTCAGCAGCACGTCCACGAACAATTTTAATAGCCTGAATCCCATCGGCGACGGCTTGCGCCACTGCTTTATCTCTTTCAGGATTTGGCGCAGGAGGCATTGCGTTAGCTGGCGGCGCAGGCGCAGGCGCATTTGACGCCGCCGTAGCGCGATACATTGCCGCCGCGCGTTTTTGATATTCTTCGTCTGTGCCTGTGTCTATCAAACGATATTTCAACACGAACGCCGCTACGCCACGCGCTTGCAACCAACGCGCCAGATCATTGCCTTCTTTGTCAATCGCCAGATGCATAAACCCACCGCCAGGCGCGATGATGATTGCCGTGCCATTCGCTTTATTTTTCTCAGGCAAAAAAGCCGTGAGCGTCGGTTGCGTGACATTACGAATGCGCGGCTTTCCATCCGGGCCAGGAACAGACGTTTCTTTTTGTTTCGCATTTTCTGAACCTGGCGCGACCCCATCATAAAGTTGAATGACAGGTTGTTGCGCGAATGTAAGTACGCATGAGCCAAACAGCAAAAATGCTAGTAAGTGAATTTTCATATTGTGCCTCAGGTTAAGAAGATTTGCGCTCAGCATATTTCATCACAACAACTCTAAGCCGCAAAGGTTTTTGATTCAGGATTGTTATATTTTAGAAAATATCAGGCCAATTTAAGTGCAAATCACAAGGCAATATTGACAGTGCTGCGTAGCCACAACACAATAGCGAAAATGTCTGGCGCATCTGAAAAAAACTTACAATTAACCCAAACGTTGATTCCGCTGCATCGCCTCGCGCACAGTCGCACTGGCGATAAAGGCAATGCGTCGAATATTAGTTTGATTGCATACAAGCCGGAATTTTTTTCGCTGTTGGTCGCGCAAGTTACCGAAGAAAATGTGCGCGAATTATTTCGTCATCGCAATCCTTCCTCCGTGCGCCGATATGTTTTGCCCAAGCTTGGCGCGATGAATTTTGTGCTTGAGGACGTTTTAGACGGCGGCGTGAATGATTCACTCAACCTTGATTCGCATGGCAAAACACTTTCGTTTTTGTTGCTCAGCATGAAAATCGAAGTGCCGGAAGAATTGTTGCATTTGCTGTCATCAGAAAAAGGAATTTGATGCTTGCTGTCCTTGGATTGCTCACCATCGTAATTTTACTCGCCACTATCATCAGCAAAAAAATGACGCCGTTGATGGCGTTAATTGCAGTTCCCATCATAGCTTCGTTAATTGGCGGCTTCGGTTTCAAAACCAGCGCATTCATCATCAAAGGCATTCAAAACATCGCGCCCGTAGCCGGAATGTTTATCTTCGCAATTTTATTTTTTGGCATCGTGTCTGACGCTGGAATGCTTGATCCGATTATTGATCGAATTTTGCGTGCAGTGGGAAATCGCCCTACGCGAATTGTCATGGGGACAGCGCTGCTGGCGTTGTTGATCCATTTGGATGGTTCCGGCGCAGTAACTTTTTTAATTACGATCCCGGCGTTGTTGCCGTTGTACGAACGATTGCAAATGGATAAACGCGTGCTGGCGTGTGCGGCTTCAATGGCGGCGGGAGTGAATTTTTTGCCGTGGACAGGGCCGATGGTGCGCGCTTCGGCGGCACTGCATATTCCTGTCACCGAAATTTTTAATCCGCTGCTGCGCGTGCAAATTGTTGGCTTGATTTTTGTTTTCGCGGCTTCTTATTGGCTTGGCAAGCGCGAAGAAAAACGGCTTGGATTGACGGGTACAGAAAATACAATCGAATTACATCAACGCGAATTAACGGAAGCAGAAAAATCATTACGCCGCCCGCAATATTTTTGGCCGAACTTAATCCTGACGTTGTTATTAATGACCGCAATGGTCAGCGGCAAAATCGAACCCGTAGTCGTTTTCATGCTCGGCACGGTTTTAGCGTTACTGCTCAATTATCGTGATCCCAAATCACAACGCGAACGCGTAGATGCACACGCGAAAGCTGCCTTAATGATGGCGGGCGTATTGCTCGCCGCAGGCGCATTCACAGGCATCATGAAAGAATCGGGAATGTTGACCGCGATGGCACAATTCGCCGTCGGACACGTGCCCGCTTCACAAGCTGGTCACATACCTTTTGTGCTTGGTTTACTCTCCATGCCCTTAAGTTTATTGTTTGATCCTGATTCATTTTATTTTGGCGTTTTACCTGTTATCGCTGAAGTCGCAAAAACATTAGGCGTACCTGCGGTGCAAGTTGCACAAGGCGCATTGCTGGGGCAAATGACAACAGGATTTCCTGTTAGTCCGCTGACACCTGCTACGTTTTTGATCGTTGGATTGGCGGATATTGAATTGGGCGAACATCAAAAATTCACTGCGCCATTTTTATTAGGCGCATCGGTAGTAATGACGATTGCCTGCGTGCTGTTTGGAATATTTCCTTTTTAATATAGGACTTACGCAAGAAGTGGTGCGGATTCTTTATCCGCGAGTTTTCAGCTTCTGAATCTACGCGGATAAAGAATCCGCGCCACATTTTTCTTGTTTTGCGAAAGTCCTATTAATGTAAGACAGGCGTCTCGTCTGTCTCGCTTGGTAATCCTGAAACGCAATCTTTAGCAAATCTCTGCGGCAGGCGGGACGCCTACCGTACATTTTTATTTATGCCGCAAAACACATTTTCAAAACTTGTTGTCCTCATTGCCCTGCTTTTTCTCACCTCAACAGCTTTCGCCCAACGCCCAAACATTCTTTGGATTTCGACTGAAGATATTAGTCCTGATATTGGCGCGTATGGCGATGCGTATGCGATTACGCCCAATGTTGACAGGCTTGCGGCGCAAGGGATGCGCTACCGCAACGCGTTTTCTACGGCTCCCGTGTGTGCGCCTTCGCGGTCGGCGATAATTACGGGGATGTATCCGACGACGATTGGTTCGATGCACATGCGCTCTAAAGCCGTGCCGCCTGCGGGAGTAAAAGCGTTTCCCGAATATTTACGCGCAGCGGGTTATTACTGCACGAACAATTCTAAAACTGATTACAATTTTGAAGCGCCGCCCGCACATCGTCCGCCCGATACAGTGTGGGATGAGTGCAGCGCCAAAGCACATTGGCGCAATCGCACTGATAAATCACAGCCGTTTTTTTCTGTCTTTAATATTATGGTAACGCACGAGAGTCAGGTGCGTGTAACGGATGATGTTTATAAGAAAAATACTGCGCGCTTAAAGCCGGAAGATTTTCACGATCCAGCTAAAGCTAAATTGCCCCCGTACTATCCCGACACGCCGCTGGTGCGCAAAGACTGGGCGCGGTATGCCGACAATATTACGGCAATGGATTATATGGTCGCAGATATTCTGAAGCAGCTAGAAGAAGATGGATTAGCTGAAAACACGATTGTGTTTTTCTGGGGCGATCACGGACGCGGATTGCCGCGCTCCAAACGGTTTTTGTATGACTCCGGTTTGCGTGTGCCGTTAATTGTGCGCTGGCCTGGAAAAATCGCAGCGGGAAGCGTGAATGATGATTTAGTGAGTTTATTTGATCTCGGCCCAACGGCGTTATCGTTAGCAGGAGTGCCGCTTCCTCCGCACATGCAAGCGCAGGCAATTCTCGGCAATCAGAAAAAAGCACCGCGCGAATTTGCCTTTGCGCATCGTGATCGAATGGATGAATCATACGATATGATGCGTTCGGTGATGGGCAAACAATTTCATTACATTCGCAATTTCCACCCAGATCGGCCTTACGCGCAATACATTGATTACCTCGAAGAAATGCCGACAATGAAAGAATGGCGGCGTTTATACAAGGATCATATGAATGCACTTGATCCAAGATACGGTAAAGCGTTGAACACTGCACAATTACAATTTATGGCTCCGCAAAAGCCGCCGGAAGAATTATACGATGTGACGAGTGATCCGCACGAAATCAATAATCTCGCCGCCTTGCCGCAATATCAGGTTACGTTGAAAAAAATGCGCGAAGCGTTGAATAAATGGCAAAAAGAAACGAAAGATTTAGGCGCAGTCCCTGAAGCAGAATTGCGCGAACGCATGCGGCCTGGTGGTGTTTGGCAAAAAGTTGCCACACCAACGCTAAGTGAAAATGCTGTAGGCGAGCAAATTAAAATTAGCTTGGTTAGCAAAACAGTTGGCGCGTCAATCGCTTATACAATTGAAACAGGGAAGGATGCTCACTGGAAATTGTATACAGGCGAATTGACCTTACCGCGCAACGCCAAATTGCGAGCGAAAGCGTGTCGGTTGGGTTTTCTTGATAGTGATGAAGTAACAAGCAATTAATTTCCTAGCGGTTTTATATTTGTACTCAGCGGGCTAGGCGCAATTTTGATCGTTTCAATTGAATCGGGACGGCTTGGGTCAAAAGGCTGCCAATCTTTGACGATGAATTTTGCAAGTGGCAATTTATTAGCGCGAATGCCTTCGACAATACATTTCGCTAATTCATAACTGCCATAATTGTTGTGATGCGTGCCGTCGCCTTCCTTAAATGCAAGCGCAGAATTTTCTTTGCCAAGCGCTTCGTAAAATTGTTTGCTCATTGCGTGCAAATCAATCAACGCGAGTTTTTGCTCTTGCGCGACCTGTCGCACTGCCGCCGGATAATCTCCCAAACTGTTTGTGATTTTGCCTTGTTCATCAAATGTGCGCCGTTGCATCGAAGTCACAAGCACCACCGTAGCCCCTTTTTTACGCGCTTCTGTAACAATCTTTTCTAAATCATTTTTGTACGAAGTGAACGCGCCTCTGCCTTCACCTTTTTCTTTTTGATCGTTGTGACCAAATTGCAAAAATAAATAATCGCCTGATTTTATTTGGCTGAAAACTTTGTCGAAGCGACGCGCACCGAGCGAGCTTTTGATTGATTCGCCAGATTCTGCGTGATTGGCAATTGCAATTCGCGCGTCAAAAAAACGTGTCAGCATTTGCCCCCAACTTGCATACGGTTCGCGCGGCTGATCGCATACAGTCGAATCACCAATCAGAAAAATTGTTGGTACATTCACAGGCGAAATTTCCAACATAGAAATGGATGGATTTTCGCCGTTAAATTCCAGCGTCAATTTTTCATCCCACGCCCACCATTCCGTAGTTTTTTCGCGGTCTTTTAATTTCACTGCGCCGCCGCCAGCAATGTTCGGCGTGCGCACATTGACCGTGAAAGAGCGCGTCACAACTTGCCCTTTTTTTGTCTGAATATTTTCGAGCATCAGCCGCCGCAATTCAGCTTTGACCGTCGTGTTTGCTGCCTGCGTTTCATCGCCGAGCGTGACGGTGACTTGGTAATTTCCTTCGGGTAAAGCGACGGAAAAATAAAATGGCTTCGTGCTGGTACTGTCTGTTTGCTGCTGCGAAATTTCTGCGCCTTGCTCAAAGCCAAATTTATTTTCTGCGCTGTAAATTGTCGCAGGCTGAATTGGGGTGAATCCCGTTTTGGCTTTTGCGCCAAAGGAAAATTTGTATTGCGTGTTTTGTGCAAGGCACGCGGGAGCCAATAAAAACAGTATTGCGGCGCGAATGATGAGTGATTGCAGTCGCATAAATTGCAAAAATTATTTGGTTGGATTTGTCGTGATAAATGGGCGCGGCGGTTTTTTCATGCCTTCGCCTAAATGAAAGCCAGTGTGCGGCGGTTGGTTGTAGGCTATGTTTTGCCACGCGATGCTCATACGATATTGTGGGTCATGCATCAGCGTGTAAAAACGATATTTCGTCGGAATCGTGGTCGTATAAATGCGCAATTCTTTATTGTCCGTCGTGCGCCAAATTACTTCTTCGCGCCAATCCCCAAAAATGTCTGCGCTCAATGCTGGCGTAGCCTTTGTACCGTTGTTCGATGTGCAACCATCCGCCGTTAGTAAAATCTTTTCTGTGCCTGCTTCCCAATCCCATTTGGAAATCGTATTGCGATCCAACAATTCGCGCAGCACATCGCCATCCCACCAAACCGCAAAATTACAGGAACGTGGTTCGCGCTCGGCAATCTTTTCGCCTTTGGCATTAAATAGTCCCGTAAGCCCTGCACCTTTGACCCAGCATTCTGCGCCGGGATAACGTGGATCAATATCAATGGCTAAACCGCGCCCCGGCCCTTCGCCATCTGCGCCAGCTTTGATGGAAGCTTTCTTCCAAAGATTTTCACCCGTTCGCGCATCACGAAAATGTGCGCCTGCATCATCAAAGCGTTCCTGAATATCAAAGATTTCCAAGCCCTGTCTGGTCGGATCGAGATCGCTCACGTGCAACGCATCGCCGTGACCGTAGCCCGTTGAATAAAGCCCTTTGCCATTGGTGTCAATTACGGCTGCGCCATACACAATTTCATCGCGGCCATCGCCGTCAACATCTGCTGTTGTCAAATTGTGATTGCCTTGTCCGCTGAATTTTTTGTTCTCAGGATTTCCATCTTCGCTGTCGAATGTCCAGACTTTTGACAATTTGTTATCGCGCCAATTCCACGCCGCCAAAACTGAACGCGTGTAATATCCGCGACACATCACGAGGCTGGGGCGTTTGCCATCGAGGTAAGCGATGGTCGCAAGAAAACGGTCTACGCGATTGCCATAGCCGTCACCCCAAATTGCTTTGAGTTCATCAGTGCTAGGATTTTGTTTCGTAGGATGACGCGGCGGATCGTAATTTGTCGTAGCCAATGCCGCGCCCGTGCGTCCATCAAAAATCGTCAAATATTCAGGCCCCGATAAAATATATCCGCTGACATTTTGTTTGCGCTCTGTGCCGTTGGGGGCGCGTGAAGTTAGAAATGTACCATCAGGGTTGCGCCAATCTGCATTTGCATCGCCAATCACTTTGCCTTTGCCATCAACCGTTCCATCAGCGGTTTTACAAGCGATTTCGGCTCTGCCATCGCCGTCCAAATCGTAAACAATGAATTGCGTGTAATGCGCACCTTCACGAATATTTTTGCCGAGGTTGATTGTCCACAGCAGCGTGCCGTCAAGTTTATACGCCTGCAAAATTGGCGAATCAGTTAAGCCTGCCTGCGAATTGTCGCGCCCGCGTCCTGTTTGATGCAAAACAATTTCGTATTCGCCGTCTCCGTCTAAATCTCCGACGGAAGCATCGTTTGGTGTGTAACCAGTTGGTGTTTGCAAAGGCACTGACAAATATTGCCGCGTCTGCGCATTCGCGGAAATCGTGAATGATTGACTGGGCGGTTGTTCACGGCCTTTCAATACAGGGCGAACGAAATACGAATTGGTTTTGCTGGCGTCGGATTTTGTGTCTACAAAATAAGTGACGTTGGCGATGGGCTTGTCGTTAAGCTTGGCGGATTTTTTTTCTGTCACGCGATATACATTGAATCCAATGTCTTCGGGGTCAGTGCCAAGCAAACGCCAGCTAATAAAAATATTGCCGTCAGCTTGTTTGACCGCAACGATTCCACGCCCCAATTTTTCCATCTGGCGTTGCGCGAAAATTGCGGAAGGTAGGGCAACAAAACAGATGAGTACAAGAATTATTTTGAAGGATGATTGCATGGCAAAATCGCTTGTATCAGTACCACCTGCGTAAGCGGGTGTCGAGATATTATAAATATGCCGCCCGCTTACGCAGGTGGTACTGACCTGATTAATTCAACACGTCTGGCAAAATTAATGATCTAAAGTTTGGATGTAAACGAACCCATAATCCCGGATTGAGATTAAGTTGTTCTGCGCGTTCCCCCAAGTTGTCAGAAAGTTCAGTCAACAATACGCGGCGATATGTGCGCTTTTTCGCGGGGGCAGTTGAGGCGTCTACGACAGATTGCACGATACGTTTAGCTTGCAAAATGACAGCGGGGCCAAGCGTGAGAATGTGCGAAGCCCTACGACATTCCTCTTCATCGTCAATATTGACAGTGCTGCCGCCTGCTTTGAATTTTGTGATGTGATGGTCGAGGATGCCGGACGAAATTGGAATCATCCCTGCTGCATCATTGATCGTTGCACCGGAGCCAGTGCGAATATATGCCAGATGCGAAGCGTCTTCCGGTTCAGGGCCGTGACCGAGAAAGAAAATGTCTGCGCCGCCGAACGATGATAATTTTTGTACATATTCGCTGAGCTGTGTTTCTAGTGCTGCCAACTCTTTTGCTTCAGTTTGCATCGGCGTAAAGCTTTTGACCTGCGCAAAAAATGCGTCGCCGAGCAATCGCTCAAAGTCGCGGATAAAACTTAAACTGCTTTTCATCCGCAGCGGCGCTAACGCGTCTTGCGTGAAAACGTGCAGGCGCGAAATCAATTCATCTTTGCCACGCGCGGCGCGTTCACCCAGCAATTTATGTAATCCTTGTGCGCCACGCCCTCCCAGCAAAATCATCACGATATCGCCGTCTTTATTGCGCGCAATCGTTTCCAGTTCTTGCAACATTGCCGCGCCAACAGCTTCTTCCGAAGGCAAAACTTCCGACCGCAATTCGTGTGCAGTCAATTTTGAAAGTTGCTCAAGCGGGTTCTCATTTGATTGCGAGAGCCAAATGTTTTCGCCAATTTGTGAACGTGTTAGCTGCGTATTCATGATTTAAGAAATTAGCCGTTGCTTACGCGCGGGCTTTTGACACGAAGGTTATTTTGTTTCGACTGTGTTCAGGCTTTTACTTTTTTTCGCCGGAATGATTTTTACGTTCTTGAATGAAATAGCGCCGACTTCGGCAATTTGTTCGCTGGTCTCAACGCCATTGAATGTGCAATCGAGAAATCGAATGTCGTCAATGATTGAACCAGGGAAGCCCGCAATCCACATCACGCGCGGGCTAGATTTACTGGTGACTTTTTCAATTTGGACATTGCGCACGACGGGTTTGAAATCGCCTTTCGCGCCTGTTTCGTACAGAAAATCTACGGTGAGAATTGCTTCAGAAACGCGCCCGACTTCGACGTTGCGCATGAAAATATTTTCGATTACGCCGCCGCGTCGTGCGTTCGATTTGAAACGCAACGCACGATCTAAATTCGGGCTGTCCATCTTGCAACTTTCGACGAAGACATTGCGCACGCCGCCAGAAATTTCGCTGCCCATCACGACGCCGCCGTGTCCGTCTTTCATCGTGCAATTGCGGACGATGATATTTTCGGAAGCTACGCCAACGCGCCGACCATCTGTGTCGCGGCCTGATTTAATCGCTATGCAATCGTCGCCGACATCAAAAATGCAATCTTCAATTAACACATCTTTGCTGGCTTCTGGATCGCATCCATCGTTGTTCGGACCGTGGGTATTAACGGTCAAACCGCGTACGGTGACGTTTGTACAAAGTACCGGATTAACTTCCCACATCGGCGAATTAATAATTGTGATGCCTTCAATCAAAATGTTGCGTGAGCGGTAAGGCTGGATAAAATTTGGTCGCAAAAAAGAACCTTCGCCAAATTTGCGTTCGGCTACGGGAACGTTTTCGTCAGCTTGTTCGATTAATAGATTGCGGGCGGGAACTTGTTTCGTAGGCTGCCCCGGCATCTTTTTATTCCACGCCCACCACGTCTCAAAATTCGCCGAACCATCCAACGTGCCTTTGCCTGTGACGGCGATGTTTTGTTGTTCCCACGCATAAATCAGCGGCGAATAATTCATCAACTCTACGCCTTCCCAGCGTGTGTACACGAGGGGCAAATATTTTGCGGGATCAGTCAGGAATTTTAACGTAGCGCCTTCGCTGACGTGCAAATTCACGTTGCTTTTTAAATGCACTGCGCCTGTCAGCCACACGCCAGCGGGGATCACGACGCGTCCGCCACCCGCTTTGTTACAAGCGGCAATGGCTTGTTTGATGGCTTCAGTGTTATCAAATTGCCCGTCAGCTTTTGCGCCAAAATCTGTAATTTTGAAATCACGATTTGGGAACGTAGGAGCTTTGATGCGAGCGAGGATAGATTGATATTGCGACCAGCCTGTCGGCGCGGATTTTGTTTGCGCGAAAGCAGCAAGTGGTAATGCGAATATGAATAAAGTGAAAATTGTTATGCGGAAAAATTTCATAATATTTTTTTGATCGTAAAAGATAATTTGCTGGGAGCGCAGGCGGCTCGCCTGCTGAGGTTAATGGAGCAAATTAACTGCGATGAAATAATTTCCCCCATTAGCCTCAGCAGGCGAGCCGCCTGCGCTCCCGGCGATTATTTTGCGCTTAATTTATTTGCCAACCAATCAGCGACTTGTTCTTTGTAACTTTGATCTGCCCAGTTCGCCATGCCGTGTACGCCGTCGGGAATCGTAATCAAATCGCACTGCACTCCCGCAACTTTCAATTTCGATTGAAACAGCGGCGACCAGTTGTACAGCACGCTCATATCGCCTGTGCCGTGGACGAGTAGGAATGGCGGCAATCCTGCGCGAATGTGATTGATCGGCGAAGCTTCTTTCAATAATTGCAACGTAGCTTCATCTGCAATCGCTTCCTTGCGTCCAAAATATCCGCGCATTGATGTAGACAATCCGCCGCGCCGTTCCATATCCAAAATAAAATCTATCGGCGCATAGAAGGGAACTACGGCGACGACTTGCGTGTCTTTGTCAGCTTTGACGACGGCTTGCGCGACGATTTGCCCGCCAGCGGATTCGCCTACGAGCGCGATGCGATTGGGAGCAATGTTGAATTCTTTGGCGTGCGCTTTAACCCAGCGAATCGCAGTGTGAACGTCTTCGATGGGCGCGGGATAATTATGTTTTGGTGCGAGGCGATAATTGATGGTGAACCACGCGATGTTACGTTTGGCTACCGGAAGAAATAGCGGATCATTACTACCTTTTTTGTCGCCGCCAGACCAGCCTCCGCCGTGCACAAAAATGACTGCTGGAAACGGCCCTTTGCCAGAAGGAGTGAACACATCCAGCTTCAAGCTTTCGCCGCCTGTATGTGCATATTCGATGTCTTTTTTAATTTGATCCTTTAGTGGTTCCCCTCTACCTGGGCTTGCGTGCGGGCCTAGAAGGTTAAGATGTTGGAGTAATTCATAGAATGGATTCCAACCACTTAATACACGTTCTACTGACAGTAAAGTATCCGCTTCCCCTTGTGTAAGAAGTCGTGCCCATTTTACACGCGCTGTGTTGTTTGCACCTGCGCCAGTACTACCGAATTCAGCATAACGCGCAGTCTTTTCGCGCTCAACGCCTGTCCAGTTGTGCCAACCTTCGGGGCGCACGTTAGCAGCCATTTCAGTGTTAAGGAAAATTGTGTTTCCGTAAGCACGCCACGGGCGACCGAGATAGGTTTTGACTTCAGGCGTTTCGCCTGTGATTTTACAGTTGGAAAATACGAAGCCGAATTCCTGTTCTTGCGGCGTTGAAGCCGCTGTGATGTAGCCATCGCGTAAAACGTGAATCTGACATTTTTCAAAAAATGCTGTTGCCGCGCCGAAGATAAAATCTACGTGACCTGTGATGTAGCAATTTTCAAAATATTGCCGTCCGCGATTTAAGAAAATTGTGTCTTGCCAGCCGAGGAAACGGCAATTGGAAAAACTGACTTTGTCGGCGTCTACGCGCAAGGCGAGCGCTTGTCCAACGGGGCCAGCAGAGTTTTCAAAGGTGATATTTTCAGCGGCAAATCCATCGCCATCCACTTGCACCGTCGGCGTGCGAAACGTGCCAATCGGTTTGCCATCATGCCCCATCAAATTCGCATGCAAATTCATGGTGATGATCGTTGTCTTTGGGTCTTCGCCTTCGAGCTTGATGAAACGGCGTTCGCGCTGCACGTAAATCAATTCTTTGTAAATGCCAGGTTTGACGTGAATGACCCACGGACGATCTGCGCTTGGCAAATTTGGCGGCGCAGCCATAATTGCATCGTAAATAGATTTGAATTGCCCGTCACCATTGGGCGCAACCGTCGCGTCAGCCGCAAACGATAACCCCGATAATGAAATAATAAATAAAAGTGTCAGCGCCAGATTTGAGATTTTTGGGAGCATAATTGCGTAAAGCGAACTTTCCAGTTCGCCATTTTAGTTAGAGCGAACTGGAAAGTTCGCTCTACGGTAAATCAAAATTTCTTTTCGTCGGTACGTTCGATTTTTGTATCCGCAATTCCTTTGCTGTTGGTGATGCTGAAATCGGTTACATTTTTTAGTACGAACTGCGCTTCGCTGGTTCCGCGTTGTGCTTTGATGTTGTGCAAATTTGCGTTGCTGACATCTTCCAAAACAAACGCCGGACGCGCTTCGCTATTTTGAAAGCTCAACTCGACATCGTGCATTTCTAAACCTTTGACGTGGCGAATAAAAAATCCATACGCGGGAATCGTGCCGAACATGCTTGGTTCGGGATATTTGTTTTCGCTTTCAGGCGGATTGATTGCCGCATCTTCTTTTGTGCCGCCGCCGCGATACACGATGCGAATATTGCTTAGGCGCACGTCTTCAATTGGATAATTGGGAATGCCGACCAGCAGCGAAGCGAATTTTGCTTCGGCATCGAAAACGTTAACGTTGCTAATGGTCACGCGGCGAATTGCTCCGACAGGCACGCCAGCAGGGCCGCGCATACGGCTGCCGATGCGCAGGAAAATTGGCGCGGTAGTCACATCGCGCATTGTGATGTTGTTGACGGTAATGTCTTCGATCAGTCCGCCGTCTACGGTTTCTAATGCGAGGCCGCGCGAACGATCAAAAATGCAATTTGCGATGGTGATGTTTTTGAATCCGCCATTTGATTCCGTGCCGAATTTGATGCGGCCTGTGACGCCGTCGCGGTCAGGAGCTTGTTGCTGTGTGCGTTTGAATGTGCCGTCCAAAAATGTGCCGAGGTCGTAACCCATCACCTGACAATTCGTAATCGTGACGTGTTCGACCGCACGCGCGAAGCCGAGCGCGAACGAACTTTTCAGCACAATCGCGTCATCGTTTGGTGTGTTCACAATGCAATTTGAAATTCGCACATAACGGCAACTATCAATATCGAACGCGTCGCGGTTCGTGTCGAGCTTGAGATTGTCGAGCGTAAAATTGTCTACGCCAGTAGCAAGTATCGCAAAATGTCCGCCATTCTGAATCGTAAAATCGCGCAGCGTAACATTACGGCAAAGCTTCAACCCGATGGCTTTGTTGCCTTGCCCGTTCATATCGGCGTTGGCATTTTGCCGCGCACCTTCACCGAGCGGCGTTTGTACGCGTCCGCCGCCGCCGCCGAGTGAAACAGGGCTGTCGCCGGGGCGAGCTGCTGCGCGTGGGCCAGGGCCGCGCCGTGTTAATCCACGCGTGCCGTCAATTTTGCCAAAGCCAGTAATCGCTACGTTTTCGAGACCGATGCCCCAGATCAAACTGTTCTGCCAATGGCTATGCCCGAAATCCTGATACATATCCCAATCGTTCGATTCGGGCAGGTCGTACGTACCTTTGTCTTTGACTGGATCAGCCGCGAGGATGGTTGCGCCCGCTTCGAGATGAAGCGTGATGTTGCTTTTCAGGCGAATCGAAAACGTTAAATAAGTGCCGGCAGGGAAGCGCACAGTACCGCCGCCATTGGCTGCTGCGGCTTCGATGGTTTTGTTAATGGCAACCGTGTCGAGCGTCACGCCATCACCTTTTGCGCCAAAAGATTTCACGTCGTAGCTGGTTTGCCCGAACGCAGACGCGCACAGCAACGCACCAAACAAAAGCGCGAAGAAGCAGCGCGGGAATTTTTGCAAAAGATTGTTAGCAGGAAAATTCATTGCTTAATAATTTCAGTTAAGAAGTTTTTCGCGGCGTCGAAACTTGTGGAGCCACTTTCGGCGCGTTTGGTGGAATCGGCGTTTGCTCAGGTTTTATCAATTTTTCTTCAGGCAAATTTTTGACGCGCCAATTTTTGAATTGCACTTTCATCGGCGGCCCAACGTGAACCTGCACGCCAACTAATCCGTCCAGCCTGCGCCCTTTTTCGTCGTGGTCAACTACGTCCGCAGTCATCACGCCGTCAATCCAATGTTGATGATGGTTGCCTTGCACGAGCACGCGATAATCATGCCATTCGTCAGGCGTGAAATTTTTAATTGCACCAACGGAGCCGATTACCCAAGGCTGTCCGTTCGTATCAATCACAACTTTTTCGCCTGTGTGTGCGAGGATGCGGCGACCGCGTTCTTCGTACAACATGCCGTTGTAATCGTTGCGATTTTGGACTACGTCGCATTGATAGCCCGTGAGCACATATTTGCCGACTTCGGGCATGGGGGCGCTGCGATATTGCAAGCCGGAATTTCCGTCTTTCGTAATTTTGACTTGCACACGCATCTCAAAGTTTTTGACTGTGCCGCCGCGCCAAATAATGAAGCTGTTCATTTTCAATGTGCCGTCGGCAACGCCTGTTAATGCGCCGTCTTCGACCGACCAGTGTTTTGGATCGCCTTCCCAATTCGTCAAATCTTTGCCATTGAAAATGTATTTGAAGCCGCGCTCGAGTTTTGGTTGGTTAGTTTGCGCCAAAGCTGTCAGCGCGAGCGACAAGCAGCAAAGTATTATTTTTACTGAATCAAAGTAGAGTTTCATAGACCTCACTTCTTTTCCAAAGATAAAGGTTATTTTTTGCTGACATAATAGGAATTTCTTCCCCACACTGTATATTTATCGTGGTTGCGAATTTTAATTTCTACTTTGCGTAACTTGCCATCTCTGGCTTCATTGGTGGGGTAATAGCTCAGGATATAGCGTTTCTCAATGCCAGTAAAAATTCGATTATAGACTGCCTCTGCCTGACCGGGTTCTTCCAGATAGTCAGCCCATCCGCCTGTTATCTTGGCAAGGTTTGCTAAAGCTAATTGCCATTCAAGAAATATTCTGGCGCGATTTGAGAAAAAACGATCATCTAATTTCACTGAATTGGGTGGAGTAGCTCTTTGGTTTGTCTGAATCATTTTTTCAAACTCTAATTTTGCTCGGGCGCGTTGTTCCTCTTCAGAAAATCCAATAAAACGAACGCCAGGAATAATTGAATAAATTGTCACTCTGCTTCGCTCTGCTGCATTGAATAGATCATCAATACTGTAATCTTTTGGCAGGTCATCTTTAGATGGTGGAGTGAATTTCAATGCCTCTTTTCTGCGCCCATTCATTAACGCTCCCAATTCATCACCATCGGTTTGAAAAATAATGATTGGGCGTACTTCTTTTTTTACCAAATCATTCAAGGTCGCAAGTAAAGCAGTGTATTGCTGACTCTTTCCTACATTTCCATATTCTAGCAGCCCTTCTAATGCGATCTTTAAAGTGCTCTTGTTAGAAGTAAATTCAACTAATACTTTGACATCATCCGTGACCAACGCTAAACGATCCTGTGGTTTCAGTTTATCAACCAAAATTTTTGCCGCATCAACGCTGTTCTTCAGATAAGGTTGCTGACTGCCACTGTGATCTATAATCAATATAATTGAGCGCGGGACTGTTGAGCCATCGCCTAAAGCAAAGCCTGAGAGGGTTTGCTTTTTACCATCCTCTTTCACCATAAAATCATCCATCGTCAAGCCGCTAACATAACGTTGTTTTTCATCTAACACTAATACTTCAAAGACAGCGAGTTCAGTGTCAATCCGTATTACATCATCATCTTTTTGATTTTTATTTTGCGCATAACAAGCGACCGCAAAACACAAGCTTATGAAGGTTGCTAACACGATTCGTAAATGAATTTGAGGATGTGATTTCATGTTCACTCCAAATTACGCAAAGTTGAATCGAATGTATAAATTTTGCCTTTAGTTGTTTTCAGTTTAATTTCACTCTTATCATGGCGAACAATCATTGGCTCGCCTAACAACGACCGAATTTTTGCGGATGTAAGCTTGCCATCTTTCCATTCAACATCAATTTCAAATCCACCGCGTGCGCGTAAGCCTGTGACGCTGCCTGTTTGCCAAACGTCAGGCAGCGCGGGCAATAATCGAATAGTGCCGTTGTGACTTTGCACTAACATTTCGGCGATACCAGCGGCTGCACCAAAATTGCCATCAATTTGAAACGGCGGATGTGCGTCGAATAAATTGTCGTAACTGCCGCCCTGATTCGTTGCGCCTTCGATTTTGCGAAAGCCTACGGGCATAAAAAGCATTTTCAATAATTTGTCACAACGATTGCCATCACCGAGCCGCGCCCACAAATTTAATTTGTACGCGAGTGACCAGCCCGTAGACATATCGCCGCGTCTTTCCAGCGTCTTGCGCGCGCCCGCTGCTAAATCTGGCGCTTGTTCGTTGGTAATTTCTGCGCCGGGGTACAATCCCCATAAATGCGAAACGTGACGATGCGTAGGCTCAGGCTCTTTATATTCTTCCAGCCATTCCATCACGCGCCCGTCCGACCCTACACGCGTAGGCGCGAGGCGAGCGCGTTTTTCGCTTAGCTCTTTTCTGAACGCGGCATCGGTGTTGAGCGTTTTTGAGGCTTCGATACAGGCGTCGAATAAATAACGCAATAACTGCTGGTCAATGGTTGGCCCCATCGCTACGTGAGCGATTTTGCCGTTGGGCATTTGGAAAGCGTTTTCGGGCGAATTGCCAAGCGCGGTTACGAGCCATTTATTTTTAGGCTCTTCAATGAGCATATCCGCATAAAATCTTGCGGAGCCTTTCATTACTGGATACGCGCGTTTGAGAAATTCTTTGTCGCGCGTGAACAAATAATGATCCCACAAATGCTGGCAGAGCCACGCTGCTCCGGTTGAAGTCGAACCCCAATTCGCGCCTTCGCCGGGAGCGGTGAAGCCCCACAAATTCGTGATGACATGCGCTACCCAGCCGCGCGCGTTGTAATACAATTTTGCCGTGCGCTCGCCCGGTTTTTGCAGCGAAGCAATTAACGCAAATAACGGCTCGTGCAATTCGGAAAGATTCGTATTTTCTGCCAGCCAATAATTCATCTGTACATTGATGTTTAGATGCCAGTCAGCATTCCACGGTGTTTGTACTTCTTCTGCCCAAATGCCTTGTAAATTCGCAGGCAAACCGCCAGGGCGCGAGGACGAAATCAACAAGTAACGACCAAACTGAAAATACAGTGCGGAGAGCGCGGGATCGTTTGCGCCATTCGCTACGGCACGCAAACGCGCAGGCGTAGGCAAGTTCGCGGTTTCATTATTTGTCGGTAACGTCAGGCGCACGCGATTAAAATATTTTTCGTAATCGGATTTGTGCGCGGCGAGTAAAGACGCAAAATTTTTAGCGGAGGCTTTTTGTAAATCCTGTGCAGAGGCCGTCAACTCATTTGCCGTTTGTCGTCCGGCAAAGCCGCGAAAATTTGTTGCAGCTGCGATGTAAATAATTGCTTCGTTCGCATTCGTGACGCGCATGACATTGCCGTCAATGTTGGTTGCGCCGCCGCTTGCTTGCACACGCAATCGCGCGGCGTATTTCATTCCGTTGCCATCTGTGCCGTTGTTGAGTTGTCCGCTCATCAGCAATCCGTTGTTGCCATCGGCTACTGTGTTGAATCGTTCGAGGCGATCTAAAGAAGTATTGAAATTGATTGCGCCGGTTTTATCTGCGGTTAGGCGAATGATGATTGCTTCGTCAGGTGCGCTAACAAAAATTTCGCGCGTAAATTTTACGCCGCCTTGTTCGTAGCTCACGCGGGCAGTCGCGTCGCTCAAATTTAATTCGCGTTTGTAATTGATTGCTTCGGTAATTTTGTCAGGAAAATTTAGATGCAAATTGCCTAGCACTTGATACGAGCCGTACGGCGCATCTTTGCCGCGTGCGTAATTTGAACCTTTGCCTTTGCAGGTGAAATGTTCGTAAACAAGTTTTTCCGCTTCGTCATTTTTGCCTTCAAGCAGTAGGCGTTTAATTTCCGGCAAATATTGCGCGGCATCGGCGCGGTCTGCGTCTTCTGGTGCGCCTGACCAAAGTGAGCTTTCATTCAGGACAATTCGTTCTTCATTCACACCGCCAAAAATCATTGCGCCGAGTCTGCCGTTGCCAAGCGGCAGCGATTGCGTGAAATCCTTGGCAGGTGCGCGAAACCAAATGCTGAGCGGTTCTGTGGGCGCGGGCGCTTCACTGATTAATTCACCAAGCCAAACATTTTTGTTGATGAATTTTGCGAGCGGGTGATTGGTGAGAGATTGAATTCCTTTGATGACCAGCATCGCATTCAGACGCGCTCCGGCTGGCGTAGTGTGCGTGTGATCTTCTAAAAAATATCTGGCTTTGACTTGCTCTGCACCAACTTCTTCATAACGTTGCGCGGTTAATTCGTTGAGGTCAATAAAATCTGTGTTCGTCGCCCGTGCGGTTTCGGCAGCCCATTTCCCCCAATCGTTATTGCCGCGCGCAACTTTGCCGTCTTTGAAAATATTGCGGGCGACTAAAGACAGCACGATTGGTGTTGCGCCTTTGGCTTTAGTGTCAGCGATAAATTGCCGTAGATACCAGCCGTAGCTGTGAACGATTTCATGCTTTTTCGTGAGCAGGTTATCAATTTCCTGTGCCTCTTCGCCTGTGCCTTTGATGGAGCCGCGCGCGCGCGAATCGTCATTGATCGCGCCGCCGTCATTATGTCCAAATTGCATCAGCACAAAATCGCCGGGCTGCAATTGTGTTTTGACTTGTTCCCATAAACCTTCAGTCAAAAATGTACGACTTGATCGTCCGCCGCGTGCGCGATTTTCGATGTGAATACGCTCCGTCTCAAAAAAATCCGCAATTGGTGTTCCCCAACCTTGCAGCCCTTTGGTTGAATTATTAACTGTCGAGTCACCGATAATAAATAAAGTTGGCATTCGGCGCGTGCTTTGCGCTTGGACTGTGGCGCTGCACAGCAGGAAAATTAATGCTGAGAAAACCGAAACGATGCGGACTTGGTTGGAGAAAACTTGGGATAGCATGGCGCCAGTATGAAACAATTATTGCTAAAGGAAAATATGGCAGTAGCCTGAATTAACAAGCTACTGCCTAAGCTAGGAGTACAAATTGTCTACGTGCTAAAAGGTCAATTTGAAACCATACTGAATTTCGCGCCCGATGTAGCCGGGGCGTTTGCTAATGACTTTGCCGAAATTCGAGTTAGTGAAATCTACAATTGGATTGTCCCAATTGATTTGGTTGAAAGCATTGTAGCTTTCCACGCGGATTTCAAATTTATATCGTTCCTTTAATCGAAACGCTTTGCTCAGCGTCATGTCAACCTGGGAAGTTCCCGGCCCCACCAATCCATCATAAGTCCAGGCATTTTTACGCGGAGTACTTGCAGGGTCTGCCGAAGTTCCTGCGGGCAGCGCAGCAAATACGGACGTATCGAACCAGCGACCAAAGGTCGGATTCGAGATTTTCGGATTGCCATTAACAATTAGATTTTGCGAGAAAATCAATTGACGACCTGAGTACCAACGATTGGTGGTTGTCAGTTGCCAGCCACCAACCGCCAGATCAACGGCAGTTGGTGCGTTCTTGAGTAACAATCTGCCTTTGCCAATCGGCAATTCCCACGTCAAGGCGTGATTAAAGCGGTGACGCGCGATGGGTAAATCGCGCCAGGTAAATTGACGAGCATACGCTGCACGATCATCAAAGAATTCCGTCTGCGCTTCGCGTTGGTACGCATAATTCACTAACAAACTTAGCCCTTTGGCGAATGGACGTTGGGCTTGTGCTTTGTAAGAATAGACATGCAAATCTCTGCCTGCCGTGTTGGTTTGTGTAATTGCGCCGTACTGTGGAAAGGGGCGCAATAACGACGCGACTGTCACATTAGCTGAACCATTGCGCAACGAGCCAGGGAATTTATCAATCGTCAGATAGTTACGGAACGGGTTTGCCACTGTCGCATTCGTGACCGAGCGCGGGTTATCGTACAAGAAATTCGGATCGGCCATATTGATGTCAATGTCAATTGGCAGATTGAATCCATTGTTGAAGAAGAAATCGAAACTCACGACGGTACGGTTCCAGATTTCACGTTGATACGAAATTGTGAAGCGATCATTATTTTGCGGCTTCAAATCATACTGATCCAGGCTGACTGCGTTGCCGAGATTCGTATAACGTCCGAGTGTTTTTTCTGTCGGTTGTTGTAGCGGATTCGGGCTGGTTCCTGTAGTCGGGAACGGATCGGAAACGCGCGCAAGCGGCACCCCGTTCAGCGGCGTCAGGACTGCTGTGTTAGTTGAGTAACCCGTATATTGATTGACGAAATCGCCCAACGGATCGCGGATTTTTGAAGAGGGCGACATGTAACGCGCATAGCCAAACCGCAGTACCGATTTGCTATCGAGCTTGAATGCTCCGCCGATGCGGGGCATGAAATTTGCCGCGCTGCGTGACCAGGCATTACGGTTGTTCGCATCCGTAAACACCCACGCGCCGTTGTAAGTCGGCTTGTATCCTTTGGTTGCTAACAGATTCAAAACAGCGGCAGGCATATTTGGCGGTGTCGCCTGAAATTCAGGAATCGGGCTAGTCAAATCCAGTCGTTGCGACAAACGATTTTGCCGATCCACCGGGCCAGGTTCAAATTCCCAGCGTATGCCTAAGTTCAGTGTCAGGCGATTATTCACTTTGAAATCATCCTGCACATATCCCGCATAGCCAAGCGTGACTACTTCCTGAACGGGCACGCGCCGACCGCTGGAATTATTATCCAAATAGCCTAGCAGGAATGTTGCCCATTCGCTGCCACCCGTATTGATGTTGACGTTTGAGTTCTGCGCGGCAGTGAGTTGCGCCCGGAAGTTGAGATTGATTGGTTCAAAGCGTGCACCTTTGCCTTTGTCCACGCGCAATTCACCACCGAATTTGACTTGGTGATTCCCTAAATACCAGTTCATCCGCGCCGAGCCGCCCCAGCCTTGCGGGCGTTGCCAAAATTCCCGTCCTGTGCGTCCTAGGCGATTATTTGTGCCAACATCCACTGCGGGGTAATAAATATCATCGCGTGTCATCAATGACGTGTACCAGGGATTGCCGGGCCAGAGCGCTTCAATGCCAGACTTGCCGAGTAAGTTTGGTTCATTCGCAAATTCGTCAATTAGCTTATGGTAATTCGCACGCAGATTCAGCACTTTTGAGGCAGAAATCGTGTACACCGTATCCGCCGCGATGCTCAGACCGTGGCGGTTGCTGCCACCGGTTGGGAAGAGTTTCCCCTGCGCGTCGGATGTAGCTGCTTCAAGCAGGTCAGTTTTGAAATATCCAAAGCGCACGAATGATTTCAGCCGCTCATTGATGTTCCAATCAACGCGATTTGAAAGGTTCCAATAATCCACATTTTCTGTTTTGGTGCCTTGCCAGTTCAAATCATTGCCTGGCAAATTAGGCAGAGGGATTTCCGCCAGTAATTTCAGCGCCGTCGGATCAAAACGACTGGTTGGAATGATATTGCCAGCAAAAGCTGTGCGCACACCACTTGTTCCCGTTGCAGTGATCGGATCATAGATTGGACGAACGCAGGGTGATACGGTTGCGCCAGTACAAGTGCGCAGCGATTGACTGAAATCTCCCTTGCGTTCCAATGCGGTTGGCAGCGTGAGCTTGACCGTAATGGGGCGATGATCAAACCATTGTTCCCACGAAGAAAACATGAACAGCTTATTTTTTACGAGTGGGCCGCCGAGGGTTCCGCCGTACATTTTCAAATTTGTCCCGCGATAGATTGTTTCGTCTGCACCCGCCGTGCGCACAATCGTGGGATCGCCAAACGCGTTAAAGCGCGGCGTTCGGTTATGATAGTAGCCGGAGCCATGAAAAGCATTTGTGCCTGATTTCATGTTGAGCGTCACAATGCCGCCTGCGCTATAGCCGTATTCGGCATCAACTGCATTTTTTTGAAACGAGACTTCTTGTACAGCTTCAATGGATGGCGTGTACGAGGTTTTATAGCTGGAAGTCAATGGTACGCCGTCGAGTTGAATATCATTGGCGCGATTCGTGCCACCACCTGCATCAAATTCATTGGCGAATGCATGGTGATAAGGACGATTTTCGCCGTTGGCATTTTCGCCGCCGTTGATGGTGGGGTCGAGCGTGACTACGTTGTATGGATTGCGACCGCGCAACGGCAATTGATTGATAATTTCATTTCCGATAGTGGTGGTGTCGCTGCTGGAATTAAATTGTACTGCAACAGGTGTGTCCTGAATTGTCACCACTTCGCTGATGCCGCCGACTTCGAGATGTGCGTCCACCGTCAAATCGCCGCGATTTTGCACTGTGATATTGCGCTGCTCGAACTTTTTGAATCCCGCTGCCTCGACAGCAATTGAATAAAGGCCGGACTCAACGAAGTCAAAGAAATATCGCCCTTCAGCATTCGTTTGGCGCGTGACATCTACACCAGTTCCGATATTTTTAAGGATGACTTTGGCATTGGGAACGGCTGCATTGCTACCGTCAGAAACGACGCCTTGCACCTTTGCCCGGTAATCTTGTGCAATAACAAAAACGGGAATTATGAGCAGCAATAAGGCACTCATCCAAACCCGGTCTTTCCACGAACCCTGGATATGTTTCATAGCTTTTTCCTGTATCTGAAAAATGGAAAACCATTACCGAATCGAACGATTCAGTGATAAAAATGTGATTGTGTTTAGAGCCCAAGCAAGCCTAGCAGTTACAGCCCGGAAATACCGTTGCCAAGTAATCTGTGGGTGTGGAGACCGACAAATTCCGGCAACTTAAAAAATCAAAATTCCGATTGCTGTTAAATTGAGAAGCAGCTTACTTTACAGTCACTTAGTACATCTGTAAAATTCATTGTTCCGAAGCGTTTAATCGGTATTTTCGATAGATGGAAGGACGAAAAAAGTGGACCTTCACCAACTCAGAGTTTTTCATTCGGTGGTGAAATCAGGTGGCTTCACGCACGCGAGTCGTGATCTGCATTTGTCGCAATCAACCGTCAGCCAACACGTCAAGCAATTGGAAGAAGAATTAGCCTGCCAATTGTTCATGCGCGTAGGTAAGCGCGTTGTGCTAACTGATGCCGGCGCGCTGTTACTCGAACATTGCGAAAAAATTTTTCAGGATGTACGCAATGCCGAAATGTCTATTCGTGAGTTGACCGGATTGAAGCGCGGCAAAGTTAGATTAGGGACGGGCGCGACCACGCTAATCAGTCAACTGCCGCCTGTACTTGAATGCTATCAAGCTCGCTTTCCCAATATCGAATTGATTTTGGTTTCTGACATTACGGACAACTTGTTGCGTGATGTTCAGTCCCATCGGATTGATTTAGGCTTAGTGATGTTGCCTGTCACAGAAACTGATTTACAAGTAGAACATTTATGTGCGGAAGAATTACGGATTGCGATTCCAAGCCGTCATCCGCTCGCCAAAAAACGCGCTTTGACTTTGGATGATGTGAAACAGTTGCGATTTATTCTATATGAGCAAAAAACGATTATGCGCAGTTTGATTGACAATTACTTTGCGCAGCAGGGAATCACGCCGCAGGTTTCAATGGTGATGGAAAATATCGAAGCAATCAAAAGTCTCGTGGGCACAGGTCTGGGCGCTTCCGTTTTGCCAGTGCATGCGATTGGCACTGATGCGCTAGACAACAAAGTGAAATTAATGCGTGTTCAGAATGCTCCGCTTTATCGCCAGCTTGCGCTCGTCACTCTCAAATCCAGTTACATGCCCAGTGCTGTCCGCGAATTGCACAAACTTATTGTCGAAGAATTAGGGAAAAAATAAAAAGCGAGCGACGAATTTAATTCGTCGCTCGCTTCATTTGGAGATTTTAGTTTATTGTCGCGCAATTTAGTCGCGCGAACCCATCACGATTCTTAGTACATACCAGAATAGTAGCGCTACCGAAGCAAACAGCCCTAATGAAGCTGCGACGTGTTGATCGGTGCGATATTGATGCAAAATATTTGACGTCTCATAAAGAATTGCACCGCCCGCATACAAAACCATTACGGCTGAAAAAATCAATCCTAAGCTGAAACCAAAAATCATGCTGGCGAGGATAAATCCCAGTGCAACAAATCCGCCGATAGCAAGAATGCTTCCCAGCCACGAAAAATCTTTGCGTGTCAGCAACACGACTGCGGTTAAGCCCAAAAACAAAAAGCCTGTCAGCATGATCGCGGTCGGAATGACATTGTTACCTGCATAATTTGCCGCGATATACAGAATCGGCACAAAGATAATCGCCTCGGCAAACACATAAAGTCCCAAGCCTAGATATTGCTTTTGCTGAGAAGCATCTGACCGCGCCCAATTGTTGGCAAGGTAAGAAATTCCCAGAAAACCAGCGAGCACAATGAACCAGCTAAAGCGTCCGCTCATCAGACCCGTAATCGCACTGGCGAGCGGCGATAACTGAATAATTGTTTCCAGCACAGCAAAGGCGAGAATTGCGCCACCCAAATGCAGGTATGTGCGGCGAATAAATGCCGCCCGTTCAGATTCTTCAGCACGAATTGCAGCATTGGCAAAAACAGTGTTGTCCATAATCGAACTCCTCCTCCTTGAAGGACAAATTATCAGAGTCTGATTCTAGCATAATTGGTTGCCTGAATAGTGAACGCTATGCTTTTTTGTATGGCTGTTTCAGTCCTTTTTGTGCCTGCTCACGCGAATCATAAACGTTCGGACGTACCACGACCGCTTTGTATTGTAACACCGCATCGTCACGTTTATTGGCAAGATCATAAATTTGCCCTGCGCGTAATAGTGCCATTGTCACAAGGCTTCCTTCTGCGTTGGTTTCTTTCGCTACGGCCAGAAATTGCGCAGCAGCTTTTTCATAACTTTGTTGTTTGGCCAACGACTCCGCATATTGAAAGTGAATCAAATCCATGGCACGTGCGGCGGGTGTATTAGAGCCAGCATCTTTTACTAAAGCCTCAAAAACTTCATTGGCTTTGCCCGCGCGTTTGAGTTGCGTTAATACCGTAGCGAGTTCTAATTGAAAGAGGAAATTATTTGGATAGCGCGTAGTGAAATTTTCTAAAATCGTCAAAGCCTCTTCGGGTTTATTTTCATTTTGATAAATTCCAATCAGCATCACGCGCGCGTCATCAGCATTTACAGCGTTGTGTTCCAAAATAGATTGGAGTTGCTTGATGCCTCGTTCTTTATTGCCGCGCACGCCGCCCATTGCAATTAGCGCTTTGACGGGAAAGGGCAAACTGCCAATGATGTAATCGTACAAACCAACCGATAAATAGGCGTCATAATAATCGGGCTTGAGCTTCAAAACCTGCTGATGGGCTTCGATCCCTCTGGAGCCATTGCGTAAGGCCGACCAAAATTTTCGTGCCGTCGAGGCTTCATAGGCTGCGAGTACGCTATAAATTGAGCCGAGAAAATATTTCGCGTGCGGATCATTGCGATTGGCATTCACCAGCGTCAACGCCTTTGTTTTTGCGGCTGTCATTCGTTCGCGGAAAATTTTGTCTACGCCGGCGTCAACTGCATCGCCTTTTTCTCCCTCTTCTTTCGAGCCTTCAAAGCCTGCATAAAAACTTTCGTTTTGATACAAACCCGTTTGCAAACGGCGCAATTTATAAAGATTTTCCAGCCAAACAATATTGGCTACATACAAATCCCCCGCCGGATGGTTAGGCCAGCGTTTGCGAATTTCTTCAAACTTGGCGCGGGCCGTGGTGTAATCCAAATTGTAATTCGCGGCGAATCCTGCGCGACGTAATTCAATCATCTCTGGTGGAGGCGCGGCGGATGATGGCGTTTGCGCTGAAGCTTGTGCGCTAAACAGTAAAGCGAGCAAAAATATCGCACAGAAAAATTTGATTTTTAAAATTGTCATAAATGCCTCCAAAAAATCGTAACTGTCAGGCGATGATACGTAACGATTGCGGCACGCACTCAAATAGCATCGGTAAATGCCCAACTAATTCGCCGTCTAATTGCACTGGCGTATCAATTGAAGTATTGGCGTAGGTCGAAAGAATTGGTTTGTGAATTACCGTAGGGCTAATCGTGTGCGCCCCAAACAAACTCAGGAACGCATAGCTCAAATACATCAGGCGGCTGCGCGAATTGAAAACACAAACATTCAGGTGATCCGTTTCCATATTGGCTTCCGGCGCGATATTGAACCAGGCGGCATAATTGGCTGCATTCGCTACGATGGCGAATGTCGCTTCGTGTTCTTCTTCATTGAATTGGATGGTGAAGGGCTTGAGCGGCCACGTCGCCAATGTTTTCAGGCCTGCCGCGACATACGATCCGAGTCCCCACTGTTTTTTTAATTCTGGATTGACGGTTTCAATAATTGAAGCGTCCAAGCCAATTCCTGCCATCAATAAGAAATAACGGCTCCAGCTTTTGTCCGGTTTGCTCGCGCGTCCGACGCTGATGATGCGCGAACGATTGAGGCTGATTAATTTTGCCAGATCATTAGGATCAGTCGGAAGTTGTAATTCTTTTGCCAACACATTTGCCGTTCCGCCGGGCAAGACCGCAAGCGTAGTTTTTGTCCCAACCAGCGCCTGTGCAATTTCATTGATTGTTCCATCTCCGCCACAAGCAATGACCAGATTTGTGTTGTCGGCGACCGCTTCATGCGTTAAACGCGTAGCATCGCCCGCAGCTTTGGTTGGATGAATTTGTGCGTCATTGATTGCCAAATTATGTGACCTGAGCGCGGAAATAAGTTGTTGAATGCGTTCAGTTCCCGCCCGAAGGCTGCCAGCTTTTGGGTTGTAGATGATGACAATTTTTGTCAAATCCATGTAATCCGTATCCTCCACTTCACCTCGATATAAGTGTTTAGCAACCAAGATGCCAGAGCGATTAATACGGCAAATAAATGATTTAGGGTACTCAAAAAGCAACGCAAGAAAATATTTTTACCGAAACCGTAACTTCGCGCCGACAGTTGCAAGATAAATCGGACAATGTGTTCAAGCTGCCCTAAATTCCATCATAAATTCATAAGATTTTTGAGAACATAAAGGGTTAAATTATTTTTAACGGTAAGTGGAGAAGTCCGCTACCAGTGCTTAGGCACACAAGTTTTTAAAAATGACTACTAGCGAAAGGGTAAAGGATATGAAAAGAAAGTCACTTGGCTTCAACTCGATGGAAATGGTGGCGGTAGCAGGTGTGATGGGAGTAGCGATGGCAGTTGCTACGCCAAGTTTGGTAAAAACAAACCAAAGTTATAAATTGTCATCAGCCGCATCGCAACTTTCACAATCTTTGCAAAACACAAGATTTGAAGCGATTCGACGTAACACCACGAATACAATCGCGATTGATAAAAAAAATAACACCATCATGATGCTTTCCACGACGAAAAACTCGTCTGGACAGAATCAGGTGAAGACCTCTGTTATTCCGCTCCCAAGCGGAGTAGTAATCGCAAGTTTACCAAGCACGATATCTGCGCCATCTATTGTGCAATCGGCTTACAGCAATAAGGACACTTTTTCCGATAGCGATTACAAAAATCTTTCCAGTAACAAAGCAGCAACTTCGTTCACGAAAGAGAGCAGCAGCGGCAGCAATTCTGGTAGCGGTAGTTCAGGTAGCGGAAGAAACGATGACGATGATTCGCAGATTTATCAAGCTACTTTTACCTCGAAAGGGTTACCAGCAACAAAGTCTGGATCAATGGCCGATCCTGGGATTGTGCACTGGGTGTATATGAAAAATGTAAATGACGATTACATGGCAATCACGATTACCAGCGCAGGTAGTACCCAAGTGTGGCGTTATAAAAACAATAGCTGGATCACGACAACACAGTAATTTGAGTAATTCTCCCTCTGTCAGAGGTGGAATTTATTTGCAGCATTGAGGATGCGATATGAAAAGAATAATTTCGCCGCGTCAGCAACAATCGAAATGTAAGTCTGAAAAAGGATTTACCTTACTTGAAACGGCAGTTGCTGCCATGGTTATGACGGTGGGAATTATCAGCGTCATGCAACTGTTTACGCTTTCCGCGCTTTATAACAAGAGCGCTAAGCAAACGACTCTCGCATCCACTATTGCCAAACGAAAAATGGAGCAACTTCTCTCAATGGCGAATCCGGCGACTGAAGTTGCCCCACTTGGTTATGGTGGAGCCTTGGGCAGTGCAAATGCCGTTACCGGTTATAGCGAAAATTATTATGTTGACTATGATCGCAATGGCACAAAAGGAACAATGCAAGTTAGAAATACTGCCTGGTACGACGGACAGGACGCTAGTTACATTGTGACTTGGAAAGTTGAACAAGATATTCCGACGGATCCCCTAACGGGTGTTACTCAAATGACCGGATTGCGTCGTATTACAGTGCGGGCTGAAGCCACACAGGCAGCGTTAATAGGGAACGGTGCAGGCAGCAGTACTAAAAAGCCACAAGCCGAATCCGCGACATTGAGCACAATTCGAACTCCCTTCCAGTAAAAACTCCCTACCAATACAGGCGTTTTGAGAAGTAGTTTATGAGCAGAAAAAAAAGTCAAAGTGGATTTTCCATTATCGAGATGGTACTTGCCGCCGCAATCACAGTTGGGTTGACGGGGGTGATGTTTTATTTCATTCGTACTGCCCAAAGCAGCTTTGTGACAGAAGGCTCGGTCAGTGACATGAACCAGAATTTCCGCGCGGCGATAGATTTAATCTCGCGCGATATTCAAGCTGCCGGAGCCGGCGTTCCTTTATTTTTAGGGCCAATTGCTGGCAAAGGAGCAGTTAACGCGAATGGGCAAAATTACTCGGATCGAATCTTAATTCTGTTTGGTGACCCCAATGCGATTCCCGTCACGGTAAAGAGCGCATCTGCGCTTACGCCGCTCCCAAACTTGACGCTTCCTACCATCTATACAGATTCACCGACAACACCTTTCACTACAGGTAAGCCTTACATTTTATATTCTGTTGCTCAGCGCCAGGATCATTCAGCGGATGTTTCTGAGTCGAGTGATTTTGCCATTTTTACGTTGGCTGATACTAACAAGATTGTTTCGATCACGGGCGGAATCAAGTTAATTCCAACCATTTCAGCGTTAAATGACACGACACCTACTCTTTGGGATAGCACAATTTCATTTCCAACTTCCGACGCCTTACAAGTGACCGCGCTTGACGAAACCGTAGAATATATGGTTGATCGCTCCGCGCGAACCTTGAATCGTAATCGCAATAAGTCGGGTTGGGTGGTCGTGGCACGCGGTATTGATGATCTGGATTTTCAGTATCAAATGGAAACATTCAACACAAGCACTAATACTTACGATGCACCATTTTGGGTAGATGAACCCGGTCATAGCGCCGCTAATAATCGTGCGCTGATTCGCGCCGTACGTTTTACCCTAAAAGGTCGCACGCAATTGCAGGCGGACATGGATAGGCAAGGACAACGGTTAATTGCTCAAACTGTGGAAGTAACGCCCCGCAATCTGGCATTGCCAGGATTTATACCGAATCGGTAATTGACTGTGCGCGTTATCAAGTATGAGGTAATAATTACGATGAAAACGAGTAAGAAAAAACTACAGCAGAAAAATCGCAAAGAGCAAGGAATGGCAATGATTATTGCTATGATGTGCTTATTGCTTTGTTCAAGTTTAGGGTTGGCCGTTTTGTTCAATTCGGTTGGTGAAGCGGCTTTATCAGGTGGTTTCAGTCGTAACGAGCAAGCCTTTTATGCGGCTGATGCAGGCATTGGTGTGACACGCATGGCTTTGCGCAATGCTTTGAATGGGGCGTTGCAATCTGCCTCTGCAACACTTGGGGCAAATCCTACCTTAAGCTCACGAACAGTTGGTGGGCTGACAGTACAAACCTATAATCGCGCGCAATTGGCAACTATTTTTCAATCTTCTTCATTGGTTGCCGCCACTGGTACCGCCATCACGAATGCAAAAGCTGCTGTCGCCGCACGCGGAGCTTCACTGACAGGCGCAGGGTTTGACGTAGATATTTCCCTAAGTTTATTGGATGTATCTGATACCAGTCCAGTTGATATTCAAGAAGTTCTTACAAATATTTGGGGTGTTAATGTTGTGCAGGATAAAGCGGCTGTTACCGCACCTGTCACAGGACGATTCAAATATACAATCACCGCCACAGGAAATAATAGCATCAGTGTAGATAATCCAAATCGCGCAATTGCTAAGGCGATTGAATCAGGCGTAATTGCTATAACGCTGAATATGGACTTTCAGAAAAATAACGGCAGCGGGGCTTACAACCGTTCCTTTAGTCAATATGGTACATTTTTGAATCGTTGGACGGCAGGCTCTCCACTGGCATCCGGTACAATGGGTGGTAAGGTTCATAATAATCAGGGATTTACTTTTTCCTCCAGTAACAATGTGATTTTTCAGGGAGATGTAACGCAAGTCAATTCCCAGTATCAGTATGATAGCAACATGTACAATGTTAGCGGCGTATCTCCTAATTCGACTCCAAGAACAGGATTAACTTTTAACAGCTCCTTCACGCAGACGAGTGCCTTGCCGCTTCCATCTAATGTCTATGCGCAGGAACTGGCAGTAGTGAATTCTACTGGACGTGCTGACGCGAACTTTCCGTCAACTGACACAAGTGATCCAACTGCGCCGCCAAAGCCAACCGCGACGCAATTGGCTGCGTTATTAAAAACGGCTGCCAATACGGCTCCTACGGTTACGAGTGGCGCGCTGAATACAGGTGTTTATCTGCCTTCAGATGGATCAAGCATCACGGGTGGTGGCATCTATGTTAAGGGAACTGTAGATGAAATGACACTTACCGTCAGCGGGACTGCGCAGGTTTATAAAATCAAGCAAGGTTCAACCACCACGACGATCACGATTACGCCGCCAAGTGGCAGCTCGACGGGGCAAACGAGCATTTCAAATGGCACAACGACAACCACCTATACAGGCGTTCCGCTAGATAAAACAATTCCTGTTGTATCGGAATACAAACCATCTGCCCTCCTTTACGTTGATGGCAGTATCAGCAGCTTGCATGGCCCGGCTGCCTCAGGTGGCACCGTTGCCGCTGCTATTGCTAAAAACACGGCACTAACCATTACCAGTACAGGTGACATTAATGTAACCGGGAGCGTTACTTATGAAGAACCGACAGTGAACTCAACTGGTGGTGCAGTCACTTATTCTGATGGTCACACCCCGACAAATGTTTTAGGGCTATTTACAAATACTGGTAAAATTACCTGGACGCCTAATACTACGTACACGCCAACCAATGCGAATATGACAGTTGATGCAGCGATGGTTGCTTTTAATGAACCGGCGTTAGCTAGTAATTCTTCGGCAGTAACCGGGGGGTGGGAATCAAATTGCAGTGCTTGTTCAAGCAGCACTGTAATTACCCTGCGCGGAAGCCGTACTGTTTCAAAGGGTATGGCAATCGTAAATAATAAGGGCGAAAAATATAATCGCTTCTTTGACGCTCGCTTTGCCAACGGAGCGTTAGCGCCGCCATTTTTCCCGGTAACGAAACTGCAAAACACTACAACTTCTTCGACCCGTTCCTTCACTACTTATACAAATCAGGTGTATACGGAATCGAATACCTGGCAGCGAAACTATAGCTAAGATTTACCAGCCTAAAAATTCAATGGTTGCCAGAGAGTTGCTCTGGCAACCATTTTTCTTTTTGTATGACACTTGATTTGCCCTGTTCATTGCCTTAGACTCCACTCGTTCACATACCCAGTGAAAAGCGTTGCAATAACATCATTTGTTTTGACGGGTAAATAATTTACTCGTTTCATTATCACTAGGATAAACAAACAATAGCCGCTTGGCTATTGAAGCTGAGGAGGAAAAAATGGCAGATTTTGATGCCCTGAAAGCTAAGTACAATTCGGTGTTTGAAGTTGGCGAATCAGTCGCTTTGAATATCCAGAATCTGAATCCACAAGACGATAAAATTTATGTGAAAGGCGTTGTGCCATCCAATCACGCCAAAAACGTGATTTGGGATGAAATCAAGCGCGTAAATCCTGCTTACGATGACATCATCGCTGACATCAATGTCGAAGCGACTAAATATCGTGTGCAGGCTGGTGAATCACTCTCCAAAATTGCCAAACATGTTTATGGTGACGCGAATCACTACCATGCGATTTTCAACGCAAACACAGACATCTTGAGCGACCCGGATAAAATTCAACCCGGTCAGGAATTGACTTTGCCTGCTGCGTAAACAGCTAGGTTTCGAGACAGCAAAAAGGCTTTGCTCTAATTTAGAGCAAAGCCTTTTTTGCATGCTGATAGCGGAAAAATCTCAATTTAGCTAGCCCAGTTCGACCACGTCTTGATATTGTGGAATTTGCACCGCCCAACCTAATTTATTTTGAATCAACTCAGCTAACGCTGCCGAAGCTTCCGGCTCCCCGTGCACAATGAATGTTTGACGAGGTGGACGTTTGAATTCTGATAACCAGCGTAAAATTTCATTTGAATCGGCGTGCGCTGATAGGCTGCCAATGGTTTCTACTTGAGCATTGACTGGTACATTTTCACCCAACAAGCGCAATGTCTTTTCCCCTTCCTGCAATCGCCTGCCGCGCGTACCTTCCGCTTGGTAGCCCACCAAAATAACGGTGCTCGCTGGATCAGGCAAGTTATGAAAAAGGTGATGCAAGACGCGCCCGCCTGTAGCCATCCCCGAGGCGGAAATAATAATGGCAGGCCCTTGTAATTTATTTAGCTCCTTCGAGCCTTCTCGCCCATGCACCAATCTGAATTTATGCGTAGACAGTGCATTGCGGTTGTCTTCAGCCAGTCGCTGCATGTCCAGATCATGTTCTTCTGTGTGTTTAGAATAAAATCTTGTGGCAGATGATCCCATCGGTGAATCAACTACCACCGGAATAACAGGAATACGTCCTTCGTCTTCCAATTCTCGCAAGTAATAAACAAGCAATTGCGTCCGTCCAATAGCGAAGGCCGGAATAATTACCTTGCCGCCACGTTCTGCTGTGGCGTTGATAATTTCTGCCAGACGATCTTTAGGATCAGTTTTTTCGTGTGTGCGATTGCCGTACGTGGATTCAATTAATAAATAATCCGCTTCATGCACGGGCGCAGGGTCATTCAGGATTGGTTCGTCATAGCGTCCTAAATCTCCTGAAAATAAAATGCTGAAAGGCTCTCCCTCGTGCGGCTTAATTTCAGCTTTGACGCAACCCGATCCCAGAATGTGTCCGGCTTGTGTAAAGCGAACGGAAACCGTTTTGCTTAAACGAATATTTTCTTCGTAATTCACGCCCGCTAATAAACGCAGCGCCGCTTTAGCATCAGATTCGCTGTACAACGGCAACGCGGGATGATGTTTGGCGAAGCCTTTGCGATTGGCATATTCAGCTTCTTCTTCTTGCAGCCGAGCCGAGTCCGGCAACATCAGCGTGAGCAAATCTGCCGTCGCTTTGGTTGCATAAACAGTACCCTTAAACCCATCGCGCACTAAGCGCGGCAAATAGCCTGTATGATCAATGTGTGCGTGGGTTAAGACTACGTCATTGATGGACGCTGGATTTAAGGGCAAAGGGTCCCAATTCCGCAAACGCAATGCCTTAAGTCCCTGAAACAATCCACAATCAATCATCACACGATAGCCATCGGATTCGAGGACATATTTTGAACCCGTGACCGTTCCGGCAGCGCCTAGAAAATGTAGCTTGGTCATAATGCGAGCAAGCTATCAAATGAAAAGACAAAGAAGCAAGCTGCCGAAAGAATTTTCTTGTCATCCTGACCTAAATCGCAGAAGATAATTTCTTCATTAAGTTGCAATATTCCTCGTGACTTATTTGTTGTACCTTAATGTTTACCTCGATGCCCCGCCAATTATTTGCCCTTTATTAGACTTTCTTTGAGAGGATCGGTGTCACAATGCGAAATCATTCGTGCTTATTATTGTGGTTGGCTGCAATCGTGATTGCGCCATCCGTTTGGGGGCAAACAAAATCTCCCGTGAAAAAACTCAAGCCACGTCCAACTCCGGTTTTACAGCTTGAAAATGGTGTCGTCATCAGTAAAACCGATGGTTTATCCAGACCAGATGCGCAGACAGTTTGCGCCGGAGATAAAATCACTTTTGCTGCAAAAATCTCAGGATTTGAAGAGGGCGAAAAGCCTGTAATCAAATGGACAGCAGCGGCGAAAAAGAATAAGGAACTGGCCGCCATCGCAAATGCGGGCGCAGTTGATACCGATGGAAAATATGTATTGGATACCACTGGCTGGGAACCCGGTACGTATGTTTTGACAGCAGAGACGATGGCTCCATATAAAGAGTGCGAAGGCGGTTGCACCGCTTACGATAGCAAAACATTTATTGTTGGCGATTGCGGTTCCTGCTTCACTTCGCCATCCGTGACATTATCGAGTCCCGCGCAAGTTTTGAATCCAGGTGAAATTATTAATGTGTGCGCTACATCTGTGACTGGCGGTCGCAATTACGGCACATTGATTCCGACCTGGACAACCTCAGCCGGAAAAATCAATGGTGATGTTTCTTGCGCGAAGCTTGATACATCAGGCATTGCACCTGGCAGTACTGTAACGGTGAATTACAAAGTTCGTGCGGCTGATTTTGATCATTGCGAAGCGACCGGCACGCTCACCTTGCGCGTCGCAAAAGTTGATGTTCCTTTGTTTACAGAATTGACGCCCTGTAGCACCTTCAAATCCAATAGCGCACGCGTTGACAATGCTTGCAAAGCAATTTTGACCGACGTCGCGCGCCAGCTTGAATCCGATCCGCAGGCACAATTGGTGATTGATTCGTATCATCGCGCGGGTGAGAAATCTAGTGTCGCGCTGGAACGCGGAAAGAATATCCGTGATCGTTTAGCTGATGGTTCAATCGGCGTCAAAGTGGATGCTAACCGCTTGATCGTGCGTCCTTCTGGCTTAACGCCGGAAAGTAACTTTGTTCGCCTTTATATCGTGCCTTCAGGCGCAGCGCTGCCAGCAGGTGCTCCCGCTGTCAATGTTGGCGATGTGACGAAAGAAGTGCGTCGTCCCAATCGCGCGCGTCGTTAAGAATTTTTTCTCCATACACACCTCATTTTGTGAGCCACAAATCACGTGTTGATTTGTGGCTTTCTTTTTTCTTCCTGCTTGATTTGTTGCTCAGCTATTTCTCAACTGCACGTTTTCTGCGATACTACGCCGCGAAAAATTCCGAGGCAGTTTTCGAGGTAATCTTTAGATGAATGTTTTAGTCACAGGCGGTGCCGGATATATCGGCAGTATAATGGTTGAGCAGCTAATCGCGCACGGACATCAGGTTGTTGTCTACGATAGTTTAGAATTAGGACATCGTGCGGCAGTTGCTCCTGAAGCGGTTTTCCTACAGGGATTCATTCAAGAAAAAGAAAAATTAGTTGCAGCCTTTCGTGAGCATAAAATCGAAGCTGTGATTCACATGGCGGCCTATGCTTTAGTAGGCGAATCCGTTACGAATCCGCAGAAATACTTCAGCAATAATTTTGTCGGTGGCTTGACGTTGCTGGATGCGATGCTCGCGGCGGAAGTGAAAAAAATCGTGTTCTCTTCAACGTGTGCGACCTACGGAATTCCGCAAGCATTACCGATTACCGAAGAGACCCCACAAAACCCTGTCAATCCTTACGGTGAATCAAAACTTGCTTTTGAAAAAGCGCTGAAGTGGTATGACACAGCGTATGGCATTCGCTATGCCAGCATGCGTTATTTCAATGCCGCAGGCGCGAGCGGGCGTTATGGCGAAGCGCACGCTACCGAAACGCACATCATTCCGAATGTTTTGAAAGTTGCGCTTGGTCAAGCTGCGTACGTTAACGTTTTTGGCGAAGATTATCCCACGCCTGATGGAACGTGCATTCGTGATTACGTTCACGTGATTGACTTAGCTGTCGCACACATCTTGGCGCTGCAAGTAATTGAAGAAAAAAGCCGGGTTTATAATCTTGGTTACAGTAATGGTTATTCTGTTGCCGAAGTGGTCGAGATGGCGCGTCAGGTGACGGGTTGCCGTATACCTACGGAATGTGCGCCGCGTCGCGCGGGCGATCCGCCGATTTTAATTGCGAATTCTGATAAAGCGACTTTGGAATTAGGCTGGATGCCTGAGCATAGCGAACTGGATAAAATTATTGAATCCGCCTGGCAATGGCATCAGGCACATCCGAATGGGTACGAAGAATAATGCGTGTTATTAGTGGCTTATATAAAGGACGGAGGTTGAAGGCATTGGAAGGAGTGCAGGTGCGCCCGACATCAGATCGTTTGCGGGAGACTTTATTCAATGTTTTAGCAGGAGCAGTGCAAGGTGCGCGCTTCGTGGATATTTGTGCGGGGACTGGTGCGGTCGGCATCGAAGCGCTTTCGCGCGGCGCGGCGCACGTTACCTTCCTCGAATCAAATCGGCGCGCGGCGCAATTGATCGAAAGCAATTTACAGCATTGCGGCATCACTGAAAATTACAAAGTCGTCAATCGGGATGCGATTGCTACGCTAAAATATTTTGCCCAGCACTTGATGCAATTTGATTATTTTTACCTTGATCCGCCGTACGATTCTGAATTGTATTCACAAGTGCTTTGGACATTATCCAAAGGGAAATTGATTGCTGAAGAAGGTTTGGTGATTGTCGAGCATCGCAAAACGCACGAGTTGTTACCCAACTATGATTTTCTCCGTCCGTATCGGCAAATCACGCAAGGCGACTCGTGCCTGACATTTTTCAGTATGGAAAGAGGGATTGCTTAATGCGCCGCGCCATTTATCCCGGATCGTTTGACCCTGTGACCTGTGGGCATTTAGACATCATAGGACGCGCTAGTCATTTATTTGATGAAGTCCTTGTTGCCGTGCTAATTAATGTGAGCAAGGTTTCGATGTTCACGGTGCAAGAGCGCGTGGACATTTTGGAAGAGGTCATAGCCGAACGTTTTCAAAACTCAACGGCTAAAATCAGGGTTGGAACTTTTGGCGGTCTATTAGCGGAATATGCTATTGAACAACAGGCAAACGCTGTCGTACGAGGCATTCGCGCGATTTCCGATTATGAATACGAACAGCAAATTGCGCTCATGAATCGGCGGTTGGCTCCAAATATCGAAACCGTTTTTTTAATGTCTGCCCAAGAATTTTCCTTTCTGAGTTCGCGTTTGGTCAAAGAAGTTTTCAACTTCGGCGGGAACATTGATGGTCTTGTTCCGGCGCTTGCGATTGAACGCATGAAAGCCAAAAAACAATGAGTCAGCCCGCTTCGCAATCAACCGAATTTCCATCTTCACTCCGCGCTCGCCTCACGAAATTATCTTCGACTTCTGCTGTTGTTATGGCTGCCGACAAATTGCGTGCGCAAGGCATTGAAGTAATTGATTTAGGTGTCGGCGAACCGGATTTTCCTACCCCGGAAAATATAAAAGCGGCAGCCCATAAAGCCCTCGACGACAATTTCACGAAATATACTTCGACCAGCGGCATCGCGCCTTTGCGCCAAGCAGTGTGCGATTATATTAACAACAATTTTGCTTCGGATTATACGCTCGAACAATGCTGCATAACAGTCGGCGGTAAGCAGGGAATTTTCAATGCAGTGTTAAGCCTTATTGATAAAGGCGATGATGTGCTGCTGGAAAAACCGTGTTGGGTTTCGTTTCCTGAAATTGTACATTTTGCCGAAGGAAATGTGATCTGGGTTGACACCGAGCCAACCGATTTTCATCTGACAGCAGAGCAAGTCAAAGCCGCGTGGACACCGAAAACAAAATTGCTGATTGTAAATTCACCGTCGAATCCGACTGGTCGTGTAGTCGCTCCTGAAGAATTCAAAAAAATTGTCGAAATCGCTGCTGCAAATAACGCGTGGGTAATTTCGGACGAATGCTATTTGCAATTTGTGTACACGCCGCACACGCCAAATTCGGCGGCTGCGTTGCCAAAAGAATTGCGTGAACGCGTATTAATTGTTGGCTCACTCTCGAAAACGTATGCGATGACAGGCTGGCGTGTAGGCTTCACGCTGGGACCGCAAGCGTGGATTACAGAAGTGCTAAAAATTCAAAGCCACTCCGCTACACACACGTCGTCAATTTCGCAAAAAGCCGCAATTGCCGCGTTGACCGAATCGCAGGATTCTGTAGCCGCAATGCTCGCCGAATATCAGCGCCGCGCGGAATGGTTTATCCCTGCGCTCAATCAAATTCCTGGTATTGTTTGCAGTCAACCTGAAGGCGCTTTTTATGCGTTTCCGAACGTCAATGAATTCATGAAAAGTTGCGGCTTCGCTTCGTCAAAAGCGGTCGCCGATGAGTTGCTCCATAAATATGGCGTAGTTTGTACGGACGGTGGCGCATTCGGTGCAGCGGGCTATTTACGAATGTCATACGCCAACTCTTTGTCAGCGTTGCAGGAAGCCGCAAAACGCATCGCCCAAATGGTTGCTGATTCCAGCAAGTAAAATGAAAAATAACGAGCAAAATATTTCTGCTGCTCAGACCTCTTCGGCGCTCGAAATCATCAACACGATTCGCGCTAACAAAGACGGGCTTTCCGTTAAAGATTTTGCCGAAATTTATAACCTCAATCGTCCCGCTCAAAAACAGCTCACTCAATTATTGAATCGTTTACAAGGCACGGGGATTTTACGTCGGCGCGGCAGTGAATATGTCTGGGCAGATTCAAATCGCATGTTACTCGGTACAATTCAACAACGTCGCCGCAAGACCATCAATTTCACTCCTGACGACGAACACGAACGCGCACGCGGAAAAATTCGCGTAGATTTCGATCACACCAACAATGCTTTCGACGGCGATTTTGTCATTGCTTACATCGGGCAGGGGGTTGACCGTGACCGTCTCGCCAAAGTTGAAATGGTGCTCAAGCGCGGCACGCTGAAAATTATTGGGCGTTTGCATCGCACACATCGTTTTTCTTTTGTCGAATCATTAGACGAAAAATTTCCGTTTGAAATTGATGTCGAGCCAAACGATCAAGATGAAGATGGAAAAATTGTACTTGTTGAGATCACTCAATATCCATCGGCGCATGAACCGCCTGTCGGAAAAATTATTGAACGGCTCGGTGCGTTCAGTACTGATCCCGGCCTCGACATCGAAATCATCATTCGCAAACACGATTTGCCGCACGTTTTTCCGGCTGATGTAGAAGCCGAAGCCGCAGCCGTTTCCCCAATTGTTACTGAAGAGCAACGCACGGGGCGTTTGGATTTGCGCGAAGTTTTGACCGTCACGATTGATGGCGAAACCGCGCGCGATTTTGATGACGCGATTAGTTTGCAAAAACTTGAAGACGGAAATTTTTCGCTCGGTGTGCATATCGCAGATGTCAGTTTTTATGTGCGAGAGGGCAACGCGCTCAATGAAGAAGCACGTTTGCGTGGTACGTCCGTTTATTTTCCTGAACGCGCGATTCCGATGTTGCCGGAAAAATTATCAAATGGAATTTGTTCACTTAATCCTCACGTAGATCGTTTGGCAATGTCGGCTTTGATGGAAGTTAATGCAAAGGGGCGCGTTGTTTCGTACAAATTGCGCGAGACTGTAATTCGCAGCGATCAGCGTATGACATACACGGATGTGAATAAAGTTTTAGCGCGTTCGGATGAAGAAGTGCTGGCAAAATATCGAGACTATCTCGAATTTTTTCAGACAATGGAAGCGCTCGCCCGCATTCTCATTAAAATGCGCAACGAGCGCGGCGCGATTGATTTCAATTTGCCGGAAGCTATTTTTCAATTCAACGACGAAGGCATGATTGCTGGCATTTTGAAAGCTGATCGCAATATCGCACATCGCATCATCGAAGAATTTATGTTGCTGGCGAATGAAACAGTCGCTTCCCATTTGGAACAACTGGGCATTCCTTCGCTGTTTCGTATTCACGCTCAACCGGAGCCGCAACGCATCATGGAATTTGCGCAACTTGCTGCCAATTACGGCTACAAATTTCCAGTCGAAGGCGTCAATTCTTTTGATTATCAGCGGCTCTCAAAATTGCTCGAAGGTAAACCTGAAGAGCGCGTTTTGTCTTACGCAATGTTGCGTTCGTTGCAACGCGCTCGCTATGACGCGCACAATGTCGGACATTTTGGTTTGGCTGCGCCGACGTATACACATTTCACTTCACCAATTCGTCGTTATCCTGATTTGATTGTGCATCGTATTTTGCGCGCTTTGCTTGCGCGCGCTGAGAGCTTAGGCGACAGCGCGGCTGTGAGCGGCAAGCAAAGCAAAAAACGCAATCCTTTGGTACCGATTGTGCCAGCGGAATTAGCTTTGATTGCTGAAGAATCCAGCGAACGCGAACGCGCGGCGGATGCTGCCGAGAGGGAATTAGAAGATTGGCGCAAAGCGGCTGTGATGGCGGAGCACGTGGGCGAAGAATTTTTTGGCTTGATCGTGAACGTGCGCGAATTTGGATTTTTTGTCGAACTGGAAGATTTGTATATCGAAGGGCTGGTGCCAGTTTCTTCGTTGCAGGACGATTATTACGAATTCGATGCGCGACGGCATGCGTTAGTCGGCAGAGCGCGCCGTAAAAGCTATTGCATCGGCGAACGCATCCGCGTGCTGGTCAATCGCGTCAATGTGGATCGGCATTTGGTAGATTTTACGGTTGTAAATGGACAATCTAAATTAGGCTCAACTCGGCCTAAAATTCGACAGAAACAGCAAAAACGCCGCCGAAAATAATTTTTGTCCCGGTTTTTTATTGCATATTTCACTTAAAAAAATAATTTTTTGCCTGGTTTAGAACCTGTGTTATATTCCGCTCGGCCAACCCAGCTATTAGCCCCTACATTTCTCAGCATAAGAACATCACGAATTCCTTTCTTAGCGTTCGCCTAAACTTAGAGTGGAGTAGTGAAATCGTTTTCGGGGTCAACAACTTACATGCAGACGAAAGCAAGTGAGAGCAGTCCCATTAATCCACTGGATGTCCAGAACGCACTGAATCGAGTAGTGCGCAAGATAGCAAGCTCGACTGCGTTTGTTTTGAGCATCATCGTATTTTGTTATGCGATGCTGGATTATTTTTACCTTTCAATCACCGCAAGGCCGCGCCTTTTATGGGGAAGTGTGATGGCCTCTGTCCTGCTGATGTTATTGGCAGGGTTAGCCAAAATTTTCAAAGTGCCGATTGGGTGGGAACATGCCTTTTTAACGATTTTGCACGTAATTGCGCTGTTTAGTGTATTCCATTACATGCAATTTTCTCATCAACTCATGGGCACCGCGAATGTCACGCTAATCATGATGGGGGCCGGTTGTGTTTATTTGTCGCGTTATTGGCTTTACTCCATTCTTGGGCTGGCGATTAGCGGATGGTTTACCTTGACCCATTTGTACGGAAATTTTATGGCGGATCGCTATATTTTGAATCGGCATTCGCTCACGATTTTGGTCGCTGGTGCACTTGGCGTACTGGCTTTTGATATTCGTTATCGGTACCTGTTTCGGTTAGAAGCACGCAAACAGCAATTGAAAAAGGCGATGGCGGATGCAGAGCAAAAAGATCGCTTTCAATTGTTGGCGGAAGCAACTTTTGAAGGCATTCTGATCCATGAGCGAAATACCATCATCAATGCAAATCAAATCATTGCGAGCATGTTTGGATATAGCTTGGAAGCAATCAGCAATTTACGCGCTTTGGAACTGCTTGCGCCTGAAATGCGCAGGCTCTCAGTTCGTAATTTGTTGCGAGAAAACGAAAGTTGTTTTGAGTCAGTGGGGCTCAATAAAAAAGGGGAACGATTCCCGGTAGAAATTCAGACTCGCAGCCTTCCCTGGCAAGGCCGCAGTGTTCACGTCACAGCGGTACGCGATATTACGTTACGTAAACAAACAGAACAGGCCTTACAAGCATCCGAACGTCGTTTTCGGCTTGCCTTTGATTCGGCAGCACTCGGCATCGCAATTATTTCCAGAAACGGAAAATATATCGAAGCGAATCGCGTCTTTTGCGCATTGCTCGGCTACGAAGAAAAAGAATTACTCCAGAAAAATGTCAGAGACGTGACGCATCCCGATGATTGGGATTCCACACAAACAATGGAAGAGCGCTATTACGGCAATGCGGCGAATGCACGCATGTTTGAAAAACGTTTCATGCACAAAGATGGCTTGATTGTTTGGGCGCGGATTGACGGTGCAATTGTGCGAGATGAGCGCGGACGGGCGGATTACTTTATTGAGCAAATTCAGGACATTACCCATCAGCATGTGCTTGACGATCAATTGCGCGAGTACATGAAAGAAATTGAAGTCAAAAATCTTGAACTGGATCAAGCGTTAGGCGCAGCGCAGGACGCTGTGAAAGCCAAGAGCGAATTTCTAGCGAATATGAGTCACGAAATTCGCACGCCCATGAATGGCATCATCGGCATGAGCGATTTGCTTGATGAGACCCCGCTTGACCGCGAGCAAAAAGAATATGTGCATGCCATTCAAAGCTGTGCCGATTCGTTGTTAGTGTTGATTAATGACATTTTGGATTTTTCAAAAATTGAAGCGCGGCGGCTGGATTTGGAATCCATCGGGTTTGACTTACAGGAAGTGCTTGAAAATATTTCCGACATGTTCGCCCACAAAGCGGACGAGAAAAATGTCGAATTCATCAGCTTCGTTGATAATCCGTTTCGCGATGAAAAGCTGGGCCTGGTTTGCGGCGATCCCTATCGGCTACGGCAAGTGCTGGTCAATCTTACAAGCAACGCCTTGAAATTTACCAGCCGTGGCGAAGTCGTGTTGAGTGCCAAAATCGAGGAACTTGATCCGCAAAATGTGCGCGTGCATTTTAGCGTCCGTGACAGCGGCATCGGTATTCCTCCAAATAAACAGAAAACCATTTTTGATAGCTTTACCCAGGCTGACGGCTCGACTACACGTCAGTATGGCGGCACTGGATTGGGGTTGGCAATCTGTCGTCAGTTGGTTGAATTGATGGGCGGGCAAATTCAAGTTGTGAGCACAGAAGGTGTTGGCAGTACATTTTACTTCACACTGCATTTTGAGCGTCAGGTTGAAGTCGAACCAAAGAAAATCACATTGAATTTGGACAAGATGAAAGTCTTGGTGCTGGATGATAACGCGACGAATCGCACTATTTTACAAAAAATGATGCGCAATTTCGGTTGCCGGGCTGACATCGTTGCGGAAGGCAAAGTGGCGCTTGAAATGTTGGAGTTAGCCGTTGTAGATGAGGCTCCTTACGATTTAGTGTTGCTCGACATGCAAATGCCTGGCATGAGTGGTCTGGACGTTGCACAACAGGTGCGATCAGTTGAAACTATTAGCCAGACTCCGCTGTTGTTATTAACTTCGCTTGGCTATAAAGCGGACGATCCTGATTTGCGGCGCTTAGGATTTTCAGCTTGTTTGCACAAACCCATCAAACAATCGCAGCTTTTTGACACCATTAACGGGTTGATTAATCACGACAGCATGCCTGCTAACGAAACGCCGACAGTTGTAAGCAAACAGCATCATACGGTGCGACCTGCCAAAATTCTTTTGGCAGAAGATAACCCTGTAAATCAACGTCTGGCGGTCAAGTTGTTACAAAAGGGCGGCCACGAAGTCGTTGCTGTTAGCAATGGCAAACTCGCCTGTGAAGCATTTCGGCATTCACAATATGATCTCGTCTTTATGGATATTCAGATGCCTGAAATGGACGGGTACGAAGCGACGCGCCGGATTCGCGCCAATGAACCGAATCACACGACACCGATTGTGGCGATGACTGCGCACGCGATGGCAGGAGATCGGGAAAAATGTTTAGCAGCGGGAATGGATGATTACATTACTAAGCCACTTAAGGTTGAGGAATTAAAAGCTATGATCGCGCGCTGGGTAGGAAAAGCCGATGCCGCAGTTGATGATGTCGCACAGGTATCGGCGCCAAGTACTGCGCCTGTGGAGATGGCTTCATTGCTGAAAATTACAGACAACGATAAAGAGTTTTTGCAGGAGCTGATTGAATTGTATCTCAACGATGTGCCGCAGCGTTTAGCCATGCTCAGCGCCGCGATTGCAAATCAATCTGCAACAGATGTACGCAGCGAAGCGCATAGCCTGAAAGGCGCAAGCGGGAATATCTCAGCCTTAGGCTTGCAACGCGTCTTTGCTGAGCTTGAGAAGCTTGGCGCAGAAGAACAGTTGGCAGACGCTGCAAGAGTTATGGCAGAGGCAGAAGCGGAGTTCACACGAGTGCAGGAATTTTTACAGAAAGTAATGAGTGACGTATGAAAATTCTGATTGCAGAAGATGATCCGGTTTCATGCCTGGTGCTGGAGCGCACTTTGCAACGCTGGGGATTTCAGGTCATTACCACAAAAAATGGCGAAGAGGCTTGGGACTATTATCAATACGATCCTGTGCCGATGGTGATTACAGATTGGATGATGCCGCAAATGGATGGCCTGGAATTGTGTCGCCGCATCCGTAGTTTCAAGCAAGAGCCATATACCTATCTCATCGTCCTGACTGCCAAAAGTCAAAAGAGCGAAATGGTGGAAGGGATGAACGCTGGTGCTGATGATTTTGTGACGAAGCCGTTCGACAGCCCTGAGCTTTATGCGCGCATTCGGGCCGGCGAGCGCGTACTGGATTTAGAAGTTTCGTTAACAGAAGGCCAGCGGGAAGCGCGCAATGTGAATTCGCAACTGCAAAAAAGTATTGAACGCCAAAATTTAATCAATCAATTGTTGCGAGCGCTGACGGCTTCGTTAGATTTTGATGTAGTGATGCGCGAAGCGGTCGCTCCCTTGCGTCAGCTTTTCAATTCTTCCCGCGCGTTCGTCCGCTTGATTGATGCCGAAAAACAACTCTTACGTTTAATCGGAGAGCACTGTGCGCCTGATGTGATGCCAATGGGGACTGTCAATTTCCCCATTGAAAAAACTCACGATGTGAAGGATTGCCTCTACAACAGCCGTCGCGCGTCATCACATTTGCTGGCTGAATTGGATCGTGATTTGCGCGTGAGTTCGCGGATTATGACGAATGGTTTCGGCGTGCAGTCGTTATTATGTGAGCCCTTGATGCATCAGGGAATTTGGTTTGGTGATATTGGTTTGCATCAATGTGATCGAACGCGTGTATGGACGGACGAAGAAATTCAATTGCTCAACACTATTGCGCAACAAATGTCGGTTGTGGCCGCAAACGCGGAATTGCATCGTCGTGTCCAGGAACAATCTGTACGTGATTCATTAACAGGTTTATTTAATCGTCGTCATTTTGATTATGTGCTCGACAATGAATTCGAGCGCGCTTCGCGTTATCGCCAAGAATTGTCATTAGCGATCATTGACATGGATTTTCTGAAACGCATAAACGACGAAATGGGACATCAGGCAGGCGATTCAGCGATTCGTCAAACAGGAGCGATTCTGGCAAAACAGTCGCGCCGTGTGGACATTGCTACGCGCTATGGCGGCGAAGAATTTGCCGTGATTCTGCCGCAGACTTCAACTATTGGCGCGCGCGCCGCTGCCGAGCATTGGCGCAAATCAATCAATCATTGTTTGGTGGGAGATATCCGCCTGAGCGCCAGCATTGGCATCGCGACCTATCCCAATCACACCAACACTGTTGAGCGTTTGATTAGTGCGGCAGATGCGGCGCTTTATCAGGCCAAAAACGATGGTCGCAATCGTGTGCGCGAAGCTGTTGTGATGGAAATGGAAGCAAAACAAGGGCGCTGAAAATGATGTTGGGCTAGCGAACAGCGGGACGGAGCGAAGAAGTAGGATGAAACAAGTCGCTATTTCTCTCCATCTCTCCATCCTACTTTCGTTTTTATTTCAAAGCTGCATCCAACTGCTTCAAAAGTTCATCCCGATCAATAATTCCATATTTAGAAAAGATTAGCTTGCCTGTTTTGTCTAAAACAAAGGTTGCAGGCAAAGCACCCGACCAGCTTTTATCAATCAAATCCAAAAGCTGTTGCGGGTCGTCTGTATCCGCCAGAAACGAATCAAACGTCGCGTTTTGTTTTTTCAAAAATGGCACGACCAGTGTTTTTAAATCTGTCGCATCATCTGTGCTAATCGAAACCATTCGCACTCCGCGCGCTTTATATTCCTGATCTATTTTGACGAATTCTGGAAACTCCGCTACGCACGGCGCACACCACGTAGCCCAAAAATTTATCAATAAAACTTTGCCTTCGGACTCCGTTTTTAGCTGCGGAAAATCAGCCGGTTTGAGCAGCACAACTTTCGGATCATCTGCATTCTCCGTTGCAGGTTTTGCCGCCGGAGTTTTGACAGCGGTTTGTGGAACAGGTTTTTTGGCCGTTATTTTTTTAGCCGATTTGGCTTGCGCCAAATCCTGATTAATAAACGTGCGTTTGATTTCACAGCCGAAAGATTTTAGCTCTGGCTTGCTGATTGGTTGGTTGGCGCTTAGTTCATCCAGCGTGACGCGCAAATCGTGCCGCTCAACGCGCGCAATGTCTGACGACCCATCCACGCGCCCGTGATAGCGCAGCACGCCAGCTTTATCAATCACGTAAATTTCCGGCGTCACCGAAGCGCCGTATAAATCGGCTACGACGTTGTTTTCATCCTTCAAAACAGGAAATGAAAATTTATATTTTTCGGCGTGTTGTTTGACCAATCGAACAGGTTCGTTGACGTTGGAATTGATAGCGAGAAAGGCAAACCCTTTATCGTGATAATCCGCCGAAATCGAACTTATTCGCACGTTGTAGGCATTTGCAATTGAGCATTTCACGCCGATAAATCCGACGACTAAATTTTGCCCGCGATAATTTTGCAGTCCATACATTTTGCCGTTCAAATCCTTGAGCGCAAAATCCGGCACAGCTTGCCCGATGCTCAATTTGGTTGGTTGCGCAAAGGTAAATGAAGCGGAGAGTAAAAGCACAGCCAAGAGCAAAAAATTATTTTTCATATCAATACCTCACAACGTCATAAAACCTGTCAACAACGGAGCAGGCGCTGAGAGTTCAACCTTTAGATTGTGCTTGCTGATGCGTGACAAGCTGAAGCTTGAACTCTTTACGCCTGCTGTGCAGGTCTTAATATTTTTCTGCAAACGATTTTGCTTGCAGGAACAGCAATAAATAATCGCGCCCGCCCGCTTTGGAATCCGTGCCTGACATATTGAATCCGCCAAACGGATGCACGTCCACATATGCGCCAGTGCATTTGCGATTGATGTACAAATTGCCGACATGGAATTGACGTTTGGCACGCGCAATGCGTTCGCGGTTGCTGGAATAAAGAGCTCCTGTCAACCCGTATTGCGTGTTGTTCGCTATGTTCAGAGCATCATCAAAATTTTCAGCTTTGATGACCGCTAAAACCGGGCCAAAGATTTCTTCCTGGGACACACGTGACTGTGGATCAACATCTGCAATAATTGTCGGCGTGATGTACCAACCTTCGTTTTGAAGCGAGTGCGTTTCACCTCCTGTGACAACACGCCCTTCTTGCTTGCCGATTTCGATGTAATTGTTGATCGAATCAAATTGTTTTTTGCTGGCAACCGGGCCAGTGTGAAAATTATCGGTTTTGACTGGGCCGACGGTTACTTCTTTCGTTTTCGCAACGATTTTGTCCAGCAATTTATCGTACACCGAATTGACGATTACTGCGCGCGAACACGCTGAACATTTTTGTCCCGAATAACCAAACGCTGAAACTACAATACCTTCTGCTGCGGCATCCAGATCAGCGGTTTCGTCCACAACAATCGTGTCTTTGCCGCCCATTTCAGCGACTACGCGCTTGATCCAGATTTGGCCAGGGCTCGTTTTGGCTGCGAGTTCATTGATGCGCAGCCCGACTTCCATCGAACCAGTGAACGAAATGAACCGCGTTTTGGGATGCGCGACGAGGAAGTCGCCGACTTGACCGCCGCTGCACGGTAGAAAATTCATTACGCCCGGAGGCAAGCCGATGGATTCCATCAACTCAAAGAATTTCGCCGCGATTACAGGCGTATCGCTTGATGGTTTTAGTACAACGGTGTTGCCCGTCACAATTGCTGCCGCTGCCATGCCCGCTAAAATTGCGAGCGGAAAATTCCACGGCGGAATCACGATGCCAGTGCCGAGCGGAATATAAAACGCTTCGTTGATTTCGTCTTTCAGCGGCGATTGCGTGACAGGTTGTGGCCCCGCATAACGCAGCGCCTGACGCGCATAAAATTCCATGAAATCAATTGCTTCGGAAGAATCCGCTTCCGCTTCATTCCAGGATTTGCCAGCTTCTAAAACTAAGAGCGCATCAAATTCCAATTTGCGGCGACGCATTTCAGCGGACGCTTTGACAAGGTACGCGGCGCGTTCTTCTGCCGAAACATTTTTCCACGTCTTGAACGCTTCGTTACCCGCGAGAATCGCTTTTTCCGCCAATTCCTGTGTAGCGCGATGCACACGACCTATGACCTGTTTGAAATTCGATGGATTGTAAGATTCCAGCAAATCGCCAGTTTTGATGTGTTCGCCGTTGATAACTAAATCATACTCACGCCCGAATTCAGCTTCGGCAGCCGTGATGGCCTTGTGCAATCCTTGTGCATTGCGTTCGTCTGAGAAATCAAGAAAAGGTTCGTTTTTAAAAGGCGGAAGAATCATGGATAACCTCAAGAAAAAAGTTTGAGCCGTAAGCCGTAGATTATGGATGCCTCCAGACATTTTCGCAAATTTCGGCAGCAATAGTCGCTTTGCCGCTCCCTCGCTCCATCACGCCTTCTCTCTATCGCTAAATGCCTTTTCTTTATTCCGCACTCCGCAATCTAAAATCCGTAATTCTACAATCGTAGCTCCCCAACCGCCCGCTTCCGGCGGAGCGTCGCTAAAACTTTTCACAAACGGAGTCGCCGCCAAAATCTTGCGCGTCAATTCGCGTTGCACACCAATACCTTTACCGTGGATGATCCGCACAGAAGGGAAGCCGCGTTGCTGAGCTTGGAGTAGATATTCTTCGATGACGGCTTTGATTTGTTTGGGCGGGATCGAATGCAAATCAATAACATCCGTAATTTCTAAAATGATTGGATCAGGAAATGGATTTTCTTCCATCGTCGCGTCAATTGATGTACCAAGTTTATCAGGGCTGTCGGAACGCCAAAAAAATCGCAGCCATTTCATGAATTATTTTCCTGTCCAGCACGGCGTCCGCTTTGCTAAAAATGCGCCAATTCCTTCCTGTGCATCCGCTGCCATTGCGTTCAGGCTCATCACCTCTTTTGTGTAGTCGTAAGCCTTTGCTTGATCCAGATCAATTTGCGCATAAAAAGCTTGTTTACCGATGCCGAGAGTTAGTGGGCTGGCGGAGGCGATTTGGGCAGCGAATTCGTTTGTCGTGGCGCGCAGTTCAGCAAGGGGAACTACGTGATTGACCAAGCCCCATTCCAGTGCGGTTTGCGCGTCAATGGCTTTGCCAGTTATCAACATTTCAAGTGCGCGTTTGCGTCCGATTGAGCGCGAGAGTGCGACCATTGGCGTGCTGCAAAATAATCCGATCTTCACGCCGGGCGTAGCGAATTTGGCATTTTCTGAAGCGATCACTAAATCGCACGTCGCTACCAATTGACATCCGGCGGCGGTGGCTAAGGCATGAACTTCGGCGATGACGGGTTGGGGGATTTTTTGCATTGTTGCCATTAAGTCTACGCAAGTGTCGAAAATTTCGCGGTATTCATTTACCGCGCGATTTGTCAGTTCGCCAAGGTCGTGCCCGGCAGAAAATGCTGGCCCTGCGCCTGCTAAAATTATGGCATGCGTTGCGCGCGAAGCACCGATTTCATGCAGGGCGGCAATTAATTCCTGCATCAATTCTAACGAAAGCGCATTCCTTTTTTCAGGGCGATTCATTGTGATGCGCGTGATTACGTTCGTTGTTTCGATCAATAAATATTTGTAATTGGTATCCATAATGAACGCTACCATTGTCGTTGGATTTTACTGGTTTGGAAACTACGGCAAATCTTCTAGTTTGAGTTGTACATCCGCATCCTTCCAGGCGGTTTTGAATTCTTTCTCTACCCACAGCGCAGCATCTGACTTACTCTGCGCTTTCAGGCTTTCCAGCAAGCCAAGTAAGGAACGTCCGTTGCGTGGATTGAATTCCAAATCTTCCCGAAAGATTTTTTCGGCGGCAGCGGCTTCGCCATTTAATAACAACGCCGCGCCGAGCGATTCGCGCACAGGAAAATACCAACCCGGCGGTTCGTCATAGTTGAGCGCGTCTTGGGCCGCAACCGCTTTGCGCCAATTTTCGATGGCAGCGGCTTTGTTACCTTGCGTCCAATTGATGCGGGCTTCTAATACAAATTGCGCAATTGCCAACACGTCTTTGGCGGGATTCAAACCGAAGGGCGTTTCACCCGGAATATCTTTTACAATGCCGTTGAAAATTTGCTGTTCGCGTTTGGCTTCGGCAACTTTGCCTGTTGCCGCTAATGCAATTCCGGTCGCGTAATGCCAAACCGTAGTGGTGATGGCTTGTGATTTATCCGGTTTCGGCAATTTTAACATTTCTTCCCACTTGCCAAAGCGCAGCAAGACAAACATCGGATACGGCATAAAGCCTTCTACCATTGGCATGGCTTTGATGTGTTGTTGCACGTTCGCTTGTAATTCACGCGCCGCGCGACTGGCTTCGGCATATTGTCCTGTGCGATTGAAATTCTCGACTTGAAAATGCAGGTTGTGGCTGAAATACATCGCCGGATACATACCGTTTGCGCCAGACGCTTTGATGTACTGACGATCCACGTTCGCCGCGTCAATATTGACTTTTGCGGCTTCGGCATAATCGCCTGTACGAATATAAATGTGCCCTGGCATGTGAACCAAATGTCCGGCAGCGGGAGTCAGTTTGCCGAGAATACTTGCGCTCGGCAGGCCGCGTTGTGGGTTGCGTGAAGCTTCGACGGCGTGAATGTAGAGATGATTTGCGCCAATGTGTTGTGGGTCGCGGCGCAATACATTTTCTAACACGGACACGATTTCTTCTGTGTTACCAAGCGGTTTGCCATCTCTTGCCCATAATTGCCAGGGCTGCACATTCATCAAACTGTCGGCATAAAGTGTTGCTGCGTCCAAGTCATCAGGGAATTGCCGGAACACTTCACGCATCGCTGCGCTGTAATCATTGCCCAGTTTTTTAATGTCTAGTTTTTCTTCTAGCGAAAATCGTTTCGACAATGCATTAATGTACGCGCGTTCGTTAGCCGATGTTGTATATGCTCGTCCGTTATGAACATTAGGCGCTGATTTATCGCTCGCAGTTTTCATTGCTTCGTACGCAGCCTTCATCCGCGCTAGGTCAATAGTTGTCTCATTGTAATTAGGCCCGATAGCCAAAGCATAACCCCACCAAGCCATGGCTAAGTCAGGATCAAGTTCCATCGCGCGTTGAAAAGATCGTGCAGCCTCTTCGTGATTGAAGGCGTAAATCAACGTCAGCCCCTGATCGAAAAATTTCTGCGCTTCTGGATTCTTGGTCGAAACGGGATGATGCAAATTGCCCAAGCCAGACATCAGTGTCGCAGGCTTAGTGTTTGTCGTCGAATGATGTTCGTGTTGTGCAAAAGTAATTGTCCAGGTGAGACTGAAAATAATCGTGATAAGGAATAGTTTCGTGGTTTTCATATGCTTACTTTCCAGGGGAAGAGTGATTGTGAATGCCTCTGTTATGCAACGCCTTTGTGTACCTTAGTGATTGTCGTGCAAGGAATCAAGCTCACGAAAACGCCTGATAGCTTTTTGCTGCCAAGCAACTCAATACGCAGAAGTGCCCGCTTCATAAAATCGGCTATTAAGAAGCGGGCACAAAAAAATAAGTGGCAGGCTATTTTTTCATGACGGGCGAATTGTGCGTCGCTACACAGCGCCATTGCCCATTAAGATTTACGAACGTGTCGGTAAAAGCTTCTGTGCCGCTGATGTCTTGGCCTTTGTATTTTCCTTTCACCATTTGTTTGCCCATTACAATTGCTGTGTCGCCGTAAACAGTAGCGTGCAACTCTGACATGGAGGCGTCTTCAAATTTGAAATTGCCTGCTTTTACATCGCTGAGCAAATCGGAGCGTCCGACCATTATTCCATTCGACATTGTCCACATCCAATCATCCGCCATCACGCGTTCGATGAAGCTGGCATCATTTTTGACCATCGCTATGGTGCCATCTTTTTCAATTTGAAAGAGTGCTTTTTCAATATCGGCTTTTGCCATTTTGGGCGCACTACTAGCAGCAGCGATTGGCGCAGTGGTTGCGGGTGGTTGCGGGGCTGTGGTGCAGGCTCCAGCGAAAAGGATTGTGGCGAAAAGCGCCAACGAAAATATTTGTAGTCGCATGTGAAATCTCCAGTAAAAGTATTGGGTTTAAGTTTTCAGGAACCGTTCTTCCACTATTACGCGAAAATTATTCATCTGGATTTCAAGCTGAAAAAACTTAGGCCGATTTAATTTGTAATCTCACTTCTTTATTTGCCAATCGTGCGCGTCGGGCATAAGATACGCCCGCTGTTCAAGCAAATACTTTTCAATCATTCAAAACAACTCGTAGCAGACACGCTATATTCTCGTCTGCCGCGCTTTCTCTTTTGCAGGAGGTTTCAGCGTGAAAATTAATTTGACCATCAATGGCAAGAGCTGTGAGGCGGATGTCGAGCCGCGCTTGCTGCTCGTTCATCTCTTGCGCGATGTCGAAGGGCTGACCGGAACGCATATCGGATGTGAGACTTCGATTTGCGGTGCTTGCACGGTGCATCTGAATGGCGCTGCCGTGAAGTCTTGTACGGTGCTTGCAGTCCAAGCTGACGGCGCAGCAATAACTACTATCGAAGGCCTCGCACAAAACGGAGAATTGCACGCCGTGCAAGAAGGTTTTTGGGAATGTCATGGCTTACAATGCGGGTATTGCACACCGGGAATGATTATGGCTTCGTGTGCCTTGCTCAAGGATAATCCCTCACCAACCGAATCCGAAATTCGGCATGGATTAGAAGGCAATCTTTGCCGTTGCACCGGCTACCAAAATATAGTTTCCTCTGTTCAATACGCCGCAGAGAAACTTAAAACACAAGCCTGAAAGGAGGCGCAGCCATGTCGTTTGTAGCTAAGTATATTGGTCAAAAAGTAAAACGCACTGAAGACCCACGATTGATTCAGGGGATTGGGCATTATGTTGACGATATTAAACTCGCAGACACGCTGCACGTTGTGATTTTGCGCAGCCAATATGCACACGCGAAAATTAATTCGATTGACACGAGCGCCGCGCAAGCTGCCCCCGGCGTGGTTGCGGTATACACAGGCGCAGATGTCGAAGGCAAAGTTGGCTACATTCCAACCGCAGGCGCTTTGCCCGGTTTGAAAATTCCCAAGATGCCGATTCTCGCGCAAGGTAAAGTGTTTTTTGTGGGACAAGCTGTCGCTGCGGTCGTTGCTTCTGACAAGTACGTCGCGCGTGATGCGGCTGATTTGATAGATGTGGATTACGATCCCCTCGATGTTGTGACCGATGGCGAAGCAGCGGCGAAATCTGATTCGCCCGTCATTCACGAAGACCTCAGCGACAACATCGCTTACCATCACAGCGCGGGCAGCGGCGACATTGACGCAGCGTTTGCGGCGGCAGACAAAATCGTCACGCAGCGAATTAATCACCAACGCCTTGCGCCAATTTCCATTGAGCCGCGCGGCGTACTCGCCCAATATTTTCGCGGCGAAGAGCAACTCAATCTCTGGTCATCCACGCAAATTCCACATCTGCTGCGCACACAAGTCGCCATCATGCTTGGCGTAGCCGAAAACAAATTGCGTGTGATTACGCCTGAAGTCGGCGGCGGCTTTGGTTGCAAATTAAATGTCTACGCCGAAGAAGCCTTGCTTGGCTGGATTGCGATGCAGCTTCATAAGCCTGTTAAATGGATCGAAGGCCGTCGCGAGAATTTTCAATGCACCATTCACGGTCGCTCGCAGGTAGGGATTGTCGAAGTCGCAGTCAAAAACGACGGCACGTTGCTGGGCTTGAAATACAACGTCACCGCAGACCTCGGCGCTTATCATCAATTGCTCACGCCTGCGATTCCAACGTTGACGGGATTGATGCTAAGCGGCTGTTACAAAATTCCAGCGATTCAAATGAATTGCACGGGTGTATTCACTAACAAAATGGCTACGGATGCATATCGTGGTGCAGGTCGCCCAGAAGCGACGTATTTAGTCGAACGTCTCATGAATCGTGTTGCGCAAGAATTAAATATGGACGCGATTGATTTGCGCCAAAAGAATTTTATTCAGCCTGCCGATTTTCCTTTTGCTACGGCGTGCGGTGTCACATATGACAGCGGTGATTATGAAAAGGCGCTTGAAAAAGCGATGGCGATAGTGGATTACAAAAAGCTGCGCGAAGAACAAGCTGCCGCGCGTGCTGCTGGCAAAGTGATGGGCATAGGTGTTTCTACGTACGTTGAGATTTGCGCAATGGGGCCATCGGCAGCGATGCCCGCGGGCGGTTGGGAAAGCGCTACCGTGCGCGTCGAACCGACAGGCAAAGTCACGGTGATGACCGGGATTTCACCGCACGGTCAAGGCGAAGAAACTGCATTCGCGCAAATCGTTGGCGATATGCTCGGCATTGATATGAATGATGTACTCGTCATTCACGGCGACACGGCGATTGTGCAATACGGCATCGGTACATTCGGCTCACGTGGCATCGCAGTCGGCGGTGCAGCCCTCGTCAAAGCTACAGAAAAAATCGTTAACAAAGCGAAAACATTGGCTGCACATATGCTTGACACTGATGTGGACAGTCTGACATTTGAGAACGGCAAATTTGTTGGCGCACCTGACGACAAGACAATGACAATTCAGGATGTGGCATTAGCCGCGCACGTAGCCGCAAATATTCCTGAAGATTTTGAGCCAGGGCTTTCGGCAACACATTTCTTCGAGCCGAAAAATTTCACCTATCCATCTGGCACGCACATTTGCGTCGTCGAACTCGACAAAGACACGGGCGACATTGACATCAAGCGTTACGTAGCCGTTGACGATTGCGGCAATCAAATCAATCCGCTAATCGTTGCCGGACAAGTTCACGGCGGCATCGCGCAAGGCTTAGCGCAAGCATTATACGAAGAAGTTGTCTACGACGAAAACGGACAATTAATTACCGGCGAATTGATGGACTACGCCGTGCCAAAAGCATTTCAATTGCCATCTTTTGAATTGGATCACACGGTCACGCCTACGCCCGTAAATCCGCTCGGCGCAAAAGGCGTCGGCGAAGCGGGTACGATTGGCTCTACGCCCGCGATGGCAAATGCCGTCATTGATGCGCTTGCGCCGTTCGGGGTGCAACACATTGATTTGCCGCTGCGACCAGAAAAATTGTGGAAGGCAATGCAAGCGTAGCGCAAACTGTTAGTTTGTGATTTCCCGTAACTGAACAATTGCGAGAACCGCACAAACTAATCGTTTGTGCTACAGCAAAGGAAACTTATGATTCCAGCAAATTTTGACTACTACGCTCCGAAAACTGTTGATGAAGCGCTGGGCTTACTTGCCGAGCATGGCGAAGATTGCAAAGTCCTTGCGGGTGGGCACAGTTTAATTCCAGCAATGAAATTGCGGCTTACGCAAATTCCCGTCATTGTGGACATCGGCAAAATTTCTGATTTGAATTACATCAAAGTTGATGGCGGCATGATTCACATTGGCGCGATGACTACGCATGGCACGATAGCTGCTTCGGGTGAAATTAAACAGCATTGCCCATTGCTGGCGGAATGCGGTGCGCAGGTTGGCGATCAACAGGTGCGCAATCGCGGCACGCTGGGCGGGAGCCTCGTTCATGCTGATCCGGCGGCGGATTGGCCTGCGGCAATTTTAGCGCTCAATGCTGAAGTTGTTTTGCAGAGTGCTTCCGGCGAACGCGTGGTTAAAGCGGCTGATTTTTTGGTTGATATGCTTACGACCGATGTGCAACCCGGCGAATTGCTAATAGAAATTCGCGTGCCCATTCCTGCGCAACCAAAAGCATCGGCTTATTTGAAAGTCGCACAGGCGGCGTCCGGCTTTGCAGTCGTTGGCGTAGCGGCACAGCTTGAAATGGATGGCGGCAAATGCAAATCCATCAGCATCGGCGTGACAGGCTTAGCCCCGAAAGCTTATCGCGCACTTTCCGTCGAAGCCGCTTTGGCAGGCACAGCGTTGGATGATGCGACGCTTAGCGCGGCTTCAGCAAAAGCAGATGCTGACGCTTCGGACGCAATGGGAGACATTCATGCGTCAGAAGAATATCGCCGTCATTTGACACGCGTATATGCGAAACGCGCTGTGTTGGCGGCGGCTGGAAGAGCCTAGCAAAATCATTTTGAGTCCCGCCTTCAGGCGGCAATTTTTATTTATGCAAGAGGCCGCCTGAAGGCGGGACTCAAAACTTATTCTTGCTTCGATAAGCGGCGCATCATTCCCGCCACGACAAAACACATAACTCCGGCGAATACCGCCATATTCCAAGGCAAAATTCCAAACCCAATTGAGATCATAAAAATCGCGCCAATCGTAGATAAAATGATGGCGGCGGTTTTGCTTTGCGAATTTGTCATATCCATTCTCCTGTGAAAATAAATTTATTGGAAAGAAGTTTCGCGCCAGTATACGAAGGCAGCGAAGAAAATTATTACCTATTTTCTGAACGGTAGATTTTGCCGACTGAACGGTAATCATCTGATTGGCAGGTACCGCGAATTTTGCGACAATTATAAGTAATGAATTCCTATTGGCAGCACTTCTGGGCAAATGTTCGCTCCCGCACAAAATATGTGTTTTGGGGCTTGCCACTCTCGCTCATCCCTTTCTTTTTCAACCTGCCATATCTTTGGGAAAACAATTTGATTTTGTCGGGGTTGTTTTATTCGCTCAGTTTTGGATTGCTGGTAGGGGCTGTGGTCTGGAGCATGTTTATGGTGGCTTATTCTGCGCTGGGATGGGTACGATTGCGTTATGGATATTTCCCCCGTGTGACTTGGTGGTTTGATGTCAGCGTAGGATTGTGCGGAACAGTATTGGGCATTTTGTTAATTCAGTATGCGCGAAAAATATTGTGGAATATTCCGTTAGACGGCGCAGGGGTTATTGCTTCATTAGCACTAGGGGGGATTTGCCTGACTGTGTTTATCTTGTACTCGCTGTATCAAACAGCACGCGCCGAAGCCTTGCAACAACAGGCTGCATTGTCAGACGCGCGTTATCATGTGCTCGAAAATCAGATGCACCCGCATTTTCTTTTCAATGCGCTGAACAGCCTTGCTGAATTGATTGAGTCAGGTCGGGAAAACGCCGCTGAAGTTGCGCTGACTTTGTCAGATTTGTATCGCAAGATTCTCGCCAACTCGAAAACAAAAACAGCTTCGTTGCAATCAGAACTTGAAATCACGCGGGCTTATTTGGAATTAGAACAATTGCGGTTTGGGGGGCGGTTACGATTTTCAATCTGTGCGCCTGATGACACTGCACAAATTTATTTGCCTAGCTTGGCACTGCAAACATTGGTCGAAAACGCCATCAAGCATGGCATTGCAAAATCTGTGGAAGGTGGTTCAATTAAAATTGTGGCAGAAAAAATTGCGCCACGAATGTATCAACTCTGCGTTTTTAATTCGGGCGTCGCCTTCAATCCAAATCATGGCAGCACAGAAAAAACAGGCTTAGCGAATACTAAAGAACGATTGCAATTGTTGTACGGCAACCAACATGAATTTCAAATTGGCACGGATGAAGCAGGTTTTACTTGTGTGAGTTTTAATTTCAGCGGAGAAAAAATTGACTGAGCCAAAACGCTTGTTAATTGTGGATGACGAAGAATTAGCGCGGCAACGCGTACGCCGCTACGCGACGCAATTCGATTCGTCGTTTTCGATTGCTGAGGCCGCCAGCGGATTGCAGGCTGTCGAGAAAATTCAAGCGTTTCAGCCACACATCGTTTTGCTGGACATCGCAATGCCGGGGCTGTGCGGTTTTGAAATTTTACAGCAATTTGAAATGCGTCCGTTTCGCGTGATTTTTCAGACGGCGTTTGATGAATTTGCGCTACGGGCATTTGAAGAAAATGCCTGTGATTATTTGCTGAAACCGTTTACGGCGGAGCGTTTGCACAGAGCCTTGCGGCAAGCTTTAGCGCACATCGCAGACGAAGAAAAATTGCGTAATTTGGAACAGCAGCTTGCTGCGCGTGATGGCTATTTACAACGATTGACTATCAAGCAAGGCAGTCGCACCGCTTTGGTTGAAGTTAGTGAAATTCATTGTTTCATTAGTCAGGATCATTACACCTGCGTTTATTTTGGCAACCAGCACGAAGGCATTGTAGAGTTATCGCTTACGCGTTTGACAGAACGCCTTGACCCAAAAATATTCACCCAGCTTCATCGCAATAACATTGTGCGCGTTCCGGCTGTGAACGCTTTGACGGTAACGAGGCAAGGCGAAATGTTGCTGGAATTAGTGAACGGCATGAAATTGCCCGTTTCCCGCGCTCATCGTCGCCGCGCGCGTGAATTGTTTCGATTTGTTGATGCGTAATAGACACCAGCTTGACCGCAAGAATATAATCTCGCCTTACAAAACAGATTTTTCACTGAAAGGCACAACCACATGAAACAAATCCTCGCGCTGTTAATTTTCTTCACCATTTTGCTTTCGTCTTGGGCTTGCAATTCGCAACCGAATAAAACGACTTCAACTGTTGTGACTAATGCTTCCACACCTGAACAATTTATCAACGAAGCCGAAAAGAAATTGGCAGAGCTGAATCTGAAATCCAGCCGCGCTTCGTGGGTGCAGGAAAATTTCATCACGCAGGATACGGAAGCTTTGGCGGCGGATGCGAACAAAGATGTGATTGCCGCTACGACTGAGTTGGCTGAAGCCGCGCGCAAATTTGAAGGGCAAAAAATGTCCGATGAAACCGCGCGCAAATTTAAATTGCTGAAGCTCTCGCTTGTGGCTCCCGCGCCGTCGAATCCTGAAGAGCGCGACAAATTAACCAAAATTGCCGCCGCCATGAGCAGCGCTTACGGCGCCGGAAAATATTGCCCCGACGGCGAAAAAGGGAAGTGCCAAAATCTTGATGAATTGTCGGCTGTGTTGGCAAAAAACCGTAATGCTGATGAACTGAAAAAAGCCTGGCTCGGTTGGCATGCGGTTGCTGGATCGCACAAAAATGATTATGCCACATTCGTGGAATTATCGAATAAAGGCGCGCGCGAAATGGGATTCAAAGACACGGGCGCGATGTGGCGCTCCAATTACGATATGGAACCGGACGCGTTTGCCGCCGAAATGGAACGGCTCTGGTTACAGGTCAAACCGCTCTACGATTCGCTGCACAAATACGCGCGCAAACAACTCATCAAAAAATACGGCAATAAAGTTGTGCCGGACACGGGGCCAATTCCCGCGCATTTGTTCGGCAATATGTGGTCGCAGCAATGGAACAATATTTATGATTTGCTGAAACCACAGGTTGGAGATCGCGGTTATGATTTGACGAAAACATTGGTTGCACGCAAGACGGACGCAAAAGGCATGGTGAAATTTGGCGAAGGATTTTTTACTTCGCTCGGCTTACAAACTTTGCCGGAAACATTTTGGCAACGCTCTTTGTTTACGCGCCCGCAAGATCGTGACGTGGTTTGCCACGCCAGCGCCTGGGACGTAGATTTCAAAGACGATGTGCGCATCAAAATGTGCATCAATATCAGCGAAGAAGATTTTTCTGTCATTCATCACGAACTTGGACACAACTATTATCAACTCGCGTACAAAAATTTGCCGCCGCTGTTTCAGAACAGCGCCAACGATGGATTTCACGAAGCAATTGGCGACGCGATTGCGCTCTCGGTTACGCCGCCTTATTTGAAACAACTTGGGCTGATTGCGAATTTGCCGGATGAAAAAGCTGACATCGGGATTTTGTTGCAACGCTCGCTCGAAAAAGTTGCGTTCTTGCCGTTTGGCTATCTTGTAGATCAATGGCGCTGGAAAGTTTTTTCGGGCGAAGTGAAACCTGATGGATACAACAAAGCGTGGTGGGATTTGCGCGAAAAATATCAGGGCATTGCCGCCCCAGAAGCGCGCACCGAAAAAGATTTTGACGCGTGGGCAAAATATCACGTTGCCGCAAATGTTCCGTATTCGCGTTACTTCCTCGCCGCGATTTTGCAATTCCAATTTCATCGCGCTTTGGCCCGCGAGGCCGGATGCAAAGACCCGCTGCATCGCTGTTCGATTTATGGCAACAAAGCTGCAGGCGAAAAATTGAAAAAAATGCTGGCGCTGGGACAAAGCAAGCCGTGGCCGGAAGCACTGAAAGAATTGACGGGCGAAGACAAAATGGATGCGACCGCGATTCTGGATTATTTTGCGCCGCTGAAAAAATGGCTGGATGAAGAAAATGCGAAATGAGCTTTGCGTTTAGAGTTTCAGATTTCGAGCTACATTACGACCACCTTTTCCTCGAAACGCAAAACTCGAACCCGAAACTAACCTCCTATGAAAATTGAAGGCAATTACACCATCAAAGCACCCCGCGAATTAGTTTGGACGCTGATGATTGATCCTGACATTCTCAGTCGCTGCGTGCCTGGCGTGCAATCGCTCGAACGCACGGAAGAGAACTCGTATAAACTTGCACTAAAAACTGGCGTGGGCGCAATCAAAGGCGTGTACACGGGCGCAATTAAATTGGCAGAAATCCGCGAGCCTGAGCATTACAGAATGATTGTAGACGGCAAAGGTTCGGCAGGCTTTGTCAAAGGTGTAGGCGATTTGGACTTGGTCGAGCAGGAAGCCGAAACGTTAATTCATTATTCTGGCGATATTAGTGTAGGCGGCACAATTGCCGGCGTTGGGCAACGCATGATTTTGACTACGGCAAAGATGATGGCGGGACAATTTTTTACGGCGCTTGAGGCCGAAGCCGCTGCCATTATCAAAGCAGAAGAAAATGACGAGCCAGTTGTGACGCCGAAACAGGGGATGTTTCGCAACACGTTTCGTGCGCTCAAAAAGAAAATTGCGAATTGAATGTGTTTTTTTCTGCATACGCAAAAAAGAGCGATCACAATATCCTTATATTGTGATCGCTCTTTTTTTACCTAATTTGCAGAAGGTCGTTTTTTTATTTAGTAGAAGCTATGATTTTCTTGGCATCCGCAGCCTCTTTGACTCCGTTCGCTGACATATATTTCACTACTTCTTGTGACAACGCCTTGCGTTGCTCTACCGTTAAACTTTTGACGAAGTTTTGATGTGTCCAGGGGCGATAGCCGCGCAGCTTGCCAAAATCTGAAGTCAGGTAAAAATTCAACACCTGATTTACGTCGAGGACGGAAACGATATTTTCTTTGATGCCCGCCAATTTCAAATCCATATTCATTAGCAGCCAGACATCGCAAATGAAGGCATCAATTTTGGTCGGCGGAACCGGAGAGTTTGATTGCAGCCGATAATCATATGCGTCCTTAACCTCTGACGGTTTTTGTGGCGGAACGTAGGCGCTCAATTTTGCCAGCGTTGGATACATACTCGTATCTGGTGCAGCATTATTGGCTTTGGGGGCAATGCTTGTGAGCCAGGTTGCTAACTCTTGTGCTTTGGCATTATCAAAAGTTGCCAAGGCATCTTTTTGCGCCAGTGCGCCTTGGGTGTCGCCTAACCACGCCAGCGTTTTGCCCAAATTGAAAACGGCGTTGGTGTTTTTAGGGTTGATTTTCAGCGTTTCTAAATATTCTGTTTTGGCCTCGGTATAGCGCTTTAAATTGTAATAACTATCCGCTAAAAACTCGTGCGCTGTTGCCCATTGCGGAGAATTTTTGACCGCCGCTTGATATGGCGTTATTGCTTCGGTGTACTGCTTATTGTTGTAATAACTATTCCCCAAGCCTAAATGTGCGTCGGCATAACTTGGTACAAGGCGAATTGCTTCTTGAAAGGCGGCGATTGCTTGCGAGAAATTTTTCTTGCGATTGTATGAAGTGCCCATTTCTTTGAACGCCAGCGAGAAATCTGGTTTCAGCCGCACAGCCTCTTTGAATGAGAGCAACGCTTCATCATCGCGATTGAGCGCCGCGTAAGTTTGTCCAAGCTTTAAGTGAGTGTTGTGAGATTCAGGCTTAAATTTGAGGGATTGCTGCAAACTTTCCAGCGCCTCCTGGTATTTCTTGCCACCATAATACGCCACACCTAATTCAAAATACGCATTGCCATTATTGGGCTCAATTGCCAACGCTTTTTTGTAGGTCACAACTGCATCATCTAACTTGCCCAGATAATCGTAAGAATTACCAAGCTGGATTAGTGCTTCCACGTAATCTGGTTTGACGCGGACGGCTTCTTGAAATGCCGCCAATGCTTCGGCGTTGCGTTTTTGCCGCGAATGACAAAGGCCAAGATTGAAATATGCGGCGGGCGTGTTTGGCTGCAACGAAATAACTTTTTTGAAAAACTCTCCAGCCTCGTCAAAGCGACCAGCATTGAACGATGACAAGCCTTGTTGGAAAGCTGTCTGTACCGGAGTTGGTTGCGTGTTTGCCGTTTGTGCTGAGAGCGAAACGCTCAAAAGTAACGCCGCGAAGAAACTAAATAATAGATATTTGCGTAAGAAATGCATGCTCAACTCTCTTGGGGGAGACATCTGAGTTTATTGAAATCGGACTGACATCATCGTAATTTGCCGATAGCAACGATGATCGTTTGCGTTGGTAGCAGGTTGTGAAGAACGCAATTTTGTGGGGCACCTCGAACGGCTGAATTCTAGCATAAGCAGGTTTTTTGTTCCCAGTAGTTTTTTTTAACGGGGAACAGCGGTTTTGATCCCAGCGGAAATGCCTTTTTTACATGGTGCTAAAAAATTAGCATTTAGGGCTTGACGGTTGCTGTAAGTGGTGCTAATTTTTTAGCACTTAATGCTAAGGCATATAGCATATACAGTAAAAACAGAGGAGCATCGCAAACAATGGTACCGCAGGCACACGTAAATTTAAGTCGTCGAGAGCGGCAAATTATGGACATTCTTCACGCACGCGGGAAAGCGACAGCGGCTGAGGTCATGGAAGCCATGCCTGACCCGCCCGGTTATTCAGCGGTGCGCGCGCTGTTGCGGCTGATGGAAGAAAAAGGATATTTGCAACACGAAACAGACGGTACGAAATATGTTTTTATGCCGACGATTGCCCGCGAAAAAGCGCGCAAATCGGCTTTGAAGCAAATGCTGCAAACATTTTTTGATAATTCGACGGAGCAAGCAGTTGCCGCTTTGCTGGATTTGTCGAAAACAAAACTCAAACAGGAAGAACTAGATCGGCTCTCTTCATTAATTGAACAAGCACGAAAGGAAGGGCGATAATCATGAACTGGTATTTACTGCTCGATATTTCCATCAAGGTAACAATCATTTTGGTGCTTACGGGCTTGCTCTCGCTCGCGCTACAGAAAGCTTCAGCAGCAGCACGGCATTTGTTATGGAGTTTAGCGCTGGTCGCCTTGTTATTGTTGCCCTTTTTGATCGAGGTGCTGCCGCGCATTCAGGCTCCAATCATGCCTACGACCGCGCACAATCAAAGTGCACCGATTATTTATGAAACTATAAAACCAGAACTTAATGACTTTGTTCTGTTGCCTCCAATACAATTAACGAAAGAAAATTCCGTGCCAATCGCCGTGCCTGAAAACACTGGCCCTTTGACTCCTGCCAAATTAAATTGGGCACCTGATTGGTCGCAAATGTTGGCATTTATTTGGGGCGCAGGCGTATTGTTTTTTCTGTTGCGTCTGGCGGGAGCTGCAATGAGAATTCGCCGTATCCTGGCTAATTCTGCGCTTGTTTCGGATGTCTCATTGTTTGCTTTGGGGCAAAATTTGTCGGCGGAATTAGCTTTGCGTACACCTGTCGCTTTATACGTTAGCGCCGAATTAACGATGCCGGTTACTACTGGTGTCAACCGCCCCGTGATTTTGTTGCCGCTGGAAGCCGCCGATTGGGACGCGGAATGGTTGCGCATGGTGTTGTTGCACGAATTAGCCCACGTGAAGCGGCGCGATTGTTTGACGCAAATGCTGGCGAATATTGCTTGCGCAATTTACTGGTTCAATCCGCTGGTGTGGTTTGCGGCGAAACAATTGCGCAAGGAAAGAGAATTGGCGTGCGACGATACGGTGTTGGCGCTCGGCACACGCGCTTCGGACTACGCTGGGTATTTAGTAGCGATTGCCAAAGCGTTTGAGTTGAATCGCCAAACGGCATCGGTGACGGTTGGCATGGCGTGTTCACAATTGGAAAAGCGCGTGCGTTCGATCCTGAATCCGCAAGTACAACGCGGCATTTTGACGCCTGCCAAAATTGCGGTGCTGGCTATGATAATCACAGCTATCGTGCTGCCGCTCGCTTCGCTGCAAGCGACTTCGCAGGACAAAATGAAAGCTAAAACTTCAGAGGAAATTTTGCTGAAAGAAAAGGCTGAGTTGGCAGCGTTAGAAAATGAATTCGCGCTGGTTGAGCCTGCTGACGTCCAGGAAAAATTAGCAAAATTGGAGCAGGAAAAAGCTGCATTGGAAGCGTTGCAGGCAAAGGCCACGCAGGAAAAATTATCTGCCACCGAAGCGCAGGAATTGGCGCGCAAAGCGGCGGAAATTAACAAGCTGCAAGCTGAACTTGACGCCAATATGGCAGGAGGTTTAAGCGCACAGTTAGCAATGCGAAATGCTCAACTTGCAGCATTGGCGCAGGACGGAAAAGTTGCGGCAAATGTGCAGGAAGAAATGGCGCGAGCGCAGGCTTCGTTGGCTGATGCGCAACGTGAGCAGCAAGAGTTACTACAAGAACGTGAAGCACAAGCGCAACAAAAAGCCGAAGAAAATGCGTTGACGCCAGATAATTTGGTGCAGATGAAAATGAGTGGGGTGACGCCGGAATATATTGAAGCGATGCGCAAATTGGGTTTTGAAAACCTCACGATCCGACAACTTGTCGAAATGAAAATTCACGGCATTGATGAGGCTTACGTCAAAGAAGCGCAACGCCTGAGCGGCGAAAAATTATCAGCGCGCGATGTGATTCAACTAAAAATTTCAGGCGTGAACCCTGAATATATCAGCGCGATGAAACAGGCTGGATTCGATAATGTGCCGCTTCGTAAACTTGCACACATGCGATTAGTTGGGGTGACGCCGGAGTTCGCCGCAACGATCAAACGCGCGGGCTACGATACTTTGACGGCAGAACAATTAACGCAAATGAAATTGCAGGGCATCACGCCGGAATACATCCAGCAAACACAAAGCTGGGGCTTTGGAAAATTGCCCGCAAATGAATTGATTCATACCAAAGTCATTGGCGTATCGCCTGATGATGCGAAGGCTTTGCAGGCGCTTGGATTTTCAAATGTTACTTTGAAGGATTTGACGCGCGTGAAATTGCATGGCGTGACAGCAGATTATGTCAAACAAATGCGCGAAGCTGGCTTTGATAAGCTCACGCTCGAAGAATTGATCAAAATGAAATTGCACGGTGTAGATGCAGATTACGTGAAAAAAATGCGCGCTGCCGGATTCAAAAATATTTCGGCAAATCAATTGCTGGAAATGAAAATTCGCGGCATAGATTCGATTTTGCTGAAGAATTGATCGCGGCAATAAGTCAAAACCTAAGTTTTCTAATCCATATTTGTGGGGCAATGTAACCATTGCCCCAGAGAAAATAAATAACCCAATGCAAGACAGGATTTGGACTCCGCGCGCTAATAGCGTACGCGGAATAGAGGATTTGTGTGAAAAAAATCGTTCTCGCAATCTGTAGCATGTGTTTTGCACTAACCGTGCTGGGACAGATCCCTACAGACAATCCAAACAAATCAAAATTTGATCAGGAAGTACAGGCAGCAGTTAACGAATATTTTAAAAATTCGTGTCGCGTTGGACTTTCAATGGCTGTCTATGAAAATGGCAAAACGCATTTTTATAACTATGGAAGTATTTCGCGTGACAGTCAGCAGCTAGCAACGAAGGACACTCTTTATGAAATTGGCTCCATCACCAAGACCTTTACCGGCACACTGCTGGCAAATGCTTTGGTCGGAGGGAAATTAAGTCTTGATGATGATATTCGCAAGTATCTGCCAGAACCTTATCCGAATTTGGAAATGGACGGGAAATTTATCACGCTACGCCATTTGAGTTCGCATCAATCTGGCCTGTCAACTATCCCGTTGGATGATCCTGCGCTTTTCACGAACCCGAATTTCGATACGCTGCCGTTTGCACTAATCAAACGAGAGGCAGGCTATGACAAAGCAAAATATTTGCAAGAATTGCATTCTATCAAGTTGGATGTAGTGCCAGGCTCTATTTATTTTAAGTATTCTAATCTAGGGCCGAAACTAGTGTCGTATGCGCTGGAAGCGCTGGAGAAAATTTCATATGAAAAATTACTGCAACGCTATATTACGCAACCCCTACGCATGCCAAATACCACAATTGTTGTGTCTCAAAAAGATCAACTGCGCTTAGCAAAAGGTTACAGTCCGAACGGCAAATCAATGCCATATATGTTGGCAAATGTGGGCGCATCTGGTGGCTTGAAATCTTCTACCGCTGATATGGTGAAGTATGTTGCCTGGCATCTTAACGAGACTGATCCTGTTATTCGTAAATCCCACGAGATAATTGAAGGCAAGCTGGAAAACTATGCGCGTGGCCTTTACTGGCAGATGAAACTTACCTTATCTGGTGAGCGCAAAATCTGGCAAAGCGGTGGCACCTATGGCATGTCGAGTAATTTAGTTTTATTTCCCGATGCAAAAATCGGATTCATTTTATTGGCTAACGAATCCTGCCTTGATTCACAGGAGAAGTTAGAAAAAATTGCGGTACGCATTTTTGAAAATATCAAGAAGGGCTAGCCGTTAGAACTATTCAGATTTTCTGGAAAATCCTGATTTCCTTAAGGAGATGATATGAAAAAATCGTTAGCACCTGTGGTGACTTTAATTAGTATCCTGACTGTTTTGTGCGCGCAAAACTATTTGGTGAAGGCGACGACTGCGAAAGCCGTATCAGTTGAACCACAACAAGAACAGATCACTGGTGACTGGTCAGCAAAAGTTACAGACACCGACAAAGGGAAAAAACTTTGGTTGCAGTTGCAATCACGGTCGGAAAAAAACGACCGGCATTTTCAAATGAGTTCGACATTCAAGCTCGAAGATTTTTCCGGCTTTAATCCAAACGCAAACGGTAATACGCAATTCGTATTGAAAAGGGAAGCGGGCGAAATTTTGTTCACTGGCCTTGTCAACGAAGGTAAAGGCGTGGGCGATTTTCGTTTCACTCCAAACGGCGGATTTATCAATGCGATGCGTGGGCTTGGCTACGATAATTTGTCGCCGGAAAAAATGTTTTCAATGACGCTACACGATGTTTCTACAAAATTTGTAGCTGAAGTGAAACAAATGGGCTTCGATAAATTGCCCATTGATAAATTAATTGCCTTTCGGATTTTCCAAATTGACGTGGCCTTTATTCGGAGCTTGGAAGCCGTAGGATACAAAAATCTACCTGCCGATAAATTCATTGCGATGCGGGTGCATAAAGTGGATGCCGCTTACATCAATGAAGTCGCTGAAATGGGCTACAAACATTTGCCAGTAGATAAATTATTGGCAATGAAAATTCACAAAATTGATCGTGCCTTAATTAGCGAAGCCAAAGCGCTCGGATTTAATGATCTCTCGCTGGACGAATTGATGACAATGCGGATTCATAAAATCAATGGAGAATTTATTAAGGGCGTGCAATCGTTCGGCTACAGCGGTTTGCCCTTCGATAAACTTGTCGCCATGCGAATTCACCAGGTTGATGCAAAATTTATTCAGGATTTGAAAGAGCAGGGCTATAGCAACCTTTCAGTTGACGATTTACTGCGATTGAAAATTCACGGTGTAGATGCCAGGTATATTAAAAGTATGAAAGGCACGAACTAAGTTGCTATTAGGTCAAACCTGCAACTAAAAGCATTTATTCAAATTAACTCAATATTAAAAATGCACATCGTCGCTTGCGAAGATGTGCATTTTCTTTTTCAGCAAAAACTTACACTTTTTTTAAACAAATCGTATTGACAGAAGTTTTAACAAAGCGTATAAAGGCATTTCGTAACAATTAAAAGCAATTAAAACTTAAACTAATACTTCAAGCAACCAAACAAGAGTTGCTAACTACCTACTAAGCCAGAAAAAGCATTATAACGCCCCGCCCCTGTTTAAATAAAACGTAGCATCAAAACTACTACAATCAACTTTTCAGGAGAAAAGTATGAATAAAACGCACCTGATTGAAAAGGTCGCACGAGACACGGGCGTGTCAAAAGTTTTAGCAGATCAAATGATTGATTCATTTATTGGCTGCGTAATGGACTCCCTCAAGCGCGAAGAAAAAGTAACCATCAAAGATTTTGGGACTTGGGAAGTGAGCAAGCGTAAAGCGCGTAATGGACGCAACCCGCAAAATGGGTCGCCCATTGTTATTAAAGAAAAGAAACGCGCTCGCTTCACGCCCGGCAAACGGTTGGATAGTGCGATCAATCGGGAGTTGCGCCTGAAACAGCAACATTAAATTGCGTGTGAACTACTGCCCCAAAGCCGAATTTTTATAACGGAATGTTTCCGTGTTTGCGCGGAGGATTTGTATCCCGCTTATTTTCGAGCAATTGCAGCGCGCGAATTAATTTATGGCGCGTGAGCTTTGGCTCAATGACTTCGTCAATGTAGCCTCGTTCGGCTGCGACGTAAGGTGACGCGAATTTATCCCGAAATTCTTCGACTTTGGCCTGCCGCGCTGCGACCGGATCATCCGCCGCAGCCAATTCACGACGATACAAAATTTCAACTGCGCCTTCGGCTCCCATCACAGCAATTTCCGCTGTGGGATAAGCAAAATTAATATCGGTGCGAATGTGTTTTGATCCCATCACGCAATACGCGCCGCCGTAAGCCTTGCGTGTCACGACCGTAATTTTCGGCACTGTGGCTTCAGCGTAAGCGTACAATAATTTCGCGCCGTGGCGAATAATTCCGCCATATTCCTGATTCACACCAGGCAAAAATCCCGGCACATCTTCAAACGTAATAATCGGAATATTGAAGCAGTCACAAAAGCGCACAAATCGGGCAGCTTTGACACTCGCGTCAATGTCGAGGACGCCTGCGAGGTAAGCGGGCTGATTCGCTACGATGCCGACGGATCGTCCGTTTAGTCGTGCGAATCCGATGACAATGTTGCGAGCGAAGTGTTCTTGAATTTCAAAAAAATAATTATTGTCAGCAACGATATTGATGACTTTGCGAATGTCGTAGGGCTGATTGGATTCGGGCGGGACGACTTTATTTAATTTTTCATCCGCGCGGTCAATCGGGTCAGTGCAAGCGATACGCGGCGGATCATCCATGTTATTTGACGGGATGAACGAAAATAATTCGCGGATCGTTTGCAGACATTGTTCTTCGTTTTCGACGGCAAAATGCGCTACGCCAGAAGTTTGATTGTGCGTCATCGCGCCGCCTAATTCTTCTTTGGTGACTTCTTCGTGCGTGACTGTTTTGATGACATCGGGGCCGGTGATGAACATGTAACTGGTGTTTTTCACCATCACCGTAAAATCTGTGATCGCGGGCGAATAGACCGCGCCGCCCGCGCACGGCCCCATAATCGCGGAAATCTGGGGAACTACGCCGGAGGACAAAACATTGCGCAAGAAAATATCTGCATAACCGCCCAGCGAAACGACACCTTCCTGAATACGTGCGCCGCCCGAATCGTTAAGGCCAATCACAGGCACGCCGACCTTCAACGCTAAATCCATTAGCTTTACGACTTTTTGCGCGTTGGTTTCTGACAGCGAGCCACCAAAGACCGTGAAATCCTGAGCGAAAACAAATACTTCGCGCCCGTCAATCAAGCCGTGTCCGGTGATAAAGCCATCGCCCGCGAATTGCTGCGCTTCCATTCCGAAGTCTGTGCAGCGGTGAACTTTTAGTTTGTCGAATTCTTCAAATGAGCCTTCGTCGAGCAAAAAGTTAATGCGTTCGCGCGCAGTCATTTTGCCATCGGCGTGTTGACGCCCGACGCGCACAGCTCCGCCACCTGCTTCGGCAGCGGTATTTTTTGCTTGGAGCAGTTCCAGTTTGTCTTCAATCATTTGTATTTTTGAGTTCCTGTGATGGGTTTTCCAGCGGGCTGATAATACAAGGGAAAATTTTGACTCGCAACTGGGCTTTGGGTAGTGTCCTAATCTTGTGTTGCTAAAGAAGTGGCGGTGATAAGGGAATTATACTGGCATCCGCGCCCGTATGACGAGCCTTCCGGCTCGTCTGCTGAAACGAGCCGGAAGGCTCGTCATACGGGTAGCAACATTTTTCTCGCCAGCAACACAACATTAGGACACCACTGGGCTTTGCGCCAATTTCCGCCTCAAGTTATAATTACTAATCCATGTCTAACTATTTCTTGATACCGAAAAAGACCCCGAAATTTTCCCGGAATTATTCCACGATGAATAAAATTATTTCAGTTATCGAAAATTTGTTGCGGCGTTCAACCCTGATCACGTTGCTGGTGCTATCGTTAATCGCAGGTACGCTGACAGGTTTGATGTTTGCTTATGAGGTTGGTTTTACAACCTACGCCGCCGAAGTCGAAAGCCTTGGCGAATATCAGCCCGGCGAAATCACCAAAGTTTATGCCAGCGATGGCAAAACGATTATTGGCGAATTGGCGTTGGAACGGCGTGTGCCGCTTACCTACGAACAAATTCCCGATAAGTTGAAGAATGCAATTTTGGCAATTGAAGACACGCGTTTTTACGAACACAATGGTGTAGATTTTTGGCGGCTTGGTGGCGCAGTCCTGAAAAATATCGTCACGTTCAGCCGCAAAGAAGGCGCTTCGACATTAACGCAACAAGTCGCGCGAACTTTGTACTTGAAAACGGAAAAAACCTGGACGCGCAAATTCCGTGAATTAATTTACACGCTACAAATTGAGCGCTATTACACCAAAGAACAAATCATGACGCTGTATTGCAACATGATTAATTTGGGTGGTGGGGCGTACGGGATGGAAGCTGCCGCGAATTATTATTTCAGCAAAAGCGTTAAAGATTTGAGCCTTGAAGAGAGCGCCATGCTCGCTGCCATTCCGAAAAGCCCGACCTATTATAATCCAGCCAAATATCCGCAACGCGCTAAAGAACGCCGTGATCTGGTGATCGAATCAATGGAGCGCGTCGGCTTTATTTCCGAAGCCGAAAGCAATGCTGCAAAAGCCCGTCCGATTAAGTTAAGTTTGAATGAAGCCAAGAAAAGTGATCGTGGCCCCTTCGCGTATTTTATCGAAGATATTCGGCAGGAGATGAATCAGCTTGCTGAAGAACGTGGTTCGCAGGAAGCGCTGAACGTTTATCGCGCTGGCTTGAGCATTTATTCAACGGTTGATCCGGTTGCCCAAAAACAGGCCTCTGAAGCCGTGCGACGACATCTGCGACGGTACAATCATCGAGGCTGGCGCGGCAATTTAGAAAATGTTTTGGCCGATGGTAACACTGATCTTGAGGATTACTCACACGAAACGTGGTCGGCAGCGACACCTGAAAAAGGCGAAATTTTAATCGGTCTTATTAAAGACATTACCAACAATGTGGCGCAGGTTTCGTTCGGAAATTACACTGCCATCGTAACCGCCAAAGAAACGCAATGGACTGGCAAGGCTCCGTCCGCGATTTTCAAAAAAGGTGATTTGTCTCCGTTCACTGTCATCGAACTTGATCCTGCCAAGAAAACGTTAGTCGTCGAAGTCGAACAAAAACCTGAAATTCAAGGCGCCATGATTTTGATTGACGCGAAAACTGGCGAAATTAAAGCTGAAGTCGGTGGTTATGATTTTACCTTGACAAAATTCAATCACGCTACGCAAGGGTTGCGGCAAACGGGTTCCGTTTTTAAGCCATTCATTTATTCAGCCGCAATTGAAGATGGTGTGAAGGCGGATGACAACGTTGATGATTCATCATTTTCGCGCGGAGGCTGGACGCCGCACAATTATGACAATCGCTATATGGGAAAAATGCCGATCAAAAAGGCATTAGCGCTTTCGCGCAACATTCCAGCCGTACGAATTTTGGATGATGTTGGCATCAAGAAAGCGGAAGACATGGTAAAGCGGTTCGGGCTTTCTAATCCGATGGCTCCGTTCTTGCCGTCAGCCTTAGGCGCTACCGAAGAATCGTTAATTGACATGGTATCGGCTTATACGGCGTTTCCTAACAAAGGTGTACGCATTGAACCGCATCGCGTCAACAAGGTAATTGACCGCGAAGGTACTGTGATTTACGAAGCTAAGCCCAAAGAATTTCGTGTGATGCACGAATATGTCGCGGGTACGATGGTGCAATTAATGCGCGGTGTTGTGCAATCTGGGACGGCGACTGCTGTGAACGGATTGCAAGGCCAGGAAATTGCTGGAAAAACTGGCACGGTGAACGATTACACCGATGCGTGGTTTATCGGCTACACCCCGCGCTATACGTGCGGTAACTGGATTGGTTATTCTGGGTCGAAGAAAACATTAGGCAAAGGTGAATCGGGCGCTTCGGCGGCCTTGCCGTTCTGGCAGGAATTCATGCGGCAATTTTTGGCTGACAAACCGCGCGACAATTTTTATAAGGTGCCTGAAGCTCCAAAAGAAATCAAAGATGCGCAAAAAGCGCGTGAAAAAGATCGTGCGGAAGATAATAAGCTCAAAGTTGCTTCGACGAAGGGCGATATGAACCCAATTCGTAAAGCTGGCGGCGACATTACCAATATGCTTGATCCACTGGCCAATCAGGAAGTGCCGCAACCGCAACCTGAAAAGCCAAAGCCAACGCCGACGCCTGCGGTTGTAAATGTTCCGCCTCCGACGCCCAGACCTGAAGCCCCTCGTCCGCGTATTGCAAATCCCGTCGAGGTGAAAACGCCTGAAGCTGATGGCGGCGGGAAAAAAGGCAAAAAAGGAAAATCCGGCGAGAATTAGAAAAATTAAGCAATAATGCTCTACCACAAAAGCGCGCAGCTAAATTTAGCTGTGCGTTTTTTATTTGAGCGGATTAATTTCTCCGCTTGACAAAAGTTGTACGCGTTCTTATGCTCCGCGCGTCAGCTAAAAAATATCTCTCAAGTCACGGGATAATCGTTCTGCCACGACATCCAAAGATAGTTTTTATTGCCATTGCATTTGCTGTGTCTAGCCCACAGCATAAATTGTAAATTTACCTTAGTAAACAGCCTGTAGCCTCGTTGGTGCTGGTCGCAGAGGAGCCGTGCGTTATGTCAAATCTGAATCCCCCCCCGCAATTTCCATACCATAATCATTAATGTTTTGTGCCTGCTCCTTGTATACGCGCCTTTGTTGGCCTTGCCTATTCGCACTGAAATGCCTGTTGTGCGCGTGGCTCGTCCAGTGGCTGTGATCGCTGCGCCACATAAATCGGGTGAAGTGTTAGTGAAATATCGCGCGGATGTACCCGAAACGCTGAAGCAACAAATCCGCGATGGCTGGGGGCAAACCAAAGACAAAAATGGCAAAGCAGAAAAGCCAGAAAAGAAATTGCGCGGACACTCTGACACAGAAATTCTGAAACTCAAGGTAGGCAGCGAAATCAACACGGCGCTGGCAGATTTGAAAAACCTGAGCGCCGTCGAATGGGTCGAACCAAATTTTGTCGTGCGCAAAAGCGATTCGACGGTGGATTTGGCTTACAGTTTGCACGGCCTCAAACGGGCGCGGCCTAAAGCAAGCGCTGTGCAAGCGCCGCTCGTGCCTAACGATCCACAGTTCAATAATCAATGGGGTTTGGTGAACACCGGACAAGCGGGCGGCACCGCTTCTGCAGATATTCATGCGCCCGATGGCTGGGTCGCTACGACAGGGGAAAAGCGCACGTTGATTGCCGTCGTAGACACAGGTGTTGCGCTCAACCATCCCGACCTCGCGGCAAATTTATTTACAAGCGTACTGGAAAACACAGGGCAAAGCGGACAGGATGACGACCACAACGGTTTTGTAGATGACACGCGCGGTTGGAATTTTGTGGCGAACACGAATGATGTCAGCGACGATCAAGGACATGGCACGGCAATGGCGGGGATTGTCGGAGCTGTAGGCAATAATGGTGTCGGCATTTCCGGTGCGTTATGGAAAGCAACGCTTTTGCCCTTGAAAGCATTAGATGCGCAAGGCACAGGTTCAATCTCTGATGTGGTCGAGGCGATTGATTATGCTATCGCGCAAAAAGTATCGGTCATTTTATGCAGCTTTGGCACGGATGGTTATTCGCAAGCCTTGCTCGATGCCATCAATCGCGCCGCGCTCAGCGGCATTCTGGTCGTGACTTCAGCAGGAAATGATGGACAAAACCTAGCGCAAAATCCGCAATATCCTGCGTGCTATAACGTTGGCAATTTATTAACCGTAGCCGCGACAGATCGCACCGATCACTTAGCGAGCTTTTCCAATTTTGGCATGGCGGCGCACATCGCCGCGCCCGGTGTAGACATTTTGACGACGAATCAAACGGGCGGTTACAGCAACAGCACAGGAACTTCAGCGGCGGCGGCGTTAGCGGCAGGCGTCGCAGGACTGCTGAAAACGTTGCGTCCGTGGGTGTCCGCGCCGACCGTGCGCAACAGCATAATTCACGGCGTGCGCACCGTCGGCTGGTTACAAGGGCAAGTGGCAAGCAGCGGTGTTGTGAATGCGGGCGGCGCAATCACCGAATTTATCGGCAGCAGCGATGATGGCAGCATTCTCGCAGGCGGCGGCGGTACAGGCGGCAGCACAACCACGGGTGGCAGTTTAGATCAAACGCGCGCGACCACGCCGAATGCGCCCGAACCGCGTGTACGCATCAACAGTCTTCCGCCGAGTGGCTATGATGATCCGATGCCAACCAGCAGCGCGGATTTCAGCGCCTATTACACGGAACTCACCAAAGCCAACAACGACACAGGGATGGCGGGCAGCAAGCCGATGCAGATGGCTGACCCGACCGCAGGCACAGGCGTCGTCGTGCCATTCTCGCTGAATATGGGTTCGCGCAATACGAACTTTACTTTGCCTGTCGTGGCATTAGGGGGACGATCTGGCTTAAATGTGTCGCTGGGGCTGACCTATAACTCAAATGTGTGGGCGAAAAATCCGGCGACGAACAAAATGTTTTATAACGCCGATAAAGGTTTCCCCGGTCCCGGTTGGCGGCTTGGTTTTGGCGCAATCCAGGGCATCAACAACAGCGGCGCGATTGGGCCATACACCAATGCGGTCACGGGCAAGAATAGTTTTCTGTACCTGCAACCCGATGGCACGCGGCGCGATTTAGCTTATAACGCGACGACCCAAAAATATGAAAGCTATGATTCGTCTTATCTGGAATTTGATGCGGCGACCAAAGTGTTGCGCACCACGAATGGCACACGCATCACGTTTGGTGTGGCGGCTACGGCAAGTGGAGACTATCAATTCCTGCCCACTGAAATCAAAGACCGCAACGGCAATTTCATTACCATCGTGTACAAGAGTTTAAGCAATAACGACACAGTCTTGGATTATGTGCTCGACACGCTGGGACGCCGCATTGATTTTTACTATCAGAGCAATCGGCTGACCGAAATTCGGCAGGATCGCAATGGCACGATCTTTAAATTTGCCGTGCTGGATTATACGGCAGTGACGCTCAATGCCAGTTTTGCTTACGGCATGACCAATGATGTCAGCAGCACAACGGCCTATTTGCCCACGCGCATTACTTATCCCACTGGGGTTAATGTGCGCCTGTATTACACGAGTTATGGGCAAGTGCATACGCTGGAAAAATGGGTGCCAACGATTAGCGGGCAAGGCAATGAACGTAAAATTGCCCAAACACTCCTCAATCTTGGTTCGGTGGGAGCGGCTTCCTATCCCGCGAATGCACTGTTTCAAACATATGCTAATGGCGGTGGTGACCGCAGTCCGGCCTTTGATCGGCGGCAGGAAAGCGCTGAAGACTGGCTGTCGCCCGCCGCCTATTGGAGCACGAATGGTGGCGCGACGTATTATTATACCTACGATCAATACAGTTCCTATTATGGATATACACAACAGGTAGACGAACCCACGGGTACGAAACACCGCATTGGTAATAACGGGTTGGTACAAACGTCCACACTCTTTTATACCGATGAAGAATATTCCACGATCACGCTGAAAACCATCATCAGCACTTACACCAAAGATACAGGCGTGAGCTATGACGCCAATGTGCGCCCGATTGAAAGTAAGATCACCGATCAACAAAATCACACGCGCAAAGTAGGCTTCAGTTATGTCCAGCAAAACGGGCTATGGCTGTTACAAAACAAGGATGATTACAATCCAGATCAAACGACCATCTATCGCCGCACGACGATGAGTTATACGCATTACCCGACGCAGCGCATTTTAGGCTTGCCCGCCATCACCAGTGTCTATGTGGGGGCGGGAACAACGTTGCTAGCAAAAAGCGAAAATATTTATGATGAGACGGGGACGTGGCAGGACTCCAATAGCCAAACAGTCAATTATCTGACCAACGCAGGCGCAACAGTGCAACACGATGACACGAATTACGGCGTCAGTTTCACGAGTCGCGGCAACCTTACGTCCGCCAAACAATACAACAACACAGGGGCAAGTAATCGCATTGTCGGACGCAGGAGCTATGACACAAACGGCAGTGTGCGCAATGTCGGCGATGCGGCAGGCAATCGCAAATCAATTGACCTGACGGATAATTTCACCAATAAACCCGCCGGACTTGGCGCAACGAATGCATATGTGTATCTGGCGTCTGACCCGATTGGCATGCGGGTCGGTACGCAATACGAATATTACACCGGGCATCCGGTGCAAAGCTTCGCGCTCAGGCCAAATCAAACGACGCCGGAAATGGTCTCCGCGATGACGTACGATTTCGCAGATCGTCCGCTCACGACGACCGCGCCGAATGGGGCGACGGCGACGATGGGATACTGGGATAATCTGCTCCGCACAACTACGCTGACAAACACGGATGCCAGTCAATTTGCCTACAGTTTTCAGGACACCGACGGCGCAGGACAAGTCCGGCGCAAAGGCAGCGATCATCCCAATGCGGTCACGGGGCAATACAGCGGACAGCAATTCAAATACGATCAATTAGGACGACAATATCAGGCGTCGAATGTCATGGCGGTGGATAGTAATTTTGCCATTCTCACGGCGGAAGAAGGTTCGTGGGCGCAGTGGCAATTTGGGTATGTGACATATGACCAGATGAGCCGTGCCACGCAAATCCAGAAACCGGATGCCAGCAGTGTGTTCACCGATTACAGCGTGTGCGGCTGTGCGGGCGGGCAGGTGACGACGTTCACCGATGAAGACGGGCATAAGCAAGCACAGGAAAGCGATTTTCTGGGGCGGTTAAAATATGCGCGGGAAATGTACTCGACCGCCGTACAGGCCGAAGTCGAGTACTTTTACGACGAACTGGATCGCCTGACCACGATCAAACACCGAGGCATCAGCGGCACGAACAGTTATCCGCTCAATGGCGCATCGCAAGACCGCAGTTTCGCCTATGACCAATGGGGACGCAGCTTGAGTGAAACGACGCCGGAAGCAGGGACGGTCAGTTACAGCTACACGACGAATGACCAAATCCAGACGACGACGAGTGCGCGGGGCATCGTCACTACGGTGGCATATAATAGCCGGAATTTAGTGAAGGACATCACGTATAGCGATGGCACGCCAGCGGTGAGTTATGGGTATGACGATTATGGGGCGCGCAATGCGATGACGGATGGCGAAGGCACGATGAGCTATGCGTATAACAGCTACCGCCAGCTCGAAGCGGAGACGCGCACCTTCACCGCGTTGCCGAATCAGACTTATACTTACAACTATAGTTATGGATTGGCGGGGCAATTAAAGCAGGCGAATTACGTCGCGCCGAATTTCAATAAGAATGTGAACTACGCCTACAATGCGACGGGCGCGTTGACAGGCATTGGCACGAATCTCATTGGCACGAATGCCACCACGACCACCAATGTGATTAGCAGTCTCACGTACTTAGGCTTTGGGCGCGCGAAGACAGTGAATTACGGCAACAATCGCAAGTTAACCTTGAGCTATGACGGCCTGACGCAACGGTTGAGTAATCAAAAACTCACTTTGAGCAATGATACTGACCCGATCATGGATTACAGTTATGGCTATCAACCGAAGGGGTTAATCAACAACATTCAGGACAATCTGGACAGCACCTACAGTGTTGGCTATCAATACAATTTCCGCCATCAACTCAGCAGTGCGAATTACAACTATAATAATGCGGTAGCGCGCACCTACAGCTTTGATGATTTCGGCAACCTCAAAACGGAAGGCGATTACTACAGCGGGCAAACGCTCAAGCAATACAATTATGCCGTGCAGTCGGGCAACAATGTACCGACGACGAATCGGTTGAGCAGTCTGGTGAGCGGCGGCGTCACGACGAATTTCAGCTATGACGCAAGCGGAAATATGACGAATGCTGGAGCGATGACGTATGCGTGGGATGGCGCGAATCGGTTGAAGAATGTGAATGGCGGCACCCTCGGCAGTTATGGCTATGATGGTAATGGCAAGCGGGTCAAGAAGACTGAAGGCGGGGCAGATACTTACTATGTCTATTCGTCAGTCATTGGCAGAGCGGTAATGGAAGTTAATAGCAGCAGTGTGCAACGCGCCTATGTAATGGGTGCAGGCGGCGTCATCGCGCAGCGCAATCCCGATGGGAATTTTTATTGGCTCCATCAAGATCATTTAAAGAACGGCAGGAAGATGACGGATACTAGCGGGAATCTGAAGTACCGCGCTGAATTTGATCCATATGGGAAATTGCTCTATGAATGGACTGCGGCTGTGAATCTCAATACGAAGAAATTTACGGGTTATGAAAGAGATGCCGCAACAGGATTAGATTATGCACAAGCCAGAATGTATACAAGTGAATGGGGCAGGTTTATGTCGCCTGATCCGGCTGGTTTGAGTAGCGCGAATAAACAAAGCCCGAAATCGTTTAATCGGTATAATTACACCGAAGGAAATCCGAGCAATCACCGTGACCCCACGGGAAAAAACATGCGAGACGCGAGTGGCGATTGTATGAATTTTTACGACTCTGAGTTTGGCTATTGGTCGCCATTTGATTGTTATGATGGCGATGGCGATGGCGATGGCACGGGAACTGGCCTTATTGGGAGTAATGTTGGGGATACAGGTGCATCACTTTCAGTGCAAGATAATGAGGCTGCATATTTTGCGGAAACTCAGTTATTAAGTGCTTTAAAGAATCCCTCAGCAACTTGCACGGATAATGTCATTAAACCATTACAAGCACTTGGGTTGGATGTAAGTAAATTTATAGACTATCTGTCTAAGGGGATAACTATTTATAATGGCACTGAAACAACTTGGTTAGCATCGGGAGGCGCATATAAACCTGCTTATGCGCCTGATGAGTTGTCGAAATGGGGGCTTTCAGCAAACGCAACGATTGCTGATTTATTTAAGGCTACAAAAGTAGTTGATGGTCAAACTCAAATGCTGGCTGGCATTACTTCGCCAACATCAGCGACGTTACTAATCTTTGCACGAAATGGCAGATTCACTGGCCCAGACTCGACGGCGGCTAATAATGCCGGCTTTTTATTTCACGAAGGCTTACATGGGTTTGGTTCAGCTATTGCAGGGCCAGATAGCAACTCAGCACTTCATGACGAGGCGATTATGTCGGCACTACAGAAAGTTGATAAAAATATTAATCCTAATGGAGCTTCAAGCCAAATTACGAATCATATCGCCAAAAACTGTTTCTAAAGGAGCTTACAAATGAAGAGTCGCATGGCTTTAATGATTATTTTGCTGTGGTTCGCAGGGCTAGATCAAAAAACCGTCTTTACGGGAAGAGTAACGTCTCTTTATGGAAGGCCACTCAATGAAGTAAGGATTACCTTGCAAGATAAAGATCAGAAAAAACTCGCAATGACCAGAACGGATAAACAAGGGCATTACTCTTTTGAAGTAGAAAAGTCATTACCTTATGATTTAATAATTTCAGCGGAGGGGCTGGGTTTTTATGTAGAGACGGTTGATCTGGGTCGTGTTCAAGGTGACCTTCAGGTTAGCAACTTTGGATTGCGATTACTAAGATTTACGGATAATCCGACGTACAATCCAAAAATAATCGTTCAGACGAAAGACGGAACTCCGATCCCACAAGCCTCAATAAAAGCGATTTGCCCTTTCAATGAAAAAGTAGCTTTTCAATCGGAAACCGATGCACAGGGCAGGGCACGAATGGACATCAACACAGGCGGTCAATATTTGTTTTCCGTAACGCATCCAAATTTTAAGTCAGGTTGTCAGTATGAAGAATTGCCGGGGATAGGAATGCTCAATGTTGATAAAGTTCTTATATTCAAACTGGAAGCGTTGTAGCAAAAACTATTTCATAAATCGAATCTTGCTTTGAAGAAGTTAATGGAATTGAAGCTTTAGTCAACCCGCTGCTGATTGTTGAGAGGTTTATCGCCAACGCCGGAAACTGCCGCCCATCAGCAAACCAACTCTATCGGGGCGTAACTTTTAATTGAATTTAGATGATTGGATAGGCGGGAAATAATCGGTAAAGTACGACGAGCGGTAGCGAGTTGGTTTGTTATATCAACTCGCTACCGCTCGTCGTACTTTACCGTTTAGGAAGCGGCAGCCTGAAGGCTGTACTCCATGCGGTTGTGCAATTAATCTTCGTTGTCGCCTTCGTCGGCAAATTTATAGCCGACGCCCCAAACCGTCATGATCATTTTGGGGTTTTCCGGGTCTTCTTCGACCTTGGCGCGCAAGCGATTAATATGCGAATCAATCGTGCGGTCATAGCCGCTGTACGTGTAATCCCAAATATTTTCGAGCAAATATTTACGCGAATAGACACGTCCCGGATGTGAAGCAAAAAGCTGTAACAACTCAAATTCTTTCGGCGTCAATTCGACTTGTTTGCCAAACAACGTGACTTCGCGGCGGCCTGGTACAATTTTCAAATTGCCACGTGTAATAGGAGCCTGATCGCCCTCGTCGCCTTCCTTGGCTTTGGCTTTCATGCGGCGCAAAACGCTTTTCAGTCGCGCTTCCAATTCGCGCAGGCTGAACGGTTTGGTGATGTAATCGTCCGCCCCCATTTCGAGGCCAAGCACTTTATCTACGACATCGTCTTTGGCGGTTAAAATCAGGATTGGTAGCGAAGGATTGCGTTCGCGGATGTGGCGGCACACGCTGAAGCCGTCTGTTTTTGGCAACATTACATCGAGAATTAAAGCATCAGGACGTTCGTCCAAAGCAGCTTTGATGCCGGATTCTCCATCGCTGGCTGTAACAACGTCAAAGCCAACGTGTTTGAAATAATCCGCAATCATATGCTGGATATTTTGATCGTCTTCGACAATCAGCAATTTTCCTTGTGCGATAGGCGAAACTAAGGAAGCAGGAGAAGCGGAAATAAGTGGTTCTGACATATCAACAGAAGAAAGTTTAGTTTCTGGCATATGACCTCGCGTGACGTTAGCAGTAGAATTTTGCCAAGTTGGGTGACTTCCCAGAGCCAAAGAAGTCAGGTATCAAATTGCATAATAGATGATTTGGCGGGCTGGGAGCAAGCAGTATCTTTTTTGCCGCGCGCCTCGCCTTGACAACCACCGCAGGCACGCCAATAATGCGGCACACCTCACAAGTCGTAAAACATGCAAATTGGCTTGACCAGCGTTCAATTCAGCGGTCTATCTACACTATGTTTGTTGTCAGAGTGAGGCGAGAGAAAGAGGATCATTTTGTCTACTGCAAATCTTGCAATTGCGAATTCAGGACTGGAAGAATTGCCGCTGGTGCGAAAGGGCAAAGTCCGCGATGTGTATCAAGCCGGAGCCGAAACATTGCTGCTGGTAGCGACAGATCGCATTTCTGCCTTTGATTGCATTTTGCCCAATGCCATTCCACACAAAGGCGCAGTCCTAACCCAAATTTCTAAATTCTGGTTTACAAAATTCTCTCATCTCGTGACGAATCACGTACTCGCCAGCCGTGTGAAAGATTTCCCTTCAGAAGTCCGCGACAAGCTTTCTGCGGATTCGCAGAAAATGCTCGACGGTCGCACAATGCTCACGAAAGAAGCCAGTGTGATTCCGTTTGAATGCGTAGTGCGTGGATATTTAGCAGGTTCTGGCTGGAAAGATTATTTGGCTTCGGGCAAGGTTTGCGGTCATCAACTTCCGACTGGTTTGGTTGAATCCGATAAATTGCCGGAACCGATTTTTACACCTGCTACAAAATCCGAAGAAGGCCACGACATTAACATTTCAATTGCAGAAATGGCGAAGGTGATTGGCTCGGAATTAACTGAGCGGCTGGAAAAATTGAGCATCAAAATTTATCAGGACGCTGCGGCTTATGCCGAAACGCGCGGCATTATTATTTGCGATACGAAATTTGAATTTGGTTTGCGCGGCGATGAATTAATTTGGATTGACGAAGCGTTGACGCCTGATTCTTCGCGGTTTTGGCCGCAGGAGAAGTATAAAGCTGGCGGCGCGCAGCCTTCGTTCGATAAACAATTTGTGCGCGATTATCTGGAAACGCTCGATTGGAATAAAACCCCGCCTGCGCCCGAATTGCCGGAAGAAATTGTTACCGCGACAAGCGAAAAATATTTAGAAGCGTACCGTTTATTGACGGGCAATGATTTATTAACTGATTTGGCCGAGTAGAGAAGGATTGGCAGCGATGAAGGCTGAAATGGAACAATTGATTGAGCGCATGATTGCAGGGGGAATTTTGTATGCAGAAGCTTTGCAAGAGTTTGAAAAAAACTTCATCCTGAAAATGCTCAGTCGCCACAACAATAATTTATCAAAAGCTTCGGTCGCACTTGGCATTCATCGCAACACGCTTAGTAAACGTTTGGAGCAATATCAAAATGGTAATGGCAATCAAAAAGCCGCTGCCACAAAAGCTGCGAAAAAGAAAAAGCCCATCGGTAAACGCTAGTCTTGAACCTGTGCGTGCTTCTCATAAAGAAGTGGAGCGGGTTCTTTACCCTCCAATTGACACATTAGCAGACCCGCGCGGGTAAAGAGTCCGCTCCACTTCTTTTATCAACCGACTTAGTATTGAGTGTCCTAATTTTTATCCCACGAATTTATAACCCAACCCATGCAACGTGAGAATAAATTGCGGATGCTTCGGATTCGGTTCGAGCTTTTGCCGCAATAATCCTACGTGTACATCTACTGTGCGCGTAGTTGGCATTGCATCATAACCCCAGACTTCATTCAGTAATTCGTCGCGGGAAATTGTCGCTTCACGATGCTCAATCAAATAACGCAGCAGATGATATTCGCGCGCAGCCATTTCGACAGGCTCGCCACTGCGCGTTACTTCAGCACGACGAAAATCAATTTTGACATCGCCAAATGTGTAGGTTTCAGAAAGCGGCGCGAGGGAATTTTCGGTGCGTCGCAAAATTGCTTCGATACGTGCCATCAATTCGCCCATATCGAAAGGCTTGGTTAAATAATCATCTGCACCAAGCTTCAGCCCTAAAATTTTATCTACGATTTGCCCGCGCGCGGTCAGCATGATGGCAGGAGTGAGAACATTACGTTGTCGCAGGTCGCGCAATAAATCAAAACCATTTTTGCGCGGCAACATCACGTCTAAAATCATCAGGTCGAAATTTTCTTTGGCGGCAATTTCAGTACCGGTGACGCCATCTTCGGCGGTAATGACAGTGTAGCCTTCGCTTTCGAGAAAGTCAGATAGGGTCAATTGCAAACCAGGTTCGTCTTCAACCAACAAAATTCTTTTATTCATGATGCATGTTCTTCAGATAATGCGGGCAGGCTCATGATAAATGTGCTGCCGTGCCCCGCCTGACTTTCGACGTGAATTTTCCCCTGATGAGCGCGCACAATATTTTTCACCAAGCTTAATCCTAATCCATTGCCGTGAATTTGTGCGGCGCGCACTTCATTACCGCGATAAAAAGGCTCAAAAATTTGTTGTTGCTCTTCGTCCGCGATGCCTCTGCCGTGATCTGATACTGTAATTTGCACTTCGGGGCCGTGTCCGTTGGTTACTGCTTTGGCGTTGATGCCAATCCAACGATCTTCGCCACCATATTTCATCGCATTGCTAAGCAGATTTTGCAACGCGCGCTCAATCGCGGGAGCATCCGCCATCACCGCAGGCAATTGTTGCGGAACATTTTTTTCGATGTTGAAATTGCCTTCGACAATCAAAGGGTGCGTGGCATTAAGGACATTTTCGATCAGGGAATTCACGTCCACTTTTTGCAATTCGTATTTTTGCCGACCGCTTTGTACGCCAGCAAATTCCAGCATTTGCTCAATCATATCTTTGAGCCGACTGGTTTCTTTCCGAATCAATTTGCCGTAGCGCTCCATTTGTGTTTGATCTTTGATAACACCTTTTGTGAGGTTGTATGCCGCAGAATCAATCACCGATAGCGGCGTGCGCAATTCGTGCGAAACGCCCGCGACAAAGTCCATTTGTTGTTGTGCTAATTTTTTAGCACGGCGCGAAGTAAGCGTGAGCAAAATTACACTGGCAACCAACAATCCGAAAATGCTGAAGCTGACAAAAAGATTGCGACGTCGCACTTGCGCGACGGCTGCTTCTAATGAACCGGAGCGATGGCGAATCAATAAATCCCAGCCTTTTTCATCGCTGCGCGGTAAGAAGAAACCCATTCCACGCGGGCGCGAGCCAGAACGATTATCACTACGATTGCGTGTTAACTTACGAAATTCATCGGGCAAGATACCAAAAAGAGGGGCATTGGCATCCACTTTTTCCGGTAAGGGGGCAGCACCATTTACCGATTGCCAAATCGAATTTCGTTTTTCGTTGTGAGTCACGACGGCAATATCGTAATTGGCAAAATCGTCACTTACGAATTCGCGCTTCACGATGGTGGGCAAAAGTTCTTGTTGCAGATAATTCAAATCAAGCTGAAAAATCACATAGCTTGAAATATTGGGCAGGCTATCGCCAGGGTTTTCAGTGAATTCAAAAACCGGAAAAATGAATGCCGGAAGTTCTGTGTTATAAGGCAGCGGCGGCGCGGAAGGTTCTTTGTTATCGCCTTGGCGCGACACCATTTTGCGAAAATGCGCCAGCCGTTTATCTAAGTCCTGATGCAGACCCGCTAATTCAGCAGGCCACGCCAAATCGGTAAATTGTTTTGCCGTCCGGTCAAAACTCCGTAGCCGCAGCTCATCAGTGTCACTGACCTTGGCGAAATAAATTGATTTCAGCAAATTTTCATCAAGCGTAGCTTCGGCCCAATTCTGATATTTTTCGGTGAAAACTTTTTCGTCGTCTAACGGAGTGCTGGGCGAATAAAATGCTGCAATCGTTTTCGTCAGCTCCATGTCGAAATTGCGGCTGACACGATTGGCTGCGGCTATCAGGTGCGCGCGCATTTGTTCGCGGCGTCCTTCGCTGAGTTCGCCGAGCCACCGATATTGCAGCGCAGCAAGCAAAGACAACAATGCAATCAGGACGACGCCTATGAATAAATTAATAATTGAGTCACGCTGCAATTTCATAAAGTGGATTATACTGTCAGTTCACTGCTTTCCAACTGTTGATTTAGCAGAATTTACATCTTTTACAAACTTTTTTCCTGTACTTTAACTCTAAGCACTAAGACTGGTTCATTATGATTTTTGTTACCGCTAATTTCCCCCAAGATGTGATGAAATTTGCAAAGCGCTGACTCACTCAACAAAGGAAACTATGACTCACCAGAAAATGTTTCTGTTCTCGTTTATTTTGTTGTTCGGTTTGTTGGTTGGGACTACCGCGCAGACGATTCCGGTCATTCCCACAGCCAGTATCACCGGGCAAATTAAAATCAAAGACAATCCCGCGCCCGGTGTAGTCGTCACCTTAGTTGGTACGGATCGCAATCAAACGCAAGGCGCGATGACAAAGGTGAATACGGACGCTGATGGGCGTTATAAATTTTCGCAAGTTGCTGCTGGAAATTATCGCGTTGTCGTTTTGGCTCCGGGCTATGTTGTTTTTGCGGCGACTGACGTTGTTCGCCTGGGGCAGCAGATTGCTGTGAAGGATGGCGAAAATGTGGAGCGTTTGGATTTCACGATGGCGCGTGGTGGTGTCATCACGGGCAAAGTCACAAACAAAGAAAATCGCCCTGTGATTGGTGAGCCGATTACATTACTTAGCGTTGATGAGAGCGGCAAGCAGACGAATTTTAATTCGCCGGATAGCGGGATGCTTAGGACAGATGATCGCGGCGAATATCGCGTTTATGGTCTGCCAACCGGAAAATATTTGGTGAGTGCAGGGCGTGGGGATAATCGCGGTGGCGGGCCACCCGTTTTGGCGCTGCAAAATCGCACTTATTTGCGCACCTATCATCCTGATGTTACAGACGCTACGCAAGCAGCACCAATCACCGTCGAGACGGGGCAAGAAGTGACTGCAATTGATATTCGCATGGCCTCGGTCGAAACCTACGCTGCGAGTGGTCGTGTGGTTGACGCTGAATCGGGCAATCCTGTGAATGCTGTGTTGATTGCGCATCGCACCGAAGTTCGCAATCGTCGCGGTGGTGGCGGAATGGGCGGCGGCCCGCAGGGAGCAGGTACGACAGATGGAATGTCAGGCACAGAAGGCGAATTTAAAATCGAAGGATTAGCCGCAGGCAGCTATGCCGCTTACGTTGTGCAAGATCAAACGACAGCCGAATTTTATAGCGAACCCGCCTCATTTGAAATCACTTCGGCAGATGTCACCGGACTCGAAATCAAATTGCAGCGCGGTGCGAGTATCGCTGGAACAATTGTTTTAGATGGCACCACCAACCCAGATTTACTGAATACAATGCAAATATCCGCGAACGTGCGCGGTAGTAGCGCGGTGGCTCCCAGCCCTGTGCTCCCAAATAGTACATTTCGGATTGCTGGCTTATCGCCTGGACGCGTAAATTTGAATGTGACGGATATGAATAATCCCGGCCCTTTTTCAGGGCTGACGGTTTTGCGTCTGGAACGCAACGGCGCTGATGTGCAAGGCGGTTTTGAGGTTACAAAAGGCGAACAAGTCACAGGCGTACGTGTCTTTGTTGCTAAAGGCAACAGCACGATTCGCGGCGTAGTCAGAGTTGATGGCGGCGCGCTCACGCCTGATATGCGCCTGATGGTTTTTGCCCGGCGGACAGACGGTGGTAGCACTGGCGGGATGGGTGGTGGAATGCCTACGCAAGTGGATAGTTCAGGGAAATTCCAAATTGATAACCTCGTCGGTGGCACATATACAGTGAGCGTTCAATCTATGTTTGGTGGTTTCGGAGGCGGCGGTATTGGCGGCGCCGCCAATCGTCCAGGCGGCAACGGACAGCAACAAGCCAGACCGTCAGCGGCTGCGCAACAAACAGTAGTTTTGTCGAGTGGTGCAGCACAAGACGTAGTGTTAACACTGGATGCTGCTGCAATGCAGGCAATTCAAAATTCTCAAGGCAATATAAATCAACCAGGCAATCGCGGCGGCAATAATCCCGGTGGCAATCAGCCGGGGACTCCAGGCGGTGGGCAAAATCAGGGGCCACGGAGGAGACCATGAGTTATCGGATTACTGTTTTGCTAATGCTCTTATTTATGACAGGTTCTTTGTTCGCACAAACACAAACTCCGGCGACGCCTGCCGCTCCTGCAAAAACTGCTACGCTTGCTGCATCGGCGGCGGCTGACGATGCGCCATCGTCCACCTATGGATCAATCGTCGGACGTGTCGTCAGTGAAGACGGGCCGCTAGCATTTGTCCAGGTTACTATTTTGCCTGTCAGCAATCGCAATCGCGGCAATTCATTGCGGATGGCAACGACGGATGCTGAGGGAAATTTTAAAGTGGATGGATTGCGTGCGATGGCTTGGAACATCATCGCATCTGCACAAGGCTATGTCGCCGAACTTGCAGACGAAGAAAATCCGCAAACGTTTTATCGTATCGGCGAACAGGCCACGATTCGGATGACGAGAGGCGGCGTAATTACTGGTCGCGTGATTAGTCCGGGCGGCGAGCCGTTAATTGCAGTGCCTGTCGCGGCGCAAATGGTGCGCGATGCAAAAGGCCAGCCGGCCAGTGTAGGAACCGGCAGTGGCTTATTCCAAACTGATGATCGTGGCATCTATCGTATTTATGGCTTAGCTCCGGGGACTTATATCGTAAATGCGGGGCGTGCTTCAGGCGGAGTAGGTGGCCCTGGCGGCGGCGGCGGACGATTTAGCCCCTACGAAGGGAATGTGCCTGTCTACTTTCCTTCGGCAACGCGCGACACGGCGATAGAAGTCAGTGTCAGCAGCGGCGGCGAGACAGGCGGCATTGATATTCAGTATCGTGGCGATAAAGGATTTGCTGTTAGTGGTAAAATTACAGGTGCCGTAGCTGAAAATTCACGCGGATTTGGCGGCGGATTAGGTGGTGGAATTGGGGTCACTTTGATGCATGTCGCGAGCGGCACGGTTTTGAATCGCACGTTTGTGATGTCGCGCAACGGCGCAAATGTTTATGCGCTTAATGGTGTTCCGAACGGCGAATATGAGGTGTCAGCGCAACGCAACGCGCCCGGCGAAAATAGTGCAGCCTCTGCGCCGCGTCGAATTACCGTTAGCGGTCGTGACGTTATTGGGATTGATTTAATGCTGCTTCCACTAGCTTCGGTTACTGGACAATTGCAAATTGAGAACGATGCCAATCAATTAAAATGCGAGCCGAAACGCAAAGCCGCTTTAGAAGAACAACTGTTTGTTTTGCAAACTGAAAATGCTATGCAAACGACTGCGCGACCGAATGCTGCGAATGCTCTGTTTGGCTTTGGCATGAATGACGGCAATCGTCCGGTTGCTCCCAATCGCGCTGGCGAATTCGTCTTTCGTGATTTGGCGAATGGCAACTATCGTCTGACACCGAAATTATTGGATGAAAAATTATATTTGCGGTCAATGACCATGCCGGGCGCAGTTGTGAAGGTCGCTGCTAAAACAGTAGCCAAGCCGACAATATTGGATGTTGCTCGCAACGGCCTGACTCTGAAGTCTGGCGAAAAGTTGACAGGGCTAGTGGTGAAAGCAGCAGAAGGCGCGGCGGCTTTCGGTGGCAAAATAAAATCTGCGAATAATGCCCCGCTCTCGCCAAATTTGCACGTCTATTTGATTCCAACCGAACGCGAACGACTTGACGACGTATTGCGCTACAGCGTTGGTACGGCGAATCAAGAGGGAGCTTTCCAACTTACGAATTTGGCGCCAGGTAAATATTGGGTTTTGGTGAGCAGTGAAGCAGCAACGGAAAAGAATAAATTCTGGCTGCCCGCTGATCGAGCGAAGCTGCGCCGTTTGGCGGAATCGCTCAATCAAATGGTTGAATTAACTGCTTGTCAACGACTGGTGAATTACGAATTACAATTTAAATAACCATATCTTCTTATGATCTTACAATGATTTGACTGCGCTACATCTGGACTATATTGCGTCAGCGCTGGTATCTCATTTTCTGAAAACTTTTGCCTCTCCTTTTGTTTTTGTTAGCGATACCAAAATACTTACGTAGAAATTAGTATGATGAATCCGTAGAATCACGGATTCCGCACAACAAGCAAAATCCGTATTATCAAAATTGAGGACGACGGAAAGAATTGAGGGATGCTGTGATTGGGAGATTTTCAGCTACTCACTTTCTGGGTTGTTTTTTTCTCATTATCCCCCAACTGACTGATTTTAAGTCAGCGGTAGCTGGTGTTGGAATTAGCGATTGGTTAGGTTAGAAGGCAGGATTTTATAGGACTGAATTTTGGCAGAGGATTTAGTCTTATAATGAATGTAATTAGCTTTCCCCTCGCACGTTTTCAATACCTTGAAACGAAACCAAAACAGTAATTGCTCATTAATGAGTGCGCAACCATAGAGCATTATTGTTTTGGTTTCTTTTTTTAGATCATCCCACGTTTAATCGCATACCGAATTAATTCCGTCTGATTATTTAGATTCAATTTTCGCATTAAATTATTACGATGCGATTCAACTGTCCGCGAGCTAATAAAAAGCCGCTCGCCAATCTCAGTATTATTGAAACCTTCTGCCGACAATTTCAGCACTTCACGTTCCCGATTTGACAACAAATCATACGCATCATTGATGGTGGCAGAAGAATGCATAAGGAATAGTTCAATGACTCTATCTTTCAGTGAACTGGAAAGATGTCGTTGACCGTTGGCAACTTCGCGTACCGCGTCAATTAGTTCTTCAGCAGAATCTTCCTTCAACAAATACCCAACTGCACCATTTCGCAACGCTTCCAAAACATATTGTTCATCGGCGTGCATTGATAAAATAATGACGCGTGTATGCGGGTGTTGTTGACTGACCTGTCGTGCCAGCTCCAACCCTGTTAAGTTTGGCATCATCATATCGGCAATAAGCACGTCGGGGTTAAGTTCTGCGACCAACCGCAATGCTTCCTGCCCATCGCCTGCTTCAGCCAGAATTTTTAAGTCATTGGTGCGCTCTAGTGTCGCTTTCGTCCCACTTCGCACCACTGGGTGATCGTCGGCCAGTACGATAGTTGTCATTTCACATCTCTTGTTGGTTATTCAGCGAGGGGGAGAATCGCAGAAATTAGTGTTCCGTCTATAGGATCAGATTGCACCGTCAACCTTCCTCCCATCAAATTCGCCCGTTCACGCATGCCTAGTAATCCGCCGGAATTTCCCATTGAGAGAGCAGCTTGATAATCAAACCCATCGCCTTCGTCTTGTACTTCAATATTAAGATAATCTTTATCTACCCAAAGTCGTACATCAGCCATAGTAACTTTGGCATAGCGCGCAATATTTGTTAGTGCTTCCTGGATGATACGAAAAACGGTTAGTTCAAGTTGCGGAGAAAATCGCTGATCTTGGATTCCTGTATGCACCAAATTGATCTTGATTCCAGTGTTCGTTTGGTAACGTCGCACATACGCTTCCAAAGCAGGCAGTAACCCTAGATCGTCCAATAAAGTTGGGCGCAAATTCAGCGAGATCTGTCGCGTTTTCACAATAAGTTCATTAATCAGTTTTTGCGCTTCAATAAATTGCCCGGAATGTGCCTCAGGTACGGTATGCCAAATCATTTCAAGTTGTAATTTCAGCGCGGTCAAGTACTGACCAATTTCATCATGCAATTCTCTTGCAATGTGACCGCGTTCTTCTTCCTGAACGCTTACCAGCCGATGCGAGAGCTGGCGCAGCAATTTTTCTGCGCGGTCGCGTTCCTGAATTTGTACAACTAGCGAACCAATCGTTTCGCGCAATTCCGTAGTTCGTTTTTGTACAACTTCTTCGAGCTGAGCATTCGCTTTTTCAATGGCGGCGTAAAGCTCGTCCCTGAGCTTTTCAGTAGTGCGTCGTTCCGTAATATCAATCAACACGGAGCGCGTATGTCTGAAATTGCCGTGCTGGTCATATTCTACGACTGCACTAAGGAGCAGCGGCAAGACAGTACCGTCCTGCCTGATAAGTTCAATTTCATCATTCATAAATCCTTGTCGTTTTAATCGGGCAAACCGTTTATAGAAATTGACTACATCTTCTTTGCGGAACAGGTCGGCTGCCTTGATTTTTCCAATAAATTCTTCTCTGGTATATCCCAGCCAATTGAGGAATGTATCATTGCCTCGAATAAAGATTCCATCTTTGTTGAGCGAGGCATAACCACAAGGCGCGTTGTTATAAAGATCACTAATTTCTGCCAGGCTTTGTTTGAGCTGCTCTTCTGTTTTTTTGCGCAGCGAAATATCTTTTGCAACACCTAAAAATCCAAGCGGGTTTCCATCGGATTTGATGATTCCGGTCAAAGATGCTTCGACCGGAACAACTGTTCCATCTGAGCGCATTACTGAGAATGTATCTTCTAAAAAGCCCTCTCGACTGACTTCCATTGTAAAAGGCTTCACTTCGGCATCATCAGGCAAATTGTATTTTTGACGAATCTGCTTCCTTCTGGCTTCGAGGGTTTCTGAGGTTATGAAGCCATAACTTGCTGCGCTTGTTCCAATCAATTCTTTGGCGGAATATCCCAGCAATTTTTCTGCCCCCTTATTGCAAAATGTAAAATTTGAATTGCCATCAATAACAAATACCGCGATGGACATGCTCTCGAAAATGGCTTTTTGGAAAGCCAGCGATTCTTCCAGAGTTTTATTGGATGCCTCAAGCTGACGTACACTTTTGCGCAATTCTAAGTGTGTTATCACCTGACGCGCCAAAATCTTGAGCTGTTGAATTTGCGTTGGAATGAGTTTTCGTGGTTTACGATCTAAAATGCAGAGTGTGCCAAGCGCAAATCCTTCCTGTGTGATAAGTGGCACACCCGCATAAAATCGTAGCTCGGGATCACCCGTAACCTGTGGATGCTGGCAGAATCTTTCATCTGCCAGTGCATTGGGAATTTCGAATAACTCTGTGCTGCGAATGGTGTGGTCACAAAAAGAACCCGCACGAGGAGCTTCTGCAAGTGCGTCATTAATACCAAATCTTGATTTGATGATAATTCTATCTGCGCCCACCAGTATTACAAAAGAAATTTGCGCCTGACATAGCGTTGCCGCCAGTTGAGTAATATCGTCGAAAGCTGGCTCCGGTTCAGAGTTGAAAATGCCCAATTCGTTGAGCACCGCAAGACGTTCAGCTTCGTCCATTTGTAGAACTGTTGAACTCATAAAATAACTCACGGCAGAGTGATTTGTTCGAGTTATTTTGGTTGTAACATTGAGTGTAGAAGAGATGCAAGACTTTGGTGGAATGCAATGGCGATTAAGAATGGTGCCGCAGCGGTTGTTGCAAGTAGGAGCGAAGAAGCGGGTGGAGTTTTGCTGCCAGATCAACCTTCAGCACACAATCATCGGCGCCAGATTGTTTCGCGGCCTGACAATAAATATCTAAATCATAGGAAGTCAGCACAATGATTTTCGTGTACGGTAAACTGGCGCGCAAATACTTCACCAGCGTCAATCCGCCATTATCTGCATCTAGCAAGACAAATTGCGGCGGTGAAATTTTATTGGCGAGATTCAATTGCGGATGTACTGAATCGGTGATTTCCACAAATTTTATTTCTTCCAGTAAAGAAATAAATTCCGCAATGGTTTGGCGCAGAGTGCCATTATCACTAATGATGAGAACGGATGCATTTTGCATGGCTAAGAACCCCAGCAGAGTGATGACGTTTTCGGAGCCTAACACAAAATAGCAGGAATGATTTACCTTCAGAATCCGTGATTTCACGGATTCTGAAGGTAAAATGCCCGCAAGTTCTGAATACTCGCTTCAGTCAGAAGTCTTTCCACGTGTGCTGCCTGACGGCGAGACTCAACGCCTAGTTGAATTTTATTGAGTTATACCTTTATTCAACGCATAACGAACGAGTTCGGTCTGATTGGCTAAATTCAACTTGCGCATTAAATTTTCCCGATGCGTTTCAACGGTGCGTGGGCTGATAAAAAGGCGTTCAGCAATTTCTTTATTGCTTCGACCTTCGGCAGAAAGTTGGAGAACTTCGCGTTCTCGATTGGAGAGGGATTCGTATGGCTCAGTAGTATTCACAGTATTATGCGCTACAAAAATATCAATGGCACGTTCGGCTAGACGCGGAGTCAAATAACGTCGTCCGGCGGCTACTTCATCAACTGCTGTTAGAAATTCTTCAGTGGAAGCATCTTTGAAAATGTATCCGGTCACTCCAGCGTTTAGCGCTCCCATCAGGTCTTCGTTTGAGTGCAGCGACATTAATAAGACCTGCGTCGGAATTTGCTCCGCCGTAATTTGGCGTGCTACTTCAATTCCATCAATTCCAGTCAGTTGCAAAGCTGTAATTAATACAGTTGGCTGTAATTCCTTTACTAATTTTAGGGCTTCCAATCCATCCGTGGCTTCCCCCATGATTTGATAAGCCAGCGTATTTTCCAAAATGGAGCGCATTCCACTTCTTACGACTGGGCGAGCATCCGCAATAACAACTGAGATCATAAGAGTGTCTCCTCTCTTATCAAGCCAATTTTTAGATTATGGATAGCTAAACTTTCACCGAGCCTGTGGCTGATGATTAATCGGGGGGGAGAGTAAAATCCAAAAGGGATTAGCCCTAAATTGAAGCAGCGAAACCCCTTTAATCTTTAATAAAGCCTTTCTCTCAAACAAGTCCAACCACGTGGAAATTAGACTACAATTTAAGTTACGAAGCAAACAAACTCTTTAATTTGGTCTTTTGGAATTAGTAATCTATCCAACACGTGCTAGACCAAAGCGAGGCATGGCGCGTACATATTGAATGAGCCGATCTGTTTCACGCGTCATTTTTCGTTCGACAAGGATGAATTCCGCTTCTTTTTTTGCTTGTTGTAAAAGTTGCTGATCGCGGACGATGTTGGCGATGCGGAATGCCGGGATGCCGGATTGTCGCGTACCCATCACTTCACCGGGGCCGCGAATTTCTAAATCTTTCTCAGCGATTTTGAAGCCGTCTGTACTGTCTTCCATAATTTTCAGGCGTTCGCGCGAGACTTCCGTTTTTTGAAATTGCGCGAGCAGGATGCAAAAACTTTCCGCCGCGCCGCGCCCTACGCGACCGCGCAACTGGTGAAGTTGTGACAGACCAAAACGCTCTGCATGTTCAATCAACATCACAGAAGAATTCGGCACGTCCACACCAACTTCAATCACTGTAGTCGCTACCAGAATCTGCGAATTATTTTTGATGAATTCCTGCATCACCGCTTCTTTTTCTTCCGGCTTCATTTTTCCGTGCAGTAAGCCAATTTTAAATTCGGGGAAAATTTCAAGCTGCAAACTTTGGTACATTTCCGTCGCATTGCGCAGGTCGAGTTTTTCGGATTCTTCAATCAGCGGCAAAACCACATAAGCTTGATAGCCGCTTTTTAATTGCTCGCGGATGAATTCATAGATTTTGTCGCGCCGGTCTTCGCCGCGCACAAACGTGCGAATCGGCGTGCGTCCCGGCGGCAATTCGTCAATCACCGAAACATCCAAATCGCCATACACCGTCATTGCCAGACTGCGCGGAATCGGCGTAGCCGTCATCACCAACACATCAGGATTCAACCCCATTTTGCGAATCGCTGCGCGTTGCAACACGCCGAAGCGATGTTGTTCATCAATCACCGCAAGCCCAAGTTTATGGAATTTTACTGCATCCTGAATAATCGCGTGCGTGCCAACGACCATATCAATATCACCTTCAGCAATCGCGGCTTGCACTTCGCGTTTTTGTTTGGCTTTGAGGCTGCCAACCAATAATTCAGCGCGATATGGAGCGCCCGCTTTTTCAATCATGCGTTTCAAATTCCGCGCGTGCTGTTCTGCTAAAATTTCGGTCGGAGCCATCAGCGCAGTTTGATAGCCATTCTCAACCGCAACAACCATTGCCTGAACGCCTACGATAGTTTTGCCGGAGCCGACATCGCCTTGCACCAAACGATTCATCGGTTTGTCGCTGGTCATATCGGCTACGATTTCGCGCACGACACGTTTTTGTGCGTTGGTCGGAGAGAACGGCAAAATCGCGCGCACCGCATCACGCACACGATCATTGATTTCGATGATTTCGCCTTTCGGTTCAACTTCGCGCTCGCCTCTGCGCACACCTAACGCCATAGCCAGCCAGAAGAATTCCTCGAAAATTAAGCGACGATGTGCAGCCGAACGCGCTTCGTTATAAGCGTCAATCCCCACGTCATCAGATGGGAAGTGAATGTAGCGCAGCGCCTGCGAACGCGGCAGCAACACATTTCGCGCCACAATTTCTTCCGGCAAATTTTCGTCTACAGAATCGCTGAGGTTCGCTAAGACATGATGGTAAATGTTGCGCAGTTGCCGCGTACGAAAATCGCCGAGCTTGCGATAAATCGGTACACGCCGCGCTGTGTGAATCGCCGAAGTTTCCGCGTCTTCGTCGTCGTCCTGTAACATTTCGTATTCAGGATTTTCGACTTCAAAATAATTTTTGTAGCGGTTCCATTTCCATTCGCCGTACAAAATCACGCGCATCCCGCGCTGAAAAACTTTGTTGAGATAAATCTGATTCCACCAAAACGCACGTACTTGCGCGAGTCCGTCCGTCCCAATAAATTCATACATTTTGATGCGCCCGCCCTTGAGCGGAACAATCCCACCTACACGCACTGTCACTTCCATCGAAGCCGTTTGCCCATCCTGCAACTGCGAAGTGTCCGCCAAATTCGACCGATCTTCATACCGCATCGGCAAGTAATGCAACAAGTCTTCGACATTGGCGTCTCTCGCATCCGGCTTGGCATTAATGTTGGCAATTTCTACCGCAAGTTTATGCGCAGTCGTCTGCCCAATGCGCGGCAGCGAGTGATGGTGGAGTTCGACGAGTGGTGTGTTACGTGTTAGCACAATGGGTAATGATTAAAAGGGAATAACGGAGTCTAATTTTGGTATTGCTCTAAGTTTTGTCATAACGCTGTCGCCATAAGCAGTTAGTGTCCAATATGTATCTTCATTACTACTATTTCCGCTAAGAGAGCCTTTAGTAATTAATCCAAGTGCGCGAAGTTGAATTATTATTGTTTGCACATCAAAAATTTCTACAGAAAATCTATCAGATATTCCGGTATGTAATTCTTCTAAATATCCTGAAACATGATTACTAAGGAAATCAGTTAAGCTCGATTGAATAGATCGTTCAGATGCTTGACTCATGAGAAGTGGCGAAACAATAGAAAATATTTTCGCCCAAGATATTATACAAGTCTCGTTGAATGGTCCTGACCATTCGTCGTACTCAAAAGTGTAGTAGGTATATCTTATCTTAAAAAGATCATCTCCTTGCGCGAAGTCCTCTGTGCCTTTTGGTGCTTCTGTACGAATGTGATTACTTTCAATTTCCAGCTCTTCAATTCGTTTTTTCAGTTTGAGAATTTCCTGTGCACTGGTTTCGTCAGTGCCTAAGTTAGCCCGAACCCATCCAATTGCAGGATTATTTTTTATAAGCTTAATTAGACTTCTACTTACAACCGATCCAAGTTCAGAAGGAGAAGACCAATATTTACACATCTTTTGCTCAACTTTTTTACGAAATGCGTCGAGCTTAATTTTCCCTTCGGTTGAATCTTCGGTTTTTGAAGCAGAGATCGCGCCGGGGTTTTTGTGTATAAATCCAATTACAGGTTTGCCCTGAGAAATTGCGTAATCGTATTCCATCTCGGTATAACTAATGCCGCTCGGTGACAATGAGCCATAGCGTCCGCCTACAATGATGATGTAATAATCGCAATCATCGATTACCTTTTTTATCAGCGTCCATTGGTCATCATCCGCCGCTGGAAACAATTCCATTCCTGCCGGAATGCAATCAAGTTCCAGTAACGCCTGAATCACTTCCTGTCGTTCTTCCAATAAATCTTTGTAGGTTGAGCTAATAAAAACCTGATAGCGTTTATCCATTGAGATTTGGCTCCAAAATCAGTCAGCAATTTTGCTAAGGAGGGCAATAATACAACAGAGGTCAGCCTGAAGCGATAGGAATGAATTTTGGAATTTGCTGTTGATAAAATTGAAGAAACGTTTCTAAAAGGCTGTTTTTTTAATAGCCCAGTCGTTCACGGCTGGGTAGAAAGCGGAAATAAAAATGGAGGGCGTTTTAACGTCCTTTTTTATTTGGCTTAAGCGTTCTGATAAGCCCGCTGAATCGGGCTTGAATTGTAGGGGCTGGCTGTTCCCAGCCGTGAACGACTGGGCTATTAAAAAACAGAAAACCTTGTTGATTTTTATTTGCTCTCTCGCCCGCGCAAAATCTGCCCGGCTCGCTCGCCTGAATGTTTCCCTTTTTCAATTACGATTTGCCCATTAACCAGTACAAATTCAATCCCTGTTGGAAACTGTTTGGGCTGCTGAAATGTGGCGCGATCCGTTACTGCTTTTTCATCAAAAATAATTACATCCGCTGCCATTCCCGGACGCAACAAGCCGCGATCCCACAAATGAAATGTTTGCGCGGGCAGCGAAGTCATTTTGCGAATCGCCTCTTCGATGGTGACTAAATTGCGTTTGCGAACGTACTCACTCAGCACGCGTGCGTTGTTGCCGAAGCCGCGTGGATGCGGGCTGCTGTCGCTGTTCGCATCAAGCACTCCGGCATCGGAGGCGATCATTGTGAAAGGCTGACGAAAGATGCGTTCGACATCGGCTTCGGACATTTTTTGCAGCACCATTGACGCGCCGCCTGCGAGCAGGATGTCTATCGCTTGTTCGGCTTGCGCGTTGATGGTGGATTCTTTGCGCGTCAGCATTGTGATTTCGGCGATGTTTTTGCCGTTGAAGTTTAGATTCGCGCGATGGCTGGCGACGTAAGCAAAACTAAAATCCTGAAAGCCGCCTTTGTTCGCTTTTTCAATCATCTCGCGCACGATGCGTTCGTGCGTGGCTTTGTCCTGCAAGCGTTCATTTAATTTTCCATCAGCAAAAATCCACGACGGAAACAGAATGCCGATGCCGGTACTCGACGCGGGGTAGAGGTATTGGTCTACGGTAACTTGTTGACCGCGTGCGCGCGCGTCTTCGACCATTTTGACGGTGATCGCGCTGGCTCCCCAACGGCTGCGACTGGAAATTTTGAAATGCGAAATCTGTACAGGGCATCCGGCTTGTAATCCGACTTCGAGCGATTCTTTGATGGATTGTTCGACCGTGGCGTCTTCGTTGCGCATGTGCGTGGCGTATAGGCCGCCGTGTGCAGCCGCAATTTTGGCGAGCGCGGCAATCTCATCAGTTTTCGCGTATGTGCCGGGAACATATTCAAGCCCTGTCGAAAAACCGACCGCACCATCGCGCATTGCCTGTGCCGTCAGATCGCGCATGCGTTGCAGTTCTTCGGCAGTTGGCGCACGGTCAAAATCGCCATTCATTCCAGCGTGGCGAATTGTGTTGTGTCCAACCAAGGAAGCAACATTGATTGAGATGCCAGTTTTTTCGAGGCTTTGAAACCAAGCGCTCAGCGGCAATTCGGAGCTGCCACAATTGCCAGTCACCACCGAAGTCACGCCCATTTGCAAAAAGTTTTCTGCGCTGGGAAGGCGTGTGATACTGCCTTCGATGTGCGTGTGAACATCAATAAAACCAGGCGCAACAATGTTGTTATTCGCGTCAATCATTCGCGCAGCGCGTTCGGCTGCGAAATGTCCAATGTCTGCGATGTGTCCATTTTTGATGGCGATGTCAGCGGTAAACCAGGGATTGCCTGTGCCGTCTACGATGCGTCCATTTTTGATGAGCAAGTCGAAATCTTTCGTTTGCGCCTGTTGTGGTTGGGCAGCATAAAAAAGAGAAAATGCCAAAACTAACAAGGCAACAACGCCAATAAAAATACGTTTGCGATTCATACTGAAATTCGTTTTCTCATGACGGTTTCTTGTCGCCATTCTTAAAGTGTCGTCCTGCGAACTTTCCAGTTCGCTGCTTTTACGATCTGCTGCGAACTGGAAAGTTCGCAGTACGCTGTACATCAAATTATTTGCCGGTTGCTGACATGGTCTTTGTTTTCCCCGTCAATTGCCGGATGAAGTCTACTTCTTCCTGTTTATATGCAGACCCATCCTGCTTGAAGATTTCGTGAAACCAAATCGCGGGTTCCCGGTCTACATAAGGTTTTTGCCACGAATCCCAGGGTAAATTTGTTTGCGTTTTCCCTACGACAAAACCCCAGTTGATGGCGGCGACTTTGTATTTTTTGGCGACGGGCATGGAACCTTGAAAAGTGCTTTTGTTGCCGCGTGCCATATATTCAGTGCAAAGAATCGGGCGGTTGTAACGTTGCAACCATTGGATGCGTTTTTCAAACTCTGCGCCGTCATCGTAGTTGTGAAACGAAATCACGTCAGAATTTTCAATTTGAATTTTGTCCATTGCAGACAGCTTTTCGTCACTTGACCAATTGCCTTTCCACACGCCACTTGTGAGCGGTTGCGAAGCTTTTGCCGCGCGTGACCACGCAAAAACTTTTGGCAGCATCGCCAATACTAAATCCACTTTATTTTTCGGCTCCTGCTTACCATAGCTGCTGTTATTAGTGTTGTCCGGTTCGTTCCAAACGTCCCACGCGAGAATGCGCTTGTCTTTGGCGAATTTGCCGACGACGCCTTTAACGTAAGCTTCGAGGCGCGGTTGCTCAGATGCGTCTTGTAACGCGGTTGCGCCGGGGCTTTGCAGCCAGCCGGAATTGTGTACGCCAGGCGTTGGCGCGTGTTGTTTGCCAAGTTTTGGGAACGGATCCCAACACGAATCAAACAAGACAATCATCGGTTTGATTTTGTGTTTCGCGCAAATGCCCAAGAATTGATCCAAGCGTTTCGTGAATCCTTTCGCATCCTGTTGCCACAACAAATCATGCAAAAACACGCGCATCGTGTTCATTCCTAAGCTTTCTGCCCAGCCAAGTTCTTTATCAATTTGCGCAGGATCGAAGGATTCGGCTTGCCACATTTCAAGTTCATTGATGGCACTAGCGGGAATGTAATTTGAACCTACAAGCCACGGCTGTTTTGCGTACCAAGCGTTAGCTTGTTGTTCGCTCCAACGCGCTTGAGCAAAAGCGAAGGACGTGAAAAGGAAAAAGAGGAGAAAGGAAGTAATGGATTTTTTCATAGTGGTTTTATTTGCGAAAGTAATAGAGAAAATCTGTTGCGGGCGGTTTGATGTTGCTTTGGCGGATCATGGCTACGATTTGCCCGCGATGCAGCGTTGCGTGATTGACTACGTGTTGCATCAGCAAGCCAAGCGGATTGGTATATTCATTGCCTGCTACATCTTTATAGGTCAAATCATTTTGCAATGATTCGTCGGTTAAGCCCGCCAGAAATTCGTCACGCTCTGCCTCGATTTTTTGCCAGGCATTTTTGAGCGCAGCAAGGTCAGGAAAATCGCTTGCCGCTAGTGGCGCATCAGGCGAAGTGCCTTGAAAACGTCGCAGCCAAACCCATTCGCCAAACATCATATGCACTAGCGTGCCGTGCATAGATTGATAACTCACGGCGCGATCTTTCATCAGTTCTTCAGTACTTATCGCGGCGGCGGCATCAAGTACTAAATGATTTGCCCATTTTGTGTATTCAAACAAATATTGAATTTCTTTTAGTGTCATAATTTTTCTCTCGTAGAAATTTCAATGCGCCGCGTTTCATCGCCTTCATCAAAAATGTTGACGTGAATTGCATTGGGAATTTGGAACGCGCTCAGACGTTCAGGCCATTCGATGATGATGATGGCATTTTTTTCGCTGAGCATTTCATCTAATCCAAGCGCAGTTAATTCGTCAAATTCGCCCGCGAGCCGATACAAATCTAAATGATACAATTTCATCCGACCACTGTGAACATTGATGATTGTGAAGGTAGGCGAATTGACATCAGCCGGATCAATGTTCAACCCCGCCGCGATGCCTTTGGCGAAAACGGTTTTGCCTGCGCCTAAATCTCCTGCTAGTAAAAACGTTGTGGAGTGCGTTAGCGATTCGCCAATTTTGTAAGCGAACTCAAACGTTTCTTCGGCGCTGTGCGAAAAAAAATCGCCGGAAATGATTTCAGGTTGCGATAAATTCTGGTTACTCAAAACGTAAAATTGCCTGATGAATATGATTGATAATGTCGGACGCGATTAAGGATCGTTGTCCTAATTTTTCGGCGGCAAGATCGCCTGCCAACCCATGCAGGTAAACACCTGCGACGGTCGCTTCGAGCGCGGCTTGAGGAAGTTGTGCGAGCAATCCTGCAATCATTCCTGTGAGCACGTCACCTGATCCTGCTGTCGCCATTCCTGCGTTGCCGGTTGGATTCACAAATACATCGCCGTTCGGAGCAGCAATAATTGTGCGCGCGCCTTTTAGTACGGTGATGACATTTTGTCGCGCCGCGAATTCACTGGCAATTGCCAAACGATCCGCAACGATTTTTGCATTCGGTTGATTTACCAGTCGCGCCATTTCGCCAGGATGTGGCGTGATAATGATGGGCAATTCGTTAGAACCTCGCAAGTTTTCAGGCCAGGGCGCGAGTGCATTCAATCCATCTGCGTCAATGACGATAGGCGCTTTGCGATGTGCGACAAAATCATAAACAAATTTGCGCGTTTCTTTATCATCTGACGACAAGCCAGGGCCGATAGCTAACACAGTGCGTTTTTCTGCCAACAGCAGCGCGAGGGCTAAGGCTTCATGCGCAATTGTGCCGTTCGCAGTTTCACGCAACGGCTCTGTCATAATTTCTGCTTTGGCTTGATGGACGAGTAACTGTAGCGCTGATGCCGAAGTCGCAACGGTGACGAGCCCTGCGCCTGCGCGCAAAATTGCTTCTGAGCAAAGCGCGGCTGCGCCCGTTTTGCCTTGCGAACCTGCGATTAGTAACACATCGCCGACCGAGCTTTTATGGGCATCAGGGGAGCGGCGTGAAGCCAACAAAAAATCTTTGCATTGTTGTTTGTCAAGGAGGTTAAGTGCAGCGCCGGATTCATTATTCAACAAATAATCCGGTGTGCCGATGCTGCTCACAACTAATTTACCATTCGCAAAATTTGCCGGAGCCAGAACGTTTCCGATTTTTGGTGCGGTGAAAGAAACGGTCAGGTCGGCTTGAACATACAAGCCAATCGGATGTGCTTGATCGGATGAAAGGCCAGATGGAATATCTACTGCAATTACTTGTGCGCCTGCTTGCTTGTGCAAGCGGTTGATGGTGTTAATGGCTGTCGCATAAATTCCATCAGCGGGTCGAGCCAAGCCCGTGCCGAACAGCGCGTCCACGATAAAATCTGTAGACGGCGCAAATTGGGTTTCTTCTTCTGAGAAGACTTCCAAAAATGTAATCCAACGATTGTCGGTGCTATTCGTGTTGCTTTCTTCAGAGAGTCGCGCAACCGCTTCAAAATTTGTGCGGGCTGGTTCTTTTACTTCTTGTAAACTAGCAAATAAATATACGTGAACACGTGCCGCACCTCGCATCCACAACAGTCGCGCGATGACTGCGCCATCACCGCCGTTATTTCCTTTGCCACAATAAATGACAAACGTTTTGCCCGCCACGGAACCGTAATTTTCAATGATTGCTTCGACGACGCGTGCGCCTGCGGTTTCCATCAATGTGGCGAATGGAATCCCGCAACCTTCCACCGTCAACCGATCAATGTCGCGCATTTGTTGCGCGGTCAGAATTTTCATCATAAACACCTCTGCAAGACCTGAGGGCGACTGTTGCCCGAATCACCATAAACCTGTATCTTACTCGCGTAGTTTGTTGCAAATAATTTTCCTCACAAACGTAAAATTATGACGGATGAACAGCGCAGAAGTCACGCGATGTCGCAATTGCGTGCTGCCAGGGAATTGTACAGCGAAACGGGAGATAGCGTGTATCTCGCCGTGATAGATACGCATTTGCACACCATTGCTGATGTGGACGAGCGGCGGCGCTTGGCGTTGGAACGACGCACAGCGTTGTTAGAGGAATTACGAATGCGCGAGGAGCATAAACGCACCACGGTAAAAGAAGAATGGGGCGTAGTGACCAAGAGCGAATAAAAAATTTCGTGGATAAGAAAAAGGCGCAAGGGGAAGTCCGCCCCTTGCGCCTTTTGTTTTCTGAATGAAGCAGCCGAATTATGCGCCGCCTTTATAAGCGAGTTTCTCTTTCGAGTTCCACGCTTCTTCCCAGGTAATGACGCGTCCTTTGTAAGCAGCGTCCCGACCCATAATCGCAGTCAATGTGCTTTCGACGCCGTACTTGGTGTCATTGCGATACTTGTCTTCTCCTTCGCCCGTGCCAAGCACGCTGGCGACAAACGTAGCCGCTTCCTGATCATAATGTTTGTCAGGGCCTTGTGATCCGTCATATTTATAAATGTACGGGTCTTCGGTCATGCCTTTGGTGCGAGCGCCAATGATTGTTGCGGTTCCGGTTCCACCTTTTGCATTGCTGGTTGTGAATGTACCTTTTGAGCCGCGAATTGTTTCTGAAACGTCACCGCGAGTACCATCAATCTGGATGCAGGTGTCGCTCGAAACTATGCTATTCGGATATTCATACGTAATCGCAAAATGGTCGTTAATGTCGCCCATTTCTTTGCGCACGGAGCGTCCGCCAAAGCCCGAAACACGCAGCGGATGTGAGTTCATCATCCAGTTGATGACATCAATATTGTGGATATTTTGCTCGACAATATGATCGCCGGACAACCACTTGAAGTAATACCAATGCTCAACTTCCCAATCTAATTGTGTTGGCCATTTCGCTTTGTCATATTTAGCGCGACGATCTTGCCACAAATCACCCTGATCCCAGGCCGAATGTGCTAACCCAATGTTGCCAAGTGCGCCTTCATCAATCAACTTTTTGCAGGCGCGATACGCTTTGCTGTAATGACGTTGCAAGCCGACCGTGACCGTTAATTTTTGTGCCAGCGCTTTTTCGCCAGCTTCGGCCACAATGCGGCACCCAGGGCCGTCAACGGCGAGCGGCTTTTCAGCGAATACGTGTTTTTTCGCCATGATTGCCGAACGGAAGTGTTCAGGACGAAAGCCCGGCGGTGTGGTGAGTAACACAGCATCAATGGAACTGTCACTCATAATGGCTTTGTACGCGTCAATGCCGCGAAAAGTGCGTTTGTCTTCGACTTTGAATTTGGCTTTGGCGCGATCCAGCCGATATTGAAAATAATCTGCCAGCGCCACAATTTTGGCTTTGCCGGTGACTTCTAATAATTCAGCATCGCGCGTGCCTTGTCCGCCGTTGCCAACCCAGCCAATTTGGACGGTTGAGTTCGCTGTTGTCCCGCGCACGGAACGCGCGTTGACAATTGTAAACGTGGAAGTGGCGGCAACCGCTGCGGTGCTTTTGACGAAATCTCTGCGCGAAAGGTCTTGCTTCTTCATATTGTTCCCTTCAGTTTGGAATGGTTATGTCTTTGCCCGAACAAAAATGCGTAGGGGCGAATTGTACGCAAAATAGTTCGCATTCGTAAAGTGGACAGACCAGGAATTTGTGAGCAAATTGTTGGTACTTCTCTCGGCAGTTTGAGCTAAGCAGCACGATTATTTATCTGTTCGGCCTCGGCGCTTTCATACGTGCCATAGTATTTTGTGCTGTAATATTCACAACCTTCCTGTTGGAAATTGAAATTATTCAGGACTGCACCGATAACTTTGGCATTCACTTTCGCTAATTCGTTGCGGCAATATCGCAGCACTTCGCGCGTGCATTTCCTGCTGCTTACCAGCAGAATTACACCATCTACCATCGTTGAAAGCACTAACGCATCTGTCACATTTGTGAGCGGCGGCGAATCAATCAGGATGTGGTCATACTTGCAGGATAAGTCATTTAGCAATTCTCGCATGTTTTCAGAACTAATCAGTTCAGCCGCATTGGGGGGAATCATTCCGCTTGGCATCAAGGCTAAGTTGGGCATTCCAATGTCACGAATTGCCTGATCTAATGACGCATCCTTGGAAAGATAATTGGACAGCCCCACTTGATTTTCAACGCCAAAATATTTGTGGGCAGAAGGGCGGCGCATATCCGCATCAATCAACAAAACCGAACGCCCTAGTCGCGCGAGCGAAAGCGCTGTATTCATTACTGTAGTGCTTTTCCCTTCGCCAGGTAAGCCGCTGGTGAAGAGCATTTTTTTCGGTGCACCTGCGGCAGTAGATAACAATATTGACGTGCGCAAAATACGATATGCTTCCAGTCCTTCCAGGCTCATTGGCGGATTATGTAATTGTGCATTTAAAGCTAGCAGATAAGATTTGTTTTCGGGCAATGGCGGTTTCGCTGTTTCCTGTACTGTTCGAATTGACTTGGTTGGTTTTCCGCGCGCAGTAATTTCTTTGCTGACAAATTGCGGAACCATCGCCAGCGTTGGCAAGGCGGCATAATGCTGAATGTCTTCAGCGCTTTTGATGGTGTTATCGAAATAGTCAAAAAGTAGCGCGAGGCTAACTCCTGCAATCGCACTCAGCAGGGAGGCCAGTACAATATTGCGCGGGCGGTTAGGGCGCGACGGTGCTTGCGGTTCTTCGGCAGGTTCGATTAGCGAGATGTTGTTATATTGCTCTGCGACTTGTGCTTGTGCTTGTGTAGTCTTTTGCAAAAAATCGTTGTAGAGCATTTTCGCTGTCTCAACATTTTGTTTCAATAATCCGAATTGCACCGCTGCCTGATTCTCGTGTGCGGCTTCGCTTTTGGCTTTTTCGAGCGCGGCTTGCAACGATTGTTCATCGCGTACCGCGCGCTCATAATCGGCCTTGAGTTTTTCCTCCAGTGTGGTCGAACTGGCCTTAAGTTGTTGTTCAATGGCAGCCATTTGCTGGCGAATTTCCATGACCTTGGGATTGCGCCCGCCAAATTTCACATCGAATTGCGCCGCTTGCGTAGCCAACTCGCCCAATCGTTTTTTTAGTTCGTTTGTTTTTGGATCAGAAAACGCTTCGGGCAATTGTTCGACGCGGCCCTGCAAAACTTCCTGATACAACGAATGTTTCAAAATACGATCCGCTTCAGCGCGCGTCGCCTGTTCGTGTAACTTGGATAGTTTCGCCGTCGTAAGTGTGGATTGGTTGTCTACATTGAAAATATTGCTGGCTTTTGTGTAGTTCGCCAAATCAGCTTCAGCTTGTTCGACTTTGGCTTTCAAGCCGCGCGTCGTGCGATCTAACCAGTCCGAAGTCTGATTGTATTTTTTTGTCTTCGCGCGAAAATTACTTTCGATAAATGTTTGCGCAATGGCGTTGGCTACCGCTGCCGCCAGTACCGGATCAGTATGTGAATATTCAACATTAAGCAATTGCGAATCGCGGATAGAAGACACCTTTAAATTGCCGCGTACGGTTTCAATTAATTCGGATTGTAAGGCTCGTTCTATTTCATGCTCGGGCTGCATCGTCTTATTTTCCAGCGTTGTTTCCTTGTGTGAATTATCAATTAACCCTGCTAATGTTTTGCGATCTGAAATAGGCGCTTTCGTTTTTCCGAATACTGCCGCGAACGTCTCTGTGAGTGAGCGAGTTTCATTCACCGCCAGGAAATGAGGGTTTTTGTCCAGCGCCATCGTTTTCACTACTTCGCTGGTGAGCGGGCGGCTTTGGATAATTTGCATTGCTGTCTTCAATCCAAATTCCGGGGTGTACCAATACCCGTCGCTGCCTTTCAACAGCGTAGGTTGATCGGTGGAAACTTCGATAATTGCCTTTGCCGTAAAAATAGATTTTGCCTGGAAAGCATAAAGCGTCCCAATCATGGTACCAAGAATTGCCACCAGCCATACCAATTTTTGCCGTCGCTTTATGATGCGCCAATATTCGCGCAAATGTACGCTTTCAGACTGCAAAGTCGCGGGCGGCGAATATACAGGCACATCTGTTAGCGTAGTCTCAGCATTTATCAAAGGCGTTTGGGAGCGGACAATGAGTGACTTTTGTATTGCGTGAAAATCGTTTTGGGGTTGTTCGTAGTTCATAAGTTTGGGGCATTTCTAACGACAGCGTCATCGCAGAAAGAGATAAGGCAATTGACCAAGCGCGACGGCAGCAGCCGATGGGATTGCGTTCATAAAACCTGAAGTCAAGGTTTTCGTTTTACTGCTGGGCAAGACGATTACATCATTGGCTTGCAATGCGATATCCGGTTGTTTGCCATTCATAATTTCGTTGACGTTTGCTTTAATTTCGAGGCGATCATTGCCAGCTCCGCCTGCCCGAAAAATGATGGCTTTGCTGGGTACAGCCTTGGGCGTGAATCCTTTTGCCAATGAAATTGCTTGTCGCAACGTAGTTCCTTCTTTGAGTTGAAATGAGCCGGGGGCCATCACTTCACCGCCGACAAAGAAAATGTCCGATTCGGGGATGTAAATAATTGCGCCGGTTGTGACGCGTGGATTATGTTTGGGATCGCCTTTGAGCAAATCGCTAATGTTGATGCGTACCATAGCAAAATCAGCATTCGTTTCAGTATCGTTAGAGATTTTTTCGGTGCTGGAAATTTTCTGTTCATCTTGCAGCGCTTGTAAATTTGCTGTTGCTAAGCTTGCGGTGCTTCCTTCGTTCATCGCAGGTTTCGGTTCCGGTTGCAGCAGGAAAATTGTCGTGCTGTGTTTTTCGGTTAATCCTCCGGCGAGGCTTAATAATTTTAATACGGATGGGCGACCTTCGACTTGATAGACGCCAGGTTGGCGCACTTCGCCGTGCACAAAAAATGTTTGGCTGTTGTACTGCTTCACGGTGACAGTGACGTTGGGGTTTTTCAGGTATTCATTTTCTTTCAGGCTTTTCTCGATATTTTGCGCTAATGCCTCAGCCGTTGAAGACAAACAATTCAATGTGCCGACATTGGGGATTTGTAATGCGCCCGCCGCGTTAACGCGATATTGACGACTAAGCTCTGGCGCGTCTTCGATCTGAATGTCCAATACATCACCGCTGCCAATTTTGTAATCTTCATTAACTTCGATAAGGACACCTTTATTTTTGTTTTCTATAGCAAGTGATGGAGGCGCTTCTGCGCGCGTTAATTTAGGCGTAGACGGAGTGCTTACTTCTTGCGCAAAAATACCAGAAGCAGCAAATAAGTTGAGCGCGAATAAGAACAATTTAGGTAATAAAAAATGATGTCTCACAAAGATTCCTTTTGGAACGCTAGTACAGAGGAATGAGTGTTTTGCGCCGCCAACGAAATAGGTTGTTTCTGGTGAGCGGCAATGAAGGAACACAACGCGCAATGCAACAAAAAGAGCAATGCGTGTGAAGGCAATTGCAAATTGAAATCAAAAAAACTATGCACAAGCAATCCCGCAATGCTGACCGTGCTGCCAAGCGCGAGGGCTTGATACATAGGTTGGCTTGTTTGCAGCGCACGCCGCGTATTGATGAAATACAAGCCGAGAAAATTTATGAGAAGCACGAAGCCAATCAAGCCAGTATCCGAGAGCACTTGCAAATAATCGCTGTGAGCTTCGGCTACCACATCCAAGCCTTTGTCATGGGCATAAATCGGGAAGGCCGTTTCAAAAGTTCCTAAGCCTGTACCAAGAAGCGGGTGAGCCTGAAAAATCCTGAAAGCGTTGCGCCAAATTTCTGCGCGATCATCATCGTCGCCCAGTCGTAAAATGACTGGATTCGCGCCAATCAGATATATTCCCAAACCAATTAATGCGACGATACCGATGATGCTAAGCAAAGTGGTGAGATGATTTTTATCTTTCGTTTGATTTTCAGCACGGAGTTTGTTTTTGCGCAATAAGCTAAAGGCTGTAAGTAACAAAACCTGGGTCGTTAAGCTAATCATCCCGCCACGTGAAAGCGAAAAACAAATCGCCATTCCCATCAATGTAGCAGACGCGACAGACAGCATTTTTTGTTCTAATTCCTCGCGCCGCACAATTAATAATGCGACCGGAAGCGGAAACAATAATTCGAGATACCCCGCACAATGATTTCGATTTACGAATAACCCGAACGGCGTTCCGTCCGCTATTGGCTTGAGCCAATTAATATTTTGTTTCCACGCAAGATAAAGTACTAAACTCACAAAAGCGTATAGAAAGCCGAAAATAACCAGAAATTTTATTAATTGTTGTAAGGCATTTGAATACTTGAAAATATTGGCTCCAAGTAAGAATCCGAGCATCAAAATAATCAGGATGAAGAGCGTTGAGCGAGTTGCTTCGACGTTGAGTGACAAGCTTTGACGAAATCCAGCTTGGTTTGTCCAGGCATAACTTTGCACCAACGCTAATAAAATCAGTGCGAACAACGGCCAGGCAATATTTGGAATCACGGCTTCAATTTTTTGGGCGACAACCCCGCGCACTACAAATATTACTGACAAAATAATTACAGCCACAGCAAATAAGACCATTGCCCAAGGCGTGACAATTCCGCCTGTCAGCGCGCTGCCAGCCAGCAATCCGAAAAATCCGTACGTTAACACGTTATCAAGCACACGAATTGTCTTGCTTTGTTCGCTCATTTGCTTTCCGTCACGACAAAATCATCGAACCAGACATTGCCTTTGGTTGGTTCGTCAAAACTGAATTTCGGGATACGTTGAATTTCGATTAAAACGCCTGACGCATCTTTTGGTGCTGTGAATTCAAGCGTGAGTAGCTGCCATTGATTCGTACTCATTTGCACTGGATTTGAAACAGCAATTGGTATAGCGGATTGCCGATTTAGAACTGCGATTGCGAGCGGTGCGGACGACTGAAAATTTTGCGCCATCGCCCAACATTCAAACCGATAGTTTTTGCCGGGCGTTACCGCAATTAATTGTTTGATGTTGCTTTGAATTCGCGTTGTGTCTAGCCCCGAAAAACTAATTTGCAAAGCGTGTTTTCCGCTCTTCGCGTGCTCGGATGACGTGCCAAAGTTGGCAAATTTACTTGGCGAAACAATCCAGGCGAACTGTTGGAATTTTTCGCTCTGCAATTCTTCAAAACTGCCGTTCCAAAATAAATTTTCAGTGCTAGTTTGTGATGCGGAAATTATTTCAGTCCAAACCTCGCGCGCTGGCGTGATTTGATTGGCGGCGATCAGTCCGTCAATAAAGTGGGGAGTAGCGTCTGACGAAAGACGTGCCTGCCGATCTGATTGGACAAACAGTTGCGTGGCTTCGGTAAGGAGGTTTTGTTGCAGCAAAAAGAATGCGCCGGAAACTTGTGCTGCACTGTTACCTTGTGCAACTTGCAAAATGCTCTTTGTGTCGCCATCGGTGCTTTCCCATAATAACGAAAAAATCTGTGCAGCGCGCGCTGGTTCCAGCGTCAATACGCGCTGAAACGCGTTTTGGGCTTCTGCTAATTTATTTGTGCGTAGATAAAAATTACCTGCGCGCCATTGCACGTCTACGTAATTTGGCGCGAGTTGTAGCACGGTTTTTATCGCAGTTTCTGCCGCCGAAAAATCACCTTTTCGTTCCTGAATACTGGCAAGCAACAGATAGTTTTCGTAATTCCATCTTGATAATGTGATGGCACGTGCAACAAGATTTTCAGCGTGCGAAATAGTTTCATCTTCAGTTTCGGTTTCGCTCGATCCTGATTCAATCAAGCGTGCGGCAAGGCGGCTTTGCAGAGAACTAGAGTGAGGGAAATACGCAACTGCTGATTCAAGCGTTACGCGACTAATAGGCACACGTGGATCGGTAAGAACTGAGAGAACGAAATGATTCGTTGTCCACCAAAGTGTTGCAGCACAAAGAACGATTGTGATGCTAAGGGCAACCAGGTTTGCGCGCAAGGTGTCAAGGTTGATGGTAAAAACCATAGCGGATTGAAAGTGAAAAGTACGGAGATGCAGCAAACAATTCTGCATCTCCATTTTGAAGCGATAATCACGAACCTTATCGCTTCTGGCTGCGACGGACGCATTTCGGGTTATCAAAAAAATCTTTGCACGTGATGCTGGAATAAAACAGCCCGCCGTTTTGTTTATTTGCGCGATCTCGCACCGCTGATTCAAGCGCCTGATTTGTGCTAGCGCGCAACAAATTTGCCAGATTTGCGTCTTTTGTTTTTGCTGCAGTACTTTGTGGTTGCGCCGTAGTTATTGCTTCACCCGCAAAATTTCGTACGCTGATAAGGCTCACTTTGCCAGCAGAAGTCAGCTTCGCTGTGCCGCGACTGGCAATAACATTTGTTCGACCATTTTGCGTATCAATCACGAACCGTGCTGATTGCATGTCGGTGGATGTCACTGCACCATCTGGCGTGGCAAAATTGACTTGCACTCCGGTTGTGGAGCTGATGACAAGTTTTCCGCTTGCTAACGACCCGCCAATTATTCCGACAGAAAATTGCAAAGTCAGATCTGAATTCGGGCCAAGTTCGACGCGGCCTAGTCGTCCGAGATTGATAATTGCCGTGCCGTTGGTTGCTGTTTTGACGCGGGCGTTGGAAAAAATGGTCGTGCCGGAATTGGCAGCAGAATTGTTGATTGTTGTTCCGCGAGCGGTCGTTAATTCACCAGTGGGCTTGAGTCCTTTGGCTTGTACGCCAAGCGCCGCGAGCAAGATTGTCAAAGTAAGCAAGAAAAAATATTTCTTTGTAATCATAAAAAACCTCCGCTGAAGGCAGTTTGTTATTTGACGCTGATTTGCACAGCGTTCGCATTTTTACCGTCAACATTCAAGTTGAGATCAATGATGCCTCTGCCGCGCAATGATTTCGGAATGTGAATATTGATTTGATCGAGGCTGACGTAATAGGGCTGTAACCCCGCATAAAGAACTTGTGCATCGTTCCCGCCAAGCTTAGCTGTGACTGAACCGTTGGCATTGCGATGACGTAAACCCGTACCGAATAAAATCAGAATCACTTCTTCATCATCTGCGCCGAGGTCAATTGCCAGCGGAGCCAACCGCCCATTTTCACTGGTTGCAATTGGTTCGTTACCGACAATTTTTCCGGCTTTGACGCGCGTGATATATCCAGCCGCAACCCCTTGTCCGCTTGCATCTGCGGTGAACAGTCCTGGTGCAAGCGTATCAATCTCAATATTTTCGGTGAATGTTGAGCCGTCGGCTTTTGTGAGTTCGAGCAACGCAGGGCCAGGTGCAGCATCTGCCGGAATTTGATAATTCACCTGATACGGCGAAGCGAAGAAAATTCTGGCATTCAGTTGTTTGCCTGCGCTATCTGTAATTTTGATCGTTGCTTCGCCGAGTTCGGCTGGCAAATCAATGGATTCTGCGGCTTCCGTATCGCTGGTAATTCCAACACCGAATGCCGCCGCTATCGAATCACAGGCCAACGCGCCACGTTGATAATTCGCAGCCGAAACCGAAGTCAATTGCGGCGGAGCTGAATTGCTCAAAATACCTAACGCGAAAGCGTTGGCGGCGCCTGTCAGTTTTGGCGGCACATAATTGGTTGGTAGCCAGTTCGACGAAGTTGTCAATCCTGTGTAATAGGCAAAGTTGTTGCGCCACGTTGTCACGCAAAATCCTTTTTCCTCGCTCGTGCCGCCGATGTAAGACGAGTAAATTAGTTTCCTGCCATCTGCTGAGCCTTTAGCAATAAAGCCATCAATATCGCCGTTGAGGCTGGCCGAAAGCGGGTCTTCGGTAGGAAAATCAGCGGAACGTGTGCGGCCTGTGATATGTGCTTCGCCGGCGTCATTGACCGCGATGCTGAAACCCACATCGTCCTTGGCTCCACCTAGATACGTCGAATAAATGACAGCGTTGCCAGACGGGATTAATTTCGTAATGAATGCATCATCGCGTCCACTGACAGGCGGCGTTAGCGCTTCGGTTGCTTCGGTTGTATTGACAATGATTGTAGTTCCGCCCAGTTGATTTTGAATGGCGTTCACCGCCGGGAAATTCGTCGAACTCGTCAGCCCCGTAACATAAACATTTTGCGACGCGTCCAGCGCAATACCAAAGCAAGCATCTTCGCCTGCGCCTCCTAAATAAGTCGAGAAATCCAGCCGCGTGCCATTGCTGTTAAGCTTGCTGACAAAACCGTCAATTGTGCCGTTCAGAGCCGGTTGCAATGGATTTGCCGTCGGGAATTTTTCGGAGGTGGTGAAGCCTGCAACCGCAGCATTGCCACGCCGATCAACAGCGAGTGCGAAGACTGCTGAACCACCTTCAGGATTTGTAGTGGGGCCGGACAATGCAGTTGAATATAGCAAGCGATTTCCGGCTGGATTGAGTTTGGTTACGAACGCTTCGGTCGTTGCCTGTCCGAATCTGATGAGCGGATTTATCACAGGAAAATCTTTGGAAAGTGTCTCGCCTGCGATATACGCATTGCCAGCGGCGTCTACGCCAATGCCCAAGCCTGTTTCCTCATTTGATCCACCGAGAAATGTTGAATAGACGAGGTCGTCGCCTCTAGGTGTTAGTTGTAAAACAAACACATCGCATAGCCCGCCGAATTTAGTTTGATAAGCATTTTTTGTAACAGGGAAGTCTTTGTTGTCGGCGTGACCCGTGACAAACGCATGACCTTGATTATCTACGTCAATGGCGAAGCCGACTTCTTCGCCGACAGCGCCAATGTATGTGTTGTAAATTAGCTGTCCGCTGGCAGAAAGTTTTGTGACGAACACATGCGCAATACCACTTTTACCAATCTCCGTATTTTTGACCGAATATGCGATACCTGTGATGTAGGCGTTGCCCGCTTTGTCCGTAGCTATGCCGTTGCCAATCGTATCGTCCGCTGTTCCCCAAGTTGTCCCAAAACTCATTACAGGATCAATCACTAATGTGTAATTTGTGTCATACACGCCAAGCGCGAAGCCGACAGTGTTTTTGCCAAGCAATTTGTATTGTGCCGTAATTTCTTTTCGTTGCCCGGCGATTTCCTGATACACAACGGGCTTGTGATTAATGATTTGGCTGGCATTGGTGCTGATAACTAAATCGCCACTGTCTGTGATGTGCAGATTTTGTGCGCCTGCGAAATTCATTTGGATGGCGGTTGGATTCGCTCCGGCGGCGACGACAAAATCATATTCAAGTTTTTGCTCCTTGCCGTAATAAACCAGATCAATACCGGGATACAAATTGTCATATTTGACTTGCGCAAAGTGGCTGACATTTTTTCGCCAAGTTGTTTCATTTTTGCCGAGGAGATAGTTTGATTTGCTGCTGAGTTCGTTTGCTCCTGAAATGCGCGCGGCTTGGTTGGCGTAAGCGAATCTCATTTTTACGACATCAGAAATTTGTTTGGAATTGTGGCTTGAAACGTCAGGTGTAACGCGATGTGTGGGCAAATGTCGCGTGATAAATTCGTCTCGCGAAGTGAGCCGCGAACTGCGCGTTGTCGCCGCAAAAATGGCAGCATTCTGCGTAAGTAAGAAATTGTGGCCTTTGCCGCGCGCGATAAATTTGACCGATGCGTCCGCTTGTCCCGCATTGGTCTCAAAATAAATTTGTTGTTGCGACAGTGTATGCGCCGCCGCCATTTTACTGTTTGTGACAATGCTCGGCCTCGAAATTGTAGAGATTGATTTTGCATTGGGTGTGCTTCCAAACACTATGAGCGGCTGAAATGCAGATGCCAAGGCGATGGCATAAGTGATTAGTTTTTCTTGCCAGCGAAAATTTTCGCTGGCAGCGATGTAAAGCAAAATGGACTTTCGATCCAACATGGTTGACCTCCATTGTTGTCTCTGCCTTTTGATGTCTTTGGCGTACAACTACAGACAATGCGGCTGTGACAAATAATCTGTATTTGGCTGATGATAAGGGAAGATTAACTAAGACTGCTGAGCTACCCCATCCTTATCGTTACTATCCCACGATACATTTATGCGTGAGCGACTCATCGCACAAAAACCTTTTTTCAACCAGTAACAACTTGGTGTGTCGCGTTGCACCGCAAGTGGCTCCGAAAATGCTGAGTGGCGAAGTGCGAATGCTGCGAACTTTAACTTTAGCGAGAGCGGTAAACTTGGCTGTAAGGTCAGTTCACCGGAAAAACTGTAATACTACAATGGTTGCTGACTGCGCTAAAAAATATGTGAGCAGTTTTAATTAGTCAAGTGGTGAGGTCGGAAAATACCGAGCGTTCGCGTAATTTTTTTCTCTGGTCTTTTAGGTAAGCTGTAATTTTATTCCCGCAACTCACTATGCTAGTATTTTGAATCACGGTTACTAAATAATTGAGCTATACACAAAAATCTTATGGGAATATCAATTCGACAAGCTGCTACGGTCGGTGCCTACATTTTTAAGCAGAAATTCAAAGGGAATAATCGCTATCCGCTTGTGCTAATGCTGGAGCCGCTGTTTCGTTGCAATCTGGCATGTGTTGGTTGCGGCAAAATTCAATTTCCAGGCGAAATTTTGAAAAAGAATTTGTCGCCGGAACAAGCCTTCAAAGCAGTCGAAGATTGCGGCGCTCCAATGGTGACAATTCCCGGTGGCGAACCGCTGCTGCATCCTGAAATTGATGTGATGGTGAAAGGCTTAGTCGCGCGCAAAAAATTCGTCTACCTTTGTACGAATGCTATTTTGTTGGAAAAGAGCCTCTCGAAATTTACACCTTCACCTTACCTGACTTTCACGGTGCATTTGGATGGAATGCGCGAAGCTCACGACAAAGCAGTTGATCGGGAGGGGATTTTCGATAAGGCGATTGCGGCGATCAAAGCTGCAAAAGCGGCTGGTTTTCGTGTCAATACAAACACCACTGTTTTCGATGGCGAAGACCCCGCTATGTATCATGAGATGTTCGATATGCTGTCAGACCTTGGGGTAGATGGAATGACTATTGCGCCTGGCTATCGCTATGAAAAAGCTCCCGATCAAGAACATTTTTTAGCGCGCGAACAAACGAAAGCAATGTTTCGCCAAATTCTCGCCCCCATGAGCACTAAACGTGGCAAGCGATGGATTTTCAATCAGTCGCCATTTTATTTTAAATTTTTGACGGGCGAAATTGATTACGATTGTATGCCGTGGGGGATGCCGAGTTACAGCATTTTTGGTTGGCAAAAACCTTGTTATTTGTTAGGAGAAGGCTACGCACCAACTTACAAAGAATATATGGAAACGACGCAATGGGAAAATTATGGCCATCGCAGTGGCAATCCCAAATGTGCCGATTGCATGGTGCATTGCGGCTATGAATCGCCTGCGGTGATTGACGCGACTAGCAGCCTGAAAAATATGATCGTATCAATTAAAGGTGTAAGCTAACTTTCGACTTAATCATTTTTTAATAAAAGGGGCTACCATCTGATAGCCCCTTTTATTAACGTGTATGCTTACTTCTAGCAAATTGGCGGAGTCAACGGGATGGTGATGGTGGAGAAGGTGGAGGCAGTTTTGTGCAGCCCCCGAATGCCGGACCACTTCGTGGCGTTTTGTGGGGTGAGCAACAAGCCGACGCCGCTGCCGATATTGAGTTTGATGGTGCCGGCCTGGCCGCTCGGCAAGACGCCGCCCATCGTGAACGGGACGCGCGGGTTGGTC